>Ga0302314_10013458_pt1 | contig 14066 bp, 14 predicted proteins | sample III_Palsa_N2_3_FD_200533 | JGI IMG/M metagenome (GOLD analysis project Ga0302314, IMG submission 200533) | Peat permafrost microbial communities from Stordalen Mire near Abisko, Sweden - III_Palsa_N2_3 | ecosystem: Environmental > Terrestrial > Soil > Palsa > Peat permafrost | place: Sweden... | reverse complement strand
GCCGTCGTCCGGGGCCCCGCGCCCGGCGGAGTCACCGGGGAGGAGGTGGCCCGGGGCCTGCGGCTGCCGCTGGCCGGCGAGATCCTCGCCGAACCCGGGCTGAGCGGCGACCTGGAACGCGGAAGACCGCCGGGGGACCGGCCGAAGGGGCCGCTGGGGCGCTTCTGCTCCGCCTTCCTGACCGAGGCTCTGCCGAGCGCCGGAGCCGGGGTGGGGGCATGAGGCCGGGCCTGCGGTCCCCCGACGCCGGGCGCCAGCGGGAGGCCCTGGTGGACGCGGTGCGGCTGCGGCTGGCCGAGGCCGGTGCGGAACCGGGCACCACCGAGGTCGCCGCCGCGCTGCGGGCCCAGGGCCACCCCTACGGCACCACCGAGGTGGTGGAGCTGGTCCGGCAACTGCGCTCGGACATGGTCGGCGCCGGTCCGCTGGACCCCCTGCTCGCCGATCCGGCGGTGACCGACGTCCTGGTCAACGGCCCCAACGAGGTCTGGATGGACCGGGGCAACGGACTGGAACGCGTCCCCGACATCCGCTTCCCGGACCGCCAGGCGGTGCGGCGGCTGGCCCAGCGGCTGGCCACGGCCGCCGGACGCCGACTGGACGACGCCCGGCCCTGGACCGACGCCCGGCTCCCCGACGGCACCCGGCTGCACGCGGTGCTGCCGCCGGTCGCCGTCGGCTGCACCTGCATCTCGCTGCGGGTCAGTCGGGGCCGTCCGTTCACCCTGCCGGAGCTGGTCCGGGCCGGCTCGCTCAGCGAGCAGGGTGCGGCGCTGCTCCGCGCCATGGTCGGCGCGCGGATGTCGTACCTGGTCAGCGGCGGCACCGGGACCGGGAAGACCACGTTGCTGGCCACGTTGCTGGGACTGGTCGGCCCGGCCGAGCGGCTGGTCGTGGTCGAGGACTCGGCGGAGCTGCGACCCGACCATCCGCACGTCGTCCGGCTTGAGGGCCGACCGCCCAACCAGGAGGGAGCGGGCCTGGTCGACCTGCGTGACCTGGTCCGGCAGGCGCTGCGGATGCGTCCGGACCGGCTGGTGGTCGGCGAGGTCCGCGGTGCGGAGGTGGTGGACCTGCTGGCCGCGCTCAACACCGGGCACGAGGGCGGCTGCGGGACCGTCCACGCGAACGCCGCAGCGGACGTCCCGGCCCGGCTGGAGGCGCTGGCCTCGGCTGCCGGACTGGACCGGGCGGCGCTGCACAGCCAGTTGGCAGCGGCCCTGGACGCCGTGGTCCACCTGGTCAGGGACGGCGCCGGACGGCGGATGGCCGAGGTGCGGCTGTTACGGCGGGGCGCCAGCGGACTGGTCGACACCGAACCGGCGGCCTGGTTCGGGGCGGACGGGCGGATGCGGCGGGGCAGCGGATGGGCCCGGTTGGCCGGGCGCTGCGGAAACGACGAGCGATGGATGACGGGGTGAGCGGCGTGGAGAGCGACCTGGTGGGCGGCGCGGTGGGCGGAGCTGTACGGCTGGACGGACTGCTGGGAATGCCCGGCGAGATGCTGCAGGCGCTGGTCTCGGGGTTGGTGCTGTGCCTGGTGGGCTGGCTGGCCTGGCGGCTGAGCAGCCTGGACGAGGCGGTGCGCCGACGGAACCGGCTGTTCCCGGGGCGGCGGCGGGAGGCGCCGGACGGGGAACAGCCGGTCCAGGAGGCCCGCCGCAGCCGTCGGTGGCGCTCCCGGGGGCGGCCGGGCCCGCGTTCTGGACGGCGCTGGGGGCGGGGCTACGGGCGGCGGTCGGGACGGCGGCCGGGCGGCCGCTCGGGGCGGCGGTCGGGACGGCGGCTGGGACGGCGGTCCCCGCTCGGCCCCGGCTGGCTGCGGCCCCCGCCGCCGGAGCTGCTGTTGCTGCCGCTGGGGCTGCTGGCGGCCTGGCCGACCCACTCGCCATTGGTGGCCGCCGCCGCTGCCGGCGCCGTGGTGCCCGCGATACGGCTGCGAAGCCGGAAGCAGCGGGCGGCGCTCCGGGAGCAGCGCCGCGGGGCGGTGGTGGGGATGTGCGCAGCGCTCGCGGGGGAGATGCGCACCGGGGCGACCCCGCAGCAGGCGGCGCGACTGGTGGGCGCGGAGCTCGCCACGGACGGGCGGCCGCCGGACGGAGCCCGCGGTGTTCCGGGCGTAGTGGGCGTCCTGGGCCGTTGGGGCCGGAGCCGGTCGGCGGGGCCGCCGCTGGACAGCACGTTGCTGTTGGCCGCTGTGCTCTACGGCGGGTCGGTGCCGGAGGCGTTCCGGGCCATGGCGGCCCTGCCCGGTGCCGAGGGCGCGGCCGGGATCGCGGCCTGCTGGGAGGTGGCCTCGTCCAGCGGAGCGGGCCTGGCTGCGGGGCTCGACCGCGTCGCCGAGGGGCTTCGGGCCGAACGTGCGCTGCACGAGACGGTGCGGGCGGAGCTGGCCGGACCGAGGTCGACAGCGGCGCTGCTGGCCGCGCTGCCGCTGTTCGGGCTGCTGCTCGGGGCCGGATTGGGCGCCGATCCGCTGCGGGTGCTGCTGCACACCTCGAGCGGCCTGGTCTGCCTCGCCCTCGGTGCGCTGCTGGAGTGCGCCGGGATCGCCTGGACCGGCCGAATCGCCCGGGGCGCGGAACTCGCGGTCCCGGAGCGGGCCGAGGGCAGTGGAGCCGGCCGCAGCGGCCCCGGCCGCAGTGGACCCGGCCGCAGCGGCAGCGGGTCGTGGAGCACCCGCGCCGAGACAGGGACAGGAGCAGGAGCATGAGCGGATTGGTCTGGTTGGCGGCGGTGGCGAGCGGTGTGGCGGCGGCCCTGCTGGGCGGGGCCGGGGCGCTGGCTGCAGCCAGGGTGAGGGCGCGGTCCCGCGCCGCAGGGGTCCCGATGGAGCCGTTGCCCGGACACCGGTGGCGGCGCGGCCGGCCGGGTCGGTCCGCCGGGCGGACGGACGAGCGGCCCGGGCTGCCCCCGCAGACGGTCCGCTGCGTGACGGCGCTGGTCATCGGGGCCGGGGTGGCGGTGACGGTGGCCGGGCTGCGCGGGCTGCTGGCCGGCGTGCTGACGGCTGCGGTCGGCTACCGCTGGCTGCCGGACCCGCCCTCGGCCGAGCAGCGGCGGGCGAGCCGGGAGGCAGCCGCGCTCGCCGCGCAGCTGCCGCTGACCGCGGACCTGCTGGCCGGCTGCCTGGCGTCCTGGTGCGCCCCGGACGCGGCGGCGGTCGCGGTCGGCGCCGCGGTCGGCGAGCCGATGGCGTCCAGGCTGGCGGAGGTCGCCGCCGACCTGCGGATGGGCGGGGACGCGGAGGAGAGCTGGTCCCGCTTCGGCGCGGATCCGGTGCTCGCGCCGCTGGGCCGCTGCCTGGTCCGGGCCAGCGCCAGCGGAGCGCCGCCGGCCGCAGGGCTCGCCCGGCTCGCCGAGGGCTGCCGGGCCTCCGCCGCGACCGCCGCCCAGGCCCGGACCCGCCGGGCGGGCGTACTGGCCACGGCGCCGCTCGGGCTCTGCTTCCTGCCCGCCTTCGTGCTGATCGGCGTGGTCCCGGTGGTCACCGGGCTGGCCGGCACCTTCCTCGTCCACGCCTGAAGCGCGGCACCGTCGGAAACAGAACAGGAGAACCATCATGAGCAGTGCGTCCTTCGCCTCCAGGGTCACCGCGACCGGCGGCAGCAACCCCTCCTTCGGCACGCTGCTGCTGCGCCGGACCAGGACGCTGCCGCTGCTGGTCGCCGCCGTGGCCTGTGCCTGGCTGCTGCACCTCGGCCACCTGGTCCGCTGCCGGACGGACCGGCACCGGGCGGACGCCGGGATGACCAAGCCCGGTATCGCAGCAGATGCCGTGTCCCCCGCGTGCGTGTTGCTTTACGCGGGGCCGGAGCCCCGAGGCGCCAACACGCTGTGGAGAGTCAAGGTGTCTCATTCCCCTTGCTGGTCTGTGGCCGAGATCACACTGTTCGGCGGCAGGGTGGTGGCTCGGTGTCCGCCGGCTGAATCGGGTTACTCGTCCTCGTCCTCGTCGATCGGTTCAGTGATCCACTCCGGAGGCACGAGGGCCTGGTTGTTGCTGTAGCGCCAGCGTTCGACGACGTGGTCACGGAAGAGCGGGTCGGCCAGGTCGGCGTGTTCGACGACGATGACCTGAAGGGCACCGTCGAGGGCCTGCGTGGTGTCGACGATGGTTCGGTAGACGTTCAGCAGGTGGCTGAGGTCGGTGCCTTGAGGGGTGGGCTCGCCGGTGTAGTCGGGCGGGAAGTACACCTGGGACGGCTGGTCGAGGATCAGCGTCCGCGGGACGGGGCCACGGTGCTCGCTGAACCACTCGTGCAGGCTCAGCAGCGTGGCGACGTGGTAGCCGAGGTGGTTCTCGGCGCTGCCCATGTCGGGGAGCCGGACGGGGCCGTCGTTGGTGTCGGCGACGACGGTCAGCCGGTTGACGTCGAGACGGATGGGCGAGTCTGAGAAGTCGAGCCCCAGCGCGACTGCCTTGGCGCGGATGTTCTGACCGATCAGCGACAGGTAGCTGGTGAGCCGGTCCTCCTGAGTATCGTCGCTCAAGAGGTCCTCCAGTTCAGCGATCTGCCGCTGGAGGTCCTCGCGGCGGTCCTCTACCTGTGGGGCACTGACGTGTTGGGCGGTGGTGTCGAGGTAGAGACTGATACGGCCACGCACATGGGCGGCGCGCTGCGCGTCGTCCGGCTCCTGCTGCAGCGCGCGCAGCCCGGCGCTGATCTCGTTGATCTCGTCCTGGCTGCGGGAGAGAGCCGCGCGCAGCCGCTGCAGTTGCTCCTCCTCCTGGTCCAGCTGACGTTGCAGGGCCGGTGTGTCGCTGCCGATGACGTGGAGGTCTCCGTCGAGGCGCTCGAGGTCATGCATGATGGTGGCCACCGTGCTGTTGGCCGACGCAACCGGGCTCTCGCACACCGGGCAGTGGGCGGCCTGGGAGGCATCCCGGTCTACCCGCATCAGTCCAAGGGACGCGAGGCGGGTGCGCTGCTCGCGTGCTTGTCCGGCGAAGTCGTCGTTCTCCTCGAGCGCGCGTTTGAGGTCGGCGATGCGAGCCCGGGACTGCCCTACGGCACGGCGCAGTTGAGTACGGCGGCCAGTGGCGGCGGCCAGCGGATCGCTGTCGCTGTCGTTGCCCGCTCCGAGCGCGGGCTGGTTCCTGCCTTCGAGGGCGAGGTGGAGCAGGCTGGAGACTTCCTCGGCGGTCGGCTCGCTGTCGCGATGCGGCAGCAGCCCTGCCTCGACCGCCTCGGTCAGCAGGGCTCGGGCCTGACCCGAAGCCGGGCCGAGGTCGCGGGCCTGGGCGAGTTTGGCCTCCAGGTCGGAAAGGTCCCGGCGGAGCAGTCGCAACCGGTTGCGCAGCGCAGCTTGTTCGGGGTCGACGGCGCCGAGGAAGTACGGGATCACACCGCGGATGGTGTTCGGGCGCCACTCCTCGCCCTGGGAGTGGAACAGCAGATCGGGGTTGGCGACCTCGTTCTGCGCCTGGAAGCAGAAGTACAGCGCGTGGCGGATCGAGGGGGAGATGGTCTGGGCGCGGGCGACCGCAGGCACCTTGACGGTCCGGTCGATCCCGCAGAAGTCGCTGAGGAGGTCCTTGGCGACGTCCAGAGGCGTCGTGAAGGACAACTCCTCCAACGGGGGAGGCGGGGTGTTAGGGGCCTGGGACAGGATGCACAGCACCGTGCTGACGGCGACCCCGCGCTCGGGGGCACGCCGGGCGACAAAGAGCTGTTGGCCCGGTTTCACCAGTGTGACGGCGTAGGCGCCCACATACCCGCGGACCTTGCCGGCCTTGACGGGGTAGTCGGAGCTGGCCAGGCAGTAGTCGATGATCGTCAGCAGTGCGCTCTTTCCGCGCCGGGAGTCGCCCGTGACGATGTTGAGGGTGCCGGTGCGGAAGGGGACCGTGCGGACCTGTCCGGGCTGCTTGCCGTAGACGGTGACCGCCTGGATCTGAAAGGTCACGCTTGAACTCCCAGGAGCGTCAGGACGGTGCTGATGCTGCCGGTACTGGGCAGCCAGCGCCCGAGTTGTTGGGCAGCCTTCTGGATCGTGGTGTGCTGCTCGGGACCGTCCTCGAGAGCCTTCACCGCCCGCGGTTTCACGGTCAGCTCGGAGCCTTGCAGCCTGAGCACGCCGCTCTGCAGGGCGAACAGCAGCCCGGGCCGCACGACGGCGGCGAGGGCGGTGGCGTTGAGGCTCATCGCCACGCGCACGGCCTCGTTCTCGTCGAGCCAGCCCATCAGCCCTGTCCCGGTGGTAGCTGGCAGCACCGCTCGGATGGATGGCTGGAAGGCCATGACTGCGGCGGTCACGGCGACCGGAAGCGGGCAGGCGGAGCGGTACTTCTTCTCGTATCCCTGCACGGCTCGCACGCACACGAGTGCGGTGAAAGCCGGGTTGAACAGGGCGCGCTCCTCCCGGCTGAGGTCAAGATTGGCCATCAACGGCTCCTGCCGGCTCCAGAAGAGCCGCCAGGCGGGCGGTGAAGTCCGGGTGCCACCCGACCCGCAGCTCATCCGCGAGCATCTGGTACGACCCCTTGGCGACGAACACCTCTTCACAGCCGGTACGGATGTGGACCCGGGCCTCGCGGTCGACCCACCGGTAGATCAGCCTGGCTTCACGCTTCATCTCGTCCTCGGTGGCCTCCTCGCCGAGGTCCTCACGCATCTCCGCGAACCGTGACTGCCATTCCTCCACGAGCCTGCGCTCATACGCGCCGATCTCCCCGGCACGCAGCAAGTTCTCGTTCGCCCAACGGGAGCGCTGGGCGAAGGCCCGCACCCAGTCCCGCACCGCGTAGCCGATCCGCTCCGCGCCTACGTCGATCAGCCGGAGTTGGTGGACGAAGACCTTGTCGGCGGCGTCGGCGGCGGCCGGGGCCGCAGCTGTTAGCGCGGCGATGTCGGGGTCGATGGGCAGGTTGTGCTCACCGATCTGGTTGCGCAGATCGTTGAACAGCTCGTCGAACTCGGCGCCGGTTACGGGATCCGATCCTGGGGAGCTCATCTGGGCGGACGCCCGTTCGAAGAACCAGCCCTCCAGGCGCTGAAGAAAGGACTCGGCGAAGCGGCGCTCGACGGCCAGGCTCGCGTAGCCGAGCAGGTCATCCCTGATCTCGTCCATGCCCGGTGCATCACCGATGACTTCAATGCGGCTGATGAGTTCGGCCCGGCGTCGCTCGTCGAGGGCATCGAATGCTTCGAACGCCTTGGCGAGGGTCTTGTTCCCCGACTGCTGCCGTGCCTGGACGATGAGGGCTTCGGCGGCCTGCTCGTCACGGTGCCCGCTGGCCTTGGGCTGCAGGAGGAACCCCGCAGTGCCGGGCGGTAGTTCTGCGGTGGTGATCAGGTAGAGGCTGGTCTCGGCAAGGTCGATGTGCTTCTTCGTGACGGCGTGCGACCAGACCCTGATTGTCTTCCACAGGTCAGTCGACAGGTCCGTCAGCTTTACGTTCTCTGCCCGCTTCTTCAGCTGGGTCAGCTCGGTGTGCGACCCGATGAGGGCTTGGACATCGTCCGTTGCCTCAATTGCCACACTCCACTCGATCCCGCCCCTGGAGAGCTGCACGCACCGCTGGAGGGCCACGCGGAGCTGGTAGAGGTAGCCGAGCGCTGACGCCGATGCCTCGAAGGGATTCTCCGGGCTGGTCATGCACCCACCGCCTCCCTCTGGTTACCGAGTGCAGCGATCATTCCATGGTCGCGCCGCGGGCAAAACACGGATTGCCGAACTTGCCTAACCGTTACGAGTGCCGACCAGCCACCCGTAGTAACCGCGCTGACTGTGACGATGGCCCTCAGCGCGAGGTGGGCGGCTTGGTCATGTACATCTTGATGATGCTGGCGGGGGTGCGGATCGGCTCGTACGGAGCGAGGGCGTCGGCGATGGCTTGGGCGAGCTCGTCGATCGTCCGTACCACGTACCTGGGCGGGGTGATCCAGATCCGCGGCTCGGCGTCGCGGTCGTCGCTGTTGTGGATGATCTGGGCGTAGTAGTGGCCGAGACCTACCTCGTAGCCCCAGGTGCTGTACCGCTCCCAGCCCGGCATCGCGAAGTCGTGCAGTTGGCCGACGTTCGCCTCGGTGACGGGCTGAGGCCGCGGCTTGGTGTACGAGGGGCCGTAGACGATCTCCCACACGCCGTCGCTGTGCTCCAGGACGTCCATGCGTACGTGCTGCTTCAGCCGCCGAAGCTGTGCACGGAACGCCTCGGGGTCGAGGCCGGCTTGGGCCGCGAGGGCGGGGATGTCGGCAGGGGTGAGCTCGATGCCCATGATCTCGGGCGTCTCGCTGTCCCACGCGAGGCGTGAGGTGCTGGTCCGCTCGGCGAGCAGCAGGAAGACCCGACGGGCGGTCTCGTCCGTCATGCCCAGCTGGTTCACGTACGCGACGGCTTCCTTGCTCACGTCGGACTTCCTTCCCGGATGACGGCGGGGGTGCCGGATGAGCACGCTACCGGGCCGGGGCTGGTCGGCGATCACCCAGGGCTGGGGCGACGATCGGGTGTTGGGCACCGGATAACAGGCGCTCGAACGTGATCGGCGATTCCATGCCACGACGGTATCGACCGCGGGATTTGTCCGCAGGTGGTTTCCGGGGCCCGCAGAGGGTCCGGGGCCGTGGTGAAGGGGGCGGCTCTCGAAGCCCCGGTGGCCGGCCGGCCGGTGATTCAGCACCGGCGGGGGCTTGGTCAGGGCGACGTGGCGATCCGATCCCACGTCTGCCGCATCCTCGTCAGTGCTCGCTGCATGTCGGTGTCCGACCAGCCGAACTGGCTGTAGAGCCGCACCAGCATATTCGCCATGGCCCGCGGCGCCCCGCTCAAGTACTGGGCGGTCTGCTGCGGGGTGGTCTCGATGCTGCCGAAGGCGTCTCCGTGCGTGCGGTCGAGCAGGGCGCCGTGATGGGTGAAGTACTGCGTAATGCCGTGCGCGCGGCCGTGGGCCACCGCGGACATGACCTTGTAGTAGGTGCTGCCGAGTCCCTCGGGCTGCCCGACCGCGTGGTCGATCAGCGTGGTCGCGCTGTCCGGCCGTGAGCCGATGTAGGGCGGGTCCGGCTTCGGGTGCGGGGCCAGGCCCTGCCGACGGGCCGAGTCGAGGATGGCCTTGGCTCGCTCGTTCAACTTGTCGGTGCTCTCTTGGGGTTGCTTCAGCACCTCTACCAGTCGCTTTCCCTCCGACAGTGACACCAGTCGCTCGTTCTGCTGCCGGCGGATTCGCTCAAGCGGCGGGATCCCTGGATCGAGCAGGTGGTATCCGCGGGCGGCGACTTCCATCGCGCTGCGGGCCTGAGCCGACGGCCCGTAGATCAGCCTCGCCTGCGGCCGCAGCAGGACAGCCAGGCCGGCCAGATGGTCCACGGCCACGATCGCCAGCAGTACCGCGGCCATGTTGGCGTCCCGGCCCGGCGTGGAACCCCAGCCGTCGGCATACGGCTCTCCTGAGACCTCCAAGTCCGCCGGTGAACCAGCGAGGAAGCCTTCATGGGCTTCTCGGTCCTGGCTGAACTGGTCGCACACCGCGGTCAGGGAGTCGGTGAGGTCGCCCCAAGGGTCGGAAGACATACCAGCACGGTATGTGTGCGCAGGAATGTCGGCGTGACGACCCGCCGCTTCTGCTTCCGGGTGGTGGGAGGGTCCTTCGGGGCGGCTCAGTGAGCAGGTCCTCGAAAGCGGTGGACGGCGAGTTCAGTCCTCTATCGGGGTACGAGGATGCGCGAAGGCACGGAGCGTGTCGTCGTTGAAGGGAACCGCGGGCGGCCAGGCGGCATGCGGGAGCGAAGGCGGGAAGATGCTGACGGAGTCAGTGCGCACTCGTCCGAAGGCGGTGAACCCGTGTTCGCCGGCCCCTGGGCCGCCCCGGACTTGGACGACGAAGCAGCCTATGGCCATCGTCATGCACAAGGAGAGGTCGTCGGCCTGCGGCCTGTCCGGCCGTTGCCCCGGTGAGGAGTAGGCAACGCGGAAGGCTTGGACTGGTTGTCCTTTCGATTCGACGGCGGCTATGTCGATACGCGCGGTCGCTGGCGGGAGGCCGTGCGTGCGGAGGATTGTGCGGTCGGCCGAGGTGAAGACCTGGGCGTCGTCCGGCCAGAAGTACTCGAAGACCATCGTCTTCATGCATGCCCAGGTCGCGAGGTCCAGCTCTTGATCCGGTGTGAAGCGAACGCCGCCTCGGCCGAGGATGGGCCCCTCCAGGATCGGCTTGACGGCCTCTTCCAGATCGCTCATCCAGCCGTTGTTGCATGGCGCGCAGACGATCCGCACGGTGGCCGTGGAGGGCGCGTTCACTGGCCAGGTCTTCGACTGCGGCGCTTGGTGCTTGCTGCCCCAGGTGCGCGTGTTGGACACGCTGGGGCCGATGACCTGGGGGGTGAGGACGGTGTTGACCCACGCCGGGAAGAGGTGTTCTTTTGTGATCTTTGCGCAGTCCCCTGTCGCACCGCAGAACACGCAGGTATCGGAACCCATGCGGCGACGCTAGCACCGCGGTGCGACATGGCGAGCCCGGTGCAGCCGATCGACGAAGTGGGCGCGAGGCGCTGACCAGGGTCCCGCCGACAGGAACATGACGGGACATCAAGTCGCGTGGGTTTAGCCGATGGCCAGGCGGCGGAAGCTGTTGCGGATGCCGGTCAGCGGCTCGCGGTCGCGGGTGTAGTAGAGCTTGTTGGTCAGCAGGACGGCCCAGGTCCCCAGTTTTGGGGAGATCCACATGCCGGTGCCGGTGAAGCCGTAGTGCACCCAGGTCCGCTCGGCGGGGTTGGTGCCGGGGGCGGGGTGCCAGAACAGGCCGCGGACGGGCTCCATGGAGCCGGTGTGCACGGTCAGGGACTCCTCGGTCCACTCGGGGCCGAAGCCGGGCTGGTGGGAGGCGGTGGCGGGGTCGAGGAGGTAGCGCAGGAAGACGGCGAGGTCGTCCAGGACGGAGAAGACGCCGGCGATGCCGCACACCCCGCCCAGCAGGCGGGCGGAGAAGTCGTGGGCGGTGCCCTTGAGGTGGGTGCCGGTGTCCTGGTCGAGCTCGGTGGGCGCGCATCGGGCGGCGAGGTCGGCGGGCAGCGGCCCGAAGCGGGTGCCGGTCATGCCCAGCGGTGCCCAGGTCCGGGTGAGGGCGAGCTGGTCCAGGGGCTGCCCGGAGAGGTGCTCGGCGAGGTAGCCGAGGATGAGGGCGGCGCGGTCGGTGTACTCGACGGCCTGGCCGGGGGGCCGGTGCAGGGCCTCGTGGAGCACGCCGGCGCGGATGGCGGCCGGGTCGGTGCCGTACAGGTTCTTCAGCTGGGCCCGCAGCGGGACGCCGGCGGTGTGGGTCAGTAGATGGCGTGCGGTGACCTGCCCGAGCGGGTGGCCGTCGACCTCGGGCCACAGGCCGGCGAGGGGTTCGTCGAGGGGGAGCGTGCCGTCGGTCCGCAGGGCGCCGATGGACGACCACACGGCGAGGATCTTGGTGAGGCTGGCGACGTCGAAGACGGTGTCCGGCCGCATCGCCTGGTCGGGCCGGTCGGGGTCCAGGGAGCCGACGGTCCCGCTGGCCCGGGTGCCGGCCGCGTCGCCCAGGGCCCAGACGGCACCCGGGTATGCCTTGTCGCGGACGCCGGCTTCCAGCAGCTGGTGGATGCGGTCGGTGCTGGCTGTCATCGTCTCCCCGGATCTTCGTGGATGGTCCGCCCCGCCAGCGTAGTGAAGCGACGGCGGCGGGGCGGGTTGCGGCGCGGAACCGGACAGGGTCAGGCGAGCTGCTTGCCGAGGTCGGTCAGCGCGGCCGCGGTGGCGCTGAGCGGGTAGCGGGCCGCGTTGTCCCGGCCGGCTTTCCGCAGGGCGGGCAGTAGGCTCGGTGAGGACTTCAGCCGGGCGAGGTCGCGGGCCACCGCTTGGGGGCTGGTGAAGTCGGTGGCCAGAGCCGAGTTGCCGAGCGTGTCGCGCAGGCCGGGGACCGGCTGGTAGATCACCGCCAGGTCGCGGGCCTGGGCTTCGAGGGCCACCAGGCCCATGGCCTCCAGCGTGGTGGACGGCATGACGAGCGCGTCGTGGTCGGCGAACGCCTTCCACAGCTGCGGGCGGTGGAGCCAGCCGAGGTAGCGGGCGTGGACGCCCAGGCGCCGCAGCAGCGGGGCCAGGGCGTGGAACTCGTGGCGCGGGGCGGCGATGCTCAACTCGACCCCCGGGGCGGTCGACAGGGCTTTGGCGAGGTGCTCGCCGCCCTTCTCGGCGGTCAGCCGTCCGGCGTACAGCAGCCGCAGTGCTCCACCGGGGCGGTGCGGGGGCCGGGCGGGCGGCTGGGTCAGGAGGTGGTCGGGGATGCCCCAGGGGATGTGGGTGATCTTGCGGCGGTCGGTGCGGGGCGCCAGGGCTAGGAGGCGGTCGGCCATGGCGCCGGTGGGGACCACGATGGCGTCGGCGAAGCGGGCGGTCTCGCGCAGGACCTGGAGCTGGTCGCGGTGCAGTTCGGCGAACAGCAGGTCGGTGCCATGCACCAGGGCGATCTTCGGGTGCTGGGGCAGGGCCCGCAGCAGGGCCGGGGTCGCGCCGAAGGCGAGGTGCTGGAGGTGGAGGACGCCGATGGAGGCCGGGTCCAGGGCGGCGGCCAGGGCCTGGCGGAGGGCGGCGACGTAGCGGCGGAACGCGGGGCCTTCCAGGCACTTGCCGCCGACCGCCAGCAGGTCCAGCCCGGCGGTAGCGGCGGGGCGGGGGCCCGCGGGCTGGAGCATGAACGCGCGGGCGGGGACGAGCGGGGCGGGGCCGGTGTAGAGGTCGAGGAAGAGTTCGACGCTGCCGCCGGGGTGGCCGGCGGGCAGGTCGAGGAAGGTCGCCACCAGCGGGGTGCTCATGCGCCGCCTCCGGGGATCTCCTCGTACAGGCGGGAGATGTCGATGCCGTCGGTGGCCGTGTACTTCAGGCCGTGCTGCTGGTAGCTGGCGGGGGCGCCGAAGGTCTGCAGGAAGACCAGCTTCCCGAAGGTCATGCCGGGGTAGACCCGCACGGGCCGCGCCGCGCGGATCTCCAGGGTCCAGCGGATCGCGTGGCCGGCGTGCCCGAGCGGTGCGGAGACGTGGACCCAGATGCCGAGCGCGCCGGTGGTGCGGTCGCCGTTGAGCATCTGCGCGTACCGCTCGGAACCGGTCCGCTCCAGCGTCACCCCCAGATAGAGCACATCTGGTTGAAGGACCAGGCCACCGGCAGGGATGCCGACCTCGGCGAAGGGGGTAGGTGCGGCGGCGTCCAGGTCGCTCGCGCAGATCCGTAACGTCTCGCCGAGCCGCCAGTCGTAGGCGTTCGGGGACAGGCGGGCGGGCTCGAAGGGGTCGATGGCGATCTCGCCCGCGGCAACGGCGGCGGCGATCGCGGGGCCGGTGAGGATCATCAGGCCACCGCCCCGGTGCCGGCCTGGTCGCGCCAGTACCCGGAGGGCTGCGGGCCGAGCGCGGCCTGGTACTTGCCTGCGTAGAGGTCGACCGGGCCGACGGAGACGAAGAACATGATCTGCCCGATCTTCATCCCCGGGTAGACCCGCAGCGGACGGACGGGGTTGAGCATCAGGGTCCACTGGCCGTGGAAGCCGATGTCGCCGATCGGGGCGGTGATCTCGACGAACAGGCCCAGGCGCCCGACCGAGGAGCGGCCGAACAGCAGCGGCACGAAGGTGTCGGACCCGACCTCCTCCAGGGTGTGGCCCAGGTAGAGCTCGCCGGGCTGCAGCACGTAGCCCTCGGGGCCGATGTCGGTGGTGGTGGTCGGGTTGGGGCGGTGGGCGTCGATGACCGGCTCGGTGTAGGTCAGCAGGGTCGGGCCCAGGCGGACGTTGTAGCTGTTGGGGTTGACCTGGCCGGACTCGAACGGGGCGATCCGCAGGCGGCCGTCGCGGACGGCGGTGGTGATCTCGGGGCCGGTGAGGATCACGTCGGCCCTCCTTCCTCGGTGGCGGGCAGGGGACCGGCCAGGACGTGGCGCACGGCCTGGCCGAGGCGGAGCCCGGCGGCGTGCGCGCGGCCGTTCAAGAACGTCTCGGCCAGGTAGTCGGTGGTCAGCACGGCGCGCAGGCCGGCGGGAAGCGGGTCGGGCGCGAGAACCAGGGGGCCGGCCCGATCGGCGAGGTGGGCCAGCAGGCCGGGGACGTC
>Ga0302314_10013457_pt1 | contig 14066 bp, 12 predicted proteins | sample III_Palsa_N2_3_FD_200533 | JGI IMG/M metagenome (GOLD analysis project Ga0302314, IMG submission 200533) | Peat permafrost microbial communities from Stordalen Mire near Abisko, Sweden - III_Palsa_N2_3 | ecosystem: Environmental > Terrestrial > Soil > Palsa > Peat permafrost | place: Sweden... | reverse complement strand
CCCAGCGCTCGTTGCCGAAATACTTGACCGTTTCAAAATTGAGCAGGCTGTCGATGGCGCGGGTGTTGGCCCTGGCGTCCATGGTGTTGGCCTCGCGCACAAAGGCCGTGCGCCATTCGGTGACCCACACCGAGAAGCCGATGTAGAGCAGCACCGAGACCAGGGCGACGGCGGCAAAACGGATGTCGTACTGCTTCCACAGGATCGCCGCCACCAGGGCGATTTCCAGCAGGGTCGGCAGGATATTGAACAGGCTGAAGCGCAGCAGGAAACTGATGCCGTCGATGCCCTTCTCGATCTCGCGAGCCAGCCCGCCGGTGCGCCGCGACAGGTGGAAATCCAGGTCCAGGGCGTGCAGGTGCTCGAACACCCGCAGGGCGGCGCGGCGCTGCGCCCGTTCCGCCACCTTGCCGAACACCACATCGCGCAGCTCGCCGAACAGCACGTTGAGGAACCGCACGAAGCCGTAGGCCAGCAGCAGCCCCAGCGGCACCGCCAACACCGCGCCCGCGCTGCCCCCCGGCCCCTTGCCCGACATGGCATTGACCAGGTGCTTGAGCAGCTGCGGCAACCACACCCCGGCCAGCTTGGCGCCGATCAGCAGCGCCATCGCCAGCACCACCCGCCCGGGGAATTCGGTGAGATAAGGCCACAGCGTGGCCAGGGTGCTGCGCACCGTCAGCGGCGGCGCCTGCTCGGCGCCGGTGTCGGGCGTGCTGCGGCGGTGGGTGCGCAAAAGGGCTGCCGGTGGGGGAACTGTTCCCTATTTTGCGCCTTTGCCGGGGAATTCAAGCGAAAGCTCAAAAGCTTCTCGCGCAAAGCCGCAAAGACCAGTTAGAAACAAAAGCATTTCTTTGCGGCTTCGCGCGAGACCGCTTTTTGCCTTACAGAGCTACAAAGTCCGGTTCTCTTCCCGCACGATCTTCCACACCCCATCCGCGCCGCGGCGCCAGTACTGCTCCTTGCGCGTGCTGGTGGAGAAGTTGTCGCTGCGGTACTCCTGGGTGAATTCGGCCAGGACCAGGTTCTGCTCGCCGGGGTAGCTGAACAGGTCGAGGTCGCGCAGTTCCACGTCGATATGGCGTTTGCCCTGGTTGACGCGCTGCTTGAAGATGGCGAACTGCGCCTTGTTCATGCCGTCGTCGGTATGGAAATCGTCGCCGTAATACGACAGGTAGGCCTCGGTGTCGAGAGCCGACCACTTCTTGCGCCAGTTTTCGATGCGCTTGATCAGCTCGTCGCGCTGCCTGGCCACCGTCTCGGCCGACAGCCAGTCCACCTTGTCGCTCAACACCACCGGCGTGGTGCCTGGCACGATCAGCGATTTCAGATCGGTCAGGTCGGCATTGGCCAGCACCACGCAGCCTTCGCTGGCGCGCGGCGGACGGACATAGGTGGTGTCGGGCACGCCGTGCAGCCAGATGCCGGAGCCGGTGCGGCCGTGCATGCGATCCCAGGCATTGGGATAGTTCAGCGGGTAGGCGCCGGCGCCATAGAACGGCGGCAGCTTCATGGCGGGCCTGAAGCCGGTGACGCGGTAGATGCCGACCGGGGTGCGCAGATCGCCGGAGTTCTGCTTGCCGTAGCCGTTGCGGGCGATCGAGGCGTAATAGTCGCGCACCTGGAGCAGCTGGCCGTCGACATTCTGCATAACATAAACGCGCGAACGCGGCAGGTCGGCGACGATGGCGTACTTGTGGCCGGCCGACAGGCGCAGGATCGCGCTGGGCAGGGTGCCCGGCGGCGGTCCGCTGCGGTTCTCGGCGACGCGCGAGCGGTACTCGTCGAGCAGTTCGCGCACATGCGGGTCCTGGTCGTCCGCCAGCGGCGATACCAGGCCCTGGGCGCCGGAACGCTGCGCCAGCACCTGGCCGTAAAGCAGCTGCGCCAGGCGGAAATTGGGCTCGCTATGCACCAGCGTCTGCAACTCGCGCAGCGCCAGCGCGGAGTCGCCGCCGCGCAAGGCGTCCACCGCCTGCAGCAGCTGATCCTCGGGCTTGGCGGCGCCAACCGGCAAGGCCGTGGCGGCGCTGAACAGGGGCAGGCCCAGACCCAGGATCAGGGCCGCGCAATGCATTGCACGCCGTCGCGGCATCGGCTTGACTGGCAACATCGGGGCGGACCTCAACGGACGGTTTCGCGGACGATCTTCCAGCTGCCGCTGCTGTCGCTTAATTCCACGGTCTTCCTGGCCTTGTCGTTGACGTTGTCGGAGGAATAATCCTGGACAAAATCGACGCGCAGATGATGGCCATCGATACGGCTCACATGCGGGCTCAGCAGGCGCACGCGGATGTGCGCGGGCTTGGCCACGCGCTCGCGGCGCTGCGCTTCCCAGGCGGCGCGGCTGCTGCCGCCTTCGGGCTGAAAGTCGGCGGCGTAGAACGACAGGTAGGCGTCCACGTCCTTGGCCGACCAGGCCCTGGCCCAGGCATTGAGCGCGACGGTGGCGGTTTCCGCGTCAGTGTCGGCCGGCGCAGGCGCAGGAGGTGCCGCGGCAGTCGGCGCTGCGGCAGCTGGCGGTGCCGCGGCAGCGACTGGCGCGGGCCTCGGCGCTGCCGCGGGACTGCTGGCGCCGGCCGCGACGTAAGAGCCCGACTCGTTGCCGAGCTGGTTGAGCAGCGACAGCTTGTAGCGCACCGCCTGGTTGCCCTGGTCCAGCTGCAAGGCCCGGTTATAGGCGGCGCCGGCCAGCGCCGAATAGATGTCGCCGAGGTTTTCATGCGCGGTGGCAAAGGCCGGATGTGTGGCCAGGGCCGCTTCCAGCGCATCCCGCGCCTTCTCGTAGTCGCCTTTCTGCGCGTACAGCACGGCCAGATTGTTGTAGGGCTCGGGCAGCTGCGGGTAATCGCGGGTGAGCTCGGCGAAGGCCTTGATGGCCTCGTCGGTGCGATTCAGCTTGACCAGCACCAAGCCGCGGCTGAAGCGCGCCTCGGCGTCCTGCGGAGAAGTGGCGAGATAGCGATCGAGGTGTTCGAGCGCGCCGCTGTAGTCTCCCTGAGACACCAGGGTTTGCGCTTCCTGCACGGGCGGTGCGGCGGCCAATGCGGGCGCTGCCGCTGCGGCCAACAAGAGCATAATGGCCGCGGCGCGGCATCCTATCCGATTCACTAAGGTCCCTCGATTCACGTTGACGTTTCCCTTCAAACTAATATAACAGGTAGTCCCCGCGCGGCGGAGACCGCCCCAGGGTCTGTCCACCACGGCTTCATGCGCATCCTGATCGTCAAAACCTCTTCGCTGGGCGACATCGTCCATGCCCTGCCAGCCCTGAGCGACGCGGTGCGCGCCGTTCCCGGCCTGCGCTGCGACTGGCTGGCCGAGCGCGCCTTCGCCGAAATCCCGGCCTGGCATCCGGCGGTCGGGCGCATCGTCCAGTGCGATCTGCGCGGTTGGCGCGGCAACCTGGGCCGCACCCTGTTCGGCGGCGACTGGGCGCGCTTCCGCGCCGAGCTGCGCCAGGCCGACTACGAGCTGGTGATCGATGCCCAGGGCCTGGTGAAAAGCGCCTGGCTGGGGCGCCAGGCGCGCGGCCCGTTGGCGGGTCCGGACCGGCATAGCGCCCGCGAGCCGCTTGCCGCCTGGTTTTACCAGCGCGCCTACGCGCTGCCCCGGCACGACCAGGCGCACGCGGTGGAGCGTGCGCGGCGCCTGTTCGCCCAGGCGCTCGGCTATGCCCTGCCCGATGCGCCGCCGGACGCCGGGTTGGACCGCTCCCGCTTTCCCGCGCCGGGGCTGGACCAGCCCTACCTGATGTTCCTCCACGGCACCAGCTGGAGCAGCAAGCGCTGGCCCCTGGAGCACTGGTGCGAGCTGGGCGCCTGGGTGGCGGCGCGCGGCTTGCGCGTGGTGCTGCCCTGGGGCAGCGAGGCCGAGCGCGCCGACGCCGGCAGCATCGCCGCTGCCTGCGGCGGGCTGGTGCTGCCGCGCCTGGGCCTGACCGCGCTGGCCGGCTGGCTGGCCGGCGCGCGCGGTTGTGTCGGCGTGGATACCGGCCTCGCCCACCTGGCCGCCGCTCTGGGCACGCCGCAGCTGACCCTGTACGGGCCAACCCTGCCGCGGCTCACCGGCGCGGTCGGCGACAGGCAGCTGTGGCTGACTTCGGGCGAGTACCGGACCATCGAGCGCGCGCGGCCCAACACGGTCAGCGTGGCGCGCGTGCGGGAGGCCCTGGCAGGGCCTCCCTTTGTTTAAGTGATTGGATCAGTCATGGAACAGCCAGCTCCCCGCCGCGTGCTGATTGCCCACCCCTTCGCACTCGGCGACGTGCTGAGCGCCCTGCCGATCGCCGGCATGCTCAAGCGTCGCTGGCCGGGAGTGGAAGTGCTGTTTGTCGGCACCGCCTATTCGCGCCCGCTGATCGAGTGCTGCGTGCATGTGGACCGTTACCTAGAACTGGCCAGCCTGATCGACACGCCGGATGCGCTGGCGGTTCTCGGCGCCGATGTCTTTCTCAATCCCTATCCCGAAAAGCGCCTGGTCAAGCTGGCCTGGCAGGCGGGCATTCCGATCCGCGTCGGTAATTTGCGCCGGTTCAGGACCATCCGCTATTGCAACCGCCTGGTGTCCTACAGCCGCGCCCATTCGCACCTGCACACCGTTTACATCAATCTGCAATGCCTCAAGCCCCTGGGCTTCAATGTCAGTCCCGCGACCGCGGAGCTGGACCGGCTGATCGGCTTGCGTGCTCCGCCGCTGGACGATGCGCGGCTCGCCGCGGTGCTCGCGCCCGACCGCTTCAACCTGATCCTGCATCCAAAGTCCGGCGGCGAAGGCCGCGAGTGGCCGCTGCATAGCTACCTCGATCTTGCGCGGCGCCTGCCGCGGCAGCGGTTCAGGATCATCCTCACCGGCACCGCGGCGGAACGTGCCGTGGTGGAACAACAGTGTCCCGAGCTGCTGGCGCCTGAGCTGACGACCAGCCTGATGGGGCAGATGAGCCTGGCGCAGTTCATCGCCTTCGTTGGTCGGGCCGATGGCTTCATCGCCAGCGGCACCGGCCCGCTGCATATCGCCGCGGCCCTGGGCATCCGCGCCCTGGGGATCTACCCGCCGATGCGGGACATCGATCCGCTGCGCTGGGCGCCGGTCGGCCCCCGTGCCGAATTCCTGTGCCTGCCGAGCTGCATCCAGGCCGCGGCCGGCGCCTGCTCGGCCCAGACTATGGGCCCGCCCTGCGCCTGCACCATCGCCATCCGGGCCGAGCAGGTCGCCGACCGGGTCCTGGCTTGGCCTGCCGACGCCCCGGCCCCGCTCGAGCCGCCCGATGTGGCGGATGTGCCACACTGATTCATGCCTGCCCGCCGCTTCCCGATGCGAGTCGCCATCGTTCACTACCAACTGTCCCGCTCGGGCGGTATGGAGTCTTATCTCGCGGATCTGGTGCGCGGCTTCGCCGCCGCCGGGGATGCGGTCGCGGTCTGGGCGCGCAGCATCGACGCCGCTTTCGCCGCGGAATTGCCGGTGGCGGCGCATCGCGTGATGGTGCCGCCCTTTCCGCGCCTGTTCAGCACCCTGGCATTTTCCCGGGCCGTCGAGCGTCTGCGGCTGCGCCAGCGGCATGACCTGGTGATCTCGCTGGCGCGCACCCGCGGCCAGCATTTTTTCGTCAACGGCGGCACCCATCCGGGATTTCTGGCGGCCTTGGGCAAGCGTCCTTCGCTCAAGGACCGCATTGAAATCCGGCTGGAACGGGAGGCCGTGGCCGCCTCCGAGCGGACCATCGCCCACTCGCATCTGCTGGCGGAGGAGTTGCGCCGTTATTACGCGGCCGGCCCGGAGCGGGTGCAGACGCTGTACCCGCCGATCGACACGCGCCGCTTCCTGCGGCCCGAGGCCCCGGCGCGGCGTGCCGCCCGCGCCGGTCTGGGTCTGGGCGAGGGCGAGTTTGCCTTCCTGTTTCCCTCGATGGGCCACGAGCGCAAGGGCTTGCCGGCCCTGCTCGAGGCATTCCGCCGCCTCGATGCGCCGCAGGCCCTGCTGCTGGTGGCCGGCCGCCTTATCGGCAAACCCGCCGCCGGCCGGGTGCGCGAGCTGGGCTACATCAAGGACATGCCGGGGCTATACGCCGCCGCCGACTGCACCGTGCTGCCCTCGCTCTACGAGCCCTTCGGCCTGGCCATCGCCGAGTCGCTGCAATGCGGCACCCCGGTGATCACCGGCATGCAGGCCGGCGCGGCCGAGCTGATGGCCGCGGAAGACGGCATCCGCCTGGAGCGTTGCGACGCCGACTCCATCCACGCGGCCCTGGTCCAGGCCCTGGAGCAGCGCCATGCCCCGGCGCCCGGCTTTGCCGAGCGGCACGGGCTGGAACCGCTGGCGCATGTCCAGGCCATCCGCAGCCTTGCCGCCGCCACCATCCGCTAGCGCAATCGTTTCCCCTCTCCCGCTTGCGGGAGAGGGTGGCCCGCAGGGCCGGGAGAGGGGCTGTGGAGCCCGGACGCTGCTGGCTCTTCCGAGCGCAATTGCTCGAACGCCCTCAGCACCCGCTCCACGCTCATCAGCTGCTTCCACCAGCGCTCGCGCAGCTTGCCCACCGGCACCCAGTTGCCCGCAATCACCGTCATGCCGGGGCCGAAGCAGGGCCGCCAGCTCCGCGCCGAGCCCTTGCGCATGAACAGGGACAGCGTCGGCACGGCGAGGTTGGAAGCGAGGTGGCCGATGCCGGAGTCGTTGCCGATGAACCAGCCGGACTGGTAAATCCAGCCCGCCAGATCGTTCAGCGAGCTGAAGTTGACCTGCGCCAGGCCGTGGCTGTGCAAGTGTTCCCAATGCGGCATTTCGGCCGGCGCAATCACGAACTGCGGATCGAAACCCCGCTCGCGCAGCGCCAGCGCCAGGCGCAGGAACTTCTCCGGCAGCCAGCGCTTGTCCGGCGTGCTGGCGCCCGGATGCAGCACCAGGCGCTGGCGGTGTACGCGATGGACGCCGGCATCGGGCGCCGGCCGCAGCCCGTTGTCGCGAATCACATCCGGCAGGCCCAGGTTGAGCGTGCAATAGTCCATGAAGCGGTCCGCCATTGCCTTCTTCGGCGACAGGTATTGCACCCGGTCCAGGTTGATGATGCGCGGCAGCGCGCGCTCCAGCTCGGCGATCGCCGGCCAGGCTTTGAGTGCGGCGGCGTCGAAACCCGCCAGTACCCGCGGCGCCTGCGCCGTATCCAGCGCGGGGCGGATCTCCACCTGCGGAAACCACTGCCGCAAGCCATACACGTGGTCGCCGAACACCGTGACGCGGCGCCCGTTGCGCAGCAGGTTGTGCGCGATCAGCATGCAGAACAGGGAATCGCCGATCACCGGCGGCAGCACCACCGCCACCGATTCGCCCGGCCGCGTGTCGTGGCGGATTCCGCCCGGCGCCTGCGGCTCCGCGGCCGGCGTCGCGGCAGGGGATTCACTCATGGCGGGCGATTGTACATTTCATCCGCCCGGCTTCGACAACAGCCAGCGTTCCAGCTCTTGCAGGGACTGCGTTCCCGACGGGTAGCTGCCGAAATCGGGTTCGAGCAGGTTCGACCGGTGCTGCAGCAGCTTCCGTTCGCGCATCGATTGGCGCTGCTTGCGGGCGCGGTAACCGATCCTGTCCTTGAGCGTTTCGATGCCGCTGAAGCTGCGGAAGAATTTTTCCAGCATCGGAAAGAACACCGCCGGCGCGGCCCAGGTTTGGCGCAGGATGCGCAGCGCCCCGCGCCAGTCGCCGTTGTCGCAGTACATGCCGTGGATCCAGAAATGGTAGGCGTGCAGCAGTGCGCGGTTTTCGGCGCGGCGCAGGAACCCGGCGTTCTTGCGAATCACCAGCTCGTCATCGGCCGGCTCCAGCCGCCCGGCCTTGGGGCGGGTCAGGCTGACCTGGCTGTGCGCGTGGTAGCACACCAGCATCTCCTCGATCGGCTGCGAGCGGTAGCCGCCCGCGGCCAGGCGCAGGAACAGGTCCTTGTCTTCCGAGCGCTTCAGCCGCGTGTCGAATCCGCCCAGGTCGAGCAGGGCCGTCCGCCGCACGGCCAGGCCATAGCTGGTGCCGATACGCAGCGCGAAATCGAGCGGATGCGGCCGGCGCCGGTGGTCCGGCCGTGGCGGCCACATCACCTGCTGCAGGCTGAACTGGCCGGCGCCTTCGTCGTTGATATGGCAGATCGCTCCCCAGGAAAAATCGATGCCGGGATGGTTCCTGAAGAAGGCGTCGAGGATAGCCAGGGCATCGGGCTTGAAGAAATCGTCGTCGTCGAGGAACACCAGGTACTCGCCCCGCGCCTGCGTGACACCCAGATTGCGCGCCGCGCTGACCCCGCTGTTGACCGCTTGGCGCAGGGACACGAGCGCGGGATGGCGCAGGGCCGCCAGCACCTCCTGGGTGTCGTCCGGCGAGGCATCGTCGATCACCAGCAGCTCGAAATCGCGGAACGACTGGCACAGCACACTTTTCACCGCCCGCGCCAGAAAGCGGGAGCGGTTGTAGCTGGGCACGATCACGCTGAAATGAGGGGTCATTGGCTTGGTGGGCTCAGCGCGGCGCCTGCCCGCGGGACAACAGGGACAGCTTGAGATAGCGATAGTAGGTGCCGTGCGCGTTGTACAGCGCCAGCATCAGGCCGGCGGAGCCGTCGAGCACCCCGAGCCGCAGCACATAAGTGCGCAGAAACGCCCACAGTCCGCGCAGCACCGCGCTCGACAGCGTGGCGCGCTTGCCGCGCGCAAACGCCTGCTGCGCCCCCAGCGTGGAGTAGCGATCCATCTTGGCCAGGGCCTGTTCCAGGGTGTCGTAAGTGTAATGCAGCAGGGGCTCGGTAAGCCTGGCGACCGGGCCGTCGACGATCAGCTTTTCGTGCACCACGTCGTCGGAGAAACGCGCGCTGTCGCGCCGGAACAGGCGCGTCACATGATCCGGCCACCAGCCGCCGTGGCGCATCCAGTGCCCGCAGAAGCTCGAACGCCGCGGCAGTTCGAAAGCCAGCGCCGCGCCGGGCGCGGCCAGGCGCTCGCCGAGCTGCGCGCGCAGCGCCGCCGGACAGACCTCGTCGGCGTCGATAGAAAACACCCAGTCGCCACGGCACAGGTCGAGCGCGCGGTTCTTCTGCCGGCCAAAGCCGGGCCAGTCCGTGGCCAGCGAAACCCGGGCGCCGAAATCGGCGCAGATCGCAGCGGTGGCGTCGCTGCTGCCGCCATCGAGCACCACGATCTCATCGCACCAGGCGACCGAGGCCAGGCACTCGCGCAGATGCGCCTCGGCGTTGTAGGTGATGAGCACGGCGGAAACGCCGCAGCGCGCGGATGGATGCGTGGACTCCGGCATGGCGCTCAACCCGCTTCCACGGCCGGCGCCGGATCCGTACCGGCCGGGATCGCCGCGGCGCGGCGCAGCTTTTCGACGCAGCGCGCGACGATGTCTTCCGCCGCGATGCCGCTGATGCCGCCGCCGCGCGGCTCATCCACCACGAAAGCGAAATGGCGCGCCCCTTCGGGCAGGTATTCCAGCATCCCGGGGTTTTTCAGAAACCAGCTGACCGAAGGCGTGCCGGCCGCGACCGCCAGGTGCACCGGCCCCGAGTCGGCGGACAGGTGCAGGGCCGCGTTCTGGATCAGCGCCATCAGTCCGCGGATATCCAGGGAGCCGGCGAACACCCGCAGCGGCGGCGTGCGGATGGCGCCGAGCAAATCCTGCAGATACTGCTGCTGGCGCGGTGTCGCGGCATTGCTGATCACCAGCGGATGGTCCGGCAGCGCCCGCGCCAGGCCATCGACCACCTGCGCCAGCAGGGGCAGGGCCAGCTCGCGCGCCGGATCGCCGGCATTGGGACTGAGGTGGATATAGCGTCCGCGCAGGCCTGGGGCTATGCCGGTCGCGGCGAAACGCTCCGGATCGGGCTTGAGCACGAACTGCCGGTCGACGCGGAAGCCGAGTTGCTCCAGCATCGAGGTCCACTGCACGTACATCGGCTCGAGCAGGTAGGGATAAATGGCGACGTGGGTAGGGCAGATGCGCCAGCCGATTTTCGACTCCCCCGAGGGCCTGCGGCCCAGGCGCGCCGGCGCGGCGGTGGTCAGTGCCACCAGGCTGGAGTGGTTCGAGCCCCAGAAATCGATGCACAGATCGTAGCGCGCGCGGAACAGCTCCCAGAACTGCTTCAGGTTCGACCAGTTCCAGCCGGCCTGGCGGCCGAAATGCGGAATGACCCGGTCGATGCCCTCGAGGCCGCGCAGAATGTCCGCGCCACCGGCCGGCGTCAGCACTTCGATGCGCGCATCCGGAAAATTCAGGCGCACCGAGCGCAGGGCGGGGACCTGGTGGACGATGTCCCCCAGGCCGCCAAACACGATCAGCAGGATTTTGCGGCTGTGCCGCACCGAATCGAAAAAGCCCGCGTCAGCGATTCTCAATGGCGCCCCCATTGACCAGGAGCAGGCCGCTGCGCCACCGCCGGTCACTGCTGCAAAATGCTTTCATAGAATTTCGCGAAGCGCGTGGCTTGGCCCGAGCGGGTGTAGTCATGGGAAAGGATGAACTCGCGCGCCGCCGCGCCGCTGCGCTCGCGCAGCGGCCGGTTGGCGGCGTAGAACTTCATGGCGACGTAGAGTTCCTCGACATCCTGCGCACGCACCAGCCGGCCATGATCCGGATCGACGAAGGTTTCTGGAATGCCGCCGAGGCGCGAGGCGATCACCGGTTTGGCCGCGGCCATCGCTTCCCAGATCACCAGGCCCAGGGCTTCGGTGCCCACCGCCGGATGCACCAGCACATCGATCATTGCATCGATGCGTTCCACGTCCTGGGTAAAACCGACGCAGAGTATGGACTGCTGCAGGCCCAGCGCGGCGATGCGCTGTTGTAGTTCGGGAATCAGCGTGCCCTCGCCCACGATCAGCAGACGCACTTCCGGCTGTTCGCGGATCAGGCGCTCTCCGGCCTCGACGAACTCGCGCTGGCCCTTGCCATCGGGCAGGTCGGCGCCGCCGATCACGGCGAACACCACCTGCGATTCATCCCAGCCCAGATCCCGCCGCGCCCTGGCGCGCAATGCGGGATCGGGTTTGAAGCGCTGGGTGTCCACGCCGGAGTAGACCAGCTGCAGTCGCCGCAAGTCCCCGCCGAGCTGCCCGGACAGCTGCTCGAACACCGCCCTGGATACCGCGGTGACGTAGCCCAGCCGCAGCAGGAAGCGCGCGCTGGTGGCGCTGAGCGGCGTCATCAGGTGGCGGGTGACGACGGCGCGCGGACGGTTCGATGCGAGCCTCGCCGCCACGGCGGTGGTCCAGTAGTCGCGGCCATGGTGGGCATGCAGCAGCTGCGCTCCGAAGTCCTGGGCCAAGCGGCGCAGGCGCAAGCCCCAGCGCAGCTTGCCGCCGTCCACGTACTCCACCCGCAGGCCCGGCACCGCCTCGGCCAGCGGCGCCCAGCGGCCCGCGCTGGGAATGGCCAGCAGCACTTCGTGGCCCTGTGCGATGAGCCCGATGCACAGTTCCAGCGTCTGCGAATCGACGCCGCCGCCGTTGAAGAAGGAATTGACCTGGATGATGCGCATGGTGCCGGCGGAAGCGCCTGTCGAGGGGGTTGCTAGGGAATCGCTGGAAGCGTTCAGTTTAGCCGCTCTTTAGCGCGCGTAAGGATTGCGCCGTCCCGGCGGCCCGTCCTTGAAGCGGCGGTGCACCCAGAAGTATTGCTCCGGCACCTCGCGGATCGCCTGTTCCAGCAGCTGGTTGATGCGCGCCGCGTCGGCGCTGTCGTCGCCGCCGGGGAAATTCTCCAGTGCCGGGCGGAATACCAGCTTGTAGCGGCCGCCGCGGCGCTGCGGAAAGTACGGCACCACCCGGGCGCGGCCCATCTGCGCCAGGCGCGAGGTGGCGGTGAGGGTCAGCACCGGCTCGCCGAAGAACGGCACGAACACCGCACCCGGCGCTTCGATGGTCTGGTCCGGGCCGTACCAGATGCGGCCGCCGCCGCGCAGCAAGCGCACGATGCGCTTGAGATCTTCCTTCGGCACCATCGGCAGGCCCAGGCGCGCTTCGCGCAGCCGGCACATCCAGTAGTCGGCGAAGACATTGTTGGCGCGGCGGTACATGCCGTGGAACGGGAACCCCGCCAGGTGCACCAGGCGGCAGCCCAGCTCCATGGTGGTGAAGTGGCCGGTGAGCAGCAGCACCCCGCTGCCGTCCGCCTGCGCCTGGCGCAGGTGTTCGACGCCTTCGAACTCGACCATGCGCAGCAGGCGGCGATCGGAAGCAAACCAGGCCAGCGGCACCTCGAACAGGCCGATGCCGAGCGCGCGGAAGTGGTCGCGCGCCATGCGCCGGCGCGTGGCCTCATCCAGTTCCGGGAAGCACAGGCCCAGGTTGATGCGCACGATGCGGCGCCGGCTCGGCACTGCCAGGCGGAACAGCTCGCCCAGGCCGGCGCCGAACAGCCGCAGCAGCGGCATCGGCACGAAGGCCAGCAGCCACAGCAGGCCCAGCGCCAGCCAGGCCGGCCACCAGCGCGGTGCCAGCAATTGCCGCGGTATGCCGGCGGGCTTGATCTCGGAGTGAACGGCAGTGCTCATCGGGATGGGGCTTGTTGACCGGCGCTAGTTTACCCGCTGTGCCATGCGGCTTCGTCGCTGGGCCGCGTCTGCCCCCGCCAGACTTGTTAGCATTGCCGCAACAAAAACCAGGGCGGAGCCGCCTGCATGCTCGACAAGACACTGCTGCGTCCGGTCAGTTACGACCAACTCGCCCGCATCGGGCCGCCGCGGGACGGCGGCTATGTGGTGCCGGTCGACCAGCTGATGCAGTGCCGTGTATTGCTGTCCCTGGGCCTCAACGACGACTGGAGCTTCGACACGGCTTGTGTGGCGAAGAATGCCAACCTCGTCGTGGTCGGCGTCGACCATACCGTCGGCCGCTGGCATTTCCGCCGCAAAGTCCTGCGCTGCCTGTGGAAGATCGGCTTTTATGCGCTGCTGCTGCGCCGGAAAAAAGTCAGGACTTATAACGGCTATCTGCGCAATGCGCTCAGCTACTTCAGCTTCTTCCGCGAGCCCAACCGGCACATCCAGAAAATGGTGGCGGGCGAGGACGGCCCGGGCAAGGTGTCGGTGCGGCGCCTGATCGACGACTGCCCGGCGGCGGAGCAGGCGGACCTGTTCCTGAAGATGGACATCGAGGGCTCGGAGTACGAGACCATTGCGGACATTGTTTCCCGGGCCTCGCGCATTCGTTGCATCGCGGCGGAGTTCCACCAGCTCGACAGCCGTACCGCGGAGTTCAACCAGGCCATGCGCGAACTGGGCCGCGAGTTCGGCCTGGTGCACATCCACGCCAACAATCACAGCCGTTACGATACCGTCAACGACTTTCCTTCCGACGTGGAAGTGAGCTTCGTCAATAGGCGCTTCCTGCCGGCGATACCCACGCTTTCGCCGCACGCCTATCCGCGTGCGGGGCTGGACTTCCCCTGCGATATCAACCAGCCCGATGTCCGGCTGGTTTTCGAATAAACCCTTTACCAAATTCCTCACCGCGGCCGGGATGGTCGATGCGATTGCTCTACACCGTGCTGCTCTACCTGATCACGCCGCTGGTGCTGCTGCGCCTGCTGTGGAAGAGCCGGCTGCAACCGGAATACCGCCGGCGCGTGGGTGAGCGCTTCGGCCTGGTCGAGCCGGCCGGCGAGGGCGTGGCGGTGTGGGTGCATGCCGTGTCGGTGGGCGAGAGCCTGGCGGCGCTGCCCCTGATTGAGCAGCTGATCCTCCAGCACGGCGTGGGCCGGGTCTGGGTCACCACCACCACCCCCACCGGTTCCGAGCGGGTCAGTGCCGCGCTCGGCGCGCGCGTGCGGCACAGCTATGCGCCTTACGACCTGCCCGGAGCCGTGGCGCGCTTCCTGGAGCGCGCGCGGCCGCGCCAGGTGGTGGTGATGGAAACCGAGCTGTGGCCCAACCTGTTCCGCGCCATCCGCGTGCGCGGCATCCCGCTGCTGCTGGCCAATGCGCGGCTGTCGCCGCGCTCGCTGCGCGGCTATGGCCGCCTGCGCCGCTCCATCGCCGGCGTACTGGCCGACTGCAGCGAGATTGCGGCGCAGAGCCAGGCCGATGCCGA
>Ga0302314_10013456_pt1 | contig 14066 bp, 10 predicted proteins | sample III_Palsa_N2_3_FD_200533 | JGI IMG/M metagenome (GOLD analysis project Ga0302314, IMG submission 200533) | Peat permafrost microbial communities from Stordalen Mire near Abisko, Sweden - III_Palsa_N2_3 | ecosystem: Environmental > Terrestrial > Soil > Palsa > Peat permafrost | place: Sweden... | reverse complement strand
AAAAAGCGCCGACATCTGCTTTTGGCGACGCGCCAGATCAAGGCCAGATCAGGAGTGAGCATCCATCCAGTTCGCGATATCGCCCACGACGGTCGCCTCGATCCCGTAGTAGCCGTGGGGCGTCAGGGAGCCGCAATCCTTCTGCGAGCGCCGCACGCCGCCGCTGACGTTCAGAACCCGCACTTGGACTGAATGCGACAGGGCCGCAGCGATCTTCGGCGCATCCCGGGGCGGGGCGACATTGCAGCGATCATCCCTGTTGGCGACCACCAGCGCAGGCACGGACACCCGGTCCGGCTCGGCGTCGAACACCGTCTCATGGCTGCCGCCCATCTCCGTGACCGATTCGGTGAGCACCACGCCGGCTATCTGTGCCCGGCCCATGTGGGCCGCGCCGTTCATCGCCGCGATGGAGCCCTGGCTGGTTCCGAGAAGAAACACCGGCCCTCGCCCCTGAGCATGGGCATAAGTCACGAAGTCTCTGACGAGCGCGGCGTAGCCCGTCGAGCTGCGCAGGCCCCGGAGGTTCTCGTGATCCGCCGCGTCGGGGATCACCACCGCATAGCCGCGCGCCACCCAGAGGTCGCGGGTGCGTACAACGAAATTGTCGTCGTGCCGGATGTCGCCGTGTCGCGTGAGGCCCACGTCGCCCGCCCCGCCGGGCAGCATGACGATGGTCCCTCGCAGCCGGGAAGGAGCGAGGTAGAGGATGCGCTGCACGCCGCCGCCGCTCAACGGCAGATCGAACAGCGTCTCGCTGGCGCCGCCCGGCGACGCGATCCCCGGTCGCTCGCCGCCCTGCGAACGGTGGGGCTGGGCCCCGGACAGGCTCGGGAGGGCCAGAGCCAGGATCGCGACGACGACGGCGGCTGAACGCTTGAACATGCAGGATCTTTCGGGGGCGGGAGCGCAGGCATAGGCGCCCCGCACGTTCAAAAGACGGCGAGGACGCAGCGGAAGCCGCCACACGCCCCAAAGACGTCGCCATTCCGCCCCGGCGGCGCTAGAAACACGTCATGACCGACCTCCCCACGCCGCCCGTCGCCCGGATCGAACCGCACAGCAGCACCCAGCTCGGCCGGACCCGTGTGGACGACTATGCGTGGCTGAAGGACGAGAATTGGCAGAAGGTGATGCGCGATCCCTCCGCCATCCGCGCCGACATCAAGGACTACCTCGACGCCGAGAACGCCTACACCAAGGCCATGCTGGCCTCGACCGAAGACCTGCAGAAGACCCTGTTCGAGGAGATGAAGGGACGGATCAAGGAGGACGATTCCAGCCTGCCCCAGCCGGACGGGCCTTTCGACTACTACGCCCGCTACGCCATCGGCGGACAGCATCCGGTCTACGCGCGCCGGCCCCGGGGCCACGCCGAAGGCGAGGAGGTGCTGCTCGACGCTGACGCCCTCGCCAAGGGCAAGCCCTTCTTCAGCATCGCCTCCGCCGGCCACAGCCCCGACCACGCCCTCTTCGCCTGGGCGGTGGATGAGCAGGGCTCGGAATACCACCGCATCTACCTGAAGGATCTGGCCACCGGCGAGACCCTGCCAAACCCGGTGGAGAGCGCAGACGGGGGTTTTGTCTTCTCGCCCGACGGCGCATGGCTGTTCTGGGTGTTTCGAGACGAGAACGCCCGTCCCTCCAAGGTCTTCCGCCGCCCGGTGCGGGGAAGCGACGCCGACGACGTCCTGATCTACGAGGAGCCCGACGAGGGCATGTTCGTGCATCTGGACGAGACCCGCAGCCGAGCCTTCATCCTGATCACCGCCGGAGATCACGAGACTAGCGCCGCCTGGCTGATCCCCGCCGCCGATCCGACCGCCGCGCCGAAGATCGTGGAGCCCCGCACCCAGGGGCTGATGTACGGCGTCGAGCATTGGGACGGGCGCTTCGTCATCCACACCAATGCGGACGGAGCCATCGACTTCAAGCTGGTCACCGCGCCGGAAGACGCGCCGGGTCGCGCCAACTGGAAGGACTGGATCCCGCACCGGCCCGGGCACTACATCATGGGCGCCGCCGCCTTCGCCGACCACTTCGTACGGGTGGAGCGCGTGGACGCCAACCACCGGATCATCATCACCGACCGGGCGACCCTGACCGACCGGCCGATCCCTATCGACGAGGAGGCCTACGCCCTCTCCATCGACACAGGCTACGAGTACGACACGCCGGTGCTGCGCTACGTCTACCAGTCGCCCACCACGCCCCGATCCTGGTTCGACTACGACATGGCGTCCGGACAGAAGACCCTCCGCAAGACGCAGGCGGTTCCCTTCGGCCACGACCCTCACGCCTATGTCGCCCGGCGCCTGTTCGCCCGCGCGCAGGACGGCGAGATGGTCCCCATCACCATCCTGATGAAGGCGGGGACGCCGCTCGACGGCACGGCGCCGCTGCTGCTCTACGGCTACGGCTCCTACGGCATGTCGATGGACCCCACCTTCTCCATCCGCAGCCTCAGCCTCGTGGACAGGGGCTGGATCTGGGCGATCGCCCACGTGCGGGGCGGGTCAGAAAAAGGCTGGGGCTGGTTCCTGGGCGGGCGAGGCATGCAGAAGACCCATACCTTCAGCGACTTCATCGCCTGCGCCGAGCACCTGATCGAGGAGGGCTATGGCGCGGCGGGCCGGATCGTCGCCTATGGCGGCTCCGCGGGCGGCATGCTCATGGGCGCCGTCGCCAACATGCGCCCCGATCTCTGGGCCGGCGTGATCGGAGCGGTGCCGTTCGTGGACGTGCTCAACACGATGAGCGACACCTCCCTGCCGCTCACCCCGCCCGAATGGCCGGAGTGGGGCAATCCGCTCACCGACCCCGCCGCCTACGACTACATCGCCAGCTACAGCCCCTACGACAAGGTCGCAGCCCTGCCCTATCCGGCGATCCTGTCGACGGGCGGGCTATCGGACCCCCGCGTCACCTATTGGGAGCCGGCCAAGTGGGCGGCGAAGCTGCGCGCGCACACCACCAGCAACCGGCCCGTTCTGTTGAAGATCAACATGGACGCAGGCCACGGCGGCTCGGCGGGCCGGTTCGATTCCCTGAAGGAGATCGCCCTCGACTACGCCTTCGCCATCCAGGCGCTCGATCCGGCGTTCGTGGCCAAGTCCTGACTTGATGATGATTCGCTCCGCTACCGTCGCAGACGTTCCAGCCCTGGCCAGCATCTACGGGCACCATGTGCTGCACGGCCTCGGCACATTCGAGGAGGTTCCGCCGACAGTGATCGACATGGCCGCGCGGTTGGCGGCTGTGCAAGCGAAAACCCTTCCCTACCTCGTGGCGGAGAAAGACGGCGTGGTGTTGGGCTTCGCCTATGCGGCGCCATTTCGGTCCCGAAGTGCCTACCGGTTCACGGCGGAGGATTCGGTCTACATCGCGCCGGAGGCCATAGGCCAAGGAGTCGGCAAGGCGCTGTTGTCAGCGGTCATCGCGGCGTGCGAAGCGCTGGGCGTGCGCCAACTCACGGCGGTGATCGGCGACACAGGGAACGCGGCCTCGATCGGCCTGCACACGGCGCTGGGGTTCGAGCGCACGGGCTCGTCCCGCTCGGTCGGCTACAAGCACGGCCGCTGGGTGGATATCGTCTTCATGCAGAAGGCCCTGAACGGCGGGGACGAAGCCCCGCCGGTCGAACCGGGCATCTCGGTCTAGGCCTTGGAGTAGGCGGCCAGACGTTCGGCGCGGCGTTGCTGCGCATCCATCTTCTGCAGGCTCTTACGATCCTTGCGCTCGGCGCGCTTGGCTTCAAGGGCGGCCTGTTCAGCGGCGAAGGCGGCCCGGCGGGCGGTCTCGGCGGCTTCGGCGCGGGCGATCAGCGCGGCTTCTTTTTCGGCGACCCGTTGCTGGCGGATGGCTTCGCGCTGGGCTTCCAGGCGGGCCGCCCGGTCGATGGGCTCGACGGCGGTGATCATCGGCTTGGGCTTGAACTTTTCAAGCAGCGCCTTCTTGGCGTCGGCGGCGGTGGAAAGACGTTCGTTGAAGTCAATCTTTTTAGCGTGGTTCATGCATATCCTGGTTATGGTGGCTCGGTGCTCTGGGTCGGTGGTCGTCAATCTGATGAGCCAGACCGAACGCGCCAGAGACAGAGTTACCGAAAATAGTTATCCTTCAATAACTTGTTCCGCAGAATCCAAGTTATCGGCGGCGGTTCAGTAGCAAATCAGTCGGTCTGGGTCAACCGACAGGGGAACGACGGCAAATGAATGTTTTTTGTCGCTCGCCCTGCTCAACGCCCTTCTCTTTGGTTAGCTCCATGTCGCCGCAGCACGGGTTTCGATAGCGGGTTCAGAAAAAGCCTAAGTCAGGATCGCGGCGATGCTCGACTTCACGATCTGGGCGAGCGCCCTTCGATCGAGAGCCGGGTTGATCGCCGTCCGAAGCGCGAATCCCTGAAAGATCAGGTGAAACATCTCCACCCGCGCATCGAGATCGGCCTTGGCGAGAGGCCGCCCCACGGCGGCGGCAATGATCCGGCGGAGCGGTTCGGCGATATGGGCGTCGGCCTCACGCACAAGCTCGGCGATGGCGGGGTTGCGCGCAGCCTCGGCCCGGATCTCCAGCATCAGGGCGAGTTGCTCAATATCGATCGCCTTTGTGATGCCCTCCTCCGCCCGCTCGACCATGGCGGCGCGAATGTCCGGCGCATCCATGGGGAACTCGGCCATCTTGCAGAGAAAGCGGTCGACATCCTCGCGCACGATGGCGGCGATGATGGCCTCCTTGCCGGTGAAGTAGCGGTAGATGTGGCCGACGCTCATGCTCGATTCGGTGGAAATCTGCGCCATGCTGCAGGCGTGGAAGCCGTGCAGACGGAAGCAGCGCGCGGCCGCCTCCAGAACCTGTCGACGTCGGGCGAGGGTCCGCGGCTTTTCTGAGAAATCCAGATGCTCCACGTTCGCCATGACGATTTCCGCCCTTATTTTATTTTCGTGCTGCCGGAACGACGGAGATGGCCGGGCGATCCTTGAACCTGAGAAATAGGCTCCCATTTTAGAAAAAGAAGACTGAACGCTCATTCTCTTTTTTGTGTGTGGACTGATCGATGCGATCTGATGGGGTTTTGCGGACGAGTATGTTCGCGTTCGTAGGTTTGCTGGCGTTGGCCGGTTGTGGCCATAAGCCTCAGCAGCCGCCAATGGGACCGCCGGAGGTGGGTGTCGTCACCATCGAGCCTCAGGCGGTCACTCTCAGCACTGTACTGCCGGGCCGCACCAGCCCATTCGCCGTCTCCGATGTGCGTCCGCAGGTGAATGGCATCGTGCAAGCTCGCCTGTTCGAGGAAGGCAGCAACGTCCACGCCGGACAGGTGCTCTACCAGATCGACCCCGCCGTCTATCGCGCCGCCCTCGACCAGGCCAAGGCGCAGCTCGCCTCCGCCCAGGCCAATGTGGCCACCGCCAAGGTGAAGGCGGAACGCTACGGCGATCTCGTCAAGATCAACGGCGTCGCCAAGCAGGACTATGACGACGCCCAGGCCGCCTATCTGGCCGACCTCGCAACCGTGCAGCAGAATCAGGCGGCGGTGCAGAGCGCCAAGATCAACCTCGACTACACCCACGTCGTCGCGCCCATCTCTGGCCGCATCGGCAAGTCGGTCTACACCAAGGGCGCGCTCGTGACCGCGGGCCAGGCTGACGCCCTGACCACCGTCCAGACCCTCGACCCTATCTACATCGACATCAACCAGTCGGCTGAGGAGCTCTTGAAGCTTCGCCGGAGCCTCGCCGACGGTGCGCTGACCACCGGCGGCCCCGCCTCCACGGAGGTCTCGCTGAAGCTCGAAGACGGCTCGGACTATCCCTTGAAAGGCAAGCTGGAATTCGCCGACGTCACGGTGGATCAGACCACCGGGCAGGTGGTGCTGAGAGCCGTGTTCCCCAATCCGAAGGCGATCCTCCTGCCCGGCATGTACGTCCGCGCCGTCGTGGCCCAGGGCGGCAAGCCGTCGGCCATCCTCGCGCCGCAGCAGGGCGTGACCCGCGATCAGGCCGGCCTTCCCATCGCCACCGTCGTGAACGCCCAGGGCAACTCGGAAACCCGCAAGCTGACCGTCGACAGCATCGTCGGCGACAAGTGGCTGGTGACCTCCGGCCTCAACGCCGGCGACCGCCTGGTGGTGGAGGGCCTGCAGAAGATTCAGAAGCCCGGCATGCCGGTGCACGCCGTTCCCGCGGGCTCGCCCCCGCCGAGCGGCCCTCCCGGCGGCCCGGCCTCCGGTCAGGCGGGAAAGAAGTAGCCCGCCATGTTGTCCCGCTTCTTCATCGAGCGGCCCATCTTCGCGTGGGTCGTGGCTATCGTCATCATGCTCGGCGGCATCCTCGCCATCATGTCCCTGCCGATCGCGCAGTATCCCACCATCGCCCCGCCCGCTGTCTCGATCACGGCGACCTATCCCGGCGCCGATGCGGAAACCCTTGAAAGCTCAGTCACGGAAGTGATCGAGGAGCAACTGAAGGGGCTGGACCACCTGATCTACTTCTCGGCCGCCAGCCAGTCGAACGGCGTTGTCACCATCACCGTCACCTTCGCTGCGGGCACCAACCCCGACATCGCCCAAGTGCAGGTGCAGAACAAGCTGCAGCAGGCGACGCCGCTCCTGCCCACCGAGGTGCAGGAACAGGGCATCACCGTGGCCAAGGCCACCCAGAGCTTCCTGATCGTGGTGGGGGTCTATGACTCCAACGGCCACAACACCGGCGTCGACGTCTCCGACTTCGTCAACAGCAAGCTGCAGGATCCCCTGTCCCGCGTGACCGGCGTCGGCGACCTGCAGATCTTCGGCAGCCAGTACGCCATGCGCATCTGGCTCGATCCCTACAAGCTCAACAACTACAAGCTCACGGTCGGCGACGTCCGCACCGCCGTGCAGGCGCAGAACGTGCAGGTCTCCGCCGGCCAGATCGGCGCCAATCCCGCCGTGCCGAACCAGCAGCTTAACGCCACCGTGACCGTGCAGTCCCGCCTGCGCACCGTGGACGAGTTCAAGAAGATCATCCTGCGGACGGCGGCGGGCGGCGCCACCGTGCATCTCAGCGATGTGGCGCGGGTCGAGCTCGGGGCCGAGAACTACGACGTCATCGCCCACTATAACGGCCGCCCCGCCGCCGGCATCGCCGTGAAGCTGGCGCCCGGCGCCAATGCGCTGGACACCGTCACCGCCGTCAAGAAGCGCGTCGCGGAGCTGGAGCCGAGCTTCCCCGAAGGCATGAAGCTGGTCTACCCGGTGGACAACACCACCTTCGTCAAGCTCTCGATCCACGACGTGATCCAGACGCTGATCGAGGCCATCGTGCTGGTGGTCGCGGTGATGTTCATCTTCCTGCAGAACTGGCGCGCCACGTTGATCCCGGCCATCGCCGTGCCGGTGGTGCTCCTGGGCGCCTTCGCGGTGTTGGCCATCGCCGGCTACTCCATCAACACCCTGACCCTGTTCGCCCTCGTGCTGGCCATCGGCCTTCTCGTGGATGACGCTATCGTCGTGGTGGAGAATGTGGAGCGGATCATGGCCGAGGAGGGCCTGCCGCCCAAGGAAGCCACCATCAAATCCATGGACGAGATCACCGGCGCCCTGATCGGCATCGCGCTCGTGCTCTCCGCCGTGTTCCTGCCAATGGCCTTCTTCCCCGGTTCGACCGGCGCGATCTATCGTCAGTTCTCCATCACCATCGTCTCGGCCATGGTGCTGTCGGTGATCGTGGCGCTGGTGCTGACCCCGGCGCTGTGCGCCACCATCCTGAAGCCGGTGACCAAGGGCCACGAGCACGCCGAGCGCGGTTTCTTCGGCTGGTTCAACAAGACCTTCGACAACCTCGTCCATCGCTACGAGCAGACCCTCGGCAAGCTCCTAAGGGCCACCCTACCCGCCATGCTGGTCTATGGCGTGATCGTGATTGCGCTGGCCTTCCTCTTCATCAAGCTGCCCTCCGGCTTCCTGCCCGACGAGGATCAGGGCACCATGCTGATGCAATTCTCCCTGCCCGCCGGCGCCGTTCAGACCCGCACCGGCGACGTGGTTGCACAGATCGAGCATCACCTGTTCGTGGACGAGAAGGCCAACATCCAGGGCGCCTTCGTGGTCTCCGGCTTCAACTTTGGCGGCACAGGTCAGAACCTCGGCCTCGGCTTCGCCCTCCTGAAGGACTGGAAGTACCGCAAGGGTGCGACCAACCACGCCCCCGCCATCGCCCAGCGCGCCATGGGGGCCTTCTCCAAGATCCGCGACGCCCAGGTGTTCGCGTTCATCCCGCCGGCTGTGCAGGAACTGGGAAACGCCAACGGTTTCGACTTCGAACTCGAGGACACCGGCGGTCTCGGGCACCCGGCCCTCGTCGCGGCGAGGAACCAGCTTCTCGGCATGGCGGCGCAGGATCACAAGCTGCTCGGCGTCCGCCCCAACGGCCAGGACGACACCCCGCAGTTGCATGTGGACGTGGACCTCGCCCGCGCCGGCGCGCTCGGCCTGTCTCAGGCCGACATCAACGATACCCTCTCCACCGCGTGGGGCAGCTCCTACCTGAACCAGTTCACCGATCGGGGCCGGGTCAAGCGCGTGTTCATGCAGGGCGACGCGCCCTTCCGCATGACGCCGTCGGACCTCGACCGCTGGTACGTGCGGGGCACGTCGGGAAATATGGCGCCCTTCTCGTCCTTCTCCAGCACCCGCTGGACCTATGCCGCGAGCCGGCTCGAGCACTACAACGGCGTGCCCTCCATGGAGATTCAGGGCCAGTCGGGCATGGGTTTCTCGTCCGGCGCCGCCATGGACGAGATGGAGACCCTCGCCAAGAAGCTGCCCACGGGCATCGGCTTCGAGTGGACGGGCCTGTCCTACCAGGAGCGCCTCTCGGGCTCCCAAGCGCCCGCGCTCTACGCCCTCTCGCTGCTGGTGGTCTTCCTCTGCCTCGCCGCCCTCTATGAGAGCTGGAGCATTCCGGCGGCGGTGATGCTGGTGATCCCGCTCGGCGTCATCGGCGCTCTGATCGCGGCGACCCTGCGCGGCCTCTACAACGACATCTACTTCCAGGTGGGCCTGCTCACCACCATCGGCCTATCCGCCAAGAACGCCATCCTGATCGTGGAGTTCGCGGTGGCCGCCGAGAAGGAGGGCGCCAAGCCCATGGATGCGGCGATCCAGGCGGCCAAGCTGCGCCTTCGCCCGATCCTGATGACCTCGCTGGCCTTCATCGCCGGGGTGTTCCCCCTGGCCGTGTCCTCGGGCGCGGGCGCCGGTAGCCAGAACGACATCGGCACGGGCGTGATCGGCGGGATGCTGGCGGCCACCGTCCTGGCCATCTTCTTCGTTCCGATCTTCTTCGTCCTCGTGCGCGGCTCGGCCAAGAAGAGCGTGACCAAGGACGCCCCGCCCTCCACCCCTGTGGAGCAAGCCTGATGCCCGGCCTCCTGAACACCACATCGCTTTCTTTGAAGACCCTGGCGGCGGCGAGTTTCACAGCTGTCGCCCTGGCCGGCTGCACGCTGGAGCCGGCCTATAACCGCCCCGCCCTGCCGACGCCGACGGCCTTCCCGCAGAGCGACGTCAGCAGCACCGGCGCCTCCACGGCCCCGGCGGCGACCATCGCCTGGCGCGCCTTCTTCTTAGACCCGAAGCTGCAGGCGACGGTCGAGCTGGCGCTCGCCAACAATCGCGACCTGCGGGTGGCCATCGCCAACATCGAGGCCGCGCGGGCGCAGTACGGCATTAAGCGCGCTGCCCTGCTGCCCGCCGTCAACGGAGGCCTCGGGGCCGATCTCGCGCGGGAGCCGGCGTCGGCGGCGGGCGTCGTTGAGCCGGGCGAGCCCAATCACTTCAGGATCCACGAATACAGCGCCACCCTGGGTGTAAGCAATTACGAGCTCGATCTGTTCGGCAAGGTACGAAGCCTCACCAAGGCGGCGCTGGAGCAGTACTTCGCGACCGAGGAGGCGCGTCGGGCCTCGCAGATCACCATCATCGCCGAGACGGCCAACGACTGGCTGACGCTGGCCGCCGACAAGGCCACCCTGAAGGCGGCGCAGGACACCCTGAAGAGCACCCGCGACTCCCTCGATATCGCTCAGAAGCGGTTCGACCATGGCGTGGCGTCGGCGCTCGACGTTCGCCAGGCCCAGACCCTGGTGGAGCAGACCCGCTCCGACGTCGCCAACGACACCACCATCGTGGCGCAAGACAAGAACGCGCTCGATCTGGTCGTCGGCGCGCCGACCCCAGATGCGATCCTGCCGGACAACCTTGGCGATCAGGTGCTTACCCTGTCCGATCTTCCGGCGGGCGTGCCCTCAGACGTGCTCCTGAACCGTCCCGACGTGCTGCAGGCCGAAGATGCGTTGAAGGCCCAGAATGCGCAGATCGGCGCCGCCCGCGCCGCCTTTTTCCCAAGCATCACGCTCACCGCATCCGGCGGCGGGGAGAGCAACTCGCTCTCCACCCTGTTCAAGGGCGCGTCAGGGGCCTGGAGTTTCACACCGCAGCTCAACCTGCCGATCTTTGCAGGCGGCGCCAACATCGCCAACCTGAACTACGCCAAGGCTGAGCGGCAGGTGACCGTCGCCCAGTATGAGAAGGCGATCCAGACCGCGTTCAGCGAAGTCGCCAACGCGCTGGCCCGCCGCGCCACAATCGGCGAGCAGGTCTCCGCCAACGACGCGGCGGTGGCGGCGGCGGCGGACAGCGTGACGCTTTCGCAGGCGCGCTACGAGCGGGGCAGCGACACCTATCTGAACGTGCTGGTCGCCCAGCGCACCCTCTACGCCACGCAGGAATCGCAGATTTCCGCCCGCCTGACCCGGGCGACCAATCTTGTCACCCTTTACACCGCGCTCGGCGGCGGAGCGCCCGCGCCGCCGGCAAAATAGGCTTGATGGCGATTTAGGGCCTGGAAGGCGCCATCCCCTCGCCCTGCGGGAACTGCGTCGGGTATTCCAGCTTGCCGGCGTCGTAGCCAAGGGCCTGCGCCCGTGCGGCCAACGCCTTCACCTCCGCCTGCGACGGCTGCGCGGCGCGGGTGAACAGCGACACGTTCTTGAAGGCCGGATCGGAGACGATGAACCAGCGATAGTCGTCGCCGTGGTCCAGCATCCAGTAGGTCTTGGAGACGGTGAAGACGCCGAACACCTTGTAGTGTACCGAAACCTTGGTGTTCTGGCCGGGATCGAGGACGGTCACCGGCCCGGCGAAGAGCTTCTCCTTGCCCTCGGGCGTGTCCTTGCGGCAGGCGTCTCGGTCGATCAGCTTGCCATCGGCGTCCTTGTAGTAGTCGGTGGTGCCGGAGACGCAGCCGTCGGTCAGCTTCATCGGCGTGCGGGCGATCTCGTACCAGCGGCCGGTGTAGAACTGCGCGGCATCGATCTGCTTGCCCGGCTGGGGGGCCCGCGGCGCCTCGTCCATGCCGGCGCAGGCCGCGGTGGTCATCGCGAGGACGGACAACAGTCCCAAAGTCGTGGCGCGGTTCATCTGCAGCCCTTTCCGGTTCGTATTCATCAACAGCGACCGCGTGGACCAGTTCCTCGGCGGCTTTTGAACAGACACGAGCGTCCGTCGTGGACGGATGAAGGCGGCGACAGGAGTTCGGGCGATGGCGATGCTGGTTTGGGGCGTTCTGGCGGCCATGGCGGTGATCATGTTCATCGGCTGGATCACCCAGCGGGCGGCGGGCAATGGCGGGTGGACCGACGTCTTCTGGACCTACGGCACAGGCGTGACCTGCGCCGCCGCCGCCCTGATCCCCCTCGGCGAGCAGGCCGGCGCGGGCTGGCGGCGGATGATGGTGGCGGCGATGATGGCGCTCTGGGCGCTGCGACTCGGGACCTACGTCGCGCTGCGCGTGGCGCGAAGCCGGGAGGATGTGCGCTACACCGACCTGCGCGAGGAATGGGGCGGCACGTTCCAGCGCAACATGGTTGTGCTGCTCGTCAGCCAGGCCCCGCTCACCGCCCTGATCGGCGTCGCGGTGCTGTTCGCCGCCCGTCAGCCCGATCCGGCCTTCCGGCTGTGGGATGCGCTGGGCCTTCTGGTCTTCGTCGTGGCCATCCTCGGAGAGACGCTGTCTGACCGGCAGATGCAGGCCTTCAAGGCGGATAGCGCGAACCACGGCAAGGTCTGCGACAAGGGTCTCTGGTCCTGGTCGCGCCACCCGAACTATTTCTTCGAGGCCCTGATCTGGATCGCCTACCCCCTGATCGGCGTCGACCCCGGCCAGCCGTGGAGCCTTGCCGCCCTGATCGCGCCGGTGATGATGTTCGCCATCGTCCGCTACGGCACGGGCATCCCGCCGCTGGAGAAGGCCATGCGGAAATCCAAGGGCGAGGCCTACCGCCGCTATCAGGCCGAGGTCAGCCCCCTGTTCCTGCGCCCTAGACAGAGCGCCGCGGACTAGCGACAAATACCCCTGCGCCACCTGCAATGGCCGCGCGAGGGGGACGATCCGTGAAGCGATTGAACATGCTGGCCATCGTCCTGGCCCTGGTCGGGAGCGCCGCGCCCGCATGGTCCGCAGATCCGGTCCCGCCCACGGTCGCCAGGAAGCCGTTCCAGGTCACCTCCCCCAACGGCGCGCGGGAGGACGACTACTACTGGCTTCGCGACGACACCCGCAAGAACCCGGACATGCTGGGCTATCTGAAGGCGGAGAACGCCTACGCCGACGCCACGCTTGTACCGACAAAGCCGCTGCAGGAAAAACTCTACCGCGAGATCGTCGGGCGCATCAAACAGGACGACGCCTCGGTTCCCCTGAAGGAGCGGGGCTATTGGTACTACACCCGTTTCGAGACCGGGAAGGACTACCCCGTTCTCGCTCGGCGCAAGGGCGCGATGACCGCCCCCGAGGAGGTGATGCTGGACGAGGCCGCCATGGGCGCCGGCAAGGGCTATTTCCAGGTCAGCTCGCCCAAGATCAGCCCCGACAACCGCCTGCTCGCCTACGCCGAGGATGTGGTCGGGCGGCGGCAATATGTTCTGCACGTCAAGGACCTCGTCACCGGCCAGACCTATGCGGACGCCGTGGAGAACGTCGAGCCCGACCTGATCTGGGCCGACGATAACAAAACGATCTTCTATATCGCCAAGGACCCGGTGACGCTGCTTTCAAAGCAGGTCAAGGCCCACTTGCTGGGCACGCCCGCCAGCGCCGACCGGCTGGTATACGAGGAGAAGGACGACAGCTTCTACATGGGGTTGCTGCGCACCCGCTCCGACAAGTTCATCTGCATCGTCCTGCAGAGCACCGTCTCCAACGAACAGCGCTGCGCCCCGGCCGCCAGCCCCACGACATTCGCCGTGGTCGCGCCGCGCGAACGGGACTTCCACTACGCCGCCGACCATCTGGACGGCCGCTGGGTGATCCGCACCGACTGGAACGCCAAGAACTACAAGCTGATGACCCTGCCGGGCGACGCGCGGCTGGGCGACCGCACCCTCTGGCGCGATCTCGTGCCCCACAGCGCCGACGTCTTCATCGAGGACTTCACCCTCTTCCACGGCGCTATCGCCATCGAGGAGCGGTCAGGGGGGCTGAAGCGTCTGGCGATCCGGCCGGACGGCGGCGCCACCCGCTTCGTCAAGGCCGACGAGCCCGCCTACGCCATGGCGCTGGCGGACGGCGGCGATGTGGACACGACGTGGGTGCGCTACACCTATAACTCCCTCACCACTCCCACCACCACCTTCGAGACCGACCTAAAGACGGGCGAGCGCAGGCTCCTGAAGCAGCAGCCGGTGCTCGGCGGCTATGACGCGAAGAACTACGTCACCGAGCGGGTGTGGGTGACGGCGCGGGACGGGGTGAAGGTCCCGGTCTCGCTGGTCTACCGCAAGGGCTTCAGGAAGGACGGCTCGGCAGCCATGCTGCAATACGCCTATGGCAGCTACGGCGCCTCCACCGATCCGAGCTTCTCGGTGGTGAACGTCAGCCTGCTGGACCGGGGCATGGTCTACGCCATCGCCCACATCCGCGGCGGACAGGAGATGGGCCGGTCCTGGTACGACGACGGGCACCTCCTCAACAAGAAGAACACCTTTACGGACTTTATCGACGTGACGCGGGCTCTGGTGGCGCAGAAGT
>Ga0302314_10013454_pt1 | contig 14067 bp, 13 predicted proteins | sample III_Palsa_N2_3_FD_200533 | JGI IMG/M metagenome (GOLD analysis project Ga0302314, IMG submission 200533) | Peat permafrost microbial communities from Stordalen Mire near Abisko, Sweden - III_Palsa_N2_3 | ecosystem: Environmental > Terrestrial > Soil > Palsa > Peat permafrost | place: Sweden... | reverse complement strand
GTACCGGAAGGTCGGCGAGGACCAGCTCGCGCAGCAGTTGGCCTCCGAGGTACTGCGCGCCGACGACGGTGCCGAGCGCCAGCCGATGCGCAACGCGGAGGCCCGGGTGACGCTCGCGGTGGTCGCGGCCCGCGACGGCGACCTCGACACGGCGCTGTCGTTCGGCGAGCGGGCGCTGAGCGGCGACCGGCGGTCGCTGCCCTCGCTGGCCATGGTGGCCGGCGACCTCGGCGCGGTCCTCAAGGAGCGGTACGGAACCGTCTCCGAAGCCCAGGAGTTTCTACAGCACTTGCGTTCGCTCCGGCAGGGCGAATAGGGCAGACGGGAGCCTGAATACCACGAGGGAAATAGCACCAGCGGCTTCCGGGGTATGGAATGGTTGAATGCGCACCTTCCGCCCCGGCGGCGATTTTTCCTTGCGCCGCACTGGGCCCCGGCAGCGCTCTGACCTGCCCAGAAGCACAGCCGGGAGGGCGGAGGAGGTGTACGCGACAAGTGCGCCCACACTTCGGGAAAATGCACCGCACTTCGTTCGGATGTGGCCGCACCCGGGCTCCGGAATGCCCAAATCGGGACACGCTACCCCGAGGATTCGCGACACGCCGTCAATTAGTCACCACTGGCCCCGGAAGGACGCTAGGGTATCGACTGCCATCATCAGATGACTCAAAACGTCCCTAGGAACGACGAAGCGGCCCCCACTCGCCAAAGTTGGGCCGCTCGTCTGGAACTAATCAGTTGGTGCTGCCGACGGTAGCAGGTACCGCCCCGAACGCGAGAGTACAAATCTCACAAGTCGGGTGTTTGGGTACTTGAACTTTCAGCGGCACCGGAGAGGCCAGCCAGTGACCCGCCCCGAGCACGATCCCGCACCGTCCTCCGCGCCCCCCAGCAGCGCGTTCGACGACGATGCCGTGGAGATGGACAGCGTCTTCCGCCTGGCACAGCACCCGACCCCCCGCGGCGACAGCGTCCAGGTCACCCCCGAAATGGTCTTCCATCCGCTGCTCGAACCCGGCGACACCACCGCGATCGTGCACCTGCTGTTCATCGCCCCTCCCAGGGGCAACACCTTCACCGTGGACGGCCTGGCGGACTCGCTGATCAGCCAGGGCCTCATGGCGGACGACGTGACGCCGGTCAACCGCACCCACGCGGAGGCTATGGTCGGCCGCTTGATCGCGGCGGGCAAGGCGGCCCCGCGCCCCGGCGAGCCGGGCGTCTACGACTTCCGCGCCGAGGGTGGCCTGGGGGCGGGCCGATGAGTACTCGTTCCGCATCGCACGAAGTGCCGCTGGACGGCTCCTTCCGCATGGCCAAGGACGTCAAGATCCCGGCCATCGCGGTCACCTACGAGATGGCCCACACCCTGGGCCTGACCGACCTGTGCGACGGCTGGGGGCTGGTGCACCTGCTGTTCCTGGTGGCCAAGGGTCAGGAGTTCACCGTGGCCACCCTGCTGGAGTCGCTGCGCTCCGCCGGCATCAAGGCCGCCAACGGGTCGGGCCTGATCGGCCTCGATCAGGTGCGCAAGACGGTGAAGAACTTCATCCGGGTCGGCCTCGTGCGCCCGGTGGAGCAGTCCCACGGTGAGCGCGGCCGGTTCGGCGCGCAGGTGTACGAGATCTACCTGGACCCGGCCGACAACCCCGACTGGGCGGCGTACCCGGGCGCAGGTCCCGCCTCGCCGCCGCCCGTGGCCGAGGCGAAGGCCGCTGCGGCGGCCGCCGTCGCTCCCCCCGCGACGGCGGCGAGGGCCGAGGTCGAGGCCGCCCCGGTTCCCCAGGTGTCGGCGCCGGTGACCGAGCAGGAGGTCGCGGCGGCGTTCGACCTGCTGCTCAACCTGCCGCCGGTGTGGAAGGTCGGCCCGAAGAGCGCCACCGAGCTCGCGCCGACGCTGGCCCGCAACGCCAAGCTGCAGGGCTGGCTGCTCGACGGGGACCTGGTCGCGCAGCTGGGCCTGCCCGGCGACGTGCGGTCCCCGAAGGGGATCCTGCGCTATCGGGTGGAGGACCTGCCGCGCCGCAACCCGCTGTACGCCGGGCAGTCCAACAGGCCGGAACCGGCCCGGGTGGACCAGCAGCGGCCGCTGAGCCCGTGCCCGCGCCACCCGGAGGTCGACGCCGCTCGGTGCGAGCCCTGCAACGCGCGGGAGGCGGCGGCCGAGGCCGCCAGGGAGGCGAGGGCCGGGGCTGCGGCGGGCAGGCCGCCGGCTCCGCGCTCGCCGGTCGAGTCCGCTCCCCAGGCCCCGGACGTGGCGGCGGCGCTGGCACGGCACGGCCAGCGCGCCCTGCTCGGCCGGGGCGGCTCGTAGCAGCAGCGATTCGACGCGCGCTGTCCGTGAACGCCGTGCGCGCCGCGCCCTGCTGGGCTGCGGCGCGCGCGGGGCCGGACCGGGGTGGCACCCCCGGGGACCGGCGGAAATCCCCCTTCACCTGGAACGGAGATTCACCATGACTCTACCCACGCAGGCCCCGGCCGAGCCGGTCGACTGGTCGGACGCCGGGGACGCCCAGCAGCGCGGCGGCGACGGCCTGGGCGGCCGGGTGCCCCCGCAGGACCTCGACGCCGAGCGGGCGGTGCTGGGCGGCATGCTGCTGTCCAAGGAGGCGATCGGGGACGTGGTCTCGCTGCTCAAGGGCAGCGACTTCTACCGGCCTGCGCACGAGACCGTCTTCAACGCGGTGCTCGACCTCTACACCCGCGGTGAGCCCGCCGACCCGATCACGGTGTCCGCCGTGCTCAAGGAGCGCGGCGACCTGGTGCGCATCGGCGGCCCCTCGACCCTGCACACCCTGGTCCAGGCGGTGCCCACGGCGGCGAACGCGGAGTACTACGCCGAGATCGTCCGCGACTACGCGGTGCGCCGGCGGATGACGGCGGCGGGCAGCGCCATCGCCGCCCTGGGCTTCGACGGGTCCGGCGAGGTCCAGGAGCTGGTGGCCGCTGCGCAGACGGAGCTGGCGACGGTGGACGAGACCCGGGCCGAGGAGGACATCGTCCGGGTGGGCGAGAGCCTGGGCGCGACGCTGTCGCTGATGGAGGAGATCTGCAGCGGCCCCAGGGGCCTGCACGGCGTGCCCACCGGCTTCGCCGACCTGGACAGGCTCACCAACGGCTTGCAGCCCGGACAGGTGGTCCTGATCGCGGCCAGGCCCGCGATGGGCAAGTCCACCCTGGCCCTGGACATCGCCCGCGCGGCCGCGATCCACCACGGGGTGCCGACCGTCTTCTTCTCCCTGGAGATGAGCCGCGATGAGGTGACGATGCGGATGCTCTCGGCGGAGGCCCGGGTGGGCCTGCACCACATCCGCGGCGGCGAGCTGACGGACGACGACTGGGAGCGGCTGGCGAAGGTCGGCGGCCCGATCTCGGCGGCGCCGCTCTCCATCGACGACTCCACCAACCTGACGGCGCTGCAGATCCGGTCCAAGTCCCGCCGCGAGCAGCAGCGCCGGGGGCTGGGGCTGATCGTGATCGACTACCTGCAGCTGATGCAGAACGGCGGCAGGCGGGCGGAGAACCGCCAGGCCGAGGTCTCCGAGATCAGCCGCAACATCAAGCTGCTGGCCAAGGAGCTGCACGTCCCGGTGGTGGCGCTGAGCCAATTGAACCGGGGCCCGGAGCAGCGCACGGACAAGCGCCCGCTGGTCTCGGACCTGAGAGAGTCGGGCTCGCTGGAGCAGGACGCCGACCTGGTCATCCTGCTGCACCGCGAGGACGCCTACGAGAAGGAGTCGCCCCGCGCGGGCGAGGCCGACCTCATCGTGGCCAAGCACCGAAACGGGCCGACTGCGACTCTCTCAGTCGCCTTCCAGGGGCACTATTCCCGGTTCGTTGATATGGCGTCAACGTCCTGACCTGCATTAATAACGCTATTAACATTGAGAGGACTCATAAAGCTTGAAGTTCTCTCAATGTTATGCATTCACCGGTTGCCGCGTGTCAGCGGTTCGCTGACGCGCGGCAACCGGGCCGCTCTCGGCCGTCCGCAGGCACATCGAGTACGGCGTCTTCATGCCGTCCAGCCGCCCCTCCAGGGTCAGCACCGCCAGGGCGCACTGCTGGATCGCCATGGGCATCTCCTCGGCCCATAGCCCCGGGGCCTTGAACAGCTGCCGCCAGGCCGGCCCGTGGCCGTGGTCGCGGTTGAACGCGTCGATCCACTCCAGGATCCGCTCGCGGCGGCCGTCCTGGTCGAGCAGCTCGCGGGCGGCGTCGCGCAGGGCGGGCGTCCCGCGCCACATCCGCTTGCCCGGCCTGGCTCCGGTCAGCACCGCCAGGCCGTGCTCGGCGGTGACGCCGGGGCACAGCTCGCAAGCCACCGCGGCGGCCACGGCCCGCTGAACGCTCCTGCGCCGGACCCGGTCCCGCTCGGCGTACTCCGGCTTGGTCAGCGCCATCGTCTTCCTCTCCCGGCTCCTGGGCGTGCTCCTGGGTGAGCTCGCCGTCCCGCTGCTCAACGATCACTCAGTCCGGCGGACACCGGCCCGACCCCCTCGTCAGCGTTCTGCTGACGAGGGGGTCGGCGGCGGCCGTCGCCTCTTCGGCAAACCAGCAGGTCGCACCGTGTGGGGCACTGCCCGACACGGTCACTCGACCTACCGGCCGGTAACCGTATTTCCGCAGGTCGCACCGCGTGGGGCACTGCCGTGCACGGTGGCACCGTGTGGGGCACTGCCCGACGCGGTGGAGGACACGTTTCCGCAGGTCGCACCGTGTGGGGCACTGCCCGACACGGTGGCCCGCTTCCCCCCACACCCCCCAGGGTGGTGGTAACCACCCCCCTTCCCCCCACGGTCACGTGCGGCGTGCTGCCGGGGGAAAGACGGAGGGGGAGGGGATTCGCTCCGCGAGGGAAAAGCCACCCCGCCCTAGCCGACCCCGCAGCCCGACCGCGGCTCACCGCCCGACCAGCGTCGTTGATAACAGAGCCGTGCGGCCCGGCTGCCTCGGTGTTGATCTCCCGGTACACGTGCTGCCGCACCCCCTGCCGCTCGTAACGATCTTGGTTCGCCCCCGGGCAGTCGCCGGTTTTGCCCTGAGCGGCACGCTCGCGTCCAAGATCGGCACCGGCTGCGCCGGGCCGCCCGGCTCTGTTATCACCACGTGGGGAGGGGCGCGGGGCGCGTCACCCGAACGGGTGAACGTACCGTTTGACCTGCACGTTTGTGGGAATTCAGGAGGGGGTGACGCGCCCCGCGCGTTGTGGTCGGCCTTGGTCCGCACGTGACCGTTCAGGCGAAAGGACGGGCTACGCCCGGCAACCTGGAAGGCGTGTCCGGCCCGCCCGGATGCCCTGTGCGGCTCTGTGTGGGCCGATCTTGACCCCGGGTGGCCTGGGGGACGCGAGAGGCGTGATCGGCCGTCAGGCGGGCGCACAGCTGCCTTTCTGGGCGTCTTCCGGGGCGGGGCGAGCGTCGGGTGCCAGGTGGGGCGCGTGTGACTCGACGGGGCCTGTGCGCCCGCCTGTGGCGCGAGCGGCCCCGATCCGGCACCGGGGAGCCCGACGGCCGCGCTGGGCCCTCCAGGCGGGCACCGGGGATGCCTCCGGGCCCCCAGCGGGCGGTCGGAGGCCCGGCCGCAGCGTCGCCGACCGGGCAGGGGCGCCTGCGGCCGCCGAATCCCCGGGCGTCAGCGATCCGCTGACGTTATTACACTGCCATCAAAAACGTCTCTCCCACTGCCTTTTCCGCTGGCGATAATGGCGGTTGGTAGGGCGTTGGCATAACCAGCTCATCAGACGTCTGATAAGGGTTCTGAAACAGCGCTCTATAAAGCGTCTAGCCAGTCGTTCGAAAAGCGTCAGCGTTTCGCTGACGTGTTATCCGTCTGGTCTGCGGCCCGGTCGAGCGCCCCCGCTCGACCTCCTGCTCCGCCGTCCCCCGGCGGCGGGCCTTGGAAGCCACCCTTGGAGGCTCCAAGGCTATAGCTTGCTGCCCTGCGGGAATGGCTGTGGAGGACGCCAGGAAACCCGGAGTTCCGGGCTTCGCATTCGATCTCCACCAGCGTTAATAGTCCTGCGAGTGCTGTTACCACGATGAGGGCTACGCGGTGTGTGCGGGCTTCACGGCACGTCCGTAGCGGTGGGCCAGGTCGAGCGACGACAGCAGGGCCGGGTGCCACCCGGCCTGGGCCAGGGCTCCGCCCATCAGGCCCGCCTCCTGCAGCGTGCGCAGCGTCGTGCGGTGGTCGATGCCCTCGAACCACACCCAGTCCTGGCAGCTGCGCAGACGCCTGCGGCAGGCTCGCAGCTCGTTCCCGTCGGCGTCGGCCTGGGCGAGCACGGCGGCCAGGGCGCGGGCGTGCTCGGCGAGCCGGTCCAGCAGCTCGACGGCGCGCTCGGCGTCCGGGTACAGCGGCGGCTCGCTCGGCGCGAGGAACCCGGTCGGCTGCACGCCGCGGCGCAGCTGGTCCATGCGCGCGGGCAGCGGGGTCCATCCGGGTTCGCCCGCCAGCTGCTCGTTGACGGTGGCGACGGCGTCGTTCCAGGCGTAGGCGAGGCCGCGCGCGCCCAGCGGGGTGCCGGCCGGGCGCGGGGCGGCGCTGCCGTCGCGGCGGATCTCGCCGTGGTTGGAGCGGATCGAGACCCACAGCGCCCAGGCCGAGCCGGTCAGCGCGGTGGCCCGGGTGCGGTCACGGGGGTCGTCGGCGGCCGGGGCGATGATGCGGGCGCGCACGCGCAGCCAGGCCGCCATCGCAGTGGAGGACTGGCGCAGCAGCGCGACGGCGTCCACCGAGGTGGGCCCGTCGGCGGTGCTGCCCTGGGGCCGGCGGCGCACGCGGGCGGCGGCCAGGCCCGGGTGCAGGTCGTTGAGGTCCTGGTCGACCAGCTCCCCGGAGCGGGCGCCGGTGTCGGCGACCATGCCGCCGATCGCCAGCATCCGCAGCCGGGCCACCGACTCGCCGCCCAGGCTGCGCTCCTGCAGATCGGCCAGGGCCTCGCGCAGCTGCTCGCGCGGCCTGGGGGGAACCGGCGTCTTCGCCGGGGGCAGCGGCGGGCGGCGCGGCAGGTCCGGGTCCAGGCCGAGCTGTTCAGCGAGCAGGGTGAGCACGGTGCGGCGCATCCGGGTGCTGTGCAGCACGTCCACGCCGGGCTTCTTCGCGCTGGCGCGCACCCGCAGCTCGCCGGCCGCGCCCAGGGCGAGGTAGGCGGTGGTGGCCTCCAGCTCGAACAGGTCCTCCACCAGGGCGTCGGCGGGCAGCGGGAACGCCGGGTGCTCCAGGGCCCGGGCCAGCTCCCCGGCCACCCACCACAGCTGGCGCTCGCGCGAGGCCGATTCGGCGTACCGGGCAGCGGCCGCCGCCACGCGGTCCAGGCCCGGGTGCCCGACGGTGCGTCCGCTCACCAGCGGTTGCCCTTCGTCCGGCTGGCCAGCAGGCGCAGTTCGGAGAGCTCGTGGGCGGCGGCCGCAGCCGCCTGCGCCTTGTCGCCCTTGGGCTTAGGGGCGCTGCGGCTGAACGGCAGCAGCTGGTAGGACGCCAGAATCAGCTGCTGCCACAGCGCCGGGCCGCCCGCGCCGGCCACCAGGTGGGCGGCCAGGGTCTGGACATAGCTGGCGAGCAGGGCCGGGCTCTCGATGTCGGTCTGCGTCCACGCCTCGGAGCTGTCGACCAAGGCCTCGGCGGCGGCGCGCAGCCGCTCCTCGTGGGCGGTGGCCCACTGCTCCAATTCCCGGTCGGCGGCCCGCCGCGCGCGCATCTGGGCCACGTCGCGGTTGCCCTGGCCGGTGGTGGCCGCGCGCTCCAGGCGCATCGCCCGGGACTCGGCGCTCTGGCGGGTGCGCATGCCCAGCGGGACGGCGATGTCGGTCCAGCTGATTGCCCGCTGCCGGGACTGCTGGATCAGCCGCAGCTCGAAGTTGTCCAGCTGCTCGCGGGCCTCGTCGAGCAGGGCCAGGGCGGCGAGCAGGTCCTCGCGGTCGACCTCGGCGGGCCCGTAGCGGTACTCCAGGCCGGGGTTCTCGGCCGCGGCCATGACCCGGATCAGGGCCTCGCGCGCCTGCATCGGCACTGTGTAGCCCGACCTCGCGGCGTCCTCGATCTCCTGCTGGCTGCTGTAGCGCCCCTGGATGTGCTCGCGGGCTTCGTTGCGCCGCCGGAAGTCGTTCGTCATGGGCGTCAGCATTTCACTGACGCCCACCCGGCGCGAGCATCTCGGTGAACTTCCTGGGCCGTTGGGGGCGTGGACCAGTGTTAATAACCCTCCTACGTCTCATCCCGCACTGATCGCTAAGGCAGTTATGGCACGTCGGAGCCCTACGCGCGCGAAGAGGGGTCCTACAGTGGTCTCCATGAATGCCGCGGTGGAACGAGCGGGCGCCCAGGTGGCCCACCAGGCGGGTGCCCGGACGGTCATCCCGATGAAGACGGTGGCGGTCCGCTATGTAGTGCTCAACCAGAAGGGCGGGGTCGGCAAGACCCAGACGACCTTCCAGGTCGGGCGCGAGCTGGCGGAGCTCGGGCTGCGGGTGCTGGTGGTGGACTTCGACCCGCAGGGCAACCTGACGTACGCCATGGGTCTGCTGCCGCCCGAGGACACCCCCGAGGACGCCCCCTCCCTGCCCAAGGCCATGACCGGGGCCTGGACCGGCACACCGCGCGAGCTGGTGGTGGAATACCCCCACGCCCCCGGGCTGTTGCTGCTTCCCTGGAGCTGGGACCACTTCTCCATGGCCAAGGACCTGGAGCACTGCAAGAAGCAGGAGGAGCGACTGAGCTGGGTCCTCGACGAGTTCGACGGCTTCGTCGACGTGATCCTCGTGGACTGCCCGCCGTCGCTGGACGTGCTGAATGACAACGCGCTGATGGCGATCGGCGACGGACGCGGCAAGGTGCTCGTCCCGGTCGAGGCCGAGGACTTCTCCCTGCGCGCGACCAACATCCTGCTCGGCCAGATCAAGGCCGCCGAGATCGCCTTCCGGATGACCATCGACATCCTCGGCTTCGTGGTCTCCAAGATGACGGACACCCTGCTCGCCCTGGACTGCCTGGAGAAGATCCTGGCCATCCCGGGCATCCCCGTCCTGGCCACGGTGAAGCACCGCACCGAGATCCAACAGTGCGTGCGCGAGCACAAGGCGCTGCGCGACCACGCCCCGAAGAACGACCAGCTCGCCGTCTACACCGCACTCGCCGGAAAGTTGAAGCCCTGATGGCCCAGTTCGCCAAGAGCAACCCCGAGGCCGACCGGCTCGCCCGTTCCGCCTCCCGGCGCCACAACGGCGAGGCCGGGGCCCGCGGCCCGGCCGCAGCACCCGTCGTCAACGTCCGCAAGACGTACTGGCTGCCCTCCGACGCGGCCGAGGCCTTCCGCGAGGTCGTCGACGACCTGTTCCACACCGTCCGGGACCTCGACAAGAGCGTGGTGATCGGGGCGCTGCTGGAGGCGGCCATCGCCCAGAAGCAGCAGGTCCTGGCCGACCTCAAGAAGACAGCGACCGAGAAGCGCAAGGCCGAGCAGCAGGCCCGGTAGGACGGCTGGCAGCCGTCCTACCCCTGCGAGCCGTCCGAGCCCGAGCAGGGCTATTAACGCAGGCCACCCGGCCGAATCCCGTTGGAGACCGTGATGCCCGACGCCGCCATGCCGACCACCGAGACGGCGGGCCAGGCCAACGCCGACAGCGCACGCCCCGCCAGCCGCGCCAGCTTCGGACTGCCGCCCCGCCGGCGCGGGCGCCCGTCCGGACCGGACCGCGTCCCGCTGCACGTGCGGGTCACCCTGGACGTCGACGCGCTGGTGACCGAGATCGCCGCCTCCACCGGCGACGGCCCGCAGGAGATCGTCGAAGAGGCCGTCCGCCGGTACGCCGCCGGGCTGCGCCGCGCCGGGAAGCTGCCGAAGCAGCCCGCCGAGGACGGCTCCGCGCCCTCGGCGGGCTAATAGCCCTCCCAGCACTGCGAGGGCTCCCAGCAATGGGAGCCCTCCGTGTACTTCACGGCGCGCAGCCGGGGTGGTTCTATCTTGCAAAATAGAAAGACACAGGTGGAGGTTCAGAAATGGCAGGAATGACGCCGGTGACGGCGGCGGTGTTCTACGGCACCCGGGTGAAATTGGACCGGGCGCTCAAGCGGCAGCGGAAGCTGGCCGATGGCGTCCGCGCGCAGAAGCGCTGGTCGACCGAGGACCTGCCTCGGCAGGAGGCCGCGCTGCTGCGCGGCGACCTGCGCCAGCACCTGGCGGCGCTCCGCGAGGCCGGCACCCTGCTGGACACCGTCGACACGCTGGCCGCCTGGGGCATCCGCGCCGAGATGGCGGCACGCGACTGGGACCGCGAGTGGCTGCCGGTGCCGGTCGACGCGGTCGAGCCCGGTCGCTGGCCCGGGTCGCGGGACCTGGGCACGCCCGAGCGCGTCCCGCTGCGGCTGCCCGTCGGCCTGGTCGACCAGGTGCGGGCAGCCTGCTGGTGGACCAGCGCCCAGGCGATCGCCCAGCTGCGCGACTGGCGCGACGAGCACCCCGACATCCTGCTGGGCACACGGCCGGATGAGGGGCCGCTGCTCGTCTACAACACTCTCGCTGCCCAGGTCACCACCACCGGCGCCATCTGGCGTGCGGGCCTGCGGCACGGCATCCTCGCCGCCGATCCCGAAAGCGAGTCCGCCGACGGGACCAGCGGCGCAGCAGACGCGGGTCCGACCGGCCCTCTCGCCAGCTGAAAACCCCGCAGCGGGCGGGGCCGTCTCTGGGGGTCTGTGTCTTGCAAGTTAGAAAGATCCTAGTCAGGCCCCTTCCTGGCGGGCTTTTGGACTCCTGTGCTGTCTAGCAGCACCTGGTGGTAACTAGTGCCATCTCCGTGCCGGTCACTGCTCTGTGTGCTGCACCAGCGCGGCCAGGGCGGGCGCCAGGCCGGCCTTGTACTCCTCGGACTGGCAGCCGGAGCAGGTGACGAAGAAGTGCTCGCCCTGGTCCATCTCGACGCGGGCGAATCCGCCGCGGTGCCGGAACTGCTCGCTGACGATCTCGCGCATGGTCACTCCCCTTGTGCAGGTGGCTCGGTTCTTGCTGCCAATGCTGGCCGGGCCGGGCCGGCTGCTGTGGCCGCGCAGTCCCGATAGGGCGTGACCCGGATCACAGATATCGGCTTTCCGTCAGCTGGCTGATGGGTGGGTATTTTCACCAGCGGATTAGCTGCCTTGTCAGCCAGCGCAAACCTGGGGTCGCCTTATGGGTGCTCTCTGACTTGCAATATAGAAAAGCCCATGTCAGCGGCTTGACGTGGTTGCGCGCAGCCGGTATGAGGCGCTACCTTCGGTGACGGTGTGTTTCCGCTTGATCGCAGAGAGGACGGCACGGTGAGCGAGATCAGCAGCACGACGACGGAGGCTCCGGCGGTGGTGAACGGGGTGGAGCTGGCCGCCGAGATGGGGTTGACGTCCGGGGAAGTGATGCGCGCGGTGGAGCTGGGCGTGATCCCGGCCCGGGACCTGGCCAAGGGCTGGTCCCGGGCGGTGGCGGACACGCTGGTGCCGCGCGCCGCCGAGGTCGCCGAGGCGGTCGCCGACGCGGCGTCGCTGGGTGCGACGCGGCTCGCAGCGCTGCTGGCCGAGCGCACCGGGCTACAGGTCGCGCCGGGCGACGTCGTCGCCCTGGCTGCCGCCGGGCACCTGCGCACCCTGGGGGAGTACAAGGGCTGGCCGCTGTACTCGGTGCGCGACGCCGAGGCCCTGGCCCCGGTCGAGGGCGGCCCCGGCGCGTTCGTGCTGGAGCGGCAGGTGGGCGAGCGGCTGGCGTGGCTGTCCGTCAGCGCCGAGCGCGAGGAAGCGGCGGAGCGCCTGGGCTGGGGCTGGCGCGAGTTCGACAAGCTGGTCAAGGACGAGCTGATCCGCCCCGGCGCCGGCGGGCGCTTCGCGCTGGCCGACGTCGAGGCGCTGGCCGCCGACCAGGAGCTGGCCGAGCAGGTAGCCGCCGACCGGCTGCTCGGTCCCGACCAGGCCGCGCAGCTGCTGGAGATCCGCCGGGTCGACTGGGACTGCGTCGTCGCCGCGGGCTGGGTGACCTGCGCGGAGATCGTGGACTCGCGCCGGGGCACGCACCGCTGGGTCCAGATCCCGATGTACCGCACCGGCGACGTCGAGGCCCTCAAGCAACTGCCCTGGGTGGACTGGGACGAGGTCCGGGCGGTCAAGCCCGGCAAGCCGTCGGCGCTGCGGGAGTTCGCCCACCGGGCCCCGGAGCGGGCCAAGGTCGTCCGCCAGTTCGCCCAGGACGTCGCCGACCGCCACGGCGTCGAGGTCTGGGCCCTGTACGACGGCAGCGCCGACCGCTGGGAAATGGACTGGGACCGACTGGAGAGCGACGGCGGCCCCTCCCGCGCCCGGGTGCGGGCCGAGCTGCAGGACGACCAGCAGGCCGCCCAGTACGCGACGGAGATCCGGCTGGGAGCCGACTGGGGCAAGGTCGCCCGGTGGGCGCGGCGGATGCTGGAGCCGGACGTCGCGGTGATCCTGGACACCGAGACCACCTCGTTGGAGGGGCAGATCGTCGAGATCGCAGTCATCGCGGCCGACACCGGCAAGAAGCTGCTGAACACGCTGGTGAAGGCAACCGAGCCGATCGGCAGCGGCGCCTTCTGGGTGCACGGGATCAGCAACCAGGACCTGGTCGACGCCAAGGCCCCCGGCTGGGAGAAGGTCCTGCCCAAGCTGCGCAAGGTCACCCGGGACCGGATCGTCCTGGCCTACAACGCCTCCTTCGACCGGGCGCGGGTGCTGGGCCACAGCGCGAACGTCGGCGGCAGGCCGATGCACCTGGCCGACCCGGAGGTCTGGGACTGCCTGATGGAGGCCCGCTCGACCTTCACCGGCTCCTGGCGGTGGCTGCCGCTGGGCGGCGGGCACCGGGCCCTGGGGGACTGCGTCAGCGCCCGCGAGGTCCTGCTCACCCTCGCCAAGGGGCGCGGCACCGCCGCCGTCCCCGCCCAGCAGCGCGCCGAAGCCCGCTGAATCCTCTCCAACCGAACAGGGGGAAGAACATGACCACACGCACCCGACGCGAACACCCGGCCCCGCTCCCGGGGACCGCCCACGTGCGGATCGTCGCCGCCGACGACGAGACCGCGCGCAAGATCCTGAACGTCCTGGCCGCCCACTTCACCACCACAGACCCCGCCGACTACAGCGGGGGCCGTCGCTACCTGGACGTCGACACCCGCACCCCGCCCCTGCTCTACCCGGAGGCGGACTGACCTACGAGAGTTCCCATCAGGACAGGTCTCCACCAGTATTAATAGCCCTATGTTCAATCGGCGAACTCTTAGCCGTAGGAACACTCACACATCTATGGCCGTCGGCATCCTCCGAGCGAGGGGGGCCGACGGCCATTCGCGATCCATATAACCGCTCAATCAGAGGCTTAATCGACCGCCCCAGAGAACGCTCTTTAGGCTGTCGGCTCAAACAGCGTTATGACTCGCTAAATGGGACATACTTAAGGACGCTTTATTGGCTATCTTTTACGCTGGCGAAAAAGACGCCCGAAGCGACAATCAGAAGGCGTCAGCGGATCACTGACACCGTCGGGCTCTCGTCGGCCGCGGGGCCCGGCCGCCCGCCGGCTGCTCCGCGAGGTCCTCCCGCCGGTCTCCGCTCGCCTCGCGGCCCCGGACCAGCTCTGGGACAGCCGACCGCCGAAGGGCGGTGGCCGGAGTATTAGGGATTCGACGTGCGCCGATGCCCTGTTCCGGGAGCCCCTTCATCCTGCTGTTCGCCGGTTTCTCGACGACGGTGAACAGCAGGATGAACGCTTTCAGCTCTGGCCGATCACTCCGGCGCGCAGCGCCGCGATCATCGGCAGGACGTCGTCCTCGGTGGCCTCCGCGCTGAACGCGAGGATCGCGGAGATCACGGTCAGCGCGATGCGGCCGGCTGCCTGCGGGTCGTCAACCTCGGCCCAGCCCTTCAACGCCTCGGCCAGCACCACGCACATCTTCACGCCCGGGTCGCGGTCCATCTGCTCGCGCAGCGCCTGGAGCTCGGCCGGGTCCATGGAGTCGCTGACGCCGAAGCTCCTCATCAGCAGCGTCTGCAGGACCGTCTCCCCGTACTGCGCGATCAGCGGCGCGATGG
>Ga0302314_10013453_pt1 | contig 14067 bp, 10 predicted proteins | sample III_Palsa_N2_3_FD_200533 | JGI IMG/M metagenome (GOLD analysis project Ga0302314, IMG submission 200533) | Peat permafrost microbial communities from Stordalen Mire near Abisko, Sweden - III_Palsa_N2_3 | ecosystem: Environmental > Terrestrial > Soil > Palsa > Peat permafrost | place: Sweden... | reverse complement strand
CCCGGCGTAGGCAGCGGCCCGATCAGCATCACATCGACGCCGGCCGCCACGAACCCCGCCTCCAGCGCCGACTCGAACATATAGCCCGACAAGCGCGTGTCCTTGCCGATGAGCACGCGGCCGCCTTGCGGCGCCAGCACCCGCGCCGCCGCACTCGCCAACCGCAGCGCGAAATCCACCGTCATGGGCGCCTCGCCGACGCGGCCGCGCACGCCATCCGTGCCGAAGTATCGATTGCTCAAGTCAGCTCCTCGCCTGCAATACCGCAGTGACCATACGAATCGCATCGCTGGTCGCCGCCACATCGTGAGTCCGAATAATCCGCGCGCCCATGCTCACCGCCAGCGCCGCGAGTCCTAAGCCACCGGCGAGGCGGTCTTGCACCGGCCTATCCAAAATGCGGCCGATGAAACTCTTGCGCGACACGCCGACCAATACCGGCGAGCCCAGCGCGACAATCTCGGGCAGCCCCTTGAGCAGCGTCATGTTGTGATCCAACCCCTTACCGAATCCCAATCCCGGATCGAGTGCCACGGCCTCGGGGGCGATGCCGGCCGCGATGCAAATTGCCCGCTGCTGGCTTAAAAAGGCGCCGACTTCAGCCACGACGTCCTGGTATTCAGGATGCTGCTGCATGGTACGCGGCTCACCCTGCATATGCATTAAGCACACCCCCACGCCGGCCCTCGCGGCGCACTCACGCGCCCCGGGCGCGCGTAGCGCATACACATCGTTGATGATGCAGGCCCCCGCGGCCGTCGCGGCCGCCATGACGCCGGGCTTGCTGGTATCAATGGATATGGCCACGTCCAAACTCCGTGCAATGCGCTCGATCACAGGCAATACGCGCGCATTTTCCGTCGCCTCGTCGACCGCCTCCGCACCGGGGCGAGTCGACTCCCCACCGATGTCCAGAATCGCCGCGCCTTCCGCCACCATCGCAGCAGCACGGTCCAGCGCCGCCTCGGTGCCGGCATAGCGACCACCGTCGGAAAAGGAATCGGGAGTGACGTTGAGAATGCCCATGACGACGGGTCGTGACAGGTCAATGACTCGATGGTGACAGCGCCATTGCATGGGTGGGTTATTGCACTCAATAAAAAGGCTGGCAACGCCCCTCGCGGGTCGGCCAGCCTTGGTTTCGCGCCTCGTGGGCAGCGGCTCGTTCGAGTTATCGCTACCCCATGGCCCCGTCGAGCTTGCTGCCCGACCGGGGGCTAGTGCTGCCCTGCCGGATTGACGAGCGGCGGTGCGGGCTTCTCGACATTCGGCGGACGCGGCGTGGTGGTGGGCGTATCGTCCCAATCGCGCGGCGGACGCGGCACCTTGCCTTCCATGATGTCCTTGATCATTTCCTCATCGATGGTCTCGTACTTGATCAAGGCTTCCGACATGGTCTGCAACTTGTCCATGTTGGTCTGAATGATCTTGTAAGCGCGCTGGTAATTGCTGTCGATCACCCGCCGCACTTCCTCGTCGATGACATGGGCAGTGACGTCCGACACCTGTTTGTGCTGGGTGACGCTGCGGCCCAGGAACACTTCGCCCGACTCTTCGCTGTAGGTCTGCGGACCCAGGCGATCCGACAAGCCCCAACGGGTAACCATGTTGCGCGCCAACTCGGTGGCCCGCTCGATGTCGTTGGAGGCGCCCGTGGTCACGGCATCGGGTCCGAACACCAATTCTTCGGCCACGCGGCCGCCGAACAGAGTCGCGATGCGGCTTTCCAACTGACGCTTGCTCGTGCTGTAGCGGTCCTGTTCCGGGAGGAACATGGTTACCCCTAAGGCACGGCCACGGGGAATAATGGTGACCTTGTACACCGGGTCATGCTCGGGGACGCTGAGGCCGACGATGGCATGGCCCGACTCGTGATACGCGGTGTTGCGCTTTTCTTCCTCGGTCATGACCATGGAGCGCCGCTCGGCACCCATCATGATCTTGTCCTTGGCGCGCTCGAACTCCTCCATGGTGACCGAGCGCTTGTTGCCGCGGGCGGCGAACAAGGCAGCTTCGTTAACCAGGTTGGCAAGGTCGGCACCGGAGAACCCCGGTGTGCCGCGGGCAATCACGGCCGGCTTGACGTTGTCGCTTAGCGGGACCTTGCGCATATGGACTTTAAGGATCTGTTCGCGGCCTCGCACATCGGGCAGCGGTACGACCACCTGACGGTCAAAACGGCCCGGCCGCAGCAGCGCCGGATCGAGCACATCGGGACGATTGGTGGCAGCGATGACAATAATGCCCTCGTTGCCCTCGAAGCCGTCCATTTCCACCAGCAACTGGTTCAGGGTCTGTTCGCGCTCGTCATGACCGCCGCCAAGACCTGCCCCGCGATGCCGGCCGACGGCATCGATTTCGTCGATGAAAATGATGCAAGGCGCGTGCTTCTTGGCCTGCTCGAACATGTCGCGAACGCGCGAGGCGCCGACGCCGACGAACATTTCCACGAAGTCGGAGCCCGAAATGGTGAAAAACGGCACTTTGGCTTCACCGGCGATGGCGCGGGCCAACAGGGTCTTGCCCGTGCCGGGCGAGCCGACCATGAGCACACCCTTGGGAATCTTGCCGCCAAGTTTCTGGAACTTGCCGGGATCTTTCAGGAAGTCGACGATTTCGACCACTTCCTGCTTGGCCTCTTCCACGCCCGCGACATCCGCGAACGTAATGTTCACCTGATCTTCGCCGAGGAGCCGCGCGCGACTCTTGCCGAAGGACATGGCGCCACGGCCGCCTGAGGCACCCTGCATCTGGCGCATGAAATAGGCCCAGAAGCCGATGAGGATCAGGATCGGGAAGGCTGAGATGAGGAGCTGCAGGAACACCGACTGCTGTTTCGGCGGTTCACCGCGGAACTTCACGCCCTGGGTCTGTAATAGACCGATGAGCGGGCTATTACTGGTTTCCGGGTTGTACGTGACGAATTGGTTCCCATCGCGGCGTTTGCCCTCGATGATCTCCCCTTTCAAGGTGACCGAGTCGATGCTGTTGGCTTTGACGTCCGTCAGGAACTGGGAGTAATCAATGGTGGCCGGTTGACCCGTGCGCATGCCGAATTGGCTGAAAATCGCGAGCAGAATGACCGCTAATGCGACCCACAAGAGAATTTGTTTCGTCAGATCGTTCAAGTTTCACCTACAGCCGCTAACCCACATACGACAGAATATCTCGATGGGCGTTCCCTAGACAGACGGTATTTCCCTACGCGGACGCCTTTTGGGGGTCATCCGAACTTACACCATCCCAAACTGCCGCGCCAACAGATAGATCTCAGGACTGCGAGTTCGCGACGCTTTTGGCTTCTTCGTCACGACCCTTCCGTAGCGGCCGCGGGCACTTTTGATGATGTCTTCAAATCCCGCACCCTGGAACAATTTCACCAGCAGGTCACCGCCCGGTGCCAATACCTTATCGGCAAACTCGAGCGCCAACTCCGCCAGATACATGGACCTGGGCTGGTCCACCGCGTCTATCCCTGCCATGTTGGGGGCCATATCCGACAAAACAAGGTCGACTTTCTCGGCACCCACGGCAGCCAACACCTCGGCCAGAACGGTCTCCTCGCGAAAGTCCCCCAGCACGAAGTCGACCCCGACGATGGCATCCATCGGCAGGATGTCGGTGGCGACGATGCGGCTCTTGCCGCCAATGATACGCGCCGCATACTGGCTCCACCCGCCGGGAGCCGCGCCCAGGTCGACGCAGCGCATACCGGGCCGCAGCAATCGCTCGCTTTCCTGCAATTCCTGCAGTTTGAACACCGCCCGCGAGCGCCAGCCCTCGCGATGCGCGCGCTTCACGTACTCGTCGCTGTTATGTTCCGCCAGCCAACGGGCACTACTCTTTGTACGCTTAGGCATTAATTGCTTCGCACCGACGTTTATAATGGCGTCGATGAACCTATCGGAAAAACAAAAGAAACATCTGCGCCGTTTGGCGCATCCCTTAAACCCCATCGTCATGCTCGGCAATGCCGGACTCACGGACGGCGTGGTCAACGAACTGGATCGGGCTCTCACGGACCATGAATTGGTCAAAGTCAGCGCCCGGCTCGGTGACCGCGAAGCCCGCAACGCAGCATTAGACGAGCTTGCCACTCGGACGTCGAGCGCATTGGTGCAGCGCGTAGGTCATGTGGGGGTCTTTTACCGCCGCGGCAAGGGCGTCGCGAAAGTCCTCCTGCCCGACCAATAGCCTTAACGGCATCATACCCGGCAAGCCCGCCCCGCGGGTAGGCCGCGTGGCGCCGCGCCTCCCGCGGGCCCCTCAAATAAGGGCTGACTCCCTCAAGGTATGCTCCGGTCCGTCGATACCCGGTAACCATCCTCCGTCACGGGATCGAGTCGCCCTCCCCATCCATGTCCACGAAACACTGGCTTTCGGTAGCGGTCCTGCTATTCACGGCCTGGGGCGCGCCGGCACAACAATTCACCTTTCGGAGTTATCGCCAACCCGACGGTCTGGGTAACCTCTCGCCCACCTGCCTCACCCAGGATCACACCGGCTTCATCTGGATCTGCACCGAGAATGGCCTGTTCCGCCATGACGGCAAAACCATCGAACAAATCGGCGAGGACAAGGGCCTGGTCGACTCCGCCATCCGCACGACCGTGGAGGATGCCGCGCATCGACTCTGGGTGGGTACTTCCCATGATCTGTACCTCGGCGATGGTCGGCATTTTCAGGCCGTGAGACCCGAAGGCCAAAATCTCAGCATCAGCGCAGGCTTCAAAATTGCGACCGAGACGAATGGCCGGATACTCGTCATCATCAAGCACGAGTTGCTCGAACTGCAGGAATCCCCGTCCGACGGCCGCTGGCACAGCCGCCCATACTTCGATGCGGAACAGCTCCGCGCCGCTCCGCAGCTCACACAGCTCAACACCGTGCACATGGATCGTAACGGCCGCGTGTGGCTGGGCTGTGGTGCAGCTATTTGCGGCGTCAAGGACGGCCACGTCACCGTCTGGGACAACTTGCCCGGGGACAGCTGGCACTCATTTCTGCTGGATGGCGTGGGTCGCCTATGGGCGCGCGGCACCCAGCACCTGTTGATGCTGGAAGGCGGCGCCGCCCACTTCGAGGTGCGGGATCCGCCGCACGCCAAGCTCACCTCGGAAGTCATGTACGGGCCCCTCGTCGCCGACCACGAAGGACGGATTCTGGTGACCAACGACCTCGGGCTCGCGCGCTGGGACGAGGGTCGCTGGACGGAGTTCACTGCGGCGAACGGCATCACCGCCGCCGGCATTCCCACCATGCTGGTCGACCGCGAAGGCACGGTGTGGCTCGGCATGGATGGCCACGGAGTTGCTCGCTGGCTGGGGTATGAACACTTCGAGTCATGGACCGTCGCGCAGGGCCTGGGCAACGACACGGTCTGGAACGTGCTGCGCAGTCCGACGCGCGGCATCATTCTGGGGACCCGGGCCGGCTGCTACCGTCTCGACGAGACCGCTCGGGCGGCGCTCCCCTGCCGTATCACGGGCCTACCCACCGGCGAAATACAAATGATGGCCGAGCGTGCCGATGGCAGCCTGTGGTTGGTCATGACCACCGGTGATTTATATCGGGTGGCCAAGGGCGAATGGCGCGCGCAACGCGTCGGCAACGCACCGTTGACCCGTCAGTTGTTTGTCGACTCCACCGATCAGCTTTGGATTTGCACCAGCACCGGTGTCTTCGTGGTGGAAAAAGGCACAGCCCTCATGACGCCGTTTCCCCTACCCAGCGGTGCCGGTGAAGTCGCCGACGTCGCGCAAGATGACCAGGGAGCGATTTGGTTCGCCGCACAGGGCGGCTTGATCCGCTGGTCCGACGGCAAGTCGACGGTGCTCCGCATGGACGATGAGCGTGCCCGATTGGGCTTCGCCGCAGTGGCTCCGGCGCACAATGGTTGGATGTGGGCGGGCGGCATATCCCACGGGCTGCTGCATCTGCGCGTCGCCGGCGACCACGCCGATCGACTGGAATGGGTCACCCATCCCGGCGTGGCGCGGTCCTTGGTGTATTTCACCGTCATCGACGCGCGCGGCTGGCTGTGGGCCGGCATGGACTACGGTGTTGCCGCTTTCGACGGCCGTCTATGGCGCAGCTTCACCCAGCTCGACGGCCTGATTTGGAACGACTTGAACGAGAACAGCGTACTGGCCGACAAAGATGGCTCCATGTGGATGGGCAGCAGCGGCGGCCTGATACACATCCTGCACCCCGAAGGCCTGATGCAGTCCACGCCGCTCGACCTCAAAATCACCAACGCCTCCTTCGGTACTCAGGAGCTGAACACCCCGGCGCCGCAGGCGCTTCCCTGGAAATCCGGCAATGCCCTCGATCTGCACTTGGCGGAACTCGACTTCGGCGACGCCGGCCAGACCCTGCTCCAAGTACGGCTGCGAGGCCTCAGCGACGATTGGTTCGAGACGCATGATGTCGACATGCACTATCCCGGATTGGAACCCGGGCACTACACCTTCGAAGCGATCGCATTCAGCCCGCATCTGCAGCGCCAATCAGGTCTGGTGCAGCTGAGCTTCGAGATACTGCCGCAATGGTGGCGCACGCAGTGGTTCAAGCTTCTGGTCGCGGCAGTGCTGGCCGCCGCACTCGTGATGGTATGGAACAGGCGCATGCGCAAGCTCAGCGAGCACAAGATCGTGCTGGAACAGCGCCTGCAGGAGCATAAGGCGCTGCTGGTGCGCGCCACGCGCGATTCGCTGACCGGGCTGTGGAATCGTACGGCCATTTTGGAAGCGCTGGCGCGCGAAATAGAGTCGGCTAGAGGTAACGGCACGCCGCTCGCCATTGCCCTCATGGACATCGATCATTTCAAACGCATCAACGACTCGTGGGGACATCTCGCCGGCGACGAAGTGCTGCGCACCCTCGGCGAGAAGCTGGCCAACAAAATCCGCGTCACCGATTCGTTGGGCCGATTCGGCGGCGAAGAATTCCTCCTGGTGTTGCCCGCCACGCCGCGGCAGGCGCCCTTTCTGCCCTTGGAGCGCCTGCACCGTGCCATCGCCGAGATCCCCATTGTTTACTGCGGCTCGCCCATCAAGGTGACCGCGAGCTTCGGCGTCGCGTGGCTGGAGTCGACGGACGACTCCCTGAATAACCTCATCGGCCGCGCGGACGAGGCGCTCTATGCGGCCAAGTACGCCGGCCGCAATCGGGTCGAATACTCCGCCACCGGCTAACTCCGCCATCGGTTAACCCCGCCGCGCTACGTTGGCGCGCGTCGACGCCCTGGCCAAGAACACCGCAGAGCGGCGCTCCCGGAAACTTTACATATCTTTACGCTCCCCTACCCTAAGGCTTGGCGAACCACCGCCGTTAAATGCATCGAGGGCGGGCAATTGGCCTGCCGACATGGCGAGGAGAGAGCATCATGGTCGGAGCAGTCGGCTCGAGTGGCTCGAGCAGCTCGAGCAGCAACACCGCGCAAATTGCCTCGCTTCAGAAGCAGCTCGCCTCGTTGGAAAAGCAGTTGGCGACGGACGAGGCCTCGAAGGCCAGCTCGAGCGCCACCGAGGAGCAAATGGTGTCCTCGGAAATCGCCGAAGTCGAAGCGGAAATCGCTGCACTCAGTAAGGCCAGCCAAGCCGCCGGCGCCTCGGCCTCGAGTGCCTCGACCAATTCGACCTCCAACAGCTCAGCGACCAATAGCTCGACGAGCAGCAGCAGCTCAGCGAGCAGCGGCGCGACAGCGTCTTCATCCGGCGCGACGAAGTCGAGCAGCTCGACGCTGGGAACTAATCTGGACGTGACGGCGTAGCCACCGCCACGGATGCTTCGGTCACGCGCAGAGGCTCGGCCGCATCGATCAGGAACCAGAGGGCGGCGCCCAGGCCGAGCGCGATGGCCATGGATAGCAGCACCCCATCGTAGTTGCCCCAAGACTCGACCAAGTAGCCGAAAATCAGGGACGACACCAGGCCGCCCAGCGCAGCCCCCGAATTCATACACCCCGCCACGGCGCCGGCGTAGCGCCGGCCGATTTCAATACAGGTGGCGAACACCGTCGTCTGCTGAAAAGTTATGCCGCCATAGCACACGGCTAGCCAGGCAAACGCCACGTACTTGTTCGAGGAGCACAATGCCGCGGCGGCCGCTAGCGCCGAGATAGACAAGGCCGACTGGCAAATGAGCCGCGAACCCCAGCGCAGTCCGAAGCGCCTCACGGCCGCATCGCGAGCGATGCCGCCCACCAGATTGCAGGCCGCCCCCAGAAGGAACGGCAGAGCCGACAGCTTGGTCTCGCTCTCGGAGAATCCGCGCTCGCGCACCATATAAGTCGGCAGCCAGAACAAAAAGAAAGAATAGGAAAAGAGATAGGCGCCGGCCGATCCCATGAGACCCCAGACGCTGGCCGAGGAAGTCAGCGAACTCCAGGGAAAGGGCGAGTGAGAAAGAATCCCATCCGTGCCGATCTCGGCCACCTCGGCGGACGATATGCCCGGCACGTCCGCCGGACGATTCCGGTAGGCGCGCCACCAGAGCGCGGACCAGAGCACGCCGACAATGCCGAATAAGTAGAACGACACGCGCCAGCCAAAGCGCATTTGCACCGGCACGATGACTAGGGGTGCCAGCGCCGCCCCCAACTGACCGGACAACAGCACCACCCCGTAGGCGCGGCCGCGTTCGACGGCGGGAAACCAGCGAAATACGCTGGTGGCCGCCGTGGGATAGGCACCCGCCTCTCCCGCGCCGAAAAAGAATCTCACCACCATCAGCGACCACAGGTTCGTGACGAACCCGGTCAGTGTGGTGAACGCCGACCACCACGTCACGATGCGGGTCAACATGGCGCGCGCACCGAACCGGTCGGCCAGATGCCCGCTGGGAATTTCGAACATAGCATAGGCAATGCCGAAGGCACTGGTGGCCAAACCCCATTGATGCGGACTCAAGCCCAAGTCGTTCTGCAGCCGCGGGCCGGCAACGGAAATGCAGACCCGATCCAAATAGGTGAGCACCGACATCGATGCCAATAGCGCAAGAACCCGATGCCGGTATTTCAGGGTGTGATCGTCCGCAGGTATCCCTAAGTTACCGCTGAGGATATGCGGATCACCGCCCGCTTGCCACCACCGCCCGCTTGCTAGGACCCGCGAAGCTTCAGACTCGCTCGTTCTTCCAGATGAGCACGAGCGCGGCAATGCATGCCAGTAAGTACAGCACCATGGACACCCCATGCCAGGCGCCGAAGCTCAAGCCGAACGCGGACCCCCGAGTGCGCGCAGTCTCCATCACCGGAAGTAGGGCCCAATGGCTGACGGCCATGAGCGCGGCGGCGACATAGCCCCACACCCATCGCGTGCGTCCGGGCAGTAGCAAGCCGAGCACGGCAACGCCTACCCCCAAGTAGGCCTCGATGGCGAACAACGGGCCCACCAACAGGCCGGCGACGTGGCGATCACTTTGCGCATGGAAAATAACCCAGGTCACCCAGGACAGGGACCAGAGGCTGCCGGCCCATAGCACCAGCAGCACGCGGAAGACATGTCGGCTCACACGTATTTGACCGAGACGATTTCGTAGGAGCGCGTGCCGCCCGGCACGGTCACGTCCACCACGTCGCCTTCGGACTTGCCGATGAGCGCCCGCGCAATGGGAGAGGACACCGACAGTAGGCCGTCCTTGATATTGGCCTCGTCATCGCCCACCAATTGATATTGCACCTTGGTACCGCTTTCCTCGTCGGACAGCTCCAGGGTCGCGCCGAACACCACGCGGCCCGTCGCCGTCAGCTTGGTGACGTCGATGATTTCGCAATTGCTCAAGCGGCCTTCGATGTCGTTGATGCGCCCTTCGATGAAGCTCTGCTGCTCGCGGGCAGCATGGTACTCGGCGTTCTCCGACAGATCGCCATGCGCGCGCGCTTCGGCAATGGCCTTGATGACGTTGGGCCGCGCCTCGCTCTTCAAATGCTTGAGTTCCTGCCGCAGACGCTCAGCGCCGCGAAGAGTCATGGGTGTGCGCTTGAGCACTACAGCATCTCTCTGTGCAGGTTCATGGGAGTAAGTTTCACGCCAACAATTCCTTGTGCAAATCCTGCAGCCGATGAACTTCGATGTCGCCGAGATGGTCCAGCGCATCGCAGGTGGCGCGCGCAGCGTTCACCGTTGTGTAATAGGTAACCTTTCGAGCGACCGCTTCGCGTCGAATGGACCGCGACTCGCGCACCGCCTGCTTACCCTCGGTGGTATTGACGACCAGAGCCACCTCGTCGTTTTTTATCATATCGACGACGTGAGGGCGACCCTCCCGCACCTTATTCACCCGCCGGCAGGCCACCCCGGCCTCCTCCAGGACGGCTGCCGTGCCCGAGGTGGCGGCAATTTCAAAGCCCCGGGCAATGAGCATTTGCGCCAGCTGCACCGCCGCCGGCTTATCCCGGTCGCGCACGCTGACGAAGCATAGACCCCGGGTGGGCAGGATGACGCCCGACGCCGCCTGGGCCTTCGCATAGGCCTCGCCGAAGGTGCGACCCGTGCCCATGACCTCCCCGGTGGACTTCATCTCGGGACCCAGGATGGGATCCGCCTCCGGAAACTTGATGAACGGGAATACCGCTTCCTTGACCGAATAGTACGGCGGAATGCGCTCCACCGTCTGTTTCTGGGTCGCCAGGCTCTTCCCGGTCATGACGCGCGCCGCCACCTTGGCCAAGGCGATGCCCGTGGCCTTGGACACGAAGGGCACGGTGCGCGAGGCGCGCGGATTGACCTCGAGGATATAAATCACGCCGCTCTGGATCGCGAATTGAATGTTCATGAGGCCCACGACATTCAGCGCCTTGGCCAGCTTGCGGGTCTGGACGCGCAGCTCGTCTTGAATCTCGGCCGACAATCCATTGGGCGGCAAGGAGCATCCGGAATCGCCCGAATGCACGCCGGCCTGTTCGATGTGTTCCATGATGCCGCCGATGAGCACATCCTGGCCGTCGCTCACCGCGTCCACGTCCACTTCGATGGCGAGGTCTAAGAACCGGTCGAGCAGCACCGGACTGTCGTTCGAGACCTTCACCGCATCGATCATGTACTGCCGTAGATCGTCTTCGTTGAACACCACTTCCATGGCGCGGCCGCCCAGCACATAGCTCGGGCGCACCACCAACGGGAAGCCCACCTCGCGCGCCATGATGACGGCCTGCTCCTCGGCGCGGGCCGTGGCATTGGCGGGTTGTTTCAATTTCAGCGTGGTGACCAGCTTTTGGAAGCGCTCGCGATCCTCGGCCACATCGATGCTGTCCGGGGTGGTGCCAATGATGGGCGCGCCCGCGGCTGCCAAGGCGCGCGACAATTTCAGCGGCGTCTGGCCGCCGTACTGCACGATCACGCCCTCGGGCTTCTCCTTCTCGATGATTTCCATGACGTCTTCGAACGTCAGGGGCTCGAAGTACAGCCGGTCCGAGGTGTCGTAGTCGGTCGAGACGGTCTCGGGATTGCAATTCACCATGATGGTCTCGAAACCATCCTCGCGCAGCGCCATGGAGGCGTGCACGCAGCAATAGTCGAATTCGATTCCCTGGCCGATGCGGTTCGGGCCGCCGCCCAGAATCATGATCTTACGGCGCGACGTCGGGTTGGCCTCGCACTCGTCCTCATAGGTCGAATACAAGTAGGCGGTCGAGGTGGAAAACTCCGCGGCGCAGGTGTCCACGCGCTTGTACACCGGGTGTAAGTTATGTTTGCGCCGACGGGCGCGAACCGCCGCCTCGTCCCGACCCACCAGGCTCGCGATGCGCGAATCGGAGAATCCCTTGCGCTTCAAGGTGCGCAGGCGGGCGTACTCCAAACTCTCGAAGCCCTGCTCCTTGAGGAGCGCCTCTTCGCGCAGCAAGTCCTCGATCTGCGATAGGAACCAGGGGTCGATTTTCGTGGCGTCGAACACTTGTTGCAGGGTCCAACCGGCGCGGAAAGCGTCGGCCACATACAGAATGCGGTCCGGTCCCGGCCAGCGCAGTTCGTAGTCCAACTTGTCCTTGGACGCATCGTTCAGCGGCAGGCTCAGCTGGGGCGTAAAACCATCCCAGCCCAGTTCGAGACTGCGCAGCGCCTTCTGCATGGACTCTTGGAAGGTGCGGCCGATGGCCATGGCCTCGCCCACCGACTTCATCTGAGTGGTCAGCCGGGTATTGGAACCCGGGAACTTCTCGAAGGTGAAGCGCGGGATCTTGGTGACCACGTAATCGATGGTGGGCTCGAAGGAAGCCGGCGTGCCGCCGCCGGTGATCTCGTTCTTGAGCTCATCCAGGGTGTAGCCCACCGCCAGCTTGGCGGCGATTTTCGCGATCGGAAAGCCGGTGGCCTTGGAGGCCAACGCCGACGATCGAGAGACGCGGGGATTCATTTCAATGACGAGCACGCGGCCGTCTTCCGGGCTCACCGCGAACTGCACGTTGGAACCGCCGGTATCCACGCCGATCTTGCGCAGCACCGCGATGGAGGCATTCCGCAGGCGCTGGTACTCGCGGTCGGTCAGAGTCTGGGCGGGTGCCACTGTAATGGAATCGCCCGTGTGCACCCCCATGGGATCCAGGTTCTCGATGGAGCACACGATAATGCAGTTATCGTTGCGATCCCGGACCACCTCCATTTCATATTCTTTCCAACCCAGGACCGACTCTTCGAGCAGGACTTCGTTGGTGGGCGAGGCGTCCAAGCCGCGCGCGACAATGGTCTCGAATTCCTCGCGGTTGTACGCAATGCCGCCGCCGCTGCCGCCCATGGTGAAGGACGGACGAATGACGGTGGGGAAGCCGATCTCGGACTGGACGGCCAAGGCCTCTTCCATGCTGTGCGCAATGCGCGCGCGCGCGGTCTCGAGCCCGATGTCCGCCATGGCCTTGCGGAATAACTCCCGATCCTCGGCCATGTCGATGGCGCGTTTCGTGGCGCCGATCATCTCGACGTTGTACTTCTCGAGCACCCCCTCGCGCGCCAGGTCGAGGGCCGTGTTGAGCGCCGTCTGGCCGCCCATGGTCGGGAGCAAGGCATTCGGCCGCTCCTTGTCGATGATGCGGGCGATCGTGCGCCAGTTGATGGGCTCGATGTAAACGGCGTCGGCGGTTTCCGGGTCCGTCATGATGGTAGCCGGATTCGAGTTCACCAGGATGACGCGATAACCCTCTTCTTTCAGGGCCTTACACGCTTGTGCTCCCGAGTAGTCGAACTCGCAGGCCTGGCCGATGATAATCGGCCCGGCACCGATGATGAGGATGCTTTGTAGGTCTGTGCGTTTGGGCATGGAGCTAGCCTCCAGCCGATTTTTGTTTCGTGGAACTGCGGTGCCGTGAGTTCGATTGGATGCGCTTGACCATCAAGTACATGAAGTGCTCGAACAGCAGGCACAGATCGTGCGGGCCGGGGCTTGCCTCGGGGTGACCCTGGAAGCTGAAGGCCGGGCGATCGGTGCGCGCCACGCCCTGCAGCGAGCCGTCGAACAGCGAGCGATGGGTCGGCCGCAGATTCGCCGGCAGCGTCGCCTCGTCCACTGCAAAACCATGATTCTGGCTGGAAATGAACACTCGGCCGGAGTCCAACTCCAGCACCGGGTGATTGGCACCGTGATGACCAAATTTCATTTTCAAGGTCTTGGCGCCGCTCGCCAACCCCAGCAATTGATGGCCCAGACAGATGCCAAAAATCGGGATATCGGTCTCCAGGAATTTCGTGATAGCCGCGATGGCGTAGTCGCAGGGCGCAGGATCGCCCGGCCCGTTAGCCAAGAAAATACCATCAGGATTCATCGCAAGTACTTGATCAGCGGGGGTTTGTGCCGGCACCACCGTCATGCGACAGCCATGCTCCGCGAGAATGCGCAGAATGTTGCGCTTGATCCCGAAGTCGTAGGCCACGACGTGCACGCGGCTCTGCGGGCGCGGCGGCTTGCTGTTGGTTTTCCAAATGGCGCCGTCATTCCACTGGTAGATCTTCTTGGTGGACACGGCCTTGGCCAAGTCCATGCCATTCAGACCCGGAAATTTCTTGGCCGCGCGCACCGCCGCGGATTCGTCGATGTTCTCGCCCGTCATGATGCAGCCCGCCTGCGCGCCCTTCT
>Ga0302314_10013450_pt1 | contig 14070 bp, 11 predicted proteins | sample III_Palsa_N2_3_FD_200533 | JGI IMG/M metagenome (GOLD analysis project Ga0302314, IMG submission 200533) | Peat permafrost microbial communities from Stordalen Mire near Abisko, Sweden - III_Palsa_N2_3 | ecosystem: Environmental > Terrestrial > Soil > Palsa > Peat permafrost | place: Sweden... | reverse complement strand
CCGCCGCAGCACGATCACGAGCCGCTGGCCGGTCCGGCCGCTCGTCTCGTCGCGCACGTCGGCGATGCCGGACAGCCGGCCCTCCCGGACGAGCTCGGCGATCTTCGACGCCAGGTTGTCCGGGTTGACCTGGAACGGAAGCTCCTTGACGACCAGGCAGCTGCGGCCCTGGATCTCCTCGTGCTCCACGACGGCGCGCATGGTGATCGAGCCGCGCCCGGTCCGATACGCCTCGCGGACGCCGCGCCGCCCGACGATCTGGCCCTTGGTCGGGAAGTCGGGTCCGGGGATCCGCTCCATCAGCCCGTCGAGCAGGTCCTCGTAGGCATGCCTGACCGGCGCGTCCGGATCGGCAGCCGGATCCGGCGTCTCCGGCGCGGGCGCCTCGAACCGCTCGTAGTTCTCCAGGTACCACTGCACCCCGGCGGCGACCTCGCGCAGGTTGTGTGGCGGGATGTTGGTGGCCATGCCGACCGCGATGCCCTGCGACCCGTTGATCAGCAGGTTGGGGAACCGCGCGGGCAGCACGACGGGTTCCGCCGACCGGCCGTCATAGTTCGGCCGGAAGTCGACGGTCTCCTCGTTGATGTCCCGCAGCATCTCCATCGCCAGCGGGTGCAGGCGGCACTCGGTGTACCGCATGGCGGCGGGCGGGTCGTTGCCGGGGGAGCCGAAGTTGCCCTGCCCGTCGACCAGCGGCATCCGCATCGTCCAGGGCTGGGCCATCCGCACGAGCGCGTCGTAGATCGAACTGTCGCCGTGCGGGTGATAGTTGCCCATCACCTCACCGACCACGCGTGAGCACTTGAAGTACCCACGATCGGGCCGGAAGCCGCCGTCGTACATCGCGTAAAGGATGCGTGTGTGCACAGGCTTGAGCCCGTCACGCACGTCGGGCAGCGCCCGGCCGACGATGACCGACATCGCGTAGTCGATGTAGCTGCGCTGCATCTCGACCTGGATGTCGACCGGCTCTGTGCGGTCGTGGCCCCCCTCAGGCGGCCCGATCACCTCGGTCAATTCGCAACCCCTGTCACTCGGTAAAAAAGATAAAGACAGTCATAAAGTCATAAGTCAGATGGAACGGACCGTGTCTTCGCGCCGCCCGTCCCCCCGCGCTCAGTTATCCCCCGGGGGGCGGGGTTCCCGCATGGGGGGCTCCCGCCCCCCATACCCCCTGGCCCCCGTACCCCCCGGGACATGTCCGATGGAAAGCAAAATATCGGACATGCTCAGATGTCGAGGAAACGAACGTCCTTCGCGTTCCGTGTAATGAAGGAGCGCCGCAACTCCACGTCCTCGCCCATCAGCGTGCTGAACAGCTCATCCGCCTGCGCCGCGTCGTCCAGGGTGACCTGGCGGAGGACGCGCCGCGCCGGGTTCATCGTGGTCTCCCATAGCTCATCCGCGTTCATCTCGCCGAGGCCCTTGAACCGCTGCACGCCGTCACGCGGCCGCGGGTCCCTGCGCCCGGTGGCGATGCCCGCCTCAATCACCCGGACCAGCTCGACGTCGGAGAACACGTAATCGGGGCTTGCGCCGCGCTCGGTCCACTTGATCTTGAAAAGCGGCGGCTGGGCGAGGTAGACGTGCCCGGCATCGATGAGCGGCTTCATGAACCTGAAGAGCAGGGTGAGCAGCAGCGTCGTGATGTGCTGCCCGTCCACGTCGGCGTCCGCCATCAGGATGATCTTGTGGTAGCGGAGCTTGGTGATGTCGAACTCGTCGTGGATGCCCGCGCCGAGCGCGGTGATCATCGACTGGACCTCGTTGTTCTTGAGTACCCGGTCGATGCGCGACTTCTCGACGTTGATGATCTTGCCGCGGATGGGCAGGATCGCCTGGAACTGCGGGTCACGGCCGCCCTTGGCAGAACCGCCAGCGGAGTCTCCCTCGACCACGTAGATCTCTGACTTCGACGGGTCGGTGGACTGGCAGTCGGCGAGCTTGCCTGGCAGCCCGTTGGTCTCCATCGCCGACTTGCGCCTGGTGAGATCCCGCGCCTGGCGGGCCGCGATCCGTGCCCGCGCCGCCTGGCTGGCCTTGTTGATGATGTCCTTGGCCTCGCCGGGGTTCCGGTCGAACCAGTCGCGCAGCCGGTCGTTGGCCGCCTTCTGCACGAACGACTTGGCTTCCGTGTTCCCGAGCTTGGTCTTGGTCTGCCCCTCGAACTGCGGCTCGGCCATCTTGATGGAGATGATCGCGGTCAGGCCCTCGCGGACGTCCTCGCCCGTGAGGTTATCGTCCTTCTCCTTGAGCAGCTTCTGGTCGCGCGCGTACTTGTTGAGCACCCCGGTCAGCGCGGTGCGGAACCCCTCCTCGTGGGTGCCGCCCTCGGCGGTGTTGATCACGTTGGCGAACGAGTGGACGGACTCGGTGTACGAGGTGGACCACTGCATCGCGATCTCGACCGACATGCCCGGCTGGTCGTCGCCGAACTCGATGACCGAGGGATGGACCGCCTCCTTGGAGGCGTTCAGGTAGCGAACGAAGTCGGCGATGCCGCCCGGGTACTCGTAGACGACCGTGCGGGCCTTAGCCGCCGGTGCCCGGGGAGCGACCTCCTCGTCGTCCTCGGTGGCGGCGACCTTGGCCGGCCGCTCGTCGGTCATCGAGATCCGCAGGCCCCGGTTGAGGAACGCCGTCTCCTGCATCCGGCGGGACAGCGTCTCGAAGGACCAATCGGTGGTCTCGAAGATCGAATCGTCCGGCCAGAACGTTATCGTCGTGCCAGTTTCCGTGGTGGTCGCGCCGCGGGCAAGCTTCGTGACCGGGGCGCCGCCCGCGTAGGACTGCGACCAGACGTAGCCGTCCTTGTGGATTTCCACCTCGAGCCTGACGGCCAGCGCGTTCACCACGGAGAGGCCGACTCCGTGCAGGCCGCCGGAGACCGCGTAGGACCCCTTATCGAACTTGCCGCCGGCGTGCAGCGTGGTCATCACGACCTCAACCGCCGGGCGCTTCTCAATAGGGTGCTCGTCCACCGGGATGCCACGGCCGTCGTCCTGGACCCGGACGCCGCCGTCGGCGAGCAGCGTCACCTGGATGTCGGTCGCGAAGCCTGCGAGGGCCTCGTCGACCGAGTTGTCCACAACCTCGTAGACCAGGTGGTGCAGTCCGCGCTCGCCGGTTGAGCCGATGTACATGCCGGGACGCTTACGGACGGCCTCAAGGCCCTCGAGTACCGTGATGGACCGCGCATCGTAATCGTTCGACAAAAGAAGCTCCATCCTGCTGCTGACAACGGGCCAGTCCCCGGTAGCCTGCGCCCCCGGCCATCAGACAGCGGCGTAGCCGTGTCTTTGGAGGCAGGTCCAGGGGCACTATCGGTCAAGGCACTGCACGCTGCGGTCGCGCGGCCCTCACGCTGCCACAGCCACCGGCAGTCTTGTCCGCGTGACTACCTTCTATTTTAGCTGTGGTTACGGACACTCGCGGCGTCGTTAACGGCACGTGTTTCAGCGGGTTCGACAGTTTCTGCCCCAAAAGTCGACCGCCGACGGCCCTTTGGGGGGAACTACGCACCTCCCCGCCCACCTGAGAGGGACAAAAACTCACGCGACCGCCCGTGGTCACCGGGCGCGGAGGCGACCGGATCGGCGGTTCTGGCCGGCCGGGCCGCGAACCCTGATTCTGCGAACCGTGCCGTGGCCAAGCTCCTCGGCCAGCCGTTTGAGCAACTGCGGTGCCATCAGGCGAATCTGGGCGGCCCAGGCGTCGGAGTCGGCGACCACGACGAGCTCGCCCTCGCTGAACGCCTCGGGCTTGGTGTGCGTGGCGAGCTGCGGGCCGACGATCCCTGTCCAGCCGCTGAAGACCGCGCCGACGGCGGCCTGCTGGCGCCAGCCGCGCGCGGACAGCAGGCCGCCGACGGCGGCGTTGAGTGGCTGGGGGTCGTCCCGTCTGGGCCTCGCCGACCAGGCTGGAGACTGCGTGCCTGATAGAGCCGGGCCGGTCCGTTCTGGATCACCGTGATTGGGATTTTGACCCTGAGATTGCCGCGGGCCAGCGAAGCCGCCTGGTCGCTCGCCCCTGGCCCACGCGTCCGCTCTCGCTCGGGCAAGCGACTCGGCGGCCAGCCGGGCGCGTTCGGGGTCAGGAGGCATCGGCCGTGCCTGTAGATATGTCTGCCGCATCTATGGATAGAGATCCAGCGCCTGCGCCTGCGCCTGCGCCTGCGCCTGCGCCTGCTGGTGCTGGTGCTGGTGCTGGTGCTGCGTCTACGGACGGGGACGCGGGGACGGACAGGGATGCGGGGACGGACGCGGTCAGCGTGCCCGCGGCAACGGTGAATCGCGCGCCGGTCAGGATCTCGGGCACGTCCTGGGGGACCGCGGCGGTCACAAGTACCTGCTCGGCGGTGGCGACCAGGGCCGCAAGGCGGTCCCTGCGGCCCGCGTCAAGCTCGGCGAATACGTCGTCGAGTATGAGCACCGGATCCTCGCGTCCGGTCCTGAGCAGGTCGAAGCTCGCCAGTCGGAGGGCGAGCGCGAGCGACCAGGACTCGCCATGGCTCGCGTAACCGCGGGCCGGCAGGGTCCTGATGCTCAGCTCGAGCTCGTCGCGGTGCGGACCGGCCAGGCACACACCGCGGTCGAGTTCGCTCGACCTGACCTCGAGCAGGGCCGCCCGCAGCGATTGCTCGGCGGCGCGCACGCGCTCCCCGTGGCTGAGGCTCACGGCCGAGACTTGACCGTCCCCGGTGTCCCCTGCCGGGCGTCCATTTGCTGTTATCTCACGGGTTGGCTTCGCGGCCGCCTGCCCCGTTGACCTTGCGGCTGTCACACCGGTCGGCCTCGGGGCTGTCACGCTCATCGGCCTCGCGGCCTGTGCCTCCGGCTCGAAGGAGCGCCGGTACTCGATCGCGGCGGGGCCATGGTCGCCGCCGGCTACCGCCAGGTACGCGCGCTCGACGTGCGGGCGGATCGCCTGGACCAGGTGCTCGCGCGCGACGAGCAACTCGGCGCCCGTCCGCGCGAGGTGCGCGTCCCAGACGTCGAGGGTGGCCGTGACCGCCTCCCTCGACTGCCTGTTGCCCTTGGGCCCGCCCTTCGGGCCGGCGGACTTCAGCAGGGCGGTGCGCTGCTTGACCACCCGCTCATAGTCGGCGCGTACCGCGGCGTACCGCGGCGCCATCGCCACGAGCAGATCGTCGAGGAACCGCCGCCGCTCGCCAGGGTCGCCCTTGACAAGCGCGAGGTCCTCGGGCGCGAACAGCACGGTGCGAACCACGCCGAGAACGTCGCGGGGCCTGGTCAGCGGTGCCCGGTTGAGCCGGACCCTGTTGGCACGGCCCGCGTTCAGTTCGATCTCCACAAGCGCGGTGTTCGCGCTTGTGGAGACGGCCGCCCTGATGATCGCCTGCTCCGCACCCGCCCTGATGAGCGGTGCGTCGTGGGCGGCCCGGTGGCTGGCCAGCGTCGCCACGTACGCGACGGCCTCTACGAGGTTGGTCTTGCCCTCGCCGTTGCGACCGCTGAAGATCGTGACGCCTGGCTCGAGTGACACGTCGACAGCCGCATACGAGCGGAAGTCCGTCAGCGCGAGTCGGGTCAGATGCACTGTTTTCTCCCGGGGGGACGACCCCCCGTACCCCCCGATGTCCGTGCGTGCGGGCCCGATCGCAAAAACCGCGACCCTATCGGGCCCGCACGCACGGACCGAAACCCCCGTGTGACCCCTGGCCCGATATTGCTCTTCACAACTTCGAGCGTAGCGGCTGGGACCGACACTGGCGGTGCATGCCAAGCTGCGCAGCCCGGGGCGTTCCGGGCAAGGGTGACGCGTGAGTCCCGTGGGCCACAGTGAGACTGGTGGCTGCCGTACCGGAAGCAGGACGCCGGAAAACCCGGCCAGGAAATCGCTAGCGCTGAGGATTTGACCGGTTATGTCAGCGCTCCAAAACAAAATGAGTTTGCGGCGTGTCGCAGTGCGGCATCCGTTTTGCCATAATTTCGGAGTGTGCCGCCCGGGCGGCACCGGCGGTCCCGTCCGCGCCCGGGTGAGACGTGCGGCGCGGCGGAACTGGCCGAACGTCTCGCCACAGGCGCCACTCCCGCCGCCAGCCCGAAACAACGCTGAACATCTGACCGCCCATCACCGGCCAGATCTTCAGCACTGGTCACATCTTCAGCGCCAGCCACGCCCGGACCCCGCCCCCGCGCGGACCCCGCCGCCAGGCACATCGCACCAGCCCCACGCCCCCGGCCGGCCACAACGTTTCCGCTGGCCAGGACCGCGCAGGCAACCCGCGAGCAACAGGCCCACCCGGCCCGGCCAACGGGCAGCATCGCCCGGGCGGCGCATCTAATCACATCCGGGGTCGGCGACACACCGCAAACGCACCTTACTGTACTTTGGAACGCACACATAGCCGGTCAAAACCTCAGCACTATCGATTTCCAGGCTGGGCGGTGCGACCATCTGGCGGGTACTGGGACCAATGAGGCTGGCGATGTCGCGCGCTCGCGCGACGCAGGGCCGGAAACGTCGCTGAGGGAAATACAGGCCGTTGCGATTGAGCCGAGACCCGCTACCGCACGTATCCCGCTATAGGAACGTCATGCAATCACTCGGTCACCTCTTACCAGGTGTCGTGCGCGGGACAGGGAGCGAGCATGGGAGACGCGACACGCGACGACAGTCTCGGACATGACACGGCCAGGGCACTGCCCGTGTACCGCAGGCCCGGCCCAGACGGCATCAGATACGCGAGTAGCGGAGTGATCCGTGCTGGGAGGCCTACTGCTGGAGCGACCCACGGTCGTGGAGTGCCCTACGGTGCGGAGGCGCATGGTAGGAGCGAAGATCCCGGCGGGGGCCAGGCGCCCCATGCGGACCAGGTGCCCAGCAGAAGCCAGCTGCCCGGCAGGAGCGGAGTGCCTCGCGCTGACTGGGGTATGCCTGGCCCGGCGGGCATGCATGGTCAGCAGGAACTGGCAGACGAGGCCGGCATGCTTACAAACGAGTACAGCACCCCGAGCCAGGACTGCGTGCCGGGTCAGGACAGGGTGCCGGGTCAGGACAGGGTGCCGGGTCAGGACAGGGTGCCGGGTCAGGACAGGGTGCCGGGTCAGGACAGGGTGCCGGGTCAGGACAGGGTGCCGGGTCAGGACAGGGTGCCGGGTCGGCATGAGACGCCGGGTCGGCATGGGGCGCCCGATGACGGATCGGGCTGGCCAGGCAACCGGTCGGGTGTGGCTTGGCCCTCGCCTGAGCCTGACCTCGAGCATGAGCATGAGCTTGAACAGAGGTGGTTTGGCAAGCGCCATCCGGACCTCTGGGTTTTCGGTGGCAGCGCCATCGTGGCCGCCGCCGCCATGGTCACCGCGTTCGCCGCCGCCAGCGGCGCTTCGGCAACGGGCTACTCGCAGACACCGCACAGCACGGCGACCCACGCTCCAGTTGGACAGCCTCCCGTGACGCGGGCCGGGACGGCACCGGCGTTTGGCCCAGCGTGCATCTCCTCCGCTTCCACCGGTGCCGGCCGCTAGCTTCGCAGAAGCCGCTAGCTTCGCAGAAGCCGCTAGCTTCGCAGAAGATGCTTTACTCGTCGCCGAGCATGTCGTTACGCAGCTTGATCAGAGCGTCGCGTATCCGCCCCTTGACGGTGCCAAGTGGCGCTCCCACGATGTCGGCGACCTGGCTGTAGGTGTGCTCGCCGTAGTAGGCAAGCATGATGGCCTCCCGCTGCACGCCGCTGAGCTGCGCCAGGCTGCGGGCCAGGCGCTCGCGGTCGAGGATGTCCGCCGCTGCTTCATGGGTCTCGTCCCACAGCACGACAGCCGGCGCGTTCCGCTGGTCGCGGGCGGTGGAGGCGGCAGTGCTCCGGACTCGGTCGATGGCCCGCCGACGCGCCATGGTCATGGCCCACCCGGCGGCGCTGCCCTTGGCCGGGTCGTAACGCACGGCGGTGCACCATAGCTCGAGGAATACCTCCTGAGTGACCTCCTTGGATAGCTCCGGCTCGCGAAGCACGGCCCTGACCTGGCGCTCGACCGGTTCCCTCAATTGCTCGTAAACCAGGTCGAACGCCCCGTGCTCCCCTCGCGCCACTGCGCCGAGCAGCGAGTCTAGGTCCCCGCGGATCCTGGCAGATGAGCTCGAGTGCCCGCTTTCCTGCTTCCCCACGTACCGCTATTCGAAGGCCCGGCCGATTCGGCTTGCTCCCAGGCGCACAATGCCTGCGACGATGACATTCCGCCGCGACGTCGGGCCGCGCAGGAGATGATGAGGCCGCACGCGCCGTCGGCACGGATTCGATCTCGCGGCTTGCGGAGCGCGCGAGCGGACCCTCGGACAGAGAGGCGTTCTCATTCTCGGCGGGTTTTCGATTGGCGACGCGGCGCTGCTGCTCGGCGCCGGGGTCCTCGCGGGGACGGTGGGCTCGGCCGGCGGTATCGCCTCGCTGATCTCCTATCCAGCGCTGCTTGCGGTGGGCATTCCGGCAATTCCCGCCAACATCGCCGACACCGTTGCCTTCGTCGCAAGCCTGCCAGGGTCAGCGCTTGGCTCCCGACCGGAGCTGCAAGGGCAGGCACGCCGGGTCCTGCGGATGGCGCCGCTTGCCGTAGCCGGAAGCAGCGCCGGAGCGGTACTGCTGCTGCTCACCCCGGCCGGAGCGTTTGGCCGGATTGTGCCGTTCCTCGTCGCCTTCGCCGCGCTAGCCCTCCTCGTCCAGCCGTGGGTCTCTGGATGGCTGGACGAGCATCCGGCCAAGAACGGCAGGCTCCTGGCGCCGTGCGGACTGTTCGCGGTGTGGGTCTTCGACGGTTACTGGGGTGTCGGCGCCGGAGTCATGGCGCTCGCCGTGCTCACGCTGGCCGTGGAGACGCAGCTCGCGCGGGCCAACGCGCTCAAGAACGTGCTGCTCGGCGTGGCCGATGTCGCCTGCTCGGTCGTATTCATCCTGTACGGGCCCGTCCGCTGGGCGGCGGTGCTGCCGCTAGCGCTCGGTGTCCTGGCCGGCAGCAGGGTCGGCCCCGCACTGACCCGGCGAATACCCCGCGGCACGCTCCGCGTCGTGGTCGCGGGCGCCGGCCTCGGGCTCGCGGTGCACCTATGGCTCAGCCCGAGCTAGCGGCGGCGGACGCCGATCCGTCCCGCGACCGGGTGTCCGGGTGGTGATTACCGCCCGCGTCGCGGGTAGGGATAGCGGTGATTCTGGCAGAAACGCGCGTTCTGCTGACATGGCACCAATCGCGACGTAAATGAATGGGGTACGGGCACCCAAGGGGTGCGACTCCGGACGGTCAGCGGGGGTACTCCAGGCGCGATGTTCCGCTCGTCACACTCCCCTGGCCAGGGCCGGTAGCCGGACGCCGACTGGACGAATGACCACAACACGATATATCTTGTTACCAGGAGGCAATCATGAACGAGTTCGAGCGCAAGATACGGCAGCTGATCACCCGCCTGACCCAGTGGTGGGGCGACTCCGCCGGGGCTACAAGGAGAAGGCGCATCGAAGGCACCGCCGCGCTCCGCCAAGAGGCCACCGCGCGGGCACAGCAGGCCGCGGCCAAGGCACGCGACCTGCGCGACACCGACGCTGCCAAGAAGGCCGCTGCCAAGCTCAGCGACCTGCGGGATAGCGAGACCGCCAAGAAGGCCGAGGCCAAGCTCAACGACCTGCGCGGCACGGAGACGGCCAAGAAGGCGGAGAACGCGATCGCGGACCTGCGCCAGCGCGAGCCGGTCAAGAAGGCCGAAGAGGGCGCGCGCAAGGTGCTGAACGACCTGTTCTCCGGCGGCAAGAGCGGCGACCAGAGCTGACCGCGGCGACAAGGCGGGCGGCACCGCGCCGTTTCCCCGCGTAACCGGTTACACGCTGGATTCTGGCCATGGCGTAGTTCCCCTTCCGCATCCCGCTCCGGAGCCTTTCGCGCCGTATCCCACAGAACAGGACAAAGAGCGCCGATTCGGCGAGACTCGTTCGATAGCGGAATTCCGGCCGGAACAGGCGCTTCCGGCCGGAACAGGCGCTCGCCGCTAACGCCAGGCGCGCCTCCTCGGCCAGCAGGTGCCCTAGCGCCTCGGGGTCCGCGTCGGGGTGACCTGCCTTGGCGAACCAGGTGGCGATGTTGGTGGCATCCCTGGTGAGAAAGCCCAGGCCGTTGGGATGACTGATGACGTCCACCACCTGCGGCAGGTCGATGATCACCAGCCGCCCGCGGTGCACGAGCAGGTTGTAGGCGGACAGGTCGCCGTGGGCGAGGCCGTGCCTGGCGAGCGTGCAAAGCGCGCCGGCGAGCTGGTCCCAGAGACTGGCAAGCTCTTCCTCGTCCGGGCGGGTCTCGGCTAGGCGCGGTGCGGCGGTGCCGTCCGGCTCGCCGATGAATTCAAGCAGCACCTCGGTGCCGAGTATCTGCACCGGGTAGGGGACGGGGACGCCAGCGGCATACAGCTGGCACAGCGCGGTGAACTCGGCGTTCGCCCACTGCCCGGCGATCGCCTGCTTGCCGAACGCGGTCCTGCTCGCGGCGGCGCGGCTCACCCGGGTGTCCCTGGTCCGCCTGCCCTCCAGGTAGCCGGCGTCCCGGTGGAACAGCCGGTGCGTGGCGTCGCGGTAGCGCTTCGCGGCGAGCAGACAGGAATTGTCGATGCCGGTCGCACGCCGGAGAAGGAATACGTCGGCTTCCTTTCCCGTCTTGAGGATGCCGAGCTCGGTATCGACCGCCGCGAGCTCGGTGACCAGCCATTCCGGGTGGGGCTTGGGACCGCGTTCGGACGGCGGCGACTGGTCACATGTTCTAGTTTCCAACGTTATGTTAGACTAGTGTCTATGGACGCAGCGCCACAGCTCAGAGGGATTGTAGCGAAGAGGCTTTCGCATCTCACGGATGTCACGACGCACCTCGACACGGAGTCTGAGTCCATCGAGGAGTACTGCCAGCGGAAGAACATCCTCGTCGTGGCCGAGACCGAGGACCTGGACGTCTCGGGCGGTAAGCCGATCAAGGAGCGTCCAGGGATCGGACCCTGGCTGACGCCCGATCACCTTGACGAGTGGGATGTCCTTATCTTCTACAAGCTCGACCGGGGTTTCCGGAACCACCTGGACTTCCTGCTTTTCTACCACGAGTTCTGCACCGTCCACGGCAAGGCGATTGTCTGCGTCGCGCAGGACATCGACATGACTACGCGGATGGGGAAGCGGTTCGCTTCCGACTTGGTGCAGTTCGCCGAGTGGGAACTTGAGGAGATGAGCCAGCGGCGAGCGGCAGCGGCGGCAGTCATTAGGAAGGCGGCCCGGTGGAACGGAGGCAGCTTCTCGTTCGGGTACGAGCCTTACCAGGACGGCAAGGGCTGGTTTCTCCGCCCGCATCCCGTGTACCGCAAAGAGGTCGTCTGGATGGCGGAGAAGGTTGTCGCGGGCAGTTCGCCGGGAGGCGTCGCCAAGATGCTGAACGAGCGAGGGATTCCGACCGCGAGGGACATCCAGAATGCTTTCTTCGGACGCCCGAAGAAGGGCTACGAATGGTCCCTGAAGACCGTTATCGATGTTCTGAGGTCTGATCTCATTCGCGGGTACGTGCTTCACTACGTCAACGGGTCCACCGACCCGCCGATCCGGGTCGTGGACGATCGGGGAGAGTGGGTGCGCCGGGAGCCGCTGATCGATGACGAGCTATGGTTCAAGGTCCAGGCCGCGCTGGACGCGAGTAGCAAGCCACGGTCTGGCGTCAGGTCTATGGGCTCGATGCTGTTGCAGATCGCATTCTGCGGGTATTGTGGCAGCGCGCTCTACGGGAACTCGGCCACCCGGTCAGACGGCCAAGGGTACAACTACTACTACTATTGCCCGCAATGCAAACCGACCTCCTCGGTTCGCCGGGAAATCCTCAACGAGATAGTCGGAGACACACTGCTCGACGCGGTGGGCGACTGCGAACTTACCGCTAAGCGAATCCTGGCGGGCGACGACCATACCGAGACTTTGATGCGTATCGGGATGCAGATCGCAGACCTGACCACTCAGCACTACGTGCACGGCGGAGTCGATGACTTCCACGCCAAGATGGCCGAGCTTGAGGCCGAGCATGAGAGAATCAGCGACCTGCCCGCCGAGAAGCCGAAGGTGCGCCGCGTCGGTACCGGCAAGTCGTTCCGTCAGTGGTGGACCGAGTCTGACGACGAGCAGCGGCATTCATACCTGAAGGCGGCCGGGGTTAGTGCCCTGATCGTGCGCGCCGAGGACTACCAGAAGGTGGTGCGGTTCGACCGTGCCACGGATACGGCCGACGACTTGGTACTGGACATCCCAACCAACGTCATCAAGGAGTTCGAGGGACGGCACGAGAGGCCGAGTGGGCCTAAGCCAGTGCGGTTCGTCATGAACCTCTCCCTCGGCACCCTGGACGAGCAACTTCACCGCGCCTCGTCGGTCACCGGATAGAGGTCTTCATCGATCTGCGCCAGGGTTACCGGCCCGTGGAACCTGCGAGGGTCCGAGGGATCGCGATGGGCGGTCGCGCATTCCTCCAGGGCGCCGACGCAGTCAGGGTGACCGCAGTTCGGCCGCTGGCCGCACCACGGCACTCGTTCAGCGGTTCTGCACTTGTGGCAGATGAACACCCGCACCCTTGCCTTGCCCCCAGCGGCACGGGACGCGCGGGCGGTCATCGAGCCTCCGGGGCATTGCCAGAGATACCGTCAGGTCCCGTGACGCCGGGCTGCAGGCCGTGTTGATGCGTGGAAGTCGCGCGGTGGGTGGCCCAGACGGTGACCGACGACACGGCCCAGTCGGGCCTGCTGACAGCGGCAAGGCCGCTGGCCGACCGACGGGCCAGGCTGGCCTTCCGCCCGGGATCGCTGGCATCCACCCGCGGCTCTGCCCAGCGCGTCAAGTCGGCACGGCCTACGGGCTCGGCTGCCCTCGGGCAGCGCGTCATTCTGATCGCCGAACCTGCCATAAGCGGCTGTCCCGTGCGCCGCCGCTTCTTGCGCTGACACTACATAAATCGGGCTTCCGGGGGTCTTTTTCACTTTCCGCCAGGAAATCGGTGTTGGAGGGGCAGGCCAACACGGTTGTTGCAGGAGGTTCCATGTACCTCCGAGGGTCCTTACTTGTACCTGACAGGAACGACGCAGGTCAGCGCCCTGATATATCTGGCCGACGCGGCGAGCTGCTGTGCGAGCCGCGAGGGGCACGCGTGACGTTCAGGTCCCCGGCGTCGAGAACCTTGGCTACCTCGTCGGCGGCCTGGCCGCCAGCGAGGACGTTCGCGGCGGCCTCGGCTCGGTACCGGGCTTCCCAGCCTTTGACGGTACTGCCAGCAGCGGTCTTCGAGGTATCGGGCCACTGGTCCGACAGTCCTTGACCCGGTCTCGGTGTCGGCCTTCTCATGCGAGAGCAGGGCTCGGCGCGCGGCGGACACGCTACTCCGATGTGCCTGCGGTCATTGCGACGCTCTCCCCGGCTAGCTTGGCCCACAAGGCGGCCAAGACGGCCACTGCGAGGCTGTGGCCCCGCAGCAGGGGACGGGGGCTCGGAAACAGGGGCCGAGGCGGTGTCGGCGGCGCCACGGGCCGCAGCAGAGGCAAGGTCGAGGTATTCCCGATGCAGTCAGCGCTTCTCCGCCTCGAACTGTCAATTCCAGTGCCGTTTTCTGCGCAGTTCTCCACTCGCCGCTGCGGCTGTGATTATCGTCCGTCCCCGCGCCTTTCTCCTCCAGGCTGCCGCCTGCCGCCTTTCCCGCGCCTTCACGCGCCGCCTCCAACCTCGTGCGGCTACTCTCACCTGGCCACGCGTTCATGCGATAGCGGGCAGGCACGGGCTTGCGGGCCTGGTGGAGTCAGTACAGGTCAACGTACGGATACGGGGCACGGGCAGGAAATGAAGGATTAAGTGTATATCATACATTTCTGCCACGCCACGGATTATTGTTTTACAGGCTTGACCTGTATATAAAGTCTGGGAGTGCGCCGGAAGGTTTATTTTCGCCGTGTCCTGCGCGTCCGTTGCCGAAAGCGGGTTCCGCCGTCAGCAGGAGTACGGATTAGCTGACGGATCAGCTGACAGTAAGGAATGGCGACAGGTTTGTATGGAACCGATCTACCTGAGCTTTC
>Ga0302314_10013448_pt1 | contig 14071 bp, 11 predicted proteins | sample III_Palsa_N2_3_FD_200533 | JGI IMG/M metagenome (GOLD analysis project Ga0302314, IMG submission 200533) | Peat permafrost microbial communities from Stordalen Mire near Abisko, Sweden - III_Palsa_N2_3 | ecosystem: Environmental > Terrestrial > Soil > Palsa > Peat permafrost | place: Sweden... | reverse complement strand
CGTGGCGATGCCGCGCTGGATCGCCTCTTCGAATTCGGCGTTCTTGCCGACGGGGATCGTGAAGTCGGCGTGTTCGAGGATCATGACGGCGTCTCGCAGTGGATGAGGCCGCGATTGTCCCTGCGTCGCGTTGCCCCCGCAGGTGACAGGGAACTCACGCCCGCGCGAGATTCAGCGGCGTCGCATCGAATCCCGGAAACACCTCGGCCAGCCTGTTGTCGGCCAAGCCCAGGTTGTGCGCGCAGACGCCCGCCAGCACCTGCCGGAAATCGGTCGTCACCGCGAGGTCGCGGCCTTCGTTGAGCGACGACTCGGCTATGCCCGGCCAGCGGCCATACACCTTCCCGCCGGCGATGTTGCCGCCGAGGGCCCACATCACGTTGCCGTGGCCGTGGTCGGTGCCGCCGGTGCCGTTCTGGCGGGCGGTGCGGCCGAACTCGGAGATGACGAGGATCGTGGTGTCGTCGAACGTCGGTCCGAGGCGCGTGGCGAGTTCGGCCAGGCCCTGGCCCAGCGGCTGCAGGCGGCTGGCGAGCTGGCCCTTGGCGCCGCCCTGGTTGACGTGCGTGTCCCAGCCGCCGAGCGCGAGGAAGGCGATCTGCACGTTCGGGTCGCGCCGCATCAGCGTGGCCAGGCGGGCGGCGTCGTCGGGGAAGCCGTTGGGCAGCGGGGCGCCGTTGTCGGCCACCATCTGCTCGTGATCCATCGCGGCCGGACTCATGGCGTCGGCCACCTCGGCGCGCGATTGCTGCGACTCGCGGTAGGCCTTGGACATCGCGTCGTCACCGCTGTACAGCGCGTCGAACGCCTTGCTCACCTGCGGTCGATCGAGCAGCGTCGGCTTCGTGGCGCGCGCGCCGTTGGCGATGTTGGCCACCGGATTGGCGCCGGCCCAGATGCGCGGCAGCGTGGCGCCGACGCTGATCCCGCGTGTCACCGACGCATGCGTGCCCGCGGGCGCCGGCACGGGCGGCTCGGCGCCCAGCAGCCGGTTGAGCCAGCCGTCGGGCGTGCCCTTGCGGCCCGGCGTGCCGGACTCCATGTAGTCCTGCGCGTCGAAGTGCGAGCGGGTCGGGTCGGGCGAGCCCGAGGCCTGCACGAAGGCGAGCTTGCCCGACTGCCACAGCGGCATCAGCGGGGCGAGGTTCGGGTTGAGGCCGAAGTGGCCGTCGAGATCGAGCACGCCGCCGTCCTGGCCCGGACGCGCCAGCGCGATCGACGACCGCTGTTGGTAATACGCGCCTTCGCTGTATGGCACGACCACGCTGAGGCCATCGACGGCGCCGCGCAGGAACACGACGATCAGGCGCTTGTTGCCGGGCAGTTGCTGGCCGGCTTGTGTAGCGGTGGCGGCGAACGCGGTACGGCCGACGGCGGACCAGGCGAGGCCGGCCGCCGCGGCCATTTGCAGGAGTTGTCTGCGTTGCATGGTGAGTTCTCCTGGAGCGTCTAGCGACGCATGAAGTCGGGGCTGCCCAGCACCAGGGCGGCGCGCAGCGGGGGTGGCGAGCCGGCGACGGCGGCGCGGGTCTTGTCGGAGATCGCCGGGCCCAGCGTGGCGAGCAGCGCGGCGGCGTCGACCGGGGGCGTCGAGCCTTCGACGGCCATGTCCTTGTTCATCGCGCGATCGGTCTGGCGCTCCATGGCCGTCATGCCATTCGCGCCGGCCGGTGCGTCGGAAAAGTCGACGCGTTGCAGCGGCAAGCGGCCCGACGCCAGCGCGGTGGCGAAGTTCACGCGCTGCGTGATCGCGTTCGGGTTGAGCCAGTCGGCTTCGGTGTCGTGCCAGCCGTCGGGCGTCTGGCAGCCGTACAGCGGCTGGCCCTGCTGCGTCAGGGTGGCCATCAGCGGGCGCACGTTGGTCGTCGTGATGCCGGTGGCGCGCACCGACGACAGTACGTACTGGTAGGGCGTCTTGAACTTCTTCGGGCGCGGGTCGCGGAATTCGAGGCTGTCGACGAGCGACTGCATCACCGCGCGCAGGTCGCCGTCGGTGTCGAGGAAGCGTTGCGTCAGTCGGGCCACCAGTGCCGGCGACGGATCGTCGGCGACGAAGCGGCGCGCCAGCTTGGTGGCGATGTGCTTCGCGGTGGCCGGGTGGCGTGCCAGCACGTCGAGCGCGTATTCGCCTTCCATCTGGCCGCCGGGCGCGACGCTGTGGCCCAGCCACGTCTTGCTGCCGTCGTCGTGGCGTGCCGGATCGAAGCCGAAGATCGAGTCGCCGTGGTTCGACGCCACCGCGTCCTGGCCGTTGACGAAGCGGCGCTTGCGCGGCTGCTGCGGCACCATCGTCCAGCCGGTGAGGATGCGCGCCAGTTCGGTGACGTCCTGTTGGGTGTAGCCGCCGTCCACGCCCAACGTGTGCAGCTCCATCACCTCGCGGGCGTAGTTCTCGTTGAGGCCGCTCGCCTTCGCAGCGCCGCCGCCGCGGCGCGGCTGGTAGCCCGGCGCCACCGACAGCCAGTTGTCCAGGTAGAACAGCATCGCCGGATGCTTGGCCGTGGCGCCCAGCATCGCGCGGAAGCGGCCCAGCACGTGCGGGCGGATCGCCTCGCGCTCGTAGCTCTCGGTGAGCACGCGCACCAGGCCCTTGCCCTCGTAGACGTTGAAGTGGTTGAACCAGAAATCGACCAGCACCTCTTCAAGCTGGCGCGGGCTGTTCAGGGCCTGCAGCAGGCGTTCCTCGCCGGCCTCGAGATAGATGGTGGCGATCTGCTTGCGGCGCTCGCCACCTTCCTCGGTCCCGGGCTTCTTGCCATCGGCCGAAGCGGTCTCGGCCTGCTTGGCCTCCTTCGCCTCCTTCTGCATCTCGCGGTAGCTGGCCACCAGCTCGCGCTGAGTCTCGTTGGGCGTGCGCAGCGTGGCGAGCTGGTCGACGAGGAACGACGGCAGGGCCAGGCGCTCGGGATGCAGTTGCTCGGCGATCCACGCGGGCGTGCCCATGCGCGTGACGCGATCCAGGTCGCCGGGCGTCGGGCCGAAGGCCAGCCGGTTCAGCACGTGCAGCGCGTCGGCCTGCGCCCCGTTGGCGTCCTCCACGGCGAACGCGGGACGCCAGGCCACCGCGGCCAGGGCGGCGGCAAGTGCGCTGCGGCGAGTCATCGTCGGGGCGATCGGCAAGGTCATCGTCGTCTTCGCAGGGCGTGCGTGAAGGGGCTACCTATTCAACGGCAGCTCGACGAGCGATGTTGACACCGGAAGCGTTGCTGGAAGGCAAAGTCGCGTTGCCTCCCGCGCAAGCTGAACGCACCCTGTGGAGCGCCTACGAACTAACCCTCACATCCGGCTCAGGCGGATCGGGATCGCCTTGTACGCCGGTACCTGGCTGCCCACCGCGTGGTGCCACAACGGCACCAGCGGATTCAGCTCGGGGAAGTAGCCGGCCGCGCAACCGCGCGGGATGTCGTAGCGCACGATGCGCAGGCCGCCGACCTCGCGCGGCGCGCCGTCGGTCGATGCGGCGGCGGCGCGCACGATCTGGCCGTCGACGAAACCCAGGCGAACGATGTCCTCGTCGTTCATCATCAGCACGTGGCGCGTGCCGTGGATGCCGCGGAAGCGGTCGTGGTTGCCGTAGACGGTCGTGTTGAACTGGTCGAAGCTGCGCAGCGTCGTCAGGCGGATCACGTCGGGGCCGCGCGCCGTCATGTCGTCGTCCTCGTCCAGCGACGGCGGACAGATGAAGTTGGCCTTGCCGGTGGGCGTCTTCCACACGCGCTCGCAAGCGGGCAGCGGGCGATGGAAGCCACCGGGCGTCCACATGCGTTCCTCGAAGTCGTGGAAGATCTCCGGGTAGGTCTGCGCGATCGCCTCGCGCACCTTCGCGTAGTCGCCCACCCACGCGTCCCACGGCACCTTCGCCGTGGCACCGAGCATCGCCTTGGCGATGCCGGCCACGATGGCCGGCTCGGACAACAGCTGCTCGCTGGCCGGCTCCGCCACGCCGCGCGAGCCGTGGACGCAGCCGGTCGAATCCTCCACGGACACGGCCTGGTCGCCGCCGGCCTGGCGGTCGATCTCGATGCGGCCCAGGCAGGGCAGCAGGTAAGCCGCCTGGGCGTGGACGACGTGGCTGCGGTTCAACTTGGTGGCGATCTGCACCGACAGCGCCGCGCGGCGCCAGCCTTCCTCCACGCGCGGGCCGTCCGGTACCGCGCGCAGCAGGTTGCCGCCGAGGCTGACGATGGCCTTGACCGAGCCGGCCATCAGGCCCTTGCAGGTCTCGACGGTGGTCAGGCCCTTGTCCTGCGGCGGGTCGAAGTCGTACAGCGCCTTCAGCTTGTCCATCGGCACCATCTCCGGCTTCTCGGTGATGCCCACGGTGCGCTGGCCCTGCACGTTGGAGTGGCCGCGCACCGGCAGGATGCCCGCGCCCGGCCGGCCGATGTGGCCGCCGAGCAGCAGCAGGTTGGCCACCATCTGCACGTTGGCGACGCCGGTCTTGTGCTGCGTCAGCCCCATGCCGTAGACGCCGATCACGCGCTTGGCCGCGCCGATGACCGAGGCCGCGGATTCGAGCGCGGCGCGCGTGAGGCCGCTGCCTGCCTCGATCGCCGGCCACTCCAGCTCGCGCAGGTGTTCGCAGAATGCCTGGAAGCCATGCGTGTGTTCGGCGATGAACTCGTGATCGAGGACCGCGGGCCTGCCGTCCGCGCGCGCCTGGTCGTCGAGAGCGACCAGGGTCTTGCACAGTCCCGACAGCGCCGCGAGGTCGCCGCCCGCCTTGAGCTGGTGGTACTGCGTGTTCATCGCCGTGTCCGCCGGCGTGAGCATCTGCACCGGCGACTGCGGATTGGCGAAGCGCACCAGGCCCGGCTCCTTCAACGGATTGAACACGATGACGGGCACGCCGCGCTGGCGGCAGTCCTGCAGGTCGTGCAGCATGCGCGGCGCGTTGGTGCCGATGTTGTGGCCCATGATGAGGATGCAGTCGGTCTGCTCGAAGTCCTCCAGCTGCACCGTGCCCACCGGCACGCCGATGCTCTTGGGCAGGCCGAACGACGTGCTCTCGTGGCACATGTTGGAGCTGTCGGGCAGGTTGTTGTTGCCGTACAGGCGCGCCATCAGCGCGTACATGTAGGAGGTCTCCAGCGATGCGCGGCCCGAGGCGTAGAACACGGCGGACTTCGGCTCCAGCGCCTTCAGCCGCGCGCCGATGTCGGCGAAGGCCTCGTGCCAGGAGACCTCCACGTACTTGTCGGTGGCCGCGTCCCAGCGCATCGGCGCGGTCAGGCGGCCGGTGGATTCGAGTGCGAGGTCGGTCCAGCCTTCGAGCTCGGTCAGCGTGTGCTCGGCGAAGAAGCCCGGGGTGCAGCGGTCGGTGGTGAGTTCCCACGCGGTGGCCTTGGCGCCGTGCTCGCAGAACTCGGCCGGATGCGGATGCGCCGGCTTGGCCCACGAGCAGCTGACGCAGGCGAAGCCGTCCGGCTTGTTCTGCTTGAGCAGGATGCGGGTGCCGTCGAGTCGGATATGCGCTTCGCCCAGCGCATGGGCCACCTCCTTGACCGAGGTCCACCCGCCGGCGGCGTGCGTGAACGGTTCGATGCGGATGTCTTCATGCTGGGCCATGGTTCGGGTCTCGAGAGGGGCGGCATGACGGGTCGGCAAGGCGTGTGCCGTCGGGTTGTCGGTTCAGTGCGGTGCAAGGCGGGCGCACTCGTGCGACAGTCGACCCTTGCGAGTGCGCAGCCTGTTGCGCGCCGCCCCCGCCTGGAGCCGCCCGTGGACAACCCGCCGATCTCCGCTGCGCCCGCGCCGGGCCAGCAACCCGACCCGAACCGCGACTACCAGATGTTCCCGGTGCTCAACGCCGCGGACATGAAGCGCATCCACCGGTTCGGCCAGCCGCATCACGTCGATGACGGCCACTACCTGATCCAGGCCGGCCAGAAGTCGCGCGGCATGTTCCTGCTGGTGACGGGCCATGTGCAGGTGTCGCAGCGCGACGGCCTGGGCCGCGTGGCGCCGTACCGCACCTATGGGCCGGGCGAGTTCCTGGCCGAGGCCGGCACGTTGTTCGGCGGCGCGGCGCTGGTGGATGCGCAGTGCGTCGGCGACGTCGACGGCTTCCTGGTGGTGCCCGACCAGTTGCGTGCGCTGATCATCGCCGAGGCCGACCTGGGCGAGCGCATCATGCGCGCGCTGATCCTGCGCCGCGTCAGCCTGATCCAGGCCGGCGCCAGTGGCGCGACGATCATCGGCGCCGCCGGCTCGGCCTCCGTGCTGCGGCTGCAGAACTTCCTGCAGCGCAACGGCCAGCCGCACCACGTGGTCACCGGCGACGACGATCCGGTGGCCGCCGCGCTGCTGGTGCAGTACGGCGCGGCGGCGGCCGAGGCCGTGGCCGTGACGCCCAACGGCACCGTGCTGATCGACCCGACCGAAACGGCGCTGGCCACCGCGCTGGGCATGATCGACGACCGCGTCTGCGACGGCATCTTCGACGTGCTGGTGGTCGGCGCCGGGCCGGCCGGGCTGTCGACGGCCGTCTACGCCGCGTCGGAAGGCCTGCACGTGGCGGTGCTCGACTGCCGCTCGTTCGGCGGCCAGGCCGGCGCCAGCGCGCGCATCGAGAACTACCTGGGCTTTCCCACCGGCATCTCGGGACAGGCGCTGGCCGGCCGCGCCTACATCCAGGCGCAGAAGTTCGGCGCCAAGATGATCATTCCGGCCGAGGCCGTGCGGCTCGACTGCTCGCTGGCCGAGACCGAAGGCATCTTCGCCGTGCACCTGGCCGACGGCCGCCGCCTGCGCAGCCGCAGCCTCGTGTGCGCCAGCGGCGCGCGCTATCGCCGGCCCGCGCTGGGCCGCATCGACGAGTTCGAGGGCCACGGCGTCTGGTACTGGGCCTCCGGCCTCGAGGCCAAGATGTGCTCCGGATGCGAAGTGGTGCTGGTGGGCGGCGGCAACTCTGCCGGCCAGGCGGCGGTGTTCCTGTCGGCGCATGCCGCCAAGGTGCACATGATGATTCGCGGCAGCGGCCTGGCGGCCAGCATGTCGCGCTACCTGATCGACCGCATCCAGGCGGCGCCCAACATCCAGCTGTGGACCAACACCGAGCTGGTGGAGCTCGAAGGCCAGCTGCCGTCGGGGCTCAGCAGCGTGAAGTGGCGCAGCGGCGGCCGCGATGGCGAGGTGCACGAGCGGGAGCTCCGCAACGTGTTCCTGTTCGTCGGCGCCGATCCCGAGACGCGCTGGCTGGAAGGCTGCGGCGTGGCGGTCGACCCGCACGGCTTCGTGCTGACCGGCACCGACGCCGTGACCGGCCCGGATGGTCGGGTGCTTCCGGGTCGCGTGCCCAATCCGTTCGAGACCAGCGTGCAGGGCGCGTTCGCGGTGGGCGACGTGCGGGCCGGCTCGGTCAAGCGGGTCGGCGGGGCGATCGGCGACGGCGCTGCGGCGGTGGCGCTGATCCACCAGCACCTGGCCGCACTGGATGCGAAGACGACGGCCTGACACAGATCGCGCCGGCCTGCCAAGACCACGCGCAGGAAAATAGTCACGGTGCTTGTCCATACTGGGTCGAACCCGACGTTGCGCTGCCTGTCCTCGCGACGTTTCCATTTCAACGAACTGAGACGACACCATGGCCACGCACCCCAAGACGTTTCGCATCGGCGGCGAGCTCGAGATCAACCGCCTCGGCTACGGCGCGATGCGCATCACCGGCAAGGGCATCTGGGGCCCGCCGGCCGACCGCGAAGGCGCGCTCGCCACGCTGCGCCGCCTGCCCGAGCTGGGCGTCGACTTCATCGACACCGCCAACTCCTACGGCCCCGAGGTATCCGAGGAGCTGATCAGGGAGGCGCTGTACCCGTACAGCAAGGTCATGGTCGCCACCAAGGGCGGCCTCACGCGCAGCGGCCCCGATGCCTGGGCGCCGAACGGGAATCCGGCATACCTGATCAGCGAAGCCCAAGCCAGCCGCGAGCGCCTGGGCGTGGGGCAGATCGCGTTGTGGCAACTGCATCGCATCGATCCCAACGTGCTGCGCGACGAGCAGTTCCACGCGGTCAAGCTGCTGCTCGACGACGGCGTGATCACCTTCGCCGGCCTCAGCGAGGTGTCGGTGGAGGAGATCGAGGCCGCGTCCAAGGTCTTCCCGGTGGCCACCGTGCAGAACCGCTACAACTTCGCCGACCGCGGCAGCGAGGACGTGCTGAAGTACTGCGAGGCGCACGGCATCGGCTTCATCCCCTGGTTCCCGCTCGCCGCCGGCGAACTCACCCGGCCCGGTTCGGCGCTCGACGCGATCGCCAAGGCGCACGGCGCCACGCCAAGCCAGATCGCCGTCGCGTGGCTGTTGCAACGCAGCCCGGTGATCATTCCGATTCCGGGCACGTCGCAGGTGTCGCACCTGGAAGAGAACGTGAAGGCGGGGGAGATCGAGTTGACGGTGGAGGAGTTCGACACGCTCGACCGGGTGGGGCTGAAGCGGGCGGAGCAGGGCTGAACAGGCGCGGGAAGATCACAGGCGCAACGCGACCCTTCAGGTGATCTCGGGCGCGATGGAGAACACCTGGCGCAGGTAGGCGAGGAAGGTATCGTCGTTGCACAGCGTCTTGCCAGGCGAATCCGGCAGCTTGGCCACCGGCTGGCCGTTGCACTGCGTCAGCTTCATCACGATGTTGAGCGGCTCCAGGCCGACGTCGTTGCTGAGGTTGGTGCCGATGCCGAAGCCCAGTTGCGTGCGGTCGGCGAAGTGGCGATAGATGCGCAACGATGTGGCCAGGTCGAGACCGTCGGAGAAGGTCAGGCGCTTGGTGTGCGGGTCGATGCGCAGCTTCGCATAGTGCGCCAGCGCCTTCTCGCCCCAGACGACCGGGTCGCCCGAATCGTGGCGCAGGCCGTCGAACAGCTTGGCGAAGTACAGGTCGAAGTCGGCCAGGAAAGCGTCCATGCCCACCACGTCCGTCAGCGCCACGCCGAGGTCGCCGCGGTACTCCTGCACCCAGTTCTCCAGCGCCATCTTCTGGAAGTCGCGCAGGCGCACGTCGAAGGCCTGGTACGACTGCAGGTACTCGTGGGCCATCGTGCCGATCGCCACGAGCTTTAACTTGCGCGCGAGGTGGACGTTCGACGTGCCCTTGAAGTATTCGGGGACTTCATCCTTGAATGTGCGCACGACCTCCTCTTGCCAGGCGCCGGAGAAGCGGCGGCGGACGCCGAAGTCGAAGAACTCGAACGGGTGAGCGCGCGCTGGCTCGCTGGCGCCGAACGCGCGCAGCGCGGCGATCTTGGCCTGCAACCGCATGCGGCCTTCGGCGAGCGCCGCGGCCTGGTCGCTGCGGCGGAAATACAGCTCGTTGACGATGGCCAGCACGTAGATCTCGAAGCCCATCACGTGCACCTGGGGACCGTCGGCGACGATCTCCAGCGTCCGCCCGTCGGCACCGATGGCGGCCCGCACGAAGCGCCGCTGGAACTTGAAGATGCGCAGGAAATCGACGAAATCGTTCTTGATGTAGCGCAGGCTGCCCAGGTACGCGAGTTCGTCTTCGGTGAACGACAGCGTGCACAGGTGGTCGAGCTGCGCGTCGACCTCGGCCAGCAATTCGGCCAGCGCGAACGCGGGCGTGTTGCGGCAGACGAAGCGGTACTCGGCTTGTGCCTGCGGGTGGCGATGCAGCATCGTCTGCCACATGGTGAACTTGTACAGGTCGGTCTCGAGCAGGCTGTGCAGGATGGGGGTCATGGTGCGATTCTCGTTCGGCTCGGGCCCGGGCGGTACTCGGCGGCCGTGCCGGTCGAGGATTGGCCTCGGAGCATCCCTTCGTCAGGTCGCCGACAACTGCATCGGTTATCCTATCCTCCCCCACAGGATATAAACCATGGCCGTCCACCCATCCCACCCCGACATCATCAAGCGCCTGAAGCGTGCCGAGGGCCACCTGCGCAGCATCGTCACGATGCTGGAGGAAGGCCGTGACTGCCTGGAGATCGCCCAGCAGATGCAGGCCGTGGAGAGCGCGGTGGGCAATGCGAAGAAGACGCTGGTGCACGACCACATCGATCACTGCCTGGAGCACGCCGTGGAAGGCGTCGGCGCGCGCGACGCGATCAGCCAGTTCAAGGCCATCACCAAATACCTATGACCGATTTCCACACCCTGCTGCAGGGCGGCAACGCCTGGCTGTTCATCCCGAGCGCGATCCTGCTGGGCGCGCTGCATGGCCTCGAGCCCGGTCATTCGAAGACGATGATGGCGGCGTTCATCATCGCCGTGCGCGGCACGCTGATGCAGGCGGTGCTGCTGGGCCTGGCGGCCACCGTCTCGCACACCGCCATCGTGTGGGTGATCGCGCTCGGCGGCATGTATTTCGGCCAGCACTGGAGCGCCGAAGCCAGCGAGCCCTGGATGCAGGTCATCTCGGCGGTGCTGATCATCGGCGTGGCGCTGTGGATGATGTGGCGCACATCGCAGAACAAGGCGGCCTGTTTCCACGATCACGGCAGCGATGGCGGGCACGACCATGGCCATGATCACGCACACGAACATGATCATGCGCACCACGGTCATGACCATGGACACACGCATGTGCAAGTCGCGCACGCACACGACCACGCGCATGACCACGCCCATTCGCATGACGAGCATGCGCACGACCACGTGCATGGCGCTGCGTGCACGCACGATCACGGCCATCGCGCGGCCCATGTCCACGCGCCGGCCCCCGCTGCGGCGCCGGTCGAGCAGGACGCCCACGAACGCGAACACGCCGAGCAGATCCGCTCGCGCTTCGCGAACCGCGAGGTGACGACCGGCCAGATCGTGATGTTCGGCCTCACGGGCGGCCTGATCCCGTGCCCGGCGTCGATCACCGTGCTGCTGCTGTGCCTGCAGCTCAAGAAGATCGCCCTCGGCGCCGTGCTGGTGCTGGGATTCAGCGTCGGCCTGGCGCTGACGATGGTCGCCTCGGGCGTGATCGCCGCGCTGAGCGTCAAGCACCTGTCGAAGCACGTGAACAAGTCGGGTCGCTTCAGCGAGCTGGCGCGCAACGCACCGTATCTTTCGAGCATCCTGATGCTGATCGTCGGTGTCTACGTGGGCTACCAGGGTATCCACGCGCTCGCCTGAACGTCGCAGCGCCCGAAGACGACGAAGCCCGCACGCAGCGGGCTTCGTTCTTTCAGGCGTCGCTCGACGCGTCAGGCGACCGGCGCCAGCGGCTTGGCGCCGATCCGGCTGCCCAGCACCCCCTGCGCCACCGACGCGACGACGATGTTGACGAGCAGCGCGAACAGGCCCGTGTACATCGCATACGAATCGCCGCCGACGAGGAACGTGTGCACGGGCTTGACGCCGTCCATGAACGCCAGCGACGTGCCGGTGACCAGGCCCACGGCCCAGCCCAGCAGCAGCGCCGGGGCACGGAACCACGCGAAGAACAGCCCGAACACGACCGCCGGGAAGGTCTGCAGGATCCACACGCCGCCCAGCAACTGCAGATCCAGCGCGAACTTGGTGGGCAGCACCAGGATGATGACCAGCGCGCCCACCTTCACCACCAGCGACACGAGCTTGGCCACCTTGGCCTCGCCCGCGGGCGTGACGCCCGGCTGCACGTAGGCCTTCCAGAAGTTGCGCGTGAACAGGTTGGCGGCGCCGATGGACATCACCGCGGCCGGCACCAGCGCGCCGATGGCGATCGCGGCGAACGCGAAGCCGACGAACCACGACGGGAACAGCGCGGTGAACAGCGCGGGCACGACGGCGTTGTTGTCGCCGTGCACGTCGACGCCGGCCGCGTAGGCCATGTAGCCCAGCAGCGCGATCAGGCCCAGCAGCACCGTGTATGCCGGCAGGAACACGGCGTTCTTGCGGATCGTGTCGGCACTCTTCGCCGCGAAGATGCCGGTGAGGGTATGCGGATACATGAAGGCCGCCATCGCCGAGCCGAGCGCCAGCGTGGCGTATGGCAGGTATTGCGCGGGCTTGAGCAGCAGGCCGCCGGCCTTCTTGGCCGTGTAGGCGGCGCTCGCCACGTCGAACACGTGGGCGTAGCCGCCCAGCTTCATCGGCACCAGCACCACCGCCACCAGCACGACGATGTAGATCATCAGGTCCTTCACGAACGCGATCAGGGCCGGCGCACGCAGGCCCGCCGAGTACGTGTAGAGCGCGAGGATCACGAACGCCGCAGCCAGCGGCAACTCGCCGCTGAGGCCCAGCGCCTTGATGACCACCTCCATGCCGACCAGCTGCAGCGCGATGTAGGGCATCGTGGCGACGACGGCCGTCACGGCAACCGCCAACTCGAGCGGACGCGAGCCGTAGCGGCCGTAGACGACGTCGGCCGCCGTCACGTGGCCGGCCTTCTGCGCGGCGTGCCACAGGCGCGGCATGATCACGAAGACGATCGGATAGACGAGGATCGTGTACGGCAGCGCGAAGAAGCCATAGGCGCCGACGGCGTAGACCAGCGCCGGCACCGCGATCACGGTATAGGCCGTGTAGAAGTCGCCGCCCACCAGGAACCACGTGATCCAGGTGCCGAAGCTGCGGCCGCCCAGGCCCCATTCGTCGAGGTGCGCGCCTTCGGTCTTGCTGCGGTTCCAGCGCGAGGCCCAGAACCCCATCACGGTGACCAGCGCGAAGAAGAAGACGAAGACCCAGAGGGCCGTCCAGTTGATCTGGTCGCTCATCACTTCACTCCCTTGCGCAGGCCGTCACGGTAGACGAGCCAGATCAGGAACGCGGTGATCGGCACCCACAGCAACTGGTACCAGTAGAAGAACGGAAAGCCGAACAGGGCCGGCAACGCATCGGTGTTGTAGAAGGGTATCCACAACAGCCCGATGAACGGCAGCAACAGCAGCAGCCACATGACGGTCTCCTCGCGATGGTTTTCTCGGCCGCGATTCTGTTCTCAACCGCAAGTCCCTGCGAGGGACTGCGAGACTCCGCAGGACATCCGCCCGCGCAGGCGGCAATGCCTCATCGCGCTCTTTCGCGCGGACGTGCGCTGCGCGACACTGCGGTACGCCGTGCCATGGACTCCCCGATGACGATCTCGATCCGCATTGCAGCCGCTGCGCTGGCCCTCGCTTGCATCGCGCCGCCGTCGGCGGCAGCGCCGCGTCGCGTCCCCGACGTCGCGGCCGCGCAGGCTGAACATTTCCCGAGCGCCGACGGCCAGACCGAGCTCGTCGGCTATCTGTTTCAACCGGGCGGCGCCGGACCGCACCCGGCGATCGTCATGCTGCACGGCCGCGCCGGACCGTACTCGGCCAACGTGAACGCCGGCTGCACGCGAGTGGCGCCGGGCGAGACGTCCCCGTGCAATGCGGCCACCTTGTCGAAGCGGCATGAAATGTGGGGCGAGTACTGGGCCGCTCGCGGCTATCTCGCGCTGCTGGTCGACAGCTTCGGGCCGCGCGGCCGCGCGCACGGCTACCCGCGCAACAGCCACGGGGATCCGGACCGCGACGCGGTCAACGAACGCAGCGTGCGGCCGCTGGATGCCGAAGGCGCGTTGGCGTGGCTGCTCGCGCGGCCGGACGTCCAGCCCGATCGCGTGATGCTGCAAGGCTGGTCGAACGGTGCCAGCACGGCGCTCAACGCGATGATTCGCCAGGCCACGGGGGCGAGCGCGAACAAGACCGCGCACTTTCGCGCTGCGCTCGTGTTCTATCCGGGCTGCGGGCCGAAGGCGCTGGTCTCGCAGCACGTCGCCGTCGATCGACCACTGTGGGTCTATCTCGGGGCAGACGACGAGGAGGTGTCGCCGGTCGTGTGCGAGAAAGTGTTGCGCCAGGCCGTCGGCGGCCCGATCGCGGTGACCGTCTATCCCGGGGCGACGCATGACTTCGACGACCCCGGCGCCGCGCGCCAGGCCGTGGTCGGCAATCGCGCCGCCAAGGAAGACGCGATGGGCCGGGCAGCCGCTTTGCTCGACGCGCTGCCCGCGCGTTGAACCAGACATGACCGCCGCGCGAGGCGCCCCGGCGTCGTGTCGCGGGCGCGGCTAGACGCCCGCGTTCTCGCGTTCGATCACATCGTTGGCCGGCGTCCTGAGCGCCACTCGAAACGAGACCTGCGCCATCAGCGCCGCGCCCACCAGCACCGTGC
>Ga0302314_10013446_pt1 | contig 14073 bp, 9 predicted proteins | sample III_Palsa_N2_3_FD_200533 | JGI IMG/M metagenome (GOLD analysis project Ga0302314, IMG submission 200533) | Peat permafrost microbial communities from Stordalen Mire near Abisko, Sweden - III_Palsa_N2_3 | ecosystem: Environmental > Terrestrial > Soil > Palsa > Peat permafrost | place: Sweden... | reverse complement strand
TGCCCGGCTTGGTGCAGGTGGCCGGGCTGGTGCTGGTGTCCCAGCCGTTGGCGGCGAGCAGGGCCTTGGCCGTGCTCGTGCTGAAGCTCAGCTTCAGCGCCTTGGCGGCCGGGGAGAGCGGGTTGCCCGAGGGCTCGGACGGCACGGCCGCGGTGGTCGGGTACGCCCAGCCCTTCTCGAAGCCGGTGATGATGCCCTGCTGGTCCACGGTGTCCTGGACGGCCTGCATGAAGTAGGGCTGCTTGAACAGGGCGCCCACCGTGGTGTTGCCCTCGTTCACCTGGTAGTACGAGATGTCGTCAAGCTCGTACGGCGTCGCGAAGTAGTAACCCTTGTTCTTGAGCGGGTTGTCCGAGTTCAGGTTGCTCGCGTCGTACTTCGGCAGGTCCGCCGAGTCCGTGTAGCCGACCTGGATCGCGTTCGCACCGGTGCTACCGGCCTTCAGCTGCGCGTACTCCGCGGTGTCCGAGGTGAAGGGCACGTAGTCGACCTCGTCGAGGTACGGCTTCTGCGGGCCCGAGTAGTCCGAGTTCGGCACGATCGAGTAGGCGCCCGAGGTGCTGTTGTAGGTCTTCAGGCGCCACGGGCCGTCCACGATCTGCCACAGCGGGTTGGTCGCGAAGGTGGCGCCGTCCGTCGACAGCTTGCTCAGGTAGTTGTAGTCCGCGTCGCAGGCCGTGGTGGCGGCGGCGGAGCCGAAGGTGGCGGTCGCGCAGCTGCCCTTGGCGGTGGCGCTGGTCAGGTCCCAGGCCAGCGGCATCGGCGTGATGATCGACAGCTGGTTGTCGTCGAACCAGGTCTGGTTGTAGGCCTTGTCCAGGTTCAGCGTGACGGTCTGTCCCGAGGCGGTCGCCGAGACGATGTTGTCCGGGTAGTAGTCCGCGCCGATCGAGGTGTTCGGCGGCGTGTAGTACGCCGACTTGCTCTCCTCGGCCTTGGACATGTTCAGCCAGAACAGCACGTCCTGGCCGTCCACCGACTCGCCGTTGGACCACTTCCAGTCCTTGAGCGTGATGGAGACGGTCTTGCCGTTGCTGCTCCACACCGGGGTGTTGCCGATGGAGACGCTCGGGTCCTCCTGGATCTTGTCGTTCAGACCCCAGAAGTACAGCGGCCGGTAGAACAGGTACTGGAACTCGCTGGTGTCCGCAGTGGAGTACTCGTTCGGTGCGATGAACGGCCAGATGGCCGTCGCGTACGTGCCGGGCGACTCGGCCACGCGCACCGTGCCGCCCTGTTTCGGCGTCCCGCCGCTAGCCGAGCTGGAACTGCCGCCGCTATTGCTACACCCGGCCAACACCGAGGCGCCGACGACGAGGGCGGCGGCCGAGGCCGCGACCCGCGTCTTCCTGGACATTCTCATCGAATGCTTCCCTATCGCACAGGCGGTCGGCACCCCGAAGGCGCCGATCGCGCGAAACCGAACCTGTCCACCACGCTGCGACCCTACGCAGCGCGGGTGTGCTGCTACTCGTGTCTCCGGGCGACCACGCCGAGGTTGTGGCGCGCCGCGAGGATCGCCGACCAACGAGGATGGTCACCTCGTAGCCACCGCGGCGAAAGACTCTTGTTGTGCTGAGCTTTTTCTACCCCACCCGCGGCCACGAACGGGAGGGGCGAATCGTCACGATCTGATCAAGAAAAATCTCAGCCAATGGACGGTTACGAGTAGGTTTCGCCAGTTGGCGCCGAAGAGAGGCTCTTTCGCGGCCATCCCTCCACCCGGGACGGCCGCGCCATAGAACGCGACGGTGCGGTACCTTCTGCCGCTGAGCATCCCGCAGCCGACGGATCATCACACAAAGGACCGATGGGTGGGCCATGGTGGGCCGTGATTTCCTCCGTCGACCGCGCCTGCCGGTGGCGCTGCGCCGAATGGGCGTACAGCGTACCGTGCTGGTCGCCGTCGTCCTGACGGTGGCGCTGACGGCAGTGTTCGCCGCCGCGCTGGCCGCGTACAGCGCCCAGGCCGGGGACGCGGCCGTGCGCGGCGCCCTGGAGAACAGCTCGGAGAACACCTCGATCCTGCTCACCGCGTCCGCGCCGCAGGAGCCCGCCGCCGCGGCGACCGCCGACCTCGACCGCGGCCTGAGCAAGGCGCTCGGCGGCGTGGGCGTCACCCTGTACGCGGCGCCGGAGCTCGAGTCGCTCGCGCTGCCCGGCTCGACCGAGGCCCGCGGCCGGGTGGCCACGCTGCTCGGCGCGCAGGACCTGTCCGGGCACGCCCGCCTGCTGGCCGGGTCATGGCCGCGGCCGGCGGGCGCGGCCGGTACCGGCGCGGCGGTGCCGATCGCGCTCAACAAGAACACGGCCGCGTTACTCCATTTGCGCGTCGGCGCCGCCGTACGGGTCGAAACGCCGACCGGTGACATCATCGACTTCACGATCGTCGGTGTCTTCTCACCCGAGGATCTCCAGTCCTCGTATTGGAGCCTGGACCCGCTCGGCGGCGCCGGGGAGCAGACGGGGACCGGCTACACCACCTTCGGCCCGTTCTTCACCGACCCTTCGTACCTCGCGGCCGGTTCCGCGGTGGACGGCGGGGCGCTGGCGGCGCAGCAGATGGAGTGGGAGGCGCTGCCCGACCTCGGCCGGTTCGGCACCAGCGGGCTCGGCACGCTCGCCGCCAACCTGACGAGCCTGCTGACGCAGCTGGGCCAGAACACGGCGCTCGGCTCCCCGGACGCGTCGACCGACCTGCCGCAGCTGATGGCCGGACTGTCCTCGGCCGCGCTGGTGGCCAGCTCGCTGGTCTCCGCGGAACTGCTCGAGCTGCTCGTGGTCGCGATCGCCGCGCTGCTGATCGTGGTCAGGCTGCTGACCGAGACCCGGGAGACCGAGGCCGCGCTGCTGTGGGCGCGCGGCGGAACCGGGCCGCAGCTGCTGCGGCTGCGCGCGGTCGAGTCGCTGCTGCTCGCGGCGCCGGCCGTGCTCGTCGCCCCGTTCACCGCCCGGCCGCTGGCCGCCGCGATCGGGCGGCTCGGCGCGTCGGGCGGCACGCTGGCGATCGACTCGGTCGGCGGCGGCGCGCTGGTCGCGGTCTGGCTGGCGGTGGCCGCGGCCGCGGCGACCGCGGTCCTGGTGATCCTCGCCCCCGCACTGACCTCGGCGGTCTCGCCGCTGGCGCTGCGGGCCCGGCGCAGCCGGCAGGCCGCGGTCACCGCCGTGGGCCGCGCCGGCTTCGACCTGGCGCTGCTCGCGCTCGCCGTCGTCGCGTGCTGGCAACTGCTGTCGAAGGACTCGATCGTCGGCACCGACCAGGCGGGCGACGCCACCTTCTCCCCCGTCGCGATCGCGGCCCCGGCGCTCGCGCTGGCCGCCGGGGCGGTCGCCGTCCTGCGGCTGCTCCCGCTGGCCGCGCGGCTCGGCGACCTCGCGGCCCGGCGCGGCCGGTCCCTATCCGTGCCGCTCGCCTTCTGGCAGACCGGCCGCCGGCCGCTGAAACTGGCCGGCCCGGTGCTGCTGACGATGCTGGCCGTGGCCGCCGGGGTGCTCTCCTTCAGCGAGTACGCGAGCGCCGACCGCTCGGCCACGGACCAGGCCGCGTTCAGCGTCGGCTCCGACGTGGACGCGCGCTTCGCCGGCGGACCGCTCAGCCGGGCCGATCTCGGCGAGCTCGCCGCCTCGCCGGGGGTCCGCGCCGTGAGCCCGCTGCTGCGCGGCCAGTTCACGCCCGGCAACGACGTCTCGCAGGAGGCGACGTTCCTGGCGATCGATCCGAGCAGCGCGGCCCGCACGCTGATAATGCGGCCCGACCTCTCCGCCGTCCCGCTCGGCACCTTGATGTCCGAGCTGGGCGGCCGGGCCGACAACCAGGGCGACATCCCGGCGATCGCGACCCGGGCGCTGGCGAACCTCATCGGGCTCACCCCGGGCTCGATCACCTCGGTGCCGGTCAGCGAGGTGACCCTCAAGGTCCGGATCGTCGCGGTCGTCTCGGAGTTCCCGACGATCGAGGACTCCGAGGGCGGACTGATCGTGGACAGGTCGACGGCGCTCGCCTCGTCCGCGGTCGGCAGCGCGGACGCGAGCACGCTCGCGGCGAACGAGGTCTGGCTGCGGGACACCTCGTCCGCCACGCCGCGCGGCCTGCCCACGGGATCGACCGTCACCTATCGCGCGCAGCTGCAGAACCAGCTGCGTTCCTCCCCGCTGGCCGAGGAGCCGATGCAGGCGCTGCTGGCCGTGGCCGTGGCGACGGTGCTGCTCGCGCTGTGCGGCATGGTCGTCGGCGTGGTCTCCGCCAGCGGGGAACGCGCGGGCGAGTTCGCCCTGCTCGACGCGCTCGGGATCTCCCGGCGCGGACGAATAGGCCTGCTGTGCACCGAGCAACTGCTGCTGGCCGTGCCCGGTGCGCTGGCCGGGATCGCGCTCGGGCTGCTGCTCGGGCGGATCGTCGTCCCGGTGGCCACGCTCACCGCGAACGCGGCGAAACCGCTGCCGCCGGTGGCCGTGCTCACGCCCTGGGCACCGGTGCTGCTCGACGTGCTGGTCGTGCTCGCCGCGCCGCTGCTGACCGCGGCGCTGACCGGGGCGCGGCGGCCGGGCACCGCCGCGGCACTGCGGGAAGGAGCGGACCGGTGATCGGATCGTCGTCGGGTCGCACGCGCCGCTATCGGGGCGCGTGGCTCCTGCTGCTGCTCGCCTTCGCCGCCGCGCTGTTCGCCGCGGCCGTGCCGGGCGTGATCGAGAAGTCGCAGAGCTCTTCGCTGCAGCAGGCGCTGAACGCGGCGCCCCCGCTCGACCGCGCGGTGCTGGCCGGGCAGGCGCGTGACGCCGCGACCGCCTCGCCGGGTTCCCCGGGTCCGACCGCGGCGATACTCGGGCAGACGCTCGACAGCCTCGCCGAGGCGGTCCCGGCCTCCGCGGGCGCCGAGCCGGGGCTCGGCTGGGACGGCATGGGCCTGAACGCGCTGATCCCCGAGTCGGCGCAGGGGGCGCCCGCCAGGACCAACCTCGAGTACCGCAGCGATGAGACCTCGCATATGCGGGTGCTGAGCGGCACGATGCCCGACTCCGCCGCCGACGCGGGCGGCGCGCTGGTCTTCGACGTCGCGGTGACCCAGGCGACGGCGTCCCGCTACGGGGCGCACGTCGGTTCGGTGATCGTGCAGGGTGATTACGGCTTCCACATCACCGCGATCGTGGCCCCGACCGATCCGGACTCGGCGTTCTGGGCGGACGACCCGGGCCTCGCCGCCCCCGGCCTGACCGTCAAGCCGGGGGCCAGCTACTGGGCGACGGCCGGATTCATCGGCCAGAACGAGCTCTCCGCGCTCGAGTCGATCACGAGCGTCGGGGCCCTCCCGGAGAGCATCGACGAGGTCTACTGCGTGCCGCTGGACACCAGTTCGTACGCCGTCGCGAACTTCAACTCGATCCTCGGCACCCTGACGTCGTTCGACTCGGGCTCGACCGCGACGGAACTGGGCCTGCAGGTGGCCTCCGGGCCGATCGCGGTGCTCACGTCCTTCGGCGGGGAGCGCACGACGGTCGACTCGATCCTGGCCCTGGTGCTGGTGGGCGCGGTGGCGGTCGGCGCGGTGACGATCCTGCTGTGCACGCGGCTGGTGATCGGCCGCCGCGGTGCGCACTTCGCGCTGCGCCGGGCGCGCGGCCAGTCGCTGCTCCAGCTCGCCGCGCAGGTGGTCGGCGGGCTCGCGGCGCCGACGCTGCCGGCTCTCGCGGCGGCCTGGGCGCTCGCGCGGGTCATCGACTCCGGCGCGCCCTGGAGCTCACAGGCGACGCTGCTGTTCGGCGCCGTGGCGCTGGTCAGCCTCGTCGCGCCACCGATCATCGCAGTGCTCGATCATCGTGGCGCCGCGACCGTGCAGACGGGGCGCGAGGACCTGGTGCGCCGACGGCCCCGGCCCAGGCGGCGGATGCTCGAACTGCTTTTGCTGATCCTGGCCGTCGGGGCCGTGGTCGAACTGCGTCAGCAGGGCCTCGGCGAGGCGGGGCAGGGCACGAACGCGCTCGGCACGCTGGTGCCGATCCTGCTGGCCGCCGTCGCCACCGCGATCGCGGTGCGCTGCTATCCGCTGCTGCTCGGTCCGGCCGCCCGCGCGGCGGCCCGGCGCGGCGGACCCGGCTCGTTCCTCGGCCTGGCGGGCGCGGCGCGCTCCGCCCTCGCACTCGCGCTGCCGACGTTCGTCATCGTACTGACACTCACGCTGGTCGCGCTGGGCAGCATGATGAACCGGACCGTCGAGGCCGGGCGGGTGACCGCGGCCTGGCAGCAGACCGGGGCGGACGCCGTCGTCAGCCTCGACGGGTCGGTGGGCTGGAGCCAGACCGCCTCCGCTGTCTCGGCGATCGACGGCGTGCCCGGGGTCACGCACGCCTCGGCCGTCTACGGCCAGCCGGAGGCCGTCTCGGGCGGCGTCGTCTACGCGGTGGATCCGAGCTCGTACTCGGCGGTCTCGGCCGACGCCCCCTGGCCGATCGGCGCGCACGCGCTGACCGCGACCGGCGGGCGGATTCCCGCGCTGGTCTCTCCGCGCACCGGTTACCGGGTCGGCTCGACGATCCGGCTGCAGCCCGAGTACTCGGCCCCGCTCTCGGCCGTGGTCGTCGGGATCCTTCCGCAGACCGCCGTCGCACCGGCCGGCTCAAGCACGGCGTCGTCGGTCTTCATCCTCATCCCCGCCTCCGCGGTCGCGGCGCAGCAGCAGGACTGGTCCGACGGGGAGATCCTGGTCTCCGGCGGCGGCATCGACGAGGCGAAGCTGGCGGCCGTGCTGCGCGCCCGGAACCTGTCGGCCACCACGGTGTACCGCGCCGACGTCCTCGGCCAGCTGTCCGACGCGCCGCTCGAGGGCATGGCCGAGTTCGGCTACCTGCTCGGGATCCTGGCGGCCGGGTGCTTCGGCGTCTGCGGGATCCTGCTCTCGCTGACCTTGACCGCGAGCGCTCGTAGCAGAAGGCTGATGCTGCTCTCGACGCTCGGGCTCACCCCGCGCCAGGCCCGCGCCGTCGCGCTGGCGGAGACCACCCCGCTGGCCGCGGCCACCGTGCTCGGCGGGCTGCTGGCCGCGGCCGCGCTGCCCGCGGTGTTCGGCAGCTCGCTGAACCTCTCGGTGTTCACCGGGCTGTCCGGCGCGTCGCCGCTGGGCTACGACGCGGCCACCCCGCTGCTGACCGCGGTCCTCGCGGTGCTGCTGACGGCGCTGGGCGTGGTGCTGCAGGCGGCCCTGGCCCGGCGGCGCGGCGCCCCGGCACAGTTGCGAATAGGAGACTGATGATGAGCAGCGACGCGAGCGCGCCCGCCGTCGACCTTGCGGGACTCGAGCGCGAGGCGGAGGCCGAGGCGCGGCGGCGGACCGGCTACGGCACCGGGGCGCTGATCCTGTGCGACCGGGTGGTGCGGGTGTACGCGGCCGAGGGCATCGAGGTGCAGGCGCTGCAGGGGCTCGACCTGCAGGTGGCGCCCGGCGAGCTGACCGCGATCGTCGGGGCCTCGGGCTCCGGCAAGAGCACCCTGCTCAACATCCTGTCGGGCCTTGACCGGCCGACGGCGGGCCGGGCCCGGGTCGCGGACCACGACCTGCTGACCATGAAGGGCCGCGAGCGGCTGCGCTACCGGCGCGAGACGGTGGGCTTCATCTGGCAGCAGACAGGTCGCAATCTGCTGCCTTACCTGGACGCGACGGAGAACATCGAGACCCCGCTGCGGCTGGCCGGCAAGCGCGGGGGCGCCCGGCGGGAGCGGGCCAGGGAGCTGCTGAACCTGCTCGGCATCGGCTACTGCGCGGACCGGCGGCCCGGACAGCTCTCCGGCGGCGAGCAGCAGCGGGTGGCGATCGGCGTGGCGCTGGCGAACCGGCCGAAGGTGGTGCTCGCCGACGAGCCGACCGGCGAGCTCGACACCGCCTCGGCCGAGACCGTCTTCCAGGCGCTGCGGACGGCGAACGAGCAGCTCGGCGTGGCGGTGCTGATCGTCACGCACGACGAGAACGTCTCCACCCAGGTGCCGCGCACCGTGCAGATCAGGGACGGCCGGACGAGCTCCGAGGTGCGGCGCGAGGGGGTCGGCGCGGACCGGCGGGCGCAGGAGTACGCGCTGCTCGACCGCGCCGGACGGATTCAACTGCCCGCGGACTACATCGCGGCTCTCGGCCTGGAGGAACGGGTGCGGCTTGGCCTGGAGCCCGAGCAGATCACCGTGCGGGCCGACCGGAACGACGATCAGGAGTCTGCATCATGACAGCGGTGGCGACGGCGGTCGTCGAGGTCGGCGAGCTGCGTCGCGGCTTCGGCACGGGAGACGCGCGGGTCGAGGCGCTGCGCGGGGTGAGCTTCGAGATCAGGCCGGGCGAGCTCGTCGTGCTGCGCGGCCGCTCCGGCTCGGGCAAGACCACGCTGCTCAACCTCGTCGGCGGCCTGGACCGGCCGGACGCCGGGCGGGTGAGCGTGGCCGGGCACCGGCTCGACGAGATCTCGGCCGCCGAGCTGCTGCGGCTGCGCCGGGAGAAGATGGCCTTCGTCTTCCAGTCCTTCGGCCTGATCCCGATCCTGACGGCGGCAGAGAACGTGGGCGTGCCGCTGCGGCTGCTCGGCACGCCCGCGGCCGAGCGGGAGGAGCGGGCGCGCACGCTGCTGCGGCTTGTCGGCCTCGACGAGCACGTGGAGCAGCGGGCGCACGAGCTTTCCGGCGGCCAGCAGCAGCGGGTGGCGATCGCGCGGGCCCTGGCCAACCGTCCGACGCTGCTGCTCGCCGACGAGCCGACCGGGCAGCTCGACTCGGCGACCGGCGGCCAGATCATGCGGCTGCTGCGCACGCTCGTGCACGCCGAGGGGGTCACCGCGCTCGTCGCCACCCACGATCGTGCCCTGATGGAAGTAGCCGACAGGGTACTGACGATCTCGGACGGGCACCTGGTGTGAACGGGCATTACGCTTATCGATGAGGGTCCTGATCCACCCGGTGCCCGCTGCACACGACGGCGCGCCCCCGATGCGCCGTTGACGTGGCACCTTCCGTCAGGCCATGGTCGTGCGAGTTACGTACACACGTGCATCGGTTGCGGCGCGGGAGGAACGCATGGCACTACGGTTCATCGGCATCGACCCCAACACCGGCGGAAACGGCTCTCCCACCGTCTGGGTCGATCCGAACACCTCCGATCTGGTGATCCAGGGCTGGCGGGCGGACGCGCGGACGGAAGCCGAATGCCAGGCGTACGAGGTGCCCGGCCATACCTCGGGGATCCCGGCGCACGAAACCGTGATCCGGATCCCCGCGAGCATGGCGAGGATGCTGAGGGAGGCCTGCGATGTCGCGGAGCGCGGGACGGTTCGCTGAGATCATGGCGGGGGTACGGCAGATTGAAATGAGAACAATGCCCGAAGTCCGGTCCTGTTGAGAACGCGGCGCATCCATGTCCACCAACAGCAACGCCTCACCTCTGTCCTCGGCCCAGGCGGCACGCAAGCTGATCGCCGACCGACTTGGTGAGATCCGCCGCGACGCCGGGCTCACCGGCCGCGAACTGGCCGCCCGCTGCGGCTGGAGCGAATCGAAGACCTCGAGGATCGAGGGCGGCAAGACGGTGCCCTCGGACGCCGACATCCGCGACTGGTGCCGCGCCTGCGCGGTGCCGGACCAGGCCGACGACCTGGTGGCGGCGAACCGCACCGCCGACTCGATGTACGTCCAATGGCGGCGCAGGCACCGTACCGGCATGCGCCGCGTGCAGGACGACCTGCTCGCCCGGTACGACAGCACCCGGGCCTTCCACATCTACTGCTCGAACGTCGTCCCCGGCATCCTGCAGACCCCGCCCTACGCCGAGGCCCTGATCACGATGATCACCGACTTCCAGAACACCCCGCGGGACGTGGCTGACGCGGTGGCCTCCCGGGTCGAGCGCGCCCGCTCGCTGTACAGGGCAGACCACTCATTCGCCATCCTGCTGGAGGAGACGGTGCTCAAGTACCGTCTGGGTGACGCGGGAGTGATGGCCGGCCAGCTGGGCCACCTGCTGGAGATCATGTCGCTCCCGGCCGTCTCCCTCGGCATAATCCCGGCGGACGCGCAGCGGGCGGTCTGGCCGCTGGAGGCGTTCTACATGTTCGACAGCAGACTGGTGACGATCGAGACGCTGACCGCCGAGATCAACGTCACCGCGCCGAGCGAGGTCCAGGACTACGCGCGCGCCTTCGCCGACCTGGCCCGCAGCGCCGTGCACGGGGCCGCCGCGCGCGCGATCGTGGCCGCCGCGATCAGCGCCCTGAACTGACTCCGGCCGCCGGATCCGGGCCGGGAACACAGGCCCTTGATAACGAGAAGGGCGGACATCTGCAAGTTGGTGCAAGTTCGTAGAGCGTGCAAGTTGCGTCTGCATAGGCTTCGCGCAACGGCGGTCCCGCGCCCGCAGCACACCGGAGGCCCTCCCCGCATGTCCGCGACAGTCCACACCTTCGACCACCGCCAGCAGATGCTCGTGGCCCCCGGCGAGATCAGCCCGGGCGACTGGCTGCACGACCTCGGCACCCTGCGGCAGGTCGAGTCGATCGACACCCTGGGCGTGCACGGCGGCCCCGACGCGCTCTACATCCTGCACTTCGTGGAGCAGCCCGGCGTGCACAACCGCGCCCTCGGCCTGTCCGGCTCCGCCCCCGGTCACCTGACCATCTGGCGCGAGCCGCCGGCCCCGGCACCGTCGGCCGGCTGATCGACGCAAGCAGAAACGCCGGTGGGCCGACAGGAGACCTCCTGTCGGCCCACCGGCGTGCTCAGCGGGTACCGGAGCGGGGAACCCCCGCTCCGAAGAGCCCTTACACCGCGGTCACGGCCGGGGTCGCGAAGCCCGAGACTCCGTCGCGCAGCGGGAAGTGGCAGGCCGCGAAGTGGTTGTCCGGACCGAACGGCACCAGCGGCGGCTCCTGCTCCGCGCACAGCGACTGGGCCGCCGGGCAGCGGGTGCGGAAGCGGCAGCCGGACGGCGGGTTGATCGCCGAGGGCAGCTCGCCGACGACGCCCTTGTCCTCCTTGGCCTGCTCGATGTTCGGATCGGCCACCGGAACCGCGTCCAGCAGTCCCCTGGTGTAGTGGTGCACCGGGTTGGTGTACACCGACTCGGCGGGGCCGAGCTCCACCAGCTTGCCCAGGTACATCACGCCGATCCGGTCCGAGAGATAGCGCACCACGGACAGGTCGTGCGAGATGAACAGGTAGGTCAGGCCGAGGTCGCGCTGCAGTTCCTTCATCAGGTTCAGCACCTGCGACTGGATCGAGACGTCCAGCGCGGAGACCGGTTCGTCCGCGACGATCATCTTCGGGTTCAGGGCGAGCGCCCGGGCGAAGCCGATGCGCTGGCGCTGACCGCCGGAGAACTCGTGCGGATAGCGGTCGAGCGCGCCCTGGGGCAGGCCCACGGCGTCCACCAGTTCCTTGACCCGCGCCGCCCGGGAGGCCCGGTCGCCGATCCGCTGCACGTTGAGCGGCTCGGTCAGGATCGTGCGGACCCGCATGCGCGGGTCGAGCGAGGCGTAGGAGTCCTGGAACATCAGCTGGATGTCCTTGCGGTGCGGCCGCAGCTGGCGGTCCGACTGCCCGGTCAGCTCACGCTGCTCGAACTGCACCGTGCCGGAGCTCGCCTTCTCCAGGCCCACCAGCAGGCGGCCGATCGTGGTCTTGCCGCAGCCGGACTCGCCCACCAGGCCGAAGGTCTCGCCCGGGAAGATGTCGAAGGAGACGTCGGCGACCGCGCTCACCGCGCCGATCCGGCGCCGCAGCACCGCACCCGCGGTGATCGGGAACTCCTTGACCAGGTTCGTCACCTGCAGGACCGGTCCCGCGTCGGTGCGCACCTCGGTCTCGATCCGCGCGCCGATCTCGTGCTCGGGGGCCTTGGAGATGACGACCACCTCGCCGCCGGCCGACCGCTCGGCCGAGCCGGTCGGGTAGAAGCAGGCGAACTGGTGCAGCGCGGTCTCGCCGGCCAGCGCCGGCGGCTCGGTGCGGCAGCGGTCCTGGACGTACCGGCAGCGGCTGGCGAAGCGGCAGGCCTTCGGCGGCGCGGTCAGGTCCGGCGGCAGGCCGGGGATGGAGTAGAGCCGGCCTCCGGTCTCGGCCGCCTTCTCCGGCAGCGCGTCGAACAGCGCCTCGGTGTACGGGTGCCGCGAGTTGCCGAACAGCGTCTTGGTGTCGGTCGTCTCCACCACCTTGCCCGCGTACATCACCGCGACCCGGTCGGCCGAGCCCGCGATCACCCCGAGGTCGTGGGTGACCAGGATGACGGCCATGCCGAGCCGTTCCTTGAGATCGTTGATCACCGCGAGGATCTGCTTCTGCACCGTCACGTCGAGCGCCGTGGTCGGCTCGTCGGCGATCAGCAGCTTCGGCTCGCAGGCCAGCGCGATCGCGATCATCGCGCGCTGGCGCATACCGCCGGAGAGCTGGTGCGGGTAGTCCTTGGCCCGCTGCTCCGCGCTCGGCATGCCGACCAGCTTGAGCGTCTCGACCGCGCGGTCGAGGGCCTCCTGCTTGGAGACGTCCCGGTGCAGCAGCACCGACTCGGCGATCTGCAGGCCGATCGTCATGGTCGGGTTGAGCGAGGACATCGGGTCCTGGAAGATCATCCCGATCTCGTTGCCCCGGACCTCGGACATCTCGTCGTTGGACAGGTTGGTGAGCTCCCGGCCGTCGAGGGTGACCGAGCCGCCGGTGATGCTGCCGCCGTTGGGCAGCAGGCGCATGATCGACATCGCCGTCATGGTCTTGCCGCAGCCGGACTCGCCCACCACGCCCAGGGTCTCGCCCGCGTCGACCGTCAGGTCGATCCCGCCGAGGGCGTACACGGTGGATCTCTTCAACCGGATCTGCGTCTGTAGATCCCTGACTTCAAGTAGCGCCACTGCGCCCATCCTTCTTCGAGCTGTGAAATAAGGCCGCGCGGATCAGCGCTTCTGGAGACGGGTCTCGAAGGCGTCGCGCAGGGCGTCTCCGATGAAGTTGAACGAGATGATCACCAGGATGATCGCGACGCCGGGCGGGTAGACCAGCCACCAGTACCCGTCGAAGACGTAGTCGGTGCCGGAGTTCAGCATGCCGCCCCAGTCGATCGCCGGGTCCTCGAGGCCGAGGCCGATGAAGCTCAGCGAGGACAGGGCGAAGATCGCGTCGGCGATGATGAAGGTGACGCTCACCACGATCGTGCCGATGGCGTTCGGCAGGATGTGCCGGTAGATGATCCGGTTCGTTCCACCGCCCATCACCCGCACCGCCTGCACGTACTCCCTGGTTTTCAGGGTGAGTGTCTCACCGCGCACCAGGCGTGGCAGCAGCAGCCAGAGCGTGAACCCGATCACCAGGATGATCGTGAACTTGCTGCGTCCGATGGTGGCCGCGAGGTAGAGCAGGATGAAGATCGAGGGCAGCGAGTACGCCGCGTCCAGGATGCGCATCATCAGCGCGTCGATCCAGCCGCCGAAGTAGCCGGAGATCGCGCCGTACAGGGTGCCGACCACCGAGGCGATCAGGCCGGCCGCGACGCCCACTTCCAGCGAGGACTGCCCGGCGACCATCAGCCGGCCGAGCTCGTCGTAGCCCTCCTCGTCGGTGCCCAGCGGGTGGCTGGGGCTGCCCGGGGTGAGGGTGACCGCGTCGATGTTCGTGTGGATCTGGTCGGTGTGGTAGAACAGCGGCCCGAGGAAGCAGAACCCGACCACGACGACGAGGATGCCGAGACCCAGGACGCCGAGCTTGTTCTCGAAGAAGACCTCGGCCATCCGCCGGGCCATCGAGCGGGGCTTGTCGTTCAGCTGGCCGCCGGGGGTGTCGGGCGTCAGGTCGGGGATCGGATCCTGGGCGCCCAGGGTGTCTACAGCGCTCATGAGTCCGTCAACCTCACTCTCGGGTCCACCGCCGCGTAGCCGAGGTCGGCCAGCAGCGAACCGAGGATCGTGGCGATGGTGATCAGGACCGTGAGTCCCAGCATCGTCGCGTAGTCGGCCTGTTCGGCGGAGTTGATGTACAGCAGTCCGAGCCCGGGCATGTTGAACACGACCTCGGTGATCAGCGCGCCGCTGAACAGCGCGGGCAGGGCGTAGCCCAGCAGCGTGATCATC
>Ga0302314_10013445_pt1 | contig 14074 bp, 11 predicted proteins | sample III_Palsa_N2_3_FD_200533 | JGI IMG/M metagenome (GOLD analysis project Ga0302314, IMG submission 200533) | Peat permafrost microbial communities from Stordalen Mire near Abisko, Sweden - III_Palsa_N2_3 | ecosystem: Environmental > Terrestrial > Soil > Palsa > Peat permafrost | place: Sweden... | reverse complement strand
GTCATGCCCGATGGCTCGATCATCGTCGTGGAAATCGGAGCCGGCCGGGTCACGCGGGTCTGGGGCGCGGGCCGCAAGGAGGTGGTTGCGATGACCGGTGGCGGTCCGAACGGTGCTGCGCTCGGGCCGGACGGGGCAATCTACGTGTGCAACAGCGGAGCGATCGATCGAGAGCTCGGGTGCCACCTCGATGAGGGACCCGATGCCGTCGGCCGAATCGAGCGGATTGATCTGGCGACCGGCACGGTCGATCGTCTGTACGAGCGCTGCGGCGATATCACGCTTGGTGCACCGAATGACCTCGTGTTCGACCGGGCAGGGGGGATCTGGTTTACCGATTTCGGAAAAATCCGACCACGCTCCTGGGGAAAGAGCGGCCTCTTCTACTGTCAGCCCGACGGATCCTCCATCCATTTGGGGTTCTCGACTGCTGTGAACGGCCGCGGGTTCGGAGCCGTCTCATACAACGGGGTCGGTTTGTCTCCGAATGGAAGAACCCTCTATGTCGCCGATACTCGGACCACGAGAGTGATCGCGTTCGCTCTTGCAGGGCCCGGAAAGCTGGCGCCCGGGGCGGGAGTGCGGGGTGCACCCGACCGGGTGCTCGCGACCGTTCCCGGCGATCTCGGTCTCGACAGCTTGGCGGTGAGTGCATCGGGAAAGCTGTGCATTGGAACTCTCTGGACGGGAGGCATTGCGGTCGTCGATCCCGTCGACGGGCGGGTCGAGCACATAGCCTTCCCCGACGAACTCGTAACCAACATCGCCTTTGGCGGCGACGATATGTGCAGCGCCTATATCACGTTATCGGGCGGCGGCCGGCTCATCCGTGCGCGCTGGCCCGAGGCGGGCTTGAAGCTTAATTACTAGCACAAACGGCAGCGCACGGCGGAAGGGCGGGAAGTGGGACGATGAACGAGGGTTATGACGTGGTCGTGGCGGGGTCCGGCGGGGCGGGCCTCCTGGCGGCTCTGCGCGCAGCGCATCTGGGCCTGCGCGCGATCGTTCTCGAGAAGTCGCACCGCTACGGCGGAACGTCGGCGACTTCGGGCGGCGCTCTGTGGATTCCGAATCATGGCTTGGCCGGACACGTTGACGACGAAGCGAAGGCGCTCAGCTATCTCGGCGCCGTGACGCAGGGCGCGGATCCGAAGCGATTGCGCGCGTATGTGGAAAATGGCCGACGAATGGTGTCGTATCTTGCGGATGTCGGCATTCGGTTCGACGTCATCCCCGATCTTCCCGATTACTTTTCGAATGCGCCCGGCGCCGCTGCGGGACGCGCGCTATTTCCCGCAGAAACCGACGCTCGTTTGCTCGGCGATGAGTATCTGTCGATGCGCGAGCTCCCGTACGCGTTCAAGATGTTAAATCGTTACTCGGTGGATCTTGGACAGTCTTTCGCTCTGTCGGAGCGCCGCTTCGGTTGGCGATGGGTTGCGGCGAAGATTCTGCTGAAATACTGGCTCGATATTCGCTGGCGAATGAAAACCCGCCGCGACCGACGAGCGACGTTGGGCGCTTCGCTCATCGCCGGTTTGCGCAGAGAATTGCACCGGCGCGGCGTGCCGGTGCTATTGAACACGGGTCTCGAACGGCTCGATCTGGCGGAAGGCAGGGTGGTAGGGGTTGGCTTGAGCACCAACCGTCCCATGTCGTATTTGCGCGCCGATGCGGTGGTTCTCGCGGCGGGCGGATTCGAACAGAGTCAGGCAATGCGAGATCGATGCATGGCGGTGCCTACCGACGCGAAATGGAGTCTGACGCCCCCAGGCGCAAACGTTGGAGACGCGATTCGGGCGGGTGAAGCGATAGGCGCCGCCACGGAATTCATGGAGTGTGCGTGGTGGGCGCCCAGTATGCAGTTGCCCGCCCGAGACGTTCCGAACGTCGATATCACGCACCCGATGTTCTTTGACCACCGTCATCCTCACAGCGTCTGCGTCAATCGCCTGGGATCTCGTTTCGTGAACGAGAGTTGCTCTTATGATCGCTTCGGTATCGCGATGATAGAAGATCACCGAAGAACCGGCGCCAATGTCCCGTGTTGGATGATATTTGATGCGACGTACCGCGGAAAATACGCCTGCGGCGGCATCATGCCGAGTTCGGTCATGCCGGACAGAAGGATCCCGCCGGATTGGTGGGACAACTACGTCTATCGCGCCGACAGCATCGAGGCATTGGCCGAGAAATTGGGTCTACGGGGCGGCCGGCTCACACGAGTCGTCGGCGAGATGAATGGTTACGCCGCGACCGGCGTGGACCTCGAGTTCGGACGAGGCCGGGAGGTCTACGATCGCTACTTCGGCGATCCTCGCGTCACCCCGAATCCGTGCCTCGGCCCGATCGAGGCGCCGCCGTACTATGCGATCCGGATGGACTTGGGCGATCTTGGCACCAAAGGGGGACTCAAGGCCGACGAGTATGCTCGCGTGCTCGATCGCCAGGGACACCCCATTCCAGGACTCTACGCCGCGGGCAACTCATCCGCGTCGGTCTTCGGCAACTGCTATCCCGGCTCGGGCGGCACCCTCGGCCCAGCACTGACGTTCGCGTTCATTGCCGCCAACAATATAGCGACCGCATTGGCGGCAAAGCGAGGATGCCTTGCCCATCGATAACCGTCGGCCAGCAGCGTCGCGCGAAGTCAAGACGCAAGCCGAAACGCAATCCTACGATCGAGGCGCGCGCAAGCGCGACCGACGAGCAAGACTTAACGATGGCTGAGTTTACGGGCAAAGTGGCTTTGGTCACCGGCGCGGCGGCGGGCATCGGACGCGCGACGGCGAAGGCCTTCGCCGCGCAGGGTGCGCGTGTCGTGGTGAGCGATGTGAACGTTCACGGCGGGCGAGAGACTGTGGCGCAAATTAAGGAGCAGGGCGGAACGGCGCTGTTCGTCGCTTGCGACGTCGGCGATACCAAGGCCGTCGATGCACTGTTTGACCAGGCCGTGCACGATTGTGGGCGTATCGACTGCGCGATCAACAATGCGGGCGTGGATATCGAAATGCAGCCCGAACCTCGGTGGGATCCTGAGTTGTTCGATCGTATCTTCGCGATCAACGTGCGCGGCGTGTATCACTGTATGCGGCGCGAGGTGGAGCACATGCGCACCTTGGGAGCAGGCGCGATCGTCAATCTCGCCTCGTTCGCCGCCATCGCGGGAGTGCCCAACAAGCCCGCCTATACCGCGAGCAAACACGCTGTGCTGGGATTGACCCGATCGGCCGCGCTTTTCTACGCGCAGCACAACATCAGGATCAACGCGCTGTGCCCCGGGTCGGTCAATACGGCCATCATTCACGCGAACTTCGCCATCATTCCCGGCGGCGAGGCTACGCTCAACGCCGCCAACCCCGCCCGTCGCATGGCCGAGCCCGAGGAAATTGCCGAGGGCGCCGTTTGGCTCTGCTCGCCGCGCTCACGCTACGTGGTCGGCCATGGACTGGTGATCGACGGCGGACAGTCGGTGCAATGAGCCCGACAACGTCAATCGATTTCAGCGGCAAGGTGGCGATCGTCACGGGCGGCGCCTCCGGGATGGGCGCGGCGGCCGCACGCCTGATCACGCAGAGCGGCGGGCGGGTCGTCATCGCCGATATCGATGCGACGGCCGGGGAGGCGCATGCGGCAGAACTCGGCGCGAGCGCGCGCTTCGTACGCACCGACGTGACGTCCATCGACGACGGCAAAAGGCTCGTGGCGGCGACCATCGAGACGTTCGGCCGTATCGACGTGCTATTCAACAATGCGGGCAAAGGGAGCCTGGGCGATGCTGCGACGCTCGAGCCGGCGGACTGGTACCAGATCATCGATGTCAATCTCAACTCCGCCTATCTCATGACCAAGGCGGCGTTGCCGCATCTCAAAGCAGCCGGCGGTGGCTCAATCGTCAATACCGCCTCCGTCAGCGGTCTTGCCGGGGACTACGGGATGGTCGCCTACAATGCGGCGAAGGCGGGCCTCGTCAACCTCACGCGGTCGCTCGCAATCGATCACGCCAAAGACAAGATCCGGGTCAATGCCGTTTGTCCCGGGATCATCGCGGATACCACAATGGCGTCCAAACTTGCCGAAGGGCCCGGCGGACTCGCGACCTGGAACGCCCGCATCCCGATGCGGCGGACGGGCTTCGCGATCGAGGTCGCACGCGTAATGGTGTTCGTCGCGTCGGACTTGGCATCGTACATGACAGGGTCGGTGATCGTGGTCGATGGCGGGCTCACGGCTCACACCGGCATGCCCACGCCCGATGATTTCTCCGCTGCCGCGCAAGTGTGACCATCATCAGGAGCGTCGAGTATGAACCCCGGCGGAGAGATTCAGAATCTGATTGATCGGCAGGCAATCCTCGATTGCCTTACTCGTTACTGCCGGGGCGTGGACCGTTTCGATCGCGATCTGGTGTTGTCCGCCTATCACCCCGATGCGGTCGACGATCACGGTGCCTTCGTCGGGACTCGCGACGAGTTCGTCGATTGGGTATTCACGCTTCACGGGAAAGGACAGATCTCGACCCAGCACCACCTGACCAATCACACCTGCGAGATCAACGGCGACGTCGCGCACGCCGAGACCTACTACCTATTCACCGCGAGAAATGTCGACGAGACGCTGTGGGTGGCGGGGGGCCGCTACCTCGATCGGCTGGAGCGTCGCGAAGATCACTGGAGGATCGCGGCGCGATATTGCATCGTGGAGTGGTCGGGAACGCCGCAGGCAGGTCCCATCCCCTTCGCAGATATCGCGGACGTTCACGCCACTGGGAAACCCGGACGCAACGCATCGGACCCCTCTTATCTGAGGCCTCTCATCAACAAGCGCATGCGGCGCATTCCCAGCCCCTGAGCCTATGAGGAGCTGCCGGTGATGAGGCCGCTGCGTTTTGCCGTTCTCGGCGCTGGGATGGCCGGGCTGCTCGCCGCCATTCGCTTGAAGGAGGCCGGCGACACGAACCTCACCGTGTACGAGAAGGGCGACAGGGTCGGCGGAACCTGGCGCGAGAACCGCTACCCCGGACTCACCTGTGACGTTCCGTCGCACTCCTATACGTATAGCTTTGCACCCAATCCGGATTGGAGCCGGTACTATGCCGGCGGCAGCGAAATCCAACGCTACTTCGAGTCGATCACCGACCGTTACGGGCTGCGCGAGCACATACGCTTCAACACCGAGGTCTCGAGTTGCCGCTATCTGGACGGTCGCTGGCACATTGCCACGGCCGACGGAGCCGGCGATATTGTCGACGTCATCATCGCTGCCACCGGGGTATTGCACCACCCGCGCATGCCCGATATCGAGGGCATCGATCGTTTCAACGGACCTTGTTTCCACAGCGCACGCTGGCCCGACGGCCTCGAAACCAGCGGCAGGCGCGTGGGTATCGTTGGCAACGGATCGACGGGCGTACAACTCATCACGGCGCTCGCCGGCGAAGTCTCGAGATTGGTCCATTTCCAGCGGACGCCGCAATGGATCGTGCAGACCGCCGACTTCCCTTTTACGGACGAGGATCGTGCCACGTTTCGCGCCGATCCTGTCAAGCTCCGCGGCCAACGAAACAGCGGCGAGTATTGGGAAGGATACTTGCGCTTCAACAGGGCGATTCTCGACATCCGCTCACCGGAGATGGCGCAAATCGAGGCTCTTGCGCTCAAGAATCTCGAGGACAATGTGCGCGACCCGGCGCTTCGTCAAAAGCTTCGGCCTCTATACCGGGCGATGTGCAAGCGCCTCATCTTTTCTCCGAACTACTACGAGGCGGTCCAACAGCCGGGCGTGTCGGTCGAGACGGGCCGGATTGCCCGAATCGAGCCTGCAGGCATTCGCATGTCGGACGGCGGCCTCTATGAACTCGATATCATCGTGCTTGCCACGGGCTTTCAGGTCGAGCGCTTCGTCCGTCCGATCCAAGTGGTCGGACGCAATGGGGTAATGCTCGACCAGCTGTGGCGAGATCGGCCAAAGGCGTACTACGCGATCACGGTCCCGGATGTTCCGAATTTCTTCATGATCAACGGACCAACGGGACCGGTAGGAAATTTCTCGCTGATCGACGTTGCTGAAATGCAGTGGGCCTACATCGAGCAGCTTGTGGCCCTGCTGCGTGAGGGTCGCGCGAAAGAGATTACGGTGCGGCGCGAGGCGCTCACCGACTATGACGAGCGCCGGGCCGCCGCGGCGATGACGACTGTCTTCGCCTCGGGCTGCAAAAGCTGGTATCTCGACACGCACGGCGTTCCGCAGACCTGGCCCTGGACCTACACGCATTTCAGCGAGGTCATGGAGCGCCCCAAGCTCGAAGACTACGAGCTCAGTTAGAGCTCGACGCCGACGCTAGCGGACGCCCTTGAACATCAGTCTTTTGACTCCGCGCGCGACGCAGGCGAGCAGCAAATTGCCGTCGCCGTCCACGCTGAAGCGATGGATCAGCCCATAATGGGTCGGCAGATTGATATCGCCTTCGACGTCTTCCAATCCGGCGACCCAGCTCAGCACCTGGAAACTCGCAAGCTCGACGATCCAGATGCGGCGGTTCGAGCCGTCGGCGACGTACATGAAGCCGCCGCCCGGTGCAAAGCCGATGTCGAAGGCCGAACCGAAAAGCATCGTGCCCGGCGCGATGATCACTTCCCGCAGGAATCGTGCACCGCCCGCTACCAGCTCGAATTCCTGCACGCGGTTCTTGATTCGATCCGCCACATAGATTCGACCATCGGGACCCGCGGCAACCTTATGAACCGGGTTGCCGAATCCCTCGGTGGCGTCAAGCGCGGAGGGCTGTTTGCCATAAGCGCCCCACATGCGGGTGAACTCGCCGCTGTCGGAATTGAAAGCGATCACACGGTGATTGGCGTAGCCGTCGGAGATGAACACCTCGCGCGTGGCCGTGTTGTGATAAGCAGAAGTAGGCCTTCCCAGATGGGTGCGGCTGTCATCGTTCCCCGGAACGCCGCGCTGCCCGAGCCGCAACAGCAAATCGCCCGACGGGGAATACTTGAGTACGGCATCGTCACCGGGTTTGTAGCCGAAGACCCACAGATTGCCGTCGCCGTCGACTTCCAGTCCTTCGAGGCCGTCGGGCCATTGGCATACCCCATTGATGGGCGGGATGTGGTCGGGGCCTCCCCAGGCCGTGACGAAGTTCCCCGCGGAGTCGAATCTGACGACCGAGGGAAGCCAGGTGCGGCCGCTAACGCTCGCCTGGACCGTGGCCTGATTGAGAATCCAAAGGCCCCCGCCCGGCGCCGGAACCACGGCGAGAACGGAGCCGAGCGCCTTGCCGGGCGGAAGCTTGAGCGTGGGCACTTCGAACACGGGTTCGAAACGCGGACGCGGGGCGTGAGCCGCGAGGGGTGTTTGGTTTTGCGCAGAAGCGTTCATCGGCGAATTCTCATGAGTCACTCCTTACCGGCGTCATGCTTGGAGAGCCGCGCCCGAATCTTCTCGTGCAGCCGCGTGTACTCGGGTGCGAAGGTGAGCGAGCTGAACGCCAGCCGTTCGACCTGGCGCGCGTCGTCCGAACTGAGATCGGCGGCGAGTTGAATCGCCATTTTGCCGACCGCAGTCGCCTCGACCGGATGACCCGCGAGCATCTCGCAGAAGCCGCGAACCTCGCTCTCGAATGTCTCGTCCGGATAAATCTCGTGTATGAGACCAATGGCGAGTGCACGCTCGGCGCTCACTTTCATGTTGGCAACGGCCATCCAGTTCGCCCAGTGCGGGCCGACGAGACGCGTCAGCCGGCTCGTGCCTCCGGACAGTGGGACCATCCCGAACTGCATTTCGGGAAACCAATATTGCGCGCTGCGGGACGCCAAGCGAAAATCGCAGGACAGCGACAACTCGAGGCTGCCGCCTATGCACATGGCGTGATGCGCGACGACAAAAGGCTTTTCGATCCGCTCCATCTCGACCAGCATCCGGTGCATGCCGGCCGCAAGATCCCGCCGCATCCAGTTGCGGGCGCGCATCGGACTTTCCTCGAAGTCGCCGTCATAGTCGGTCAAATCTGCACCGGCGGAGAAATACTTCCCGTTTGCCCGAAACAGCATGACGCGCAGTTCGTGGCGCGCGCGAAAGTCCTCGATCGCATCGCGGATACCTTCCCACATCTCGAGGTTGATGGCGTTGAGCTTCGCGGGACGGTTGAGCACGATCTCCAGGACACCGCCTGTTTCCGTTCTGAGCAGCAGCGGTTCAGACATCGCATTCCTTCCTTCGTGTGAAGCCTTGGGTCATGAGCGATCCTACCAGCGGTGCATACCGCTCGTCATGACGCTCAATGAAATGTCCTGCCACCGTCGACGGCGAGTGCGACCCCGGTAATGAATGAAGATTCCTCGCTGGTCAGGAACAGCGCGGCGCGGGCAATCTCGATCGGCTCGGCGACGCGCTGCAATGCGTATTGCTTGACCCACGGCGCGTCCGACGGCTTGGCGTATCCCGCGAATAGCGGCGCGGCCATCGGCGTGTTGGTGACGCCCGGGCAAAGGGCATTGGCCCGAACTCGGGGCGCGACTTCCGCCGCCAACGCCTTGGTGAAGGCCACCAGTCCTCCCTTGGTCGCCGAATAAGCCGTGTTATTCGGCGCATTCGGCAGCAGCGCCTGGCCCGACGCCACGTTGACGATGGTCGCGCCCGGCACCTTCTGCAGGTGGGGCAACGCGGCTCGACATAGAAGATAAGGCGCCGTGAGATTGATCGCGATGAATCGCGACAGCAAGGCGAAGTCGGTTTCGGCGATCGGGGTGGCCACGCCCATCGCCGCGCAGTTCACGACCCCATCGAGTGCGCCCAGCATGTTTGCGGCGCGCTCGATGGTCGGGGCAATCGATTCGGAATTGCCGAGGTCGAACGGCAGCGACACGGCCTTCAGCGCGCCCGCGACGGCGTTGACACCTGCCGCATCGCGGTCGATCAGCGCGAGATCTGCACCCTCGCGATGAAACAACTCGGCAATCGCGCGGCCGATGCCCGACGCAGCCCCGGTGATGACGATGTGACGATCGCGGAGCCGTTGACTCGCGGGCGCAATATTGGGTTCTTCCACCGTCCCTCCTATTCGAGCGATGCATCGATTTTATAGAACTCGCCTGCCCGACACTTGATCTCACGGGCTTGAGCCGGAGCCTCGCCGACCGCCACGCATTTCACCACTTGTCAGCACTGGCCGCGCGGGCATATGGTGGGCGCGGATAGTTCGGGTCGGGTGTGTAGGATAGCGGAGGCAAAGCTAATGAGCGCTCGATACGATCTGGTCATCCGCAAGGGCACCATCCTCGACGGAAGCGGCGCCCCCGGCTACGTGGGCGATATCGCCGTCAACCAGGGCCGCATCGCTGCGGTCGGCCGCGTCGATGCACCGGGCGCCGAGGAAATCGATGCGCGCGACCTGCTCGTGACGCCTGGCTTCGTCGACATCCATACTCACTACGACGGCCACGTCACTTGGGCAAGCCGCCTTGGACCGTCTTCCGACCACGGGGTGACCACTGTGGTCATGGGCAACTGCGGAGTCGGCTTCGCACCCTGCCGGGCGCAGGACCGCGAGCGTCTTGTCAGTCTGATGGAGGGCGTCGAGGATATCCCCGAGACGGTGATGACCGCGGGCCTGCCGTGGAACTGGGAGAGCTTCCCGGACTACCTCGATAGCATCGAGAAGCGCTGTTTCGATATGGACGTCGCCGCCTACCTGCCGCACGCGCCGCTGCGTGTGTTCGTGATGGGTGAGCGGGCCGCCGCGCGGGAGCCCGCTACGGCCGAGGATGTCGCGCGAATGCGCCACATCGCACGCCAAGCGATCGACGCGGGTGCGCTCGGCTTTTCGACTTCGCGCACTTTGAATCACAAGTCATCGGACGGCGTGCTGACTCCGACCTACGCCGCCGGGGCCGACGAGCTCGTGGGCGTTGCCAAAGGCCTCAAGGACGCGGGCAAGGGTGTGCTGCAGCTGATCTCGGATTTCGATGACCTGGACGCCGAGTTCGGCATCATCCGCCGCATGGCACAGGAATCGGGCCGCCCGCTATCGACCACGGTGCTGCAGCTGCACCATGCGCCCGATCTCTGGCGACGCATTCTCGAGCGCATCGCAGAGGCAAGCGATGCGGGCTTGGCCGTTAAAGCGCAAGTGAGCGGGCGCCCCGCCGGCGTGATGATGGGACTGACCCTGAGCCGAAACCCCTTCATGCGCACGCCGGGTTATCGCGAGCTGGATCATCTGCCGCACGCAGAGCGGCTGGCGGCGCTGCGCGATCCCGCGCGCCGCGCGCGGATCCTTGGCGAAATGCCGGGAGATGTCGACGCTGTCGAGCGACATCTGATGACCAATTGGGGAGGCATTTATGATTTCGATGCCGATGGCTACGAGCCCGCAGCGGAGCGCAGTATCGCAGCTCGCGCCGCCGCCCGCGGTGTCGCTCCTGAGGCTTACGCCTACGATCTGGTCACCTCGGGCAAAGGCGACACGGTGCTGTATTTTCCGGCCGTGAATTATGCCGGCAATAGCACCGCCGCAGTCGAGGCCATGATGGCGCACAAGGATACGCTGCTCGGTCTCGGCGACGGGGGCGCACACTGCGGCCTGATTTGCGATGCGAGCCTGACGACGTTCATGTTGGAGCGTTGGTCGCGAGCGCGCGCGGGTCACATGCCGATCGAGCAGGTGATAAGGCGCCTGACCTCTGAAACCGCCGCTGCCGTCGGACTCCGTGACCGCGGGCTCATTGCGCCGGGGTATCGTGCCGACATCAACCTCATCGATATCGAGCGGATCGCGGTCGGGCGTCCGGAGATGGTCCGCGATTTGCCGAACGGAGGTGCGCGGATCGGCCAGCAGGCCTCAGGCTATGTCGCGACTCTCGTCGCCGGGGAGGTCACCTATCGAGACGGCGCTCCTACGGGAGCTCTGCCTGGGCGGCTGATACGCGGCGCCCAAGGCGTCGCCTGCTAGTCTCGACGAGTCAACCGGGTCGCGATCAATTGAGCCATATCGGCAAGCCTGACCTTGTTGGACGGCGTCCATAATACCTCGTCCGCGGCGATCACCAGGATGCGCCGAGGCACTTTGTAGCTCGACAGCCGCTCGCGCAGAGCCGTCTGCAGCGATGCTTCGGTCGGCGTGCTGCCCTCGGTCGGCACGACTGCCGCCACGACCAGCTGGCCGATTTCAGCATCCGGCAGCCCGACGACGATGGGCAGTGCCACCTCGGGCAGCGTGCGCAACGCTGCCTCCACTTCGAGCCGTGAAACGTTCGCACCTGCGGTCTTGAGCATGTCGCCGCGCCGCCCTTCGAAGAAGAGATGGCCATCCTCCTCAATCCGTACGATGTCGCCGGTCGGATAGAAACCGTCGGGCGTGAACACCTGACGGGGGTCGACCTTGTAGAAGCCTTTCATCAGCCCTCCGCCCCGCAGCTGCAATTCGCCCGAGCGGCCGGGGCCGAGCACTTCTCCGGTAGCCGGATCGACGACGCGCCGCTCATAATCGCTGGTCGCGCGGCCCGAGGATCCGACTCGATGGGGCGGCAGCATGGTGTCGAGTGGTTCGCTGCTGTGCGGACCGAAACTCTCCGTCATACCCAGCATGTTGGCGGCGCGCTCCGCCGGGATCGGCTTGCCGCCGGGCTCGCGCAGCTGTGCGAGGCCGCCAATGCTCTCGACATCGATGCCGCGGGCCGCAACTGCCACTCGCAGCCGGGCGAGTTGCGGGCCCCACGTATTGACTCGGTTGGCGCGCAGCGTGACGATCGAATCGCAAACGGTGTCGAGTGCGGGAGATTCCGGATAGAGCAGCGTTCCGCCCGCCTGCAGCACCTCGAGCGCCATGGCCAGCCCTCCGATCCAGAACAGGGGGAGCAAGGGCATCATCCGATCGCTCGCTTTGATGCAGAAGTGCTCCCCAAGAATCTGCGGATGATGTGCCACCGATCGCTGCGTGTGCAGCACCGCCTTGGGGAGCGAGGTGCTCCCCGACGTGTAGATGATGACGGCATCGTCGCTCGGCATGACCTCGTTTTCCATCGCGGCGAGCAGCTCGGCGTCGGGAGCCTCCGCCGCGGCCGTTTTCGCAAGCAGCGCCGCAAGCGAGCCGGCCCAGCCGGTATCCGCTGCATCGTCGAGCCAGATCGAGCGCAAATAGGGCGCGTTCCTCAGGCGCAGCGGGCCTCGAGAGCTCGCCAAGCCGGGCAACGCCGCCGCCATGCGCTCCGCGTACTCGTGTCGCAGGAAGCGGCGCACCCCGATGAAAATTTGAGCGTCGCAATGTCGCAGAACATAAGCGAGCTCCGGCGCGGTGCAGAGCGTGCTGAGCGGCGCGAGGACCGCGCCGATTCGCATCGCAGCGAGGAACGTGGTCAGCCAGAGAATGCCGTCGGGCGCGAGCAGCGCAATCCGCGTGCCTTTGCCCGCGCCGATGGCCACGAGTGCGCGCGCCATCGCGGCGCTTCTCTCAGCGAGCGTCCGGTAGCTCAGCGTCTCTGCGCAAGTCGCAATCGCATCGTGGGCCGGGTTCGCGGCGACGCTCCTGCGAAGCACCGCGCCCACGGTGCCCGGCAATTCGGTGGCTGTGCGCGGGTGCGTCGCTACCCGCCCCGTTTCGCTCAACGAGCTACAGCAGCTTGACGGGGCTTCGCGCCGGCCTCTACCACGGACGAGCAGGGCTCGAACAGGCCGACGACCGCCTTGTCGAGGTCAAGAGCCTCACTGAGAACCATCGCCGGCGTGCCGCTGCGGCTGAACATTTCCGCGAGTACGGCCTTTGGGTCGTCGCTGTCGATTTCGTAAATTGCCAGGTAGCCGTTGCGATGCTCGAATCCCATGGCGTCCGTGAGCTTGAAGCGCTGCGCCGAACGGAACCCGGGCACGGCGACCACATCCGCGAGATGTTGATTGTTGTACCAATCGTTGTATTCCTGATCGCGACCCGGCTTCGGCCCGGTCATGACTACCAGCTTGTATCTTGCCATCGGGTTCTCCAGTTAGGGCTTGGGGCGTGAGGAGTGTACCTGAGCGCTCGGCGCTGTCTTGATCCGGCGTGACAGCCCGGGGTGTCGTCTGGCATCAAGAACCGCGCCGCGGAGCGCAGTATCGTGACTTCCTGAACATGGGGGAGATATGGCATACGACGAGAGCTTCGATCTGGTTATCGTGGGCAGCGGTGCCGGGTCGGTTCCGGCCGCGCTTGCGGCCAAGGCGCTCGGTCGTTCCGCGCTGATCATCGAAAAGCAGGCGGTATTCGGTGGATCTACCGCTTATTCGGGCGGCGTCGCCTGGATACCGAACAGCCCCCTGCATGGCTCGAAGGACAGCGAGGAGGCGGGACGGACCTATCTCGACGGGCTGATCGGAGCCAATGGCGGCAAGGCGTCGCCCCCCGCCAAGCGCGAGAAGTTCATCAAAGAAGCGCCGAAGTCGATCCAGTTCCTCCTCGATCAAGGGATCAAGTTCATCTGGGTGCACTGGCCCGACTACTACTCCAACGCTCCCGGCGGGCATGAATACGGCCGCTCACTCATGTGCGAGCTTTTCGACATCAACGAATTGGGCGAGTGGAAGGATAAAGTCGGCAGCTTCTATGGCTTTCCGCCCATGCCGGTCAACTCCTGGGAATTCGTGAACTTGACGCTCGCGAAACGCACCTGGAAGGGCAAGGCGGCCGCGCTGCGGCTCGCGGCCCGGATGGCGGTCGACAAGATCACGGGAAAACGCCGAGTCGGCTCCGGCAACGCAATGCAGGGACGCATGCTGCAGGCCGCGCTGCGCGAAAAGATTCCGATCCGCATGGCGACTGCGATGACGGGTCTCATCGTTGAAGGCGGACGCGTGACCGGCGTCGATGTCGCGGGTCCCGACGGCGCGAAGAGGATCGAGGCGCGCCATGCCGTGCTGCTCGACACGGGCGGCTTCTCGCACAACCTTGCGATGCGCCAAGCTCATCAGCCCGCTCCGGCCTCGGTAGCTTGGACCATGGCGAACCCGGGCGACACCGGCGAGGCGATACAAATGGCCCAGAAACTCGGCGCCGATGTCGATCTGATGCGCGAGGCATGGTGGACGCCGGGTTCGCTGC
>Ga0302314_10013444_pt1 | contig 14074 bp, 13 predicted proteins | sample III_Palsa_N2_3_FD_200533 | JGI IMG/M metagenome (GOLD analysis project Ga0302314, IMG submission 200533) | Peat permafrost microbial communities from Stordalen Mire near Abisko, Sweden - III_Palsa_N2_3 | ecosystem: Environmental > Terrestrial > Soil > Palsa > Peat permafrost | place: Sweden... | reverse complement strand
TTCGCTCGAGAGGGTCATTGCCAGGCGAGTTTACACGGCCCGCGCTCAGGCGCGATAGTGCGGCGGGAAACCGGGAAGGATCAATGGCTATGAGCGAGTCCGACGCCATCGTCATCGTCGGCGCGGCGCGCACGCCGATGGGCGGCTTTCTCGGCGATCTGAAGGAGGTCAGCGCCCCCGCGCTCGGCGCGCGCGCAATCGCGGCTGCGGTCGAGCGGGCGGGGATCGCGGCGACAAGCGTCGACGAGATCCTGATGGGCTGCGTATTGCCGGCGGGCCAGGGCCAGGCGCCGGCGCGCCAGGCGGCTATCGGGGCCGGATTGCCGGTCGCGGCTGGCGCGACAACGGTCAACAAGATGTGCGGCTCGGGCATGAAGGCGGCGATGGTCGCCCACGACCTCCTGCGCGCCGGCTCCGCCGATCTGGTCGTCGCCGGCGGCATGGAGAGCATGAGCAATGCGCCCTATCTGCTCGACCGCGCCCGCACCGGCTACCGCATGGGCCACGGCCGTACTATTGATCACATGTTCCTGGACGGCCTCGAGGACGCCTACGACAAGGGCCGCCTGATGGGGACGTTCGCCGAAGATTGCGCGGAAGGCTATCAGTTCACCCGCCAGGCGCAGGACGCCTACGCGCTCGCCTCGCTCGAACGCGCCAACCGCGCGATTCATGACGGCGATTTCGCCTGGGAGATCACCCCCGTCAGCGTGAAGGCGGGCAAGTCTGAGACGCTCGTTAAGACCGACGAGCAGCCGCCCAAGGCGCGCCCGGAAAAAATTCCGACGCTGAAGCCTGCCTTCCGCGACGGCGGCACGGTGACGGCGGCCAACTCGAGCTCGATCTCCGACGGCGCGGCGGCTCTCGTCATGATGCGCGCAAGCGCGGCCGAGAACCGCGGCGCTCAGCCGCTCGCCCGCGTGGTCGCGCATGCGACATACGCCGCGGAGCCGAGCAAATTTCCGATCGCCCCGATCGGCGCCCTCAAGAAGCTGTTCGACAAGACCGGCTGGAGCAAGGATTCGGTCGATCTCTACGAGATCAACGAAGCCTTCGCCGTCGTCGCGATGGCGGCGATGCGCGACCTCGGCCTGCCGCACGACAAGGTCAACGTCAACGGCGGCGCCTGCGCGCTCGGCCATCCGATCGGCGCCTCGGGCGCGCGCATTCTGGTGACGCTGATCGCCGCTTTGCGCGCGCGGGGCGGAAAGCGCGGGGTCGCGTCGCTGTGCATCGGCGGCGGCGAGGCGACCGCAATGGCGATCGAAGCCGCCTAGCAGCAAGGGCGTAGGTCACGCGACGAATTGCGCGCTCGGCGTCGACCGTGAGATTGCGCGTTCGTCTTCGGTCATGTCAGCGGGCACGTCGGCGAATAGCGGCGTACTGAGATAGCGCTCGCCGGTATCGGGAAGCATGCAGAGAATGTTTGCGCCTTTCGGCGCCTCGCTCGCGATCTTCAGCGCGCCGGCAAAGGTTCCGCCGGAAGTTATGCCGACAAAAATGCCTTCTTTGGCCGCCAGCTCCTTGCTGCAGCGAATAGCCTCAGCGCCCGAGATCGGGAGGATACGGTCGATGAGTTTCAGATGCACAGCGTCGCCGGTCAGCTTCGGAATGAAATCGGGCGTCCAGCCCTGCATCGGGTGAGGCTTGAAACTTGGATGCGGCGCAGCCGGGGCGCCGTCCGGCAGTCGCTTCTGCTCGATCCCGGATTCGAGCAATGGCGCGTCCGCTGGCTCGCAGACGATGATCTTCGTCTCCGGGCGCTCGTTTCTCAGCACCCGGCCGACTCCCTTCAGCGTGCCGCCGGTGCCGTAGCCGGTAACCCAAAAGTCGAGCCGGTCGCCGGCGAAGTCATCGACGATTTCGCGTGCGGTGGTGCGGGAGTGAAAGTCCGGATTGGCTTCGTTCTCGAACTGCCGGGTCATGAACCAGCCGTGGGTTTCGGCCAGCTCGATCGTCTTCTTGATCATCCCGACCGCCCGCTCGGCGGCCGGCGTCAGGACGACTTTCGCTCCGAGAAAGCGCATCAGTCGCCGGCGTTCGACGCTGAAGGTCTCCGCCATCGTTAGCACGAGCGGATAACCCTTCGCGGCGCAGACCATGGCGAGTCCGATGCCGGTATTGCCGCTGGTCGCCTCGACGACCGTCTGGCCGGGCTTGAGTTCGCCGGATCGCTCCGCCGCCTCTATCACGCCCAGCGCCAGGCGGTCCTTGACCGAGCCCAGCGGATTGAACGCCTCGATCTTCACGTAGAGATTCACACCGTCAGGAGCGAGGCGATTGATCCGCACGACCGGTGTATGTCCGACCGTCTCGAGAATGCTTTGAAATCGCGCCATGCGAACCCTCCCGTCCTTTGCCTCAATACCCGAATATCGTCGCGACCCGGTCGGCGTGAAAAGCGACGTCCAAACAGCGCCGAATCGACCCAGGCGGCCTTCGGACGGGCAGTTGGCTTCGAGCCAAGCGCCGAGCTCAGCGCAATCGATCGCCATGGGTCTCCGCCTCGCGCGGCGGGACCCGCCAAAAGCGCGAGGGCGTGCAATGTCGACCGTCGGCCGGGCTTTGTCGAGTGGCGCGCAAATGAGCTTGTCGTTGCGCCCGATTTCAGCGATGGTTTGGCCATCGCCGGCTAACATGTCAGTCCGGCGCAAGGGAGGTAACAACCATGCGCATCACCCGCCGAATTGCGATCGCAAGTTTCATGGCGATCGCGCTCGCCGCGCCGGCCTTCGCCGACGACAAGCCGACCATTCTGGTCTCCGTGCCCGGACTCACCTTTCCGTTCTTCGTTCACATGATGAACGCGTTCAAGGCGGAAGCGGCCAAGCAGGGCCTCGACACGATCGAGAGCGACGGCCAGGTCTCCTCGCCCAAGCAGACCGCCGACATTGAGGCGGCGCTCGCCAAGGGCGTCAAGGGGATTGTGCTGAGCCCGAATGAAGTCGACGCCATGGCGCCGGCGCTCCAAGAAGCGGTCGACGCCAAGGTTCCGGTGGTGACGGTCGATCGCCGGGTGCCTTCGGTCACCGGCATTCTCGGCCATATCGGCGCCGACAACGTCAAGGGCGGCGAGGCTCAGGGCAATCTGATCGTCAAGATGTTCCCCAATGGAGCGACGATCGTCAATCTGCAGGGCCAGTCCGGCGCAAGCCCCGCGATCGATCGCAACAAGGGCCTGCACAATGTGCTCGACAAGGCCGGCCCCAATTACAAGATCGTGTTCGAGCAGACGGCCGGGTTCGACCGCGCCAAGGGCCTTTCGGTCACCGAAGCGGCGCTCGCCGGGATGAGCGCGCCGCCGCAGGTCATCGTCGCCGCCAACGACGACATGGCGCTCGGCGCGCTCGAGGCGGTCAAGGCGCGCAACCTCAAGGGCATCGTCATCATCGGCTTCGATGCGCTGCCGGAGACGCTGGGCAAGATCCGCGACGGCGAGATCACCGCGACCATCGAGCAGTTCCCAGGCAAGCAGAGCGCGATGGGCGTCGACATGGTGGCCGAGTTCATCAAGAGCGGCAAGAAGCCGGATCAGCAAATCACCTTGCTGACGCCCGCCGTGATCACCAAAGAGAACCTCAACGAGGCCGAGCGCCTCAGCGAGGCCAAGTAAGGCTCTGCGAAGCGTAACGGGCGCGCCGTCCGCGGCGCGCCTCTCTCCCTTGCCCTTCCCGCCAGAGAGTCGTCCCGAATGACCATCGCGCCGACGCCGTCCCTCGCTGGGCGGCCAGAGCGTCCGGTCCTCAAGATGACCGGGGTCAGCAAACGCTTCCCCGGCGTGCTCGCGCTCGAGGACGTCCATCTCGAAGTCGGCCAAGCCGAAATCCATGCGCTTTTGGGCGAGAACGGCGCCGGCAAGTCGACGCTGCTCAAGGTTCTGTCTGGCGCGCACAACGCCGATTCGGGCGAGATCGAGCTCTATGGCGAGCCGGTCGCCTTCGCCTCGCCCCACGACGCCCAGCGCGCCGGCATCGTCACCATCTATCAGGAATTCACCCTCGCCCCCGACATGACGATCGCCGAAAACGTGTTCATCGGCCGCGAACCGGGCTCGAGGCTGTTCATCAGCTGGCGGCGCCTCGCCGAGATGACCCGCGCGATCACCGACAAGATCGGGCTCAAGCGCGACCCGATGACGCCGGTGCGCGATCTCTCGGTCGCCGAGCAGCAATTGGTCGAGATCGCGCGGGCGCTCTCGATGCGTTCGCGGCTCATCGTCATGGACGAGCCGACCTCGGCGCTGAGCGAAGCCGAAGTCGCCAATCTCGCGCGCATCGTGACCACGCTCAAAGCTGAGGGCCTGTCGATCATTTTCGTCACCCACCGGCTCGAGGAGGTGTTCCGGCTCTGCGACCGGTTCACGGTGCTGCGCGACGGCCGCTATGTCGGCGCCGGGCAGGTCGCCGACGTTACGGTCGATGCGATCATCCGGATGATGGTCGGACGCGAGGTCGGCGCGCTTTACGCCGAGCGCCCGATCCCCGAGCGCGGGCCGGTCGCGCTCGAGGTCGAGGGTCTCACGCGACGCCGCAACGCTCGCGATCCCCATGCGATCGAGCTCGTCGACGTCTCGCTCAAGGCGCACAAGGGCGAGATCCTCGGCCTTGCCGGGCTGGTCGGGGCCGGGCGGACCGAGACCGCGCGAGCGATCTTCGGCGCCGACGGGTTCGACTCGGGCGAAATCCGGATCGACGGCCGGAAGGTCAATTTCTCCGGGCCCCATGACGCGATGCTGGCCGGAGTAGGCCTGGTGCCGGAGGACCGCAAGAAGCAGGCCTTGTTCCTGCGCCTCGCCATCCGCACCAACATCACCATCGCCGCGCACGACCAGATCAGCCGCGCCGGCTGGTTCATCGACGAGGGTCGCGAGGACAAGCTGGTCGAAGAGTTCCGCCGCCTGCTCTCGATTCGCATGGCGAGCCCCGATCAGCTCGCGGGCCTCCTGTCCGGCGGCAATCAGCAGAAGGTCGTGCTGGCGCGCTGGCTGGCGCTCAGGCCGAAGATCCTGATCGTCGACGAGCCGACGCGGGGCATCGACGTCGGCTCGAAGGTCGAAGTGCACAATCTCTTGATCGAGATGGCCAAGTCCGGCATCGCCGTCATCGTCATCTCGTCCGAATTGCCGGAGATTCTCGCGGTCTCGGACCGCATCGTCACCATGCGCGAGGGCCGGGTGACCGGCGAGATCGCCCGCAACGATGCGACCCAGGAAATCCTGATGTCGATGATGACCTTCCATGAAGGCGCGGTCGACCCACGCGCCGAAGACTTGACGAGGCGCCCATGACCGACACGAGAATCGCCGAACCGAGCCGGTCTCAGGGCGTCGACGTATTCGGTTTCGTCGCCCGATTCGCGCCGACGCTGTTCCTCATTGCGCTGATGGCGCTGTTCGCCATCATCGAGCCGAGGTTCCTGTCGTCGATCAATCTCTTCAACGTGATGCGGCAGGTGTCGATCACCGGACTGCTCGCGATCGGCATGACCTTCGTGATCCTGACCGCCGGCATCGATCTTTCGGTCGGCTCGCTGCTCGCTTTCGCTGGCCTCGTGGCCGCGGCGGTGGAGAAGGGCGGGCTCGAGAACCGCTTCACCGTCGGCGAGGGCGGCGTCGGCTACGGCTGGGGCGCCGCCGCCCTGGCGGCGATCGCGGTCGGGATCGCCGGCGGCTATCTCCAGGGGCTCGCGATCACCAGACTCAAGGTTCCGCCGTTCGTGGTGACGCTTGGCGGCATGTCGGCCTTTCGCGGCGCGGCGCTCCTGTTCGCCGCCGGCGGACCGATCTCCGGCTTCCAGCCCTCGTTCACCTGGTGGGGCCAGGGCAAGATCGGCCCCGTCCCGATCCCGGTCATCATCTTTCTCGCCGCGGCGGCGCTCGCGCATATCGCGCTGCGCTATACCCGCTACGGCCGCCAGGTCTATGCCGTCGGCGGCAATCCCGAGGCGGCGCGGCTCTCCGGCCTCAACGTCAACCGGGTCATCGCCAGCGTCTATGTCATCATGGGCTTCTTCGCCGGGCTCGGGGCATTCGTATTGGCAGCGCGGCTCAATTCCGCCGAGGCGGTCGCCGGCACCGGCTATGAGCTCACCGTCATCGCCTCGGTGGTGATCGGCGGCACGAGCCTGTTCGGCGGCTCGGGAACCATCTTCGGCACCGTCATCGGCTCGATCCTGATCGGCGTCCTGCTCAACGGCCTCGTGCTGATGAACGTCTCCTCCTACATCCAGCAGATCGTCATCGGAGTCATTATCGTGCTCGCGGTCGCGTTCGACACTTTCGCCAAGTCGCGCCGACGCAAGGTGTGAGCAAGGGACGGTTGCGCGTCGCTCATTTCGCCGACAGCGAGTCGCCGCCGTCATCGGACGGCGGCTCCTCCGTTCTCATCAACGGGCGCGGGTCGATCCACTCGCTGCCGCGCCGCAGCTCGAAGCTCAGCTCGGCCATCCCACCTTCCGGCGCGCGTATCGCGGCGATCGCCTGGCCGGTCTGAACGGAATCGTACCTCTTCACGCGAAGGTCGCCGATATCGCCGTAGGTCGCGGAGGCGAACCCGCCTTCGTGACGGACTAGCACGAGATTGCCGTAACCCTTCAACCCCCCGGCGAACATGACTAGCCCCGATTGCGCGGCCCGTACCTCGGCGCCAATGGGGGCCGCGATGGTGATCCTCCCCTTGTCCTCGGTCCAGCACTCAAAGACGATCCTCCCGCGCACGGGCCAATCGAATTTCAGCTCGGCCTGCGGCGGCGCAGCCTGCCGCGGAGCGGGCTCGGCCTCCGCGACTTCAGTCTGGGGACAAGCGGCGGCGGGCGCGCAGACGAGTGGCGCCAACACCATCAAGGCGAGTGCGCCGAGTCCGTGAAGCATCTTGCAATCCATCGATCGGCTCATTGCCTGAAAACCTTGCCGCTCCGCGCCAGGAGGCGAGCGCGCATGACGCGCGCGACCATGTGAGCGTCCCGCCGGCCGTTGTCACCCCAATTCCCCTCGCCCCGGCGCGAGGGCGACCGCCTTGACTTGGGCGTAGACGCTCGTGCCCTCGGCAAGGCGGAGTTGTTCCCACGACTTTCGCGTCAGGCGCGAGAGCAGGCGCGCGCCGGAGCCGTCCGCGCCCAGCGCCAGCACGGCGATGATCTCGTCCGCTTCGACCGGCGTCGCCGAGACGATGCGCGCCGGCAGGACGTTGAGAATCGAGCTCAAGCCCGGGGGCTCGCGCGCCAGGCTCACGTCGCCGGCGATGACGCGAACGCGGCGATGTTCGCCGGTCGAAGCCTTTGGCGCCGGCACGATGAGCGAACCGCCGCGCACGCTCAAAGTCAGGAGGCCATAGCCGCTGTCGTGCTTTTCGATGACTCCGTCGAGCGTGACCGCGGCGTCGCGCGCGATCGCCAGCGGCAAGGCCGGGTCGCTCTGCAATTCATCGAGCGGTCCGGCGCCGATCACCCGGCCCTTGTCCATAAGCACGATCTGGTCGGCAAGGCGCTCGACTTCGGCGATCGCGTGGGTGATGTAGACGATCGGCAGCGACAGCCGATCGCGCAGCCGCTCGAGGAACGGCAGGATCTCGCCCTTGGTCGCGCGGTCGAGCGCCGACAGCGGCTCGTCCATCAGGAGGAGCTTGGGTTGCGATAGCAGCGCTCGGCCGATCGCGACCCGTTGGCGCTCGCCGCCGGAAAGCTTGCCCGGAGCGCGGTCGAGCAGCGCCGTGAGGCTGAGCAGCTCGACCACTTCGTCGAAGGCGATGCGCCCGCGCCCAGCGTCGCCCTCGCTGTGCGGCGCGCCGAACATGAGGTTGCGGCGGACCGAGAGATGCGCAAACAGGCTCGCCTCCTGGAACACATAGCCGAGCGGACGTTTGTGGGTCGGCAGAAACGCCCCGTCCCGGTCCTGCCACACGTCGCCGCCGACGACGCACAGGCCGTCAGGAAGTCGCAGGAGTCCGGCGATGCAGCGCAGGACCGTGGTCTTGCCACAGCCTGACGGGCCGAACAGGGCGGTGACGCCTTTGGCCGGCGCGGTGAAGCCGGCGTCGAGCGAAAACTTTCCGAGCGTGCCCTTGAACGCGGCGCGGATCGTCTCGCCGTCGGTCATGCGCGGGCGCGCGCGAAGCGCTTCTCCAGAAGAATCATCGACAGGATGACGGCGAACGCGAACACCACCATGCCGCCGGCGAGCATGTTGGCGTCGCGCCAGCGCATCGTCTCGACGAAGTCGAAGATCGCGGTCGACATGACCCTGGTGCGGCCCGGGATGTTGCCGCCGATCATCAGGACAACGCCGAACTCGCCGACCGCGTGGGCGAAGCCGAGCACCGCGCCGGTGAGCAGGCCGGGACTGGCGAGCGGCAGCGCCACGGTCCAGAAGGCGCGGCGGGGCGAAGCGCGCAGCGTCGCCGCGACTTCGAGCGGCCGGTCGCCGATCGCCGCGAAGGCGTTGCGGATCGGCTGCACCACGAACGGCATCGAGGAGACGATCGAGCCGATGACGAGGCCGGTGAAGGTGAAGGCGAGCGTGCGCGCGCCCCACAGGGACGCAATCGCGCCGCCCGGTCCATCGGGCCCGAGCAGGATCAGGAGGTAGAAGCCGAGCACCGTCGGCGGCAGGACTATCGGCAGCGAGACGATCGCCGCGACTCCCTCCTTCCATGCCGCCCGCGAGCGGGCGAGCCACCAGGCGAGCGGCGTCGCGACGACGAGGAGCGAGAGCGTCGTGATAGCCGCGAGCTCGATTGTGAGTTGGATCGGGACCCAGATGTCGGACGGAAGGCCCAGCAAGTTGTGGTCAGTTCAGCGCGTAGCCGAACCGCTCGATGATCGCGCGCGCCTCCGGACCCTTGAGGAATTCGAGGAACGCCTTGGACGCCTCGCTGTCCGCGCCTGTCTTCAGGAGCACCGCGTCCTGCCGGATCGGCGAATAGAGGGTCTGCGGAACCTCCCAGCGCGTCCCCGCCGTGACGCCGTACAGTTGCGACAGCGCGACAAAGCCGACTTCGGCGTTTCTTGTGTCAACGAACTGGAACGCCTGCGCGATGCTGTTGCCCTGCACGATCTTCGGCTGCAAGGCGTCGTAGAGGCCGAGCGCCTTCATCGCTTCGACCGCGGCGGTTCCATAGGGCGCCGCGACCGGATTGGCGATCGAGAGTTTCTGGAATTGGCCGGCCTTCAGCGCCGCTTCGCCGTCCGTCACGTCGATCACCCGGCTCCACAGCACCAGCTTTCCGATCGCATAAGTGAACAGGCTGTCGGCAAGCGCGAACCCACCGTCGGCCGCCGCCTTCGGGCGCTCGGAATCGGCCGACAGGAACACTTCGAACGGCGCGCCATGGGTGATCTGGGTGAAGAACGCCCCCGACGCGCCGAAACTCAGCACCGCCTCGTGGCCCGTCTTCTGGTTGAAGAGCGCCGCGATCTCTTTTGCCGGCTCGGTGAAGTTGGCGGCGACCGCGATATGGGTTTGGGCCGCCTCGGCGGAGGAGGCGAGAAAGGCGCCAAGCGCCGCGACGAGCGCAGTCAGCCTCAAGCTTGATCTCCCTTGCTTTCTCGAACCGGGCGAAGGCGGCCTTACTGGCAGGGCTCCACGAGTCGAAGCGTCGTCGAGAGGACTCGCCAGCCGTTATATGCCGTGATACATACCGCGCGATCGTTGAGCCGGCAAAGCGCAAAGTGACGGAACGCATGAAAATCAGCGCGCGCAACAAGCTTCATGGAACGATCCTTGACGTCACCAAGGGGGCGACCACGGCCCATGTCCGCATCGACGTCGGCGGAGGCGCGGTGGTGACGGCGTCGATCACCAATGAGGCGGTCGACGAGCTGAAGCTGGCGAAAGGCCAGAAGGCCTACGCGGTCATCAAGGCGACCGATGTGATGGTCGGCCTCGATTGACGCGAGAACGCGTGTCCGCCCCAGCGAAGAGAACGATGAAGAGATCGGCTCCTTTCGCGCTCACTTTCGCGATTTGGGCGGCAAGCTTGTCCGCAGCCTTCGCGACTGAGGCATCGGCGCCGGAGATCCATGCCATCCATCGCCATCACCGCGTCCATTATCGCCTCCCGGCGGTGCGCGACACCGGCGCCGCACGGACGGCCGCCCAATCCGCGCCCGCGCCGGTCGTCGCGAGACCTCAAGAACCTCCGGCCGTTCAGAACAACAGTGACGGGTTGAGCCGCGACCCAGAAGACTGCAACATGGGCTGCATCGACAACACTCAATAGCAGCGCCGCGAGCCGCCAGCGATCCGCTCAGAACCGGACGCGGATGCCGGCGCCGGGGTCGATGTTCTGCGACTTGAAGTGGTCAAAGGCGAGGCCGCCGTACACGTTCGAGAGCATTACCCCGGCATAGATGTCGACGCGTTTAGCCGGACGATAGGTGACGAGGGCGGAAAGGGCGGACCGGCTGCCGGCGCATTTGTTGCTGCTGATGCCGGTACTGTAGCCAGTGCATACGGAGCCTGACGGCAAAAAGTCGTTCTGCGCCTGATAGTAAAAGCCCGTCGAAACGCTGAGGTTGCTCCAGATATCGTATTTGCCGCCAACCCAGAAGGCGTTGAGGATCCGGTTGACATTGAAGTTGGTGGCGTTGACCGCGCCTGGGGGAACGAAGATGCCGAGCGCGATGGTCTCAAATCCGTTGGCGAAAGCGTCCGACGGGTTCGCTTGCCTGGACGACGTATAGCCGGCGTAGACCTCAAACGGGTCCCACTTGTATCTGGCCGCGGCAAGAACGCCAGTGTTGTTCGACAGCGTCCCTCTCAGGATCGAGTTGGGATCGTATCCCGCCGGAAGGCCGCTGCCCGCATATGTCGCCAATCCGACCGCGTCCTTGGCGTAGCTCACCACGCCGTCGATCGAAAACCCGCCGAAGGTCGCGCCGATCTGCACCTGATATTCGCCCATCGAGCCGTTGCCGAGCGCATAGCCGTCGCCGACCTGCGCCAGCCCCGCCACCCGAAAATTCTGATATTGCAGGCGGTAAATGAAACCGGTGTTGACGCGCGCCAGCTGGGTGTTGCCGAAGCCGGCGAACGCGGCGGAAAAGCCGAGCAGCGAGAAGGCGTTCGACCGCACCGGATCATAGGCCGAGATGACATCGGTGGTCAGCGCGTTGACGCGGCCGAAGGTCAGCGTGCCGTAGGTCTTATTGCTGACGCCGACGAAGCCCTGCGAATTGTCCCATTGTCCGGCGCGGCTCGAATCGCCGTAGGCGGTCTGGTTGGCGAGCGTGTTGAGGTTGTTGTCGGCAAGCGAGCGCGGGCCGTTGATCAGCATCCCCGACAATGGGCTGAAACCGAACTCGGCCGCGCCGATCAGGAGCCAGTCGCCATAGATCTGCTCCTCCATCTTGAGGCCGACGACCGAAGTGCTGAGAGCGCTCGGAAAGAGGGACCACCGGGCGCCATCGCTGGCGCGTCGGACGCCGTAGTAAATGCCGTTGGTGAAGCTATTGCCGAACGGAATGCCGGCGGTATTGTAGCCGGCGCCCATGTCGATTGTGCCGTAAAGCGTGAAGCCGGCGTAGGTCAGCGGGCAGTCGGCAGGCGACGTGTTGAGAACGTCCCACAAGCTACCCCAGCAATTGGCCGGCGTCTTCGCCTGACTGGGCGCATTGGGCGCCTGCAGATCCGCGGCGCGGGCGAGTCCGGCGATGGCCGCCGCCAGCAAGGCAATTCCAAGTCTTTTCATCGCCGCCCCAGGCGCGTCGCGAGAACGCGCCCGACAACGCGCCCGCCGGCTCGCTGGGACGAGTCGCTGTCGTTCGATATACCCTTCCATACCGCACGCTCGATGTCCATTTGCGCCGGGCTCGAAGGGCGCATGGACGTTGCGAAGATCGCCGCACTGACTTTTTAGTCCGTCCTCGCGTGCCTGGCTCTATTCACACGGGATGGTGATTCTGCCGTTCTCGAGAACCCCTTTCGCTTCGCGGCTCGCTTCGCTATGTTTCTTAAGATATGATGACGTCGCTGCCGCGTCCCTCGACGCGCTTTGACAAAAATTCGGGAGGTTCCCCATGACGATCGCCATCCGCAAACCGTCGCTCGGCTCCGCCGCCACTGCGTTTCTCGCCAAGCCTCACAAACTCCTGATCGACGGCAAATGGGTCGATGCGAAGAGCGGCGAGACCTTCCCAGTCGAGGATCCGGCGACCGAAGAGGTCATCGCCCATGTTCCGGCCGGCGACAAAGCCGATATCGACGCGGCGGTCGCCGCCGCTCGCCGGGCTTTCGAGACCGGTCCGTGGTCGCGCATCCTGCCCGGCGATCGCTCGCGCCTGGTTTGGCGGCTCGGCGACCTCCTCGAACAGCACGCCGACGAGTTTGCTGAACTGGAGGCGCTCGACAACGGCAAGCCGGTGGTGAACGCGCGCCGCGACGACGTTCAAGGCTCGATCAACATGTTCCGCTACATGGCCGGCTGGTCGACGCGCCTCACTGGCGAAACGATTCCGGTGTCGAGCCCCGGCAATTGGCACGTCTATACGTTGCGCGAGCCGGTTGGCGTCGTCGGCCAGATCATCCCCTGGAATTTCCCGCTGATGATGGCGGCATGGAAGCTCGCGCCGGCGCTCGCCGCCGGCTGCACGATTGTGCTCAAGCCGGCCGAGCAGACCCCGCTTACGGCCCTGCGTTTCGGCGAGCTGATTCAGGAAGCGGGATTCCCCGACGGCGTCGTCAACATCATCACCGGCTATGGTGAGACAGCGGGCGCGGCGCTCGCCAACCATCCGGACGTAGACAAGGTTGCTTTCACCGGCTCGACGGAAGTCGGCAAGCTGATTGTCAAGGCTGCGGCGGGCAACCTCAAGCGTGTGTCGCTCGAGCTCGGCGGCAAGTCGCCGGCGATTGTCTTCCCCGACGCCGACATCGACCGCGCCATTTCCGGAACCGCGTCGGCGATATTTTATAATCAGGGCCAATGCTGCACCGCCGGCTCGCGTCTCTTCGCTCACAAATCAGTCTATGATCGCGTTGTCGAAGGCGTCAGCGCCGAAGCCGGCAAGATCAAGATCGGCCACGGACTCGATCCGAACGTGAACCTCGGCCCCCTGGTTTCCAAGGAGCAGCATAACCGCGTGAGGGGCTTCCTCGAATCCGGCCGCAAAGAAGGAGCGGAAGTCGTCACCGGCGGCAATGTTCCCGGCAATCAGGGCTATTTCGTCGAGCCGACCGTTCTCGCCAACACCAACCGCGACATGCGCGTCGTCCGTGAGGAGATATTCGGACCCGTCGTCTGCGTGCAGTCGTTCGACGACGACGATCTCGAAGCGGTGGCGAAATTCGCCAATGATACCGAATACGGCCTTCAGGCGAGCGTGTGGACGCGCAATCTGAAGGTCGCCCACATGATGGCGCGCAAGATCAGGGCAGGAACGATCTGCATCAACAATCACAACTACGGCGACCCGGCGTGGCCTTTCGGCGGCTACAAGCAATCCGGCTGGGGACGCGAGATGGGCAAGGAGGTCATGGAACACTATACCGAGACCAAGGCGATCGCCGCCCTGCTCTGAGCGGCCCCGCACGCAGCCTCGAATCGAAAAAAGGGCGGCCTCCTGGGCCGCCCTTGCTCTGGCGCCGATTGCCCGCGGAGCGAACGGCTCAACCGCCCGGCGGGCGCGTCGCGAGGTGACGCTCGCCCCAATCGCGAATGACCGCGATGATCGGGATGAAGCCCTTCCCTGCCTCGGTCAGACGGTATTCGACCTTGGGCGGAACGAGGCCGTAATCCTTGCGCGCGATCATTCCGGCTTCGGCTAGAGCCTTCAGCTCGCGGCTCAGCACGCGTGGCGCGATTTCCCGGGTTCCCGTCGCGCCGCTGAGCAGGCCGGCTCTGATTTCACTGTAGCGCCGGGGTCCATCCTTGAGGTCCCACAAGATGCGGATTTTGTATTTGCCGCTGATCATGGCCTGAAACGCCATCACCGGGCAGCCGTGCGGCCGGATCAATTCCGTTGTCGTCGCCGCATCGACCCGTTGAATGCTCATCAAAGATTCCTGCGCTCCGCGCGATGATTTGACACTATCATTTTTGTCCATACTTGCGGCAACGCCAGCGCCAGCGCAAGTTTGGCG
>Ga0302314_10013443_pt1 | contig 14074 bp, 12 predicted proteins | sample III_Palsa_N2_3_FD_200533 | JGI IMG/M metagenome (GOLD analysis project Ga0302314, IMG submission 200533) | Peat permafrost microbial communities from Stordalen Mire near Abisko, Sweden - III_Palsa_N2_3 | ecosystem: Environmental > Terrestrial > Soil > Palsa > Peat permafrost | place: Sweden... | reverse complement strand
CCTATGCGAACTTGACGCATCGAAATCTCCGCCCTTGGAGTTTTGTATCCGAGCGTCATACCCCAACGCCGCAGCCTCACAACGCCGCGCTATCTCAATCCGCTCCGCCGCAGGAATGTCATCCACATCATTGAAGTAAAGCGCCAACTCGTCAACATCGTTCGACCCAAACGCTTCGCGCTCCGGCAAGCCCGCAAACGGATCGACCCCCGTCACCTTCGCCAGCTCCACCGCTCCGCTCACCAGCCGCGCAATGCCATCGGCTGAAAGATCAGACGTAGACGTACTAGCCGTCCGCGCTCCACCTTCCGCCGCAAAGAAAACCCGCAGCCCCAGCGCGTTCGAGCCGGACTCGGTCAGTTGTTCTACCTGGCCAAGCCGCACATGCGCCGCAAACTCTTCGCTCTCAAAGCCAACAGCTTCAGCGTCCGTCGCGCCCGCCCGCAACGCACGCTCTACAGCCTCTTCCGCCAAAGCCCGCACGGACCTCTTCGCCTCAACCCCAGCAGCCAAGCTCACTCCTACCAGCACGTCTCTAACAACTAAGAACTAACAACTCAGAAACTCCTTAAACGACAGGCGTTCCCGACAACCTAGCCTCACCAGCCGCTTCACGCACTAACACACCAGCCGCGCAATGCTCTGCATCCGCCTTCAACTTATGCGCCGCATGGCTCGCAGGCCCGTTCGCAATATGCCGCCGATGAACCTTCACCGCACCATGACAATCCTTGCAACGAAACTCCGTGTCGCCATCGCCAATCGCGTCTTCAATGCTCTTGATCTTCCAGAACGGCTCATAGCCAGTTCCGCTGGCGCGAACACGCTTGCGCTTCACTTCACACTCGTACAATTTCTCCGACTTCGCTTCAACCTTGGTTGCCATAGAAAATCAATCCTTCTCAGTACGGTTGCAGTGCGTGAACGCTTCTTTTCTTATCTCGTGAATCTCTAAAAAATCTGGCGACTATCGCCCTGTCCCGCCGACCGTCATCCGGTCCAGCTTCACCGTCGGCATACCAACGCCAACCGGCACGCTCTGTCCAGCCTTGCCGCAGGTCCCAATGCCCTCGTCCAAGGCAAGGTCATTTCCAACCATAGAAACGTACTTCAACGCCTCAGGCCCATTGCCCACCAGCGTCGCGCCCTTTACCGGAGCCGTCACCACGCCGTCTTCAATCAGGTAAGCCTCGCTCGCGCTGAACACAAACTTGCCGTTGGTAATATCCACCTGCCCACCGCCAAAGTTCACCGCATACAGCCCGCGCTTCACGCTCTTGATAATGTCGCCCGGCTCATCCTCGCCATTCAGCATGTACGTATTCGTCATGCGCGGCATCGGGATCGCCTGGTAGCTCTCGCGTCGGCCGCTGCCCGTGTTCGGCATCTTCATCAGCCGAGAGCTCAGCTTGTCGCTCAAATACCCCCGCAGAACGCCGTTCTCAATCAGCACCGTCTCCTGCGTCGGATTGCCTTCATCATCCACGTTCAAAGACCCACGCCGGCCCGGCATCGTTCCGTTGTCCACCACAGTCACTTTGCTCGAAGCCACCTTCTGCCCAATCAACCCGGCAAACGCGCTCGTCTTCTTGCGATTGAAGTCAGCCTCAAGCCCATGCCCCACAGCCTCATGCAGCAGCACTCCCGGCCATCCCGGCCCAAGCACTACTTCCATCTCGCCCGCAGGCGCGGCAATGGCGCCAAGCTGCAGAATCGCCGTCCGCGCAGCCTCGCGTGCAAAGTGCTCCGGCGATTTCTCAGCCGTAAAAAAGTCCAACCCCACACGCCCACCGCCGCCACTGGTCCCGCGTGCCGTGTTGGTTTCATCCTTCGCAATTACGAACACATTGAACCGAGCCAGCGGCTGCGTATCGCTCGCAAACGTCCCATCGCTGGCCGCAATCAAAATCCGTCGCAGCTCATCGTTGATCCCCACGCGAACCTGCACAATCCGGGGATCGAAGTCCCGCGCCGCTTTATTCGCGCGCTCAATCAGCTTTAGCTTCGCGCCAATCTCCGCATCCCCACCAGCTCCGGCTACCGGATAAAGCGAAGGCGTCCGAGCTTCCGTAAAGCCCTGCACTCGTTCGGTTTGCGGCCCATTCGCAATCAACGCCGCCGTCCGCGCCGCCTTCAAAAGTCTCTCGGCAGAAAGATCGTCGGTATACGCAAACCCGGTCCGTTCGCCGCTCAGCACGCGCACACCGCAACCTACGCTGATGCCCTGCGAAGCCGTCTTGACGATCCCCTCATCCATCCCCAGCGAGGTCGAAGTCACCGCTTCAAAGTACAGATCTGCAAACTCACCACCCGCGCTCAACGCTTCCCCAAGGCAGCGTTCCAGCAGGCGTTCGGTCAAACCCAGCTTGTCGAAAAAGTATCGTTTGTGGTCGGTAATCTCGGAAGGAATCAGTTGAGGGGCAGCCGCCATCTTTCTATTCTAGTCCTACAACTCCACCGAGTGCCCCATCCTCGCCACGCCCCAGCCCCCAAGGGCCCAACCACCCCTCTCAGTTCGCGGCAGGGTGGGCTATCGGGCAAAGCCCGACCGTTCTCCTCAACCCCACCCCAAAACCGTCGTCCGGATTTTCGGACCCGGGCATTCGCGCTTAGCGAACCGCTCTCCTGCAAACCCGCACAAAGCATCCCACAGCAAACTCAGGCACCCCGCAAACTCAGGTACCCCAAGGCTTCAGCCTTGGGTCTCATAGGCCCGCAAGAGAGTGGGCTTTAGCCCGTGGGGTATGCTTTCTTCTCCTGCCGTACTCTTTTTCCCGAACGAGCGTGGACACAGGCTCGCGCTCAGCGAACCGCCCTCTTCAACCCCCACCGCTCTACCGTCCCCCCGAAGGATCAGCCGACCCCGCCGCATCCATATCCAAAAACACCTTCGCAAATCCGGGAGCATAGCAGTTCCCATCCGCCGCATACGTCTTCGCACAGTTCTTCGTAATCTCCGGCCTGCGCGGAGACTGCGAGTACTGCCACGCAATCACTCCCGGCTCACCCGCCGCCGAAAGCGGTTTCGTCCGCAGCGTGCATCCCGGCGCGGGCGGACACTCGTCCTGCGCATCAAAGATCGCTACCTCATGCAGATTGCCCTTCTTCACGCGATCGCGAATGTCCTCCACCGTATCAATCCAAACCCCCGGATCATCCTGCGTCCTCTGCCCACTGGCATACACTCCCGGCTTGTAGTCGCTAGCCGCAACCGCCTCCGTCCACCCCAGCAGATAAGCCGCCTGCTCGTCGAGCAACCGTCCACCCTCTTCCTGGTCGAGAAACACAATCGTCCCCTTCGGAAACCCTTCACTCTTCGCCGCTGCAACCGCGACCGCAGCATCCTTACGCCCAAGATCCCCCGGAGCCGTCCCATGCTTCTTCGCCTTCAAAATCTCGGCATCCAGCTTGCCATTCGCCAGCACCAGGAACCCCCACCCCTGTTGCTTCAGCAACTCGCGCTTGCCCTGCCACTGGTTGAACTCCGCTCCCGGCGGCACCGTCAGCCAATAGCCCACAAACGCAAAACTCTTCCGCATCGCCGCCATCGTGCTATCGCCCGGGTACTCATTCCGATCGAACCCCACATAAGCCTTCGCCTCCGCCGCATACCCAACCGAAGCGTCTGTGTCGGGCACCGCAGCCTGTGTCACCACAGCCGTCTTGGGCGAAGCATCCACCGTCGCACTGCCACCACTCCGCGAGCATCCACCCACCGCCACCAAACCCACCGCATAAACCAATCCCAGATACCGCATCACTCCACCTCGTTTTTCAGCTTATAACCGTCGCTCACCCACCACTCCAAAAGCTACAATCGCATCACCAGTTTTCAACCTTCCTCCCGAGAGCCCCATGTCTGAGACCCACGATCCTCGTTATCCCATCGGCAACTTCACCCCACGGGAAACCGTACCGCCGGAAGATCTTCGTTACGCCATCGAAACAATTGGTGAGATGCCATCGCAGCTTCGCGCGGCGGTGCTCGACCTCGAAGACCACCAACTCAACACGCCCTACCGCGACGGCGGTTGGACCGTCCGCCAGGTCGTCCATCACATCGCGGACTCGCACATGACCGCCTTCCACCGCTTCCGCAAAGCCCTCACCGAAGACTGGCCCATCGTCACCGGCTACGACGAACAAGCCTTCGCCGAACTGCACGACTCCGCCGCTCCCGTCGAGTGGTCCGTCGATCTCCTCGAAGGCGTCCACGCCCGTTGGGTCATGCTCCTGCAGTCCATGTCTCCTGCGCAGTTCCAGCGCGGTTACAAACATGCGGAGCGCGGCCCCGTGAAGCTGGACGTCGCCGCCATGAACTACGCCTGGCACTCCGTCCATCACGTAGCCCACATCACCCACCTCCGCGCCGCCAAAAACTGGTAGCCCCACAATCCTTATCAGGACCACCACAACTCCGGATCAATGAGCGCCACAAATCCGAATCAGGGGAGCGCCCACATCCGGGTGCCCCATCCTCACGACGGTTTTATCGTCGTTAGGGTGGGTATTCGTGCTTAGCGAACCGCTCTCCTGCAAACCCGCACAAAGCATCCCACAGCAAACTCAGGTACCCCGCAAGCTCAGGTACCCCAAGGCTTCAGCCTTGGGTCTCATAGGCCCGCAAGAGAGTGGGCTTTAGCCCCTGGGGTATGCTTTCTTTTCCTGCCGCACACTCTTCACCCCAAACCAGCAAAATGCTAACGTAACCCATGCCCCCGCACCGAGCCTCTTCCGCGGCCCCTCCGCAGACCTCCGCGCATATCGTCGCGGCCATCGAGTCCTTCCTCACGGAACACCCCTCCGCCGCCATCCTCGAAGACGGCAAAGTCCTCTTCGACCTCCGCTCCGCCAAACACACCCTCAGCACCGACCACGACCGCTGCACCCTCCACCTCTGGTCGGACGAGCGCAACATGGTCCGCCGCATCCTCTCCGCAACGCTCCGCGCAGACACCCTTCGGCTAAGCACGCAACGCTTCGGCCAGACACAACCCAAGCTCCTCGAGCTCGTCGCCTCCCGCGACCGCCGCACCCCCACCACCCGCGACAACGCCCGCACTCAATACCAGCGCATCTTTGAGCGAGTCCTCCAGCGCGAGTTCCCAGACTGGAAACCCGACGGCTTCCGCACCGCCATGGATCTCGAAAAAAGCTTTGGCCCCGCTTATCTGCGCGGCTCGCTACTCAAAGGCACGCAAGCCTGGGCCATCATCGGCGTCAACGAGTCTGAGTCCTCCATCACCATCGACGGCATCCTCACCCTCGGCATCCTTTGGCTGCAAGCCTGCCGCGAGCAAGCCTCCGGCCGCCGCCTCTACCAGGGCCTCAAGCTCATCCTCCCTCGCGGCACCGCCATGCTCACCCTCTCGCGCCTCGCGTGGCTCAACCCCGACGCCGCCCAGTGGGAACTCTACGAACTCCATCAGCAAACCGAAGAGCTCACCGCCTGCGACCCCGCCGATCAAGGCAACCTCCGCACTCGCCTCATCCACCACCCCGACCCGGCCGCTGCCAGCGAGCGTTTCGCCGACGCCATCGCCGAAGTCATGCGTCTCGTCCCACCCGGAGAAGAGCACCACGTCGAGCAGCGTCTCCGCAGCACCGCCGAGCTCGCCTTCCTGCTTCACGGTCTCGAGTTCGCCCGCGCCCGCATCGGCCTCGCTCCCAACAGCTTCGCGCAAACCCTCGAAATCACCGCCGGCACCGGCTCCAGCGAAACCACCCTCACCGACCGCACTCGCCCCGCCATCGCCGCTCACATCACCGAACTCTTTCTCCGCCGCCGCGCCTTCGTCCCCAGCACAGACTTCGGCCGCCGAGGCTCCGGCCCCCAACGCCGCATCGGTTCAACCGCCTCCACCTCCGCCGCCCACTCCCGCTTAAAAATCGGAGGAGCCCCCCGCAACGCCAACCCCATGCAAGACCCCCTCTACCGCGCCGCACCCGAGCGCTGGCTGGAGTCCACGCTCCGCCGCGACCTCTCCCCCCTAACCCGCAGCCTCGCCGCCACCATCGACACTCAAAACCCCCGCCACGCCACCACCAACGCCAACGACCCCAACCCCGACACCATCGGCAACCGCGCCGACCCACACCCAAACTCCGGGTGGCCCATTCATGACAGTCCCATCGTCATGAGTGGGGAACACCAACCGCCCGAACCAGCACTCCCGGAATCCCGCACCATCCCTCGCCTCGACCCCCACCACGTCTACACCCAGGTCCCTGCCATCGCCGGAGCCAGCGATCGCGGCCTCCTCGACCTCCTCGGCGTCACCGCCGACGGCCGCCTCGCCGTCATCGAGCTCAAAGCCGACGACGACCTCCACCTAGCCCTCCAAGGCCTCGACTATTGGATCCGCGTCCGCCACCACCACCTGCAAACCGCCGACACCACCACCGGCCTAGGCGAGTTCCAACGCCACGGCTACTTCCGCGGCGTCGAACTCTCCCCGCTCCCACCCCGCCTCTACCTCGTCGCCCCCGCGCTGCACATCCATCCCGCCACAGAAATCGTCCTGCGCTACATCAGCCCCCGCGTAGAGTGGAACCTCCTAGCCCTGGACGAACGCTGGCGTCAACAAATCCGCGTAGTCTGGCGCAAACACTCCGGCCAACGCATCAGCTAGGCAAACACCTCTTCAAAGCGACGAATCACTGTAGGGCTACTGAACTGCTGAACCACCCACAAAATTGTCATCCTGAGCGAAGCGTCTTGCGGTTTTATGCAAGACGCGCAGCCGAAGGACCTGCCAAGTCGCTTGTACAAGCAACACAGCTTCGGGCTTTCTGCCACGAAAGCTCGCTCCACGCTCATCCGCCCTCACGAAACGGCCTTCAGCCCCGGACTCTTCCGCAACATCTGCAAACCCGCTCCTATCACCAACCCCAACCCCGCTACCACCAACCCCGACGTATAGTTCCCAAACAAATCCTGCAACTTGCCCAACACCGTAGGCCCCGCAAACCCACCCAGATTTCCCAGCGCATTAATCAGCGCAATCGTCACAGCCAGCGTCACCGCTGCACGACGATCCGTCACCTGCGTCCAGAACGGAGGCGTCGCTCCCAGCGCACCCGCAGCTCCCAGCCCAAAGCTCAACAACAGCAGCGGAATCGCCATCCGCTGCACGCCCGCACCCAGCACCATCCCTGCGCCCACATACCCAAACGCCGCCAGCAATAACGGCACCCAAAGCGTCCAACGCTTCGCCGCCGCCCGGTCCACCACGCGACCCCACACCAGCATCCCTACCGCAGCAATCACGTTCACCGCAGCCACCTGCCAGCCAATCCATCGCTGCGCCGCACCAACATCCCGCAGAATCTTCGGCAGCCAAAAGCTCTGCGTATACAGCGCAAACTGCATCGTGAAGTAGATCGCCGCAAACCGCGCAATATGCTTCACCAGCTCGCCCGTCATGCGTACAGACCCAGCATCCTCCGCGCTCGTCACCGGCTCATCTTCCGCCATCGCACGCTGCAACACTTCATGGTCGCGATCATCCAGCCACTTCGCCTGCTTCGGCGTATCCGTCATCAAAAACGGAGTCATCATCCCCAGCACCACCGCCGGCAAAGCCTCCGTCAGCAGCAGAATCTGCCAATCCGCAAACCTCCCCTGCCGCCCCAGCGAAAGTATCCACGAAGAAAGCGGCCCACCCAGAATGCTCGCCATCGGAATCGCAAACAGAAACGCCGCCGTAAAGCTCGCCCGCCTCCGCCTCGGCAGCCAGATCGTCAGGTAGTAAATCACGCCCGGATAAAACCCTGCCTCGGCCATACCCAGCAACAGCCGCAACGCCAGAAACGCGTGCCCCGAGTGCACAAATGCCGTCGCGCCTGACACGCATCCCCACGTCACCATCAGGGCAGCAATCGTTCGCCGCGCTCCCAGCTTCGCCAGCAGCAGATTGCTCGGCACCTGGGCAATCAACGCCCCAAAAAAGAACAACCCCGCACCCGCGCCATACAGCGCATTGCTGAACCCCAGGTCGCGCTACATACTCGCCGCCGCAAACCCCAGGTTCACGCGGTCCAGATACGCCACAAAGTACAGCAGCAACAGCATCGGCAGAATCCGCCAACCCACCCGCCGCAACACCACCGCCAGCCGCTGCTCTCCGTCCTGTATCTGTTCCACCTGCACCTGTTCCAACACAATGCAGCGAGTCTACTGCACCCACCCGCTTCCGCGCCGTCTATGAAAATTTCGCAACATCAAAGCCGCCATGAATCGCCTCTTCCACAAACGCCATCCAACCCAGTCAGGAGAAGTCCACAATGGCAACTGCAATATCCAAAACCTTCAAGCTCGGCGGTGAACTCGAAATCAACCGCCTCGGCTACGGCGCTATGCGCATTACCGGCAAAGGCATCTGGGGCGAGCCCGCCGATCGCGAGTCCGCCAAAAAAGTTCTCCAGCGCGCCGTCGAACTAGGCGTCAACTTCATCGACACCGCCGACAGCTACGGCCCCGCCGTCTCCGAGCCGCTCATCGGCGAAGCCCTCGCACCCTACTCCAAGGGCACCATCATCGCCACCAAAGCCGGCCTCACCCGCCAGGGCCCAGACCGCTGGCTCCCCGTAGGCCGTCCCGAGTACCTCACCCAGCAAGTCGAAATGAGCCTCCGTTGGCTCAAGCGCGACACCCTCGATCTCTGGCAGCTCCACCGCATCGACCCCAAAGTCCCCGTCGAGGACTCGCTCGGCGCCATCAAGAAGCTGCAAGCCGCCGGCAAGATCCGCTTCGTAGGCCTCTCAGAGGTCTCCGTCGCCGAGATCGAACAAGCCCGCAAGGTCATCGACATCGTCAGCGTCCAAAATGAGTACAACATCACCAACCGCAAGAGCGAAGCCGTCCTCGACTACTGCACCCAGCACAACATCGCCTTCATTCCCTGGTTCCCGGTAGCTTCCGGCAAGCTAGCCCAACCCGGCGGCAAGCTCGACGAACTTGCCAAGAGCCACAACGCCACCACCTCGCAACTCTCGCTTGCCTGGCTGCTCCACCGCTCCCCAGTCATCCTCCCCATCCCCGGCACGACCACCATCGACCACCTTGAAGAGAACATCAAATCCGCCGACGTCGAACTCTCCGACGCCGAATGGCAAGACCTCGAAGCCGCCGCCAAATAACGGCGCTACAACGCACAAGCAACAAGGCCACCCATCATGGGTGGCCTTGTTGCTTGTTTCTACCGAAGTCAATCAGCCCCAGCTAGCAGGCGCAGCTTCCAACTCCGCATCATGCTCCGCCACAAACCCCTCATCCGGAGTCTCCGCGCGTTTCGTAAAGAACACTTCCACCTTCTCCATCACCTGCGCTCCACGCTTGGCTTCAAAGATCTCCCGCCGCAACGCCCCACCACCGGGAACGCCATGCGTAAACCAGCTGGCGAACTGCTTCATCCGCCCAATCGCATCACGCTGCGCGCTCTCGTGGTTCTTCTTCAGCCGCTTGTCGAGGTCGCTCTCCGCCGGCCCCAGCACCTCAGGATGCTCCGCAACCTCATGCATCAGCCGCTCAAAGTAATCCCGAATCATCCGGTAGCGATCCATATCCGTCGGCTTGTCATAAACACCCACGCCGCTTGAAGCTTTTGAAGCCGTGTACTGCGCAATCTGCCGAAAGATCCATGGATTCGCCGGCGCCGCGCGCCCAATCATCACCGCATCGCAGTTCGTCGCTTCTACCATCGCCGCCGCATCTTCCGGCGTACGAATATCCCCATTCCCAATCACTGGAATCGACACCGCATCCTTCACCGCTGCAATCCACTCCCACCGAGCCTCGCCGGTATACCCTTGCTCCCGCGTCCGCGCATGCAGAGCCACGGCATTCAGCCCGCAGTCCTCAGCCATCTTCGCCAGCTCCACACAAACAATCTGCGAATCGTTCCAGCCCATCCGAAACTTCACGGTGAAGGGAACCGTAATCGACCCACGCACCCGCTCAAAAATCTTCCGTATCGCGGGCAGATCGCGCAGCAACCCCGAACCACCATTGCAGGCCACAACCCTCTTCGCGGGACACCCCAGATTCAAATCCACCAGATCAAACCCGGCATCCTGGCAAATCTTCGCCGAGTCCGCCAGCGTCTCCGGATTCGACCCAAAGATCTGCGCCGAAATCGGATGCTCATCCTCGTAGTACGTCAGATATCGCTTCCGCTTAGTCTCCCGCATGCGGCTCAATCCATCGGCGGAAGTAAACTCCGTCATAATCAGCCCGCAGCCAGAAACCTCATTCGAAGTCTCCACATCCACATCAACCGCACGAGCATCTGTCCCAACTTCAACGGAATCCATTCCGACAAGGCGAGAATCCGGGTGCCCCGGGTCCGGATTTTCGGACCCGGGTTGGACCACCCCAACCTCCGGCTCCGCAAACATCGACGCATTCTTGATAAACCGACGAAACACGGTATCGGTAACGCCGGCCATAGGCGCAAGCACGGTCGCGGGCGCAATCCGCACCCCGCCGATGTTCATCTCCGCTGGCACCTTCGCCCGCGGAGGCATCGCCCGCTCCACCGTCGTCTCCCAACCTTTTTTCATATACCTATCGCGCCTCGGAACATCCTCATCTAGTTTTGTCATTCCGTAGGAATCTGCTGTTGCTCTTGCTTTTCTGGTTGTCATTCCCGCAGGGAATCTGCTTCTGTCGTTGCCGTTGCAGTTGCTGTTGTTCTTGCTCTACCGGATTAGCAGGGGCCTTCAGGCCCCTGACTCAAACCACCCCACAAAGCGGGCTTTAGCCCTGGCCAACCGCGACTCTCAAGTAGAAAGGCCCCCGCGTCACCGCAGAGGCCTTTCCGGTTTCGTTGCATCCGCTGACTTACTTCGCGTCGTTGGCGGCGATTTCGGCCTTCTTGGCGTCGGTCGCGGCAAACTTGCGGCGGAAGCGCTCGATACGGCCGGCCGTATCGACCAGCTTCTGCTTACCCGTAAAGAACGGGTGGCAAGCCGAGCAGATTTCGACGACGATGTCGCCCTTGTGGGTGGAGCGCGTCTTGAAGATCGAACCACAAGCGCACTTCACGTTGATCTCTTCGTATACGGGATGAATTCCAGTCTTTGGCATGGTATTTCCTTCTAGCATTCCCGCCGCAGAACGGTTCGCTTGCAAAGAATAGGCCAGGAAACCTCACTGAACCCATTGCCCTTTACATCGAAATTCCAGTCGCGCTGCGAGCTTGGACCCCGACTCCCGGGGTTTCAGGCGCTCCAACAAGTTTACCACTTCCCATGAGGTTGACCGGGAGTTCCGTCATAAGCGACCGAATCCCCACAAAACTGTCATCCTGAGCGAAGCGTCTTGCGGCTTCTTGCAAGACGCGCAGTCGAAGGACCTGCCATGCCGCCCGCACCCAGCAACACCGTCGAACCCTTTCGGCCACGACCGCCTTGCTGGATCACCGCGAGCTATACGCGGAGATCCAGCAAGCCACGTCCAACCTACCGTTCCGCCGCTGCCAACTGCACGCACAGCGCAACCACCTTCGCCGCCTGCTCCACATCCCCCAGCGACGGGAACGACGGCGCAATCCGAATCGTCTTATCCTCCGGATCAACCCCCAGCGGATGCGTCGACCCCGCCGGCGTCAGCACCACTCCGGCTTCCTTCGCCAGCGTCACCACGCGCTTCGCACATCCCTTCGGCACATCCAGGCTGATGAAGTATCCGCCCTTCGGCTTGGTCCAGCTCACCTCGGCAACGCCTGTCAGCTCCGCATCAAACACCCGCAGCACGCTCTCAAACTTAGGAGCCAGCAACGCACGATGCTTCGCCATCAACGCATCAATCCCCGCCGCATCCTTCAAAAAAGCCACATGCCGCAACTGGTTCACCTTGTCCGAACCGATCGTCTGCGGAAACATCCGTTCCAGCAGCCATGCAATGTTTTCCTTCGACGAACCCACAGCCGAAATCCCCGCACCCGCAAACGTAATCTTCGAGCTGGAAGCAAACACAAACGCGCGATTCGCATTCCCCTTCGCCGCGCAAAGCTCCAGCAGGTTCGCAATCGCAACCTTCTCTTCGGTCAGGTGATGCACGCCATACGCGTTGTCCCAGAAGATCCGGAAGTCCTTCGCCGCCGTCTTCATCCCCGCCAGCCGTTCCACCACAGCATCCGAGTACACCGAGCCCGTAGGATTGCTGTACTTCGGCACGCACCACATGCCGCGAATCGAAGCATCCGCTGCAACCAGCCGCTCAACCTCATCCATATCCGGTCCGTCGGCGTTCAGCGCAACCGGAATCATCTTGATGCCATGCTCTTCCGTGATCTTGAAGTGGCGGTCATATCCCGGCACCGGGCAAAGGAACGAAATCTCTTCCTTCCCCCACGGCTTCTCGCTGTCGCACATCCCCTTCAGCAGCGCGAACACAATCGTGTCATGCATCAGCGCGAGGCTCGCATTATTGCCGAGCACAATCTGCTCTACCGGAACACCCACCAGCTCGGTAAACAACGCACGAGCCTCAGTCAGGCCCTGCAGCCCGCCGTAGTTCCGTACATCCGTTCCATCCACTGCTTTGAACGCACCCGCACCGGGCAGTGTCAGCAACTCATTGCTCAAATCCAACTGTTGCGAAGAAGGCTTTCCGCGCGTCAAATCCAGCTTCAAACCGACACCCTGAAGCTCCGTATACTTCGCGCGAATCTGTTCCAAAGTCATCTCGTACTCCTACCCAAATTCAAATCACCCTGAGGCGTCCCTTCCATTCTCGCCGAAATCCCCCCACACCTCCAATCCGGGTTATCGCCCAATTTATAAGTTGTCATCCTGAGCGCAGCGAAGGATCTGCTGTTTGTCCGGGGCGGCGAGTGCCCCATCCTCGCCGCGCCCCATCTCTTCAGGCTCATCACTCCCCTTCAGGCGCGGCAGGGTGGGGTCCCCGGTGGACGCTTTTTGTCCGCTGGGGTGGAGAGTGGGGTATCGTTCGCGCCAGCGAACGACCGCTCTCCTCCAACCCGCACAACCTTCCCGGCAACCCCTACCTCCCCGAGTTCGGAAAGGGCGAGTTCGCAATCAAATCGCAGAAGTTCGGGCTCTTGTACCCCGGAATAAACCTCTCGCAAACGTCGGCCTTCACCGTCCCCCACGTCGTTCCGGGCTTATGCGCAAACCCTCCAAAGAAAGCCTGCACAATCCCTTCCTTAAAGTTCTCTCGCGGATACAGCGCCACAATCTCCTCCCGCAACTCCTTCGGAAACGTATCGAACCCCTCACCCAGCACATCCAGCCCCACGCCAGAAAACAGCAACTCCACCTCGGGCTTCATATACTGCGTCACGCCAGGAGTCGTATGCAGCGCAATCGCTTCCCATGCCGTCTGCACCTGCTCTTCCGGAATCTTGTGAGCCGTCAAAAACTGCCGCGCCGCATTCGCTCCATCCACTTCAAACCGTTCCGTATCGCTTGAAAACTTCTTCACCAGTCCCATGTCGTGGAACGCCGCACTCACATACAGCAGCTCCGCATCGAACTTCAGCTTGCGCTCGCGCCCCAGCTCCGCTCCAAACAAGTACACCCGCAGCGAGTGGTTGAACAACAGATCGCTGCCATGCTCGCGCAGAATGCTCGTAGCTTCCTTGGCAAGTAGCGTATCGGGAACAAACGGCCCAGTCTTTATCGAAGTCATCGCAAATCTCCTTGGTCAGTCCTGCTGACTTCATTGACCTTAGGCTCGCCCATGCCTCACCGCCACGACGCCGTTACAGCAATTTCGGACACGCTCGCGCACACAATCTCGTACTCTTGAAACCATGCGCAGGATCGTCATCACAGGCCCGCCTCCGGTCCAGATTCTCGACGTCACCGGCCCCCTTGAGGTCTTCGCCAGCGCTCCCGGCTACGACATCCTCCTCGCCACGCCCTCATCCTCCGCCACCCTCCAGACCAGCCGCGGCATCCCACTCGGCAACGCCGTCACCCTCCACGAAATCACCGGCCCCATCGACACCCTCCTCATCGTCGGCGGTCCCGGAGCCGAAAGCGGCCACTACGACCCCGGCTTCCTCGCCTGGACTACCTCCGCCGCGCAGCGCTCCCGCCGCGT
>Ga0302314_10013442_pt1 | contig 14074 bp, 13 predicted proteins | sample III_Palsa_N2_3_FD_200533 | JGI IMG/M metagenome (GOLD analysis project Ga0302314, IMG submission 200533) | Peat permafrost microbial communities from Stordalen Mire near Abisko, Sweden - III_Palsa_N2_3 | ecosystem: Environmental > Terrestrial > Soil > Palsa > Peat permafrost | place: Sweden... | reverse complement strand
CGGCAATATTGCAGCCCCCTGGTCGACCTGCCTGTGGTGTCGATCATGCGTTCCAAATACGGGACCTATCCGGAATACCACACCTCCCTCGACGACCTGTCCCTGGTGACCCAGGCGGGGCTGGAGGGGACGCTGGCGATGATGCAGCGGTGCATCGCCGCCCTGGAGGCCAACATCACCTATGTCGCCGCCCAGCCCTGCGAGCCGCAGTTGGGGCCGCGCGGCCTCTATCCCACCGTCTCCACCCACGACAGCGGCAGCGCGGTGCGGGGGATGATGAACCTGCTGGCCTATGCCGACGGGGCCCATGATCTGATCGCTATCGCCGAGCGTATCGGTGAAAGCGTCGCCGATTGCGACGCCATGGCCCGGCGTCTCACCGAGGCCGGCGTGCTCAAGCCCGTCTGACCTGCGGCGGTCTGTCGCGATGCGGCGCGCCGCCCCCGCGTCTTGCGAAACGCGGCATTAACCTAACGCTGGCTAGACCACTGAGTCTGAGCGGAGGATCGCGGTCTGGCGGGGAGCCTGGACACTGTCCTTCGGTGGTTTGTTTGCATCGCATGGGGAGCGCTGCCGTCTATGGCGTTGAAGCTGTCGCTGAAGCCAGGGGAACGGTTCGTCCTGAACGGGGCGGTCGTGCAGAATGGCGACCGGCGCGGCGTGCTGCTGTTGCAGAACAAGGCCTCCGTCCTGCGCGAGAAGGACATCATGCAGGCCGACGAGGTCACCACCCCCGGCCGGCGCATCTATTTCCCCGTGATGATGATGTACCTCGATGAGCCCGCGGCTGGCCGCTACTACGACGAGTTCGTGCGGCGGCTCTCCGAGTTCATGGGTGTGATTCAAAACGCCGACGTGTTGGCGGATTGTGTGAACGTTTCCAAGCACGTGTTGGGCCGCGAATATTACCGCGCCCTGATGCTGTGCCGGAAGTTGATGGACTATGAGGACGAGAGGTTAGGGCATGTCCCTACGAGCCTACCAGCAAGCGAACGCTAGGGCCGAGCGCCCCCGCGAGTCGGAGTACCGGCTGTTCGGCCAGGTCACGCGCGCCTTGATCGAGGCGTCGAAGGCGCCGTCGACGGATCTTCGCGCGCGGATCGACGCCATCGACTGGAACCGCCGTCTATGGTCGACCCTGGCGATCGACTGCTGTCAGCCCGAGAATCAGCTCCCGCCCAGCCTGCGCGCCCAGATCATCTCCCTGAACTCCTGGGTCCGCCGCCATTCCAGCGCGGTGATGAAGGGCGACGGCCAGTTCGAGGATCTCATCGAGATCAACCGCATCATGATGCAGGGCCTGGAACCCAAGGTGGCGATGGCCGCGAACTAAGGGTCGGTCGCGCGCCTGCCACCTCTGCCCGCAATGTCCGCGAGGTTGGGGCTTCGATTTCCTCAGCTTCATATTCCGCGCTGCGACTAACCGATGTCGCGCCGCTGCAGACGGATTTACCTATGAATTCCTAAACCTATCCGATCCGCGAAGGGCTACTTCTCGAGTTGCACTAATATTTTCTTTCCCCAGCAGTATGCGGCCACAGCAAGCGCTGTCATCAAAATCCCGGAGCCCAACCAAAGCCAATTGCTGTTGGGTGGGTATCCAAAATTTGTGATTTTCATTGCGTCGAGTGTAGCCATCACAAATTGTGATACGCACAATAATTCAACAACTATCCAAACCATCCTTATTTGGATGAGGAATTGGGCTAGGCGGCGACCTAACGGGGTTTTATCTTTACTCATGGCAGCCTAGTTGTGGCGATGCGAGTTGACCACTAATCGCTGGACCAACCCGAAATATCCCCCAGCGCCGAGTTGAGGTCGAAGCGATCCTTTACCCGGCGAAAACCCGCCGGACGCCCCACCGGGTATGTAGGCGCCGCTTGCCGAGGCGCCACCAATTATCGCACCGCCGCCTTCGACGTGGACGCCAACCGGGTTGCCGGATAGTCCCGGCCTCATGGGGCCACTTATGCCTAAGCCTCCCTGGGGGCCAGCTCCTTCGAACATCCCCAAACCGAACATCGGGTCAACCTCACCATAAGCAAAAACTTGAGTGCCTACCAAGCTCCCGTTGAGCGGGATCGAAACACCTACTTGCCCAGAGGCGGAAGCGCCACCGAACTCGCCGGGCTATATGTTCCCCAACGCGGACGATCATGATGGCAGCAGGCCATCATCGCGGCCATGACCGGCCAGCCGGCGCCCGCGCGAGGCCATCGACGCCTCTAGGCAAAAACGCCCTTCCGGCCCGGCAATTCCTGCCCATCCTTTTGAATCTAGGCGGATTTTGCCGGGCGCCCGGATTTGACGATCTGGAAAAGCCGCGTTAATTCAAGGGGGTAACGAAATGCCGCCGTCGTGCCGAAATGGCACAGGCATTGCTTGCCTACTCGGTGGGGCAAAACGCCTCCGGCATCAAAATGATGTCGCACATCTGAGAACAGGAAGTTCCTCCCATGTCGCTAAGCGTCAACAACAACCCGGGCGCCCTCATCGCCCTGCAAAACCTCACCTCCACCGAATCGCAGCTGCAATCGGCCCAGAATGAGGTCTCCACCGGCCTGGCCGTCGCCGCGCCTTCGGACAACGGCGCCATCTGGGCCATCGCCCAGAACCAACGCGCCACCGCCTCCTCGCTCGACTCGGTCACCCAGTCGCTGCAGCGGGCCCAATCCACCATCGATGTGGCGACCTCCGCCGGTCAGTCGGTCTCCGACCTGCTGAACCAGCTGAAGTCCAAGGCGCTCGCCGCCTCCGACACCTCGCTGGACACCGCCAGCCGCAGTGCTCTGAACGCCGACTTCACCTCGCTGCGCAACCAGATCACCTCGGTGGTCGACAACGCCAGCTTCAACGGCTCCAACCTGATCGATTCCGGGGCCAAGAATATCTACGCCCTGGCCAACGCCAACGGCACCTCCCAACTGACCGTCGCGGCGCAGGATCTGTCCCTGGGCAGCACCAACGTCACCTTGACGTCGACCACCTCGATCAGCACCGCCACGCTGGCCCAAGCCGCCATCTCGGTCGTCCAACAGTCGATCACCAACGTCAACAACGCCCTGGCCAAGCTGGGAACGTCGGAAAACGCCCTGACCTCGCAGCAGACCTTCGTGGCCAACCTGCAGGACACGATCGACACCGGCGTCGGCAACCTGGTCAACGCCAACCTCGCCAAGGAAAGCGCCCAGCTCCAGGCCCTGCAGACCAAGCAGCAGCTCGGCATCCAGGCCCTGTCCATCGCCAACTCCAGCAGCTCCACGCTGCTCAGCCTCTTCCGCTGATCGGGATGGACCAGGAGGCGGGCGTTTCGTCCGCCTCCGCAAGCCTGGAGGGCGCCGCGTTCAGCGCGGCGTAAGGTGAGATGAGCAGCAGCTTTTCTGTCAGCAGCGCCGGTTCGCCAGGAGACGCCGCCTATGGCGGCGGCTCCCATGGCCAGCCGGACGGCGCCGCCCCGGGCGCCGAGCCCGCCACGGCCGAGCCGGCCCAGGGCGCTTCGCCCGACCCGGCCGACCTTCGACTGATCATCGAGGACGACCTGATCGCCGGCTCCTTTGTCTACAAAACCGTGGACCGACGGACCGGGAAGGTCGTCCAGCAACTGCCCCGCGAGCAGATTTTGGCGCTCCGCGAGGCGTCCGACTACACGGCCGGGGCCGTGATCAAGGCCAAGGTCTGAGGACCTTCCGGCCGATGTAGCGCGCGGTCCGTTTCGGGCCGCCGAAAGCGTGTTCAGCCGCCGCCCTTAAGAGGGGCGCGCGGCCACGCGCCTATGGGCGTTAACCTTTCAATCACCATGTCTGCTTAGCGTCGTTAATGAAGAACGAATCTTCAGGCGCGAGCAGAGGCTAAAAATGGCCTCTTCGCCCGCATCTGGCGGCCCGGAGAGCCCATATGTCGCTGACGATCAACAATAACCAGGCGGCGCTGATCGCGCTGCAGAACTTGAACGCCACGGAGGGTCAGCTCAACACGACCCAGAACGATGTCAGCACCGGTCTTGCCGTCAACAGCGCCCAGGACAATGCCTCGGTCTGGTCCATCGCCCAGGGGCAGCGGGCCGACATCAGCGCCCTGGACGCGGTGACCCAAAGTCTGAACCGCGCAACCTCCATCTCCGATGTGGCCTCCACCGCCGGCCAGTCGGTCTCGGACCTTCTGACCCAGATCAAGGCCAAGGTGGTCGCGGCGATGGACACCTCGCTGAACACCTCGTCGCGCACCGCCTTGAACAACGATTTCCAGTCGCTGCTCAACCAGATCAGTGACGTGGTCAACAACGCCAGCTTTGACGGCGCCAACATTCTGAACGGCTCGCTGAGCAATGGCCTGCAGTTCCTGGCCAACGCCGGCGGGACCTCGACCCTGACCCTGTCCTCCGAGAATCTCTCCCTCGGCGGCACCATCATTCCCTTCTCGGCGACCTCCGACATCAGCACCGCGACCCATGCGGCGGCCCTGCTGACCCTGGTCAACGCCTCTCTGACCAGCGTTGACAGCGCCCTGGGCAGTCTTGGCTCGCAGAGCAATGAGATCGCCGCCCACACCACCTTCATCGGCAAGCTGCAGGACGTGCTGCAGACCGGCGTTGGCAATCTGGTCGACGCCAACATGGCCACCGAGAGCGCCAAGCTGCAGGCCCTTCAGGTTCAACAACAGCTTGGGGTCCAGGCGCTGTCGATCGCTAACCAGGCGCCGGACGCCATCCTCAGCCTGTTCAAATAAATCTCACGACAATCCGGTTGGCGACGGCGCGGCTTCATGATGCTGTGCCGTCTCGTCGTTAGAGTGCGTCATGATCGAGTTGCGAGACCTCAAGGACGAGGACAGTGAGCGCCTGTTCCATTGGCGGCAGGAGCCGGAGGTGGATCGCTGGATGAGCGACCTGCCGCTGCAGGCCTATGACGAGCACCAGCGCTGGTTCGAGCATTTCCGCGCCGACCCGGACCAGACCGGCCGAATCATCTGCGAAAGCGGCCGGCCCGCCGGCTTCCTCAGCCTCACCGGCCTGGTGAGTCGCCATCGCCGCGGGGGCTGGGGCTGGTACATTGGCGAGGCGGCCGCGCGCGGTCGCGGCGCGGGCCGGGCGGCTCAGGCCCTCGGGTTGGATCTGGCGTTCGGCGTGCTGGGCCTGGAGAAGGTGTTCGCCGAGGTGCTGGCCGAGAATGGCGCGGCGCTGAAAGCCCAGGCCGCCGCCGGCTTTCGGCGGGAAGGCTATCTCCGCGACCACGTGATCAAGGACGGCCGCCGCCGCGACGTGGTGCTGCTGGCCATGCTGGCGCCGGAATGGGCCGAACGCCGCGACGGGGTGCGCAAATCCCTGGTCACATCGGGCCTGATCGCGGCCGCCTGACTGTAATCTATTAACGCCCCTTCAGCTTTTGCAGTCGATAATCCAACAGGTCGAACTGTGCCCGCATTGAGTCTGCCGTCTTGATCACGATAGATTCCAGTATCCTGAGCAACTACTACCTCTCCAAGGAAGGCATCCTGGGGAGCAGCTCAAGCACGTCCAATTCGGCGGCCTCGACCAGCGGCTCGACCGCGGCCAAACCCGCGCCGGCGCCGCCGTGGGACGCGACGACGCCCAAGACCCAGAAGGTCAGCGCCGCCAGCGCCCTGGCGACCCAGGTGCTGAACGGCCAGAACATCATCGACCCCAACACCTCGCTGACCAATATCAAGGGCGCGAGCACCCAGTACGACAGCCTCTTCACCCTCTATCAGGGCCTGAACGCCCTGGAGGGCATGACCGAGCAGATGCTGGCGTCGGGCGCCAGCACCTCTGGCAACGCCACCCTCGCCAGCGCTTTTCAGAGCGGCCTCAGCCAGGTGTCCAGCTATGTGAACGGGTTGGATCTGCCGAATCTGCGCATCAGCACCGGCACGGTGTCGTCGAACGACACCTCGACCATCGGCCCGGCGACGGAGCAGGACAACTACAACACCCCGGTCATCTTCGTCGGCTCGCAGAGCACCGCGGTGCCGGCGTTCCAGGGCTCGGTCCAGTTCAACATCAATATCGCCGGGATCAACGGCAAGAACAAAACCGTGCCCATCGACCTCAGCGGCATGGGCACGACGGCGCGCACCATGCCGAACGTGACGAGCTACATTAATTCCCAGCTGCAGGCCGCTGGCGTTGTTACGCGTTTTGCCGACAACGAAACCCCTGGGCAGCCGCAGGTCATCCAGGTCAACGGCCAGTCCGTCACCCTGCCGGCCGGCCCCGATCAGTGGGGGTGGACCATCCAGGGGGTCTCCACCGAACAGGTGTCGTTTTCCGCGCCCTCCACCGCCGCGGCAGTCTATGTCGCCCAAACCGCGGGCAACGCCGCCGGCTACGCCGCCCAGCAGGCCTCCGACGCTTCCCAGGCCGCCCTCGACGCGGCGGAGGGGATCGCCGACCCCGCCGCCACCACCAGTTCGACCACCTCCAGCAGCAGTTCGTCGTCCACCAGCTCGACCAGTTCGACGTCCTCCACCGACACCATCACCCAGCCGTTCCAGCAGCTGCTGACCTTCCAGAACAGCACCTCCTCGACCACCGCCACGGCGCCCGCGGCCGCCACCTCGCTGCCGGGCACGACCAACGCCGTCGCCGGTGAGATTTCGGCACAGGCGCTGGACACCAGCATCACCTCCGTCCAGGCCACCGCCACCGGCGCGGACGGCTCCCTCTATGTGCTGGGGGACGTCAACGGCACGACCGACAGCCAGACCATCCAGGGCGCGCAGGACGTCGTGCTGCAGAAGTTCGATTCCACCGGCAACCTGCTCTACACCCAGACCCTCGGCGCGGGGGCCTCGGCGAGCGGCTACTCCCTGGCGGTGTCGGCGGACGGTCAGGTGGCCGTGGCCGGGTCCTTCACCGGCTCGCTCGACGCGACCGACCTCGGCAACGGGGCCACTGGGACCGACAGCTTCGTCACCCTCTATGATTCCAGCGGCGATGAGGAATGGACCCAGACCGGCCTGCAGCCGTCCAACAACCAGATCAATTCGGTGGCCTTCGGCGCCAATGACGAGGTGCTGGTCGCCGGCCAATCCAACATCTCCACCACTGCCTCGCCGGCCTTTGGCGCGACCCAGGGCTTCATCGCCGGCTATTCCTCCACCGGCGACCAGCTGTTCAGCACCAACACCGGCACGGCCAACGCAGCCAGCCTGGCGGTGAGCGGCTCGACCGTGGTTGTGGCCGGCACCTCGGCCTCTGGCGACGCGGTCCTGAACAGCTATGCCCTGCAGACCAAGGGCGCGCCCACCCTCAGCGCCACCCGCGACCTGGGCTCGCTCGGCTCCGGATCCATCGCCGGGGTGGCGATCAGCAATGGCCAAGTGGTGCTGGCGGGCACCACCACCAACGGCGCCTTGAGCGCCGGTACGGTCACCAGCGCCGCAAACGGCGGCGAGGAAGCCTTCGTCGCCCAGTTGTCCACCAATCTGGCCCCGGCCTCCAGCGACCAGATCGCCTATTTCGGCGGCCCCAAGGGCACCAAGACCACGGCCACCGCCCTGACCATTTCGAACGGGCAGGTCTATATCGCCGGTTCGTCCAACACGACCCTGCCGGGGATGACCAGCGTCGGGACCCAGGACGGCTATGTCGCCAGCGTCAATATCGGGACGGGCACGATCGGCTGGTCGGAGCGGTTCTCGGGCCAGGACGGCTATGCGGCGCCGGAGTCCATCGCCGTCGCCTCCTCGGGCGCCAGCATCCTCAACAAGCTCGGCCTGCCCACCCAGACGATCCAGGAAACCAGCTCCCAGCTGCTGACCTCGGCGACCTCGGTCCGGGCCGGCGACACCTTCGAGGTGCGGACTCATCAGGGCGCGACGCCGGTCAAGGTGACCATCGCGGCCGACGACACGCCGCAAACCCTGGCCAGCAAGATCGAGGCGGCCACCGGCTATACCGCCAGCGTCAGCACCGAGACCCTGGACGGCCAGCTTCAGGTGGAGATCAAGCCCAACAATCCCGACTCGACCATCGAGCTGCTACCCGGGGCGAACGGGTCCAACGCGCTCACGGCCCTGGGCCTCAACGCCGGCGTGATTCAGACCGCCTCGGCCCTGTCCACCGGCACGAAGAAGAACACCAACCCGGCCATCGCCACCAATACCTATGGTCTGAACATCGACGGCAACTACGACCTGACCACCACCGCCGGCATCCAGGCGGCGCAAAAGTCGATCCAGACCGCCGCGGCCCTGGTCCAGACCGCCTACTACGCTCTGGTTAATGGCAACAAGCCTGCGTCCACCGCCAAACAGATCACCGGCACAGTGCCGGCCTATCTGCAGGCCCAGCTGGCGAATTATTCCGCCGGCCTTGCGCGTCTCACGGGATCGGGCTCGAGCAGTTCGAGTTCATCTGCTACGACCGGCAGTAGCGCCGCCTCGGTCGCCCTGTCACTGTTCACCTGACTTGAAACCATCGTGCGCGGGGCGTAGCCAGGATCAGCATGGATTGGCTCCAGGACCGCAGACTCCTGCTTACAATCGGCGGCGGCGCCCTGGCCCTGCTGATCTCCTTGGGCGTGGCGATCGGCCTCGTCGCTCGGGATCATAAGCCCGCCACCCCGCCGCCAGCTTCCGTCGGCGGCCTGGTGGTGCAGATGGGCGCCCCCGACAACGCCAAGCTCGACCCCGCCCAACCCCTGCGCTGTTTCGTCGGCGGCCAGTTCGAGGGCATGGAGACCCTGGCCGACTGCGCCAAGAAGAACGGCGTCGCCACCAAGGCGCTGGACGTCGGCGTCGACCCCAATGGCGCCCTGACCGCGGCCAATGGTGTGGGCGCTGACCTGGCGCCTCTGCCCCCCGCCGACCAGGCGCAGACCGACCAGGCCGCCGCACCGGACCAGGCCCAGCCGACCGTGGCCCAGGGGCCACGCGGGGCGCCCGCCGATTGCCAACGCTATGGCGGCGGCGGCTGGCACAAGGCCGGGGATGGCCTGACCCTCAGCGCCTGCGTCCAGGCCCTCTATTCCGGCCGCTGCGTGAAGACTGGGGAGGCGGCCTATGGCCGCTGGGGCGCCCAGACCCTGCGGCTGGTGCCGCACCGGGTGGAGACCTCAAACGACAACCGCAACTTCCGCACCCTGGTCGACCAGGACGACGCCAGCTGTTCCATCGCCGATTTCTGATCCTTAACGCGCCGCTCGCGCGCGTCGCGATCCCGGTGTAGCGTTTGCGTCATGAAACCTGCAGCGCTCATCCTGGCCGCTTCGGCCCTGACCCTCTCGACCTTGGCCCTGGCCGGCTGTCATGGGGAGGTCAAGGCGCCCGACACCCCCGGCGTCTGCTACCAGGCCGTGCCCCGGACCGACGGGACCATCACCTTCAACACCTTGTCCGCGCACGAGAATACCATGGAGGCCTGCGCCGGATCCCTGGAGGGGATGCGGCTGCGGTTCCTCGGCCTGGGCGGAAGCGTCCACAACATTGTGGGCGCCTATAACGGCCAGTATCTTTTCCTCGACCCCAGCGGCGTCTACGAGTCGCAATCCTTTAAGGGCGTGCGCTTCCCGTTCCTGATCCACACCGAAGACGGTCGGTTGGCGTCGCCCGGGGCGGTGCAACAATAGTCCGACAACAGTTGACAAGAACGTAACAAGAACATTAAGACTTAAGGCGAGCCGCCTCCCGCGCAGGGATTTCAGGCAGGCATGCGAAACGAGACCTATTCGAGGAGATGGCCGATGGCCGGCAGCGTCAATAAGGTGATCCTGGTGGGGAATCTGGGCAAGGACCCGGAAATCCGCACCCTCAATTCCGGCGACCGGGTCGCCAACCTGACGGTCGCCACGTCAGAGACCTGGCGCGACAAGGCCTCCGGCGAGCGCAAGGAAAAGACCGAGTGGCACCGGGTAGTGATCTTCAACGACAACCTGTCGAAGGTGGCCGAGAGCTATCTGAAGAAGGGCGCCAAGGTCTATATCGAGGGCTCGCTGCAGACCCGCAAATGGACCGACAACTCCGGCGTGGAAAAATACTCCACCGAGATCGTGCTGCAGAAGTTCCGCGGCGAACTGACCATGCTGGATGGCAAGGGCGGCGGCGATGACCGCGGCGACGAAGGCGGCTATTCCGGCGGCGGCTTCAGCGCAGCGCCGAGAGCGCAGCCGTCAGGCCCCCGCGAGACTTTCTCCGCCGATTTGGACGACGAGATCCCGTTCTAGGAGCGATTGGGGCTGAGCCACGGCAACTTCGGAATCGCTCCCCCGGTGGGGGAGCTGTCGCCCCGAAGGGGTGACTGAGGGGGCCTGGCCGCTACGCAGGCGGGGCCTGTACACCCTCAGCTAGACGATCATAGCCTATTCACCACCTCAGACACCTTCGCGAGGAGGAGCGGGGTAGACGGGCCTACTGCCCCGTAAACTGCGCCGGCCGCCGTTCCAGAAACGCGGCGACGCCTTCCTTGTGGTCCGCCGACTTGAACGCTGCCGACAGGGCCTGAACGTGGGCCTCCATATGGGTCGCCACGTCGCGCTCCAGCCCGCGCCAGACCAGGGTCTTCATGTGGCGCAGTGAGAAGGGCGAGGAGGCCAGATAGGTGCGCGCCTCGGCGTAGGCGGCGTCCATCAGCGCCTCGGGCGCCACGATCTGGTTGGCATAGCCGATCCGGTGCGCCTCCGCGGCCTCAAGGAACGCCCCCGAATAAAGCAGCCGCAGGGCCCGCGACGGCCCGATCAGCCGGGGCAGCAGCCAGGAGCCGGCGCCGGTGTCGGGCACCAGGCCGCGATGGGCGAAGTTCCAGGCGAAGCGGGCGCGGTCGGAGACGATGCGCACGTCGCACTGGCTGGTGAACTCAGCCCCCATGCCTACCGCGAACCCGTCAATGGCGCCGATCACCGGCTTGGGGCAGGCGACGATCGGCCACCAGACGCTGTGCTCGTGCGCCTCGCCGCGCACCCCGCGCGTCTCCCCGGGAACCGTGGCCAGGTCGGCCAGGTCCGTGCCGGCGCAGAAGGTCCCGCCCGCGCCGGTGATGATCAGCACCCGCACCCGCTCATCCTCGCCCGCCTTGCCCACCGCCTCGATGAAGGCGCGCAGCATGGCGTAGGTCATGGCGTTGCGTTTCTCGGCCCGGTCGATGGTGATCAACCCGATCCCGTCGCCGTCGACCTCAAAGCGGATATGATGCGCCGTCATGATCGCCTCCCGGAGCGTTTTGCGGAAGCCTAGCGCGGATGGGCGGCGGCTTCGAGCCTGGATCGGGCAGGCAGGCAGACGCGCCGACAATCGGATGCTCGCGCGGCTGAGATGGGTGAAAAACGGCCCGCGGGGGTGATAACGTCCAGACCATGCCGGCAGACCCCAATCCATTTGGCCTTGGCCTCAAAGCGAGCGAGAACCGGCTCGTCGACTTTGATCCGCTTTGGGCGAGAGCCTTCGCGGAGGAAGCGGCCCGCATCCAGAACGCTGTCGGGCCGCTCGCGCTGGCAATAGAGCACTACGGCAGTACGTCCGTTCCAGGCCTTCGCGCGAAGCCAATTGTCGATCTGCTCATCGGCGTGGCGGATATCGGTGACGGCTTAAAGATGATCGAGCCAATGGAGCGCATCGGCTACGATTACGCGACGAACCACGGCATCCCGGCGCATCACATCTTTGGCCGTCCATCGGTCCGCGAGTACCTGGCCCATGTGGTGGTTTATGAGGGCGACCAATGGCGAAGAAGCCTCCGATTTCGCGATCGGCTAAGAGATGACATCGAGGTTCGCGCGGCGTATCAGGCCCTCAAAGAGCAACTCGCGACGGCCGGGCTCTCGCGAGCGGCCTACACTGAAGGCAAGGCTGAGTTCGTGCTCGCCAATTGCGGCTAGTTCCGCTTGGCGGGGTGGGCGCTTGCACCGGAGCCGTCGCCAAACCTCACCTCACCGGAAACAGTCCACCACCGCCTTCAGCCACGCCCGCACATTGTCCTTCATCGCCTCGGACTTGCCGTGCCGCACCAGCACCAGGTCCAACTCCGGAACCACAACCGTGTACTGGCCCTCATAGCCGTTCGCCGAAAACGATCCCGGCCCGGCGATCTCCATCCACCAGTGGGCGCCATAGGGCAGGTCGTCCAGGCCCTCCTGGCGCGGGGTGGGCGTGCGGGCATAGTCGACCCAGCCTTCCGGCAGCAGCCGTTTTCCGTCCCACATCCCGTCCCGCAGATAGAGCAGGCCGAACCGGGCGAAATCCCGCGCAGAGCAGAAACAGTAGGACGAGCCGATAAAGGTCCCCGCGGCGTCGAACCTGGGCGTGGCGCTGGTCATCCCTAAGGGGCCGAACAGCCGCGCACGCATGAAGGCCTCGAAGTCGGGTCCGTAAGCATCAATCGCCCGCGACAGGCAGCGGCTGACGATATTGGTCGTGCCGCTGGAATAGGACCAGAAGCTTCCCGGCTCATGCGCCAGCGGCTTGTCGGCGGCATAGTGGGCCACGTCCTTTTCGCCATCGCCAAACAGCATGGTGATCACATCCGACGGATGGTCGCGGTCATAGTCCTCCACGAAGGCCAGGCCGCTGGACATGCGCAGCAGCAGGTCCAGGGTCAGCGCCCCGCGCGGATCGCCCGCCGCGCTCCATTCGGGCACGTCGGCCGGCGCATGGACGTCCAGCCTGCCGTCCAGCACCAGCATCCCCGCCAGCGCCTGGGTCATGCTCTTGGCCATCGACCAGGACGGATAGGTGGCGTCCGGGCCATAGCCGTCGGCATACCGCTCCAGGATCAGCTTGCCGCCCTGAACGATCACCACGGCGTGGGTCTCGCCCAGCGCTTCGGACGAGGCCTCCAGAAACGCGTCCGCCAACAGCTTGGCCAGCGGCGGCTTGGCCATGCCCGCGGGCAACTCGCCGGTCGGCCAGGCCTTGGTGGGCCAGGCGACGCCGGCCGGTTGGGAGGGCAGGGCAGGGAGGGACATGGCTGTGATCCGCCTTCCAGAGACTATTTCATCGCCGCCTTGTGCACACCCGCCAGCATGGCGTCCTGGGCCATATAGAGCTCATCGCCCACGGCGGTCGGCCAGGCGGCGTTCTGCACGACCACGATCTTGTCCTTCGGATAGACGGTGATCAACTGGCCGAAAATGCCCTCGGCGTTGAACTGCTCCGGCGAGGTGATCCACCAGAAATAGCCATAGCCGGCCGGCGGCGTCTCGCCGTTGTCGATCTGCACCTTGGTCGCCTCGGCGACCCATCCTGTGGGCACAACCTGTTTGTCGCCCGCCTTGCCGCCGCCCATGATGAATTCGCCCACTCGCCCATAGTCGCGCAGGGTCATGGAGATGCAGCAGCCGCCCCGCTCACGGCCGGCCGGGTCGGTCATCCAGACCGCGTCCTGCTCCATGCCATAGGGCTTCCAGATTTTCTGCGAGGCGTAGTCGGCCAGGGGCATGCCGACGGCGTTGGAGACCAATATCCCGACCAGGTCGGTCTCGCCGGTATTGTAGTTGAACTTCGAGCCCGGCGCGGTCGCACGCGGCAGCTTGGCCAGGTAGTCGACCATCGGGTCGTGCCCGGCCGGAACCTTGTTCTGGCCGGCCTGGGCCACGTCCGACTTGGGGTCGGCATAGTCCTCGTTCCACTTCACCCCCGAACTCATCATCAGCATCTGGCGCACCGTCACGCCCTCGTACGCGCTCCCCTTCAGCTCGGGGATATAGTCGGTGACGGGCGAGCTCAGGCTCTCGATCTTGCCGTCCTGGATCGCCGCGCCGACCAGGGTCGAGGTTAGCGACTTGGCCACCGAGAAGGAGGTCCAGCGATCGTGCGGCCCCCGGCCCAGGGCGTAGCGCTCCATGACGATCTTGCCGTCCTTGATCACCAGCAGGCCGGAGACGCGGTAGGCCTTCATATAGTCGGCCACCGTCCAGGTCTTGCCCTGATACTGGAAGGTCGGGTCGATCTGATGCGCCGCCACCGGCAGCGGATGCACCTTGGCGCCGCGATGGATGACGTGGGTCTTGTAGAGCGTCTCGATGGTGCGAAAGCCCTTGGCCTGTTCCTCGCCCTTCCAGAACAGGATGCTGGGCGTGCCGGGCTTGAGGGGCGTCTGGGCGAGGGCGGGTGTGGCCAAGGC
>Ga0302314_10013441_pt1 | contig 14074 bp, 15 predicted proteins | sample III_Palsa_N2_3_FD_200533 | JGI IMG/M metagenome (GOLD analysis project Ga0302314, IMG submission 200533) | Peat permafrost microbial communities from Stordalen Mire near Abisko, Sweden - III_Palsa_N2_3 | ecosystem: Environmental > Terrestrial > Soil > Palsa > Peat permafrost | place: Sweden... | reverse complement strand
TCGGGCAAGGGCGTTCCGGCGGCCTTCTTCATGGCCATCAGCCGAACGGTGATCCGGAGCGCCGTGGCCGGTTCCGGCTCCATCGAACAGGCCCTCGAGCACGCCAATGCGCTGCTGTACGCGGAAAACCCGGAGTGCCTGTTCGTCACCCTGTTCATGGCCGAACTCGAGTTCGCGACGGGCGTCCTGCGCTATGTGAACGCAGGCCATTGCGACGGCTACATCGTGCGTGGCTTAGACGGCGTGCTGGTCCTTCCAGCCAATGCGCCCGCGCTGGCCATGCTGCCGGCGCCTCGCTTCACGACCGAGACCGTCGAGCTCGGGCGCGGAGACCGGATCCTGCTCATCTCGGACGGCGTCACCGAGGCGTTCTCGTCCGAGGACGAGGCGTTCGGAGAGGAACGGCTGGAGCGCCTGCTTGTCGAACTGAAGGGGGCTGCGGCCAACGAGGCGCTGGCGGCGATAGACGACGCCGTGACCCGCTTCTCCGCAGGCTGCGAACAATCGGACGACATCACGTGCCTGCTGGTGGACCACCTCTGAGGAAGGCGAGGGTGAGCATGTTGGCGTCGTTCCGCCGTTCGTAGGCGAGGCCCTGGCTGAAGCTGCGCATGAGACGGACGCCCCGCCCGCCCATGGTGGCGTTTTCGATATCGGTCTCTATTCCGGGGTCCTTCGCGGCCGCCACATCGAAGGCGGCGCCCTCGTCGGTGATACGGAGCCGCGCCTCGGGACCTTCCAGCCAGGCCTCGACCCAGAACCGGCCCTCTGACGGAGAGGCCGCGTAGGCATAGAAGACCACGTTGGTCACCGCTTCCTCGACGCAGAGGCGCATCGCGAAGACCACATCATCGGACAGACCCGCCGAGCGGGCCCAGCCGTCGATCCAGTCCGCCGCATCGACGATCCTGTCCCTGACGGCCGGGGCTTCGAAGCGCTCCACCGGACTGGCGGCGGGAACGCTCACGCCAGATAGGCGCGGGCCGCCTCCCAGTTCGCGACGACGGTGACGATCTGGTCGAGGCCGCTGGTGGTGATCACCTTGTGCACCGGCTCCGCGGCGCCGAAGATCACCAGCTTGTTCTGGCGCTGGGCCGCCGCCTTGCCGCTCATGACGAAGGCCCGGATCCCCATCGAGGCGATGTAGTCGACCTGGCTGAGGTCGATCGCCACCTTGGGCCGGATTCCGGCGACCGCCGAGAAGCGCATGTCGATCTTGTCGGCGCCCTTCAAGTCGAGCCGTCCGACCAGTGCGATCTTGGTCAGACCGTCTTCCTCGTCGACGAACATCTCCATCACGCCGTTCCAATCCCCGTGCGGGCGCACTCCGCCCCTGTCTGGGTAGCTTCGCTTAGAGGAGCCACGTGTCAATTGGGTGACGGAGCTGCTTTCGTGGGCGCCGACCCGTGCTTGTATCCGGGCACTATTTCCGGTAACATTTCCGGAAATATCCGGATAAATCATATGGACACCGCTGCAAAATCCGCTGTCGCTCGCCACCGCGCGCGCTTGGAGCGTCAAGGCCTCGTTCGGATCGAGGTCAACGTTCGCAAGGAAGATGCGAGCCTCGTTCGCCGAATCGCAACCGCGCTGACGGACCCGGCGCGCCAGGTCGAGACGCGGAGGCTCCTTCAGCAGCGATTGGTCGAGACGCCGAAAACCAGGCTGAAGGCGCTTCTTGCGTCGGCGCCGCTCGACGGGATCGACCTTGATCGCAGCGGCGATCTCGGACGCGAGATCGAGCTTTGAACTACCTGATCGATACCAACATCATATCCGAGGTTCGCAAAGGCGACCGCTGCGACGCGAACGTCGCCGCATGGTATGCGTCGATCGCCGACGAGGACCTGTTCCTCAGCACACTTGTCGTGGGCGAGATCAGAAAGGGCGTCGAACTCTTGCGCGCGCGAGATGCCGGAAAAGCGACCGCTCTTGAGCGCTGGCTTCAAGATGTCGAGAGCGCTTTTGAGGGACGCATCCTCGGTATCGACAACGCCGTATCCCACCAATGGGGCCGCATGAGCGCGATCAGAACCGTCCCCGTTATCGACGGCCTGATCGCGGCCACCGCGCTGGCCAACGGCCTGACGCTGGTGACGCGCAACGACAAGGATGTCTCAGGCCTGGGCGTGCATGTCTTGAATCCGTTCGACACCGCCGACGAGGACCTGACGTCTTGATCGCGACGGACTCGGATAGTCGCTAGAAACAGCGCGGCCGGAGCGAAGGGTGGCGGAGAGGGTGGGATTCGAACCCACGGTACCCTTGCGAGTACTCCGCATTTCGAGTGCGGTGCATTAGACCACTCTACCACCTCTCCAGGCGCATCCCCCCGCAGGGGCTCGCGGGGTCCATCGCGAGGGCGCGATCCATAGCGGCGGGAAACGGATTTCGCAACTGGGTGTGCGCGGATGAAATCGCGGCGTTTCGCCCATCAGCCGGCCCGGGGATAGAGCACCATCTGGGTGCAGCGGAACAGGGCGATCGGCCGGTCCGAACCCTCGGCCCGGACCTCGGCGTCCCACACCTGGGTGGTGCGGCCGCCGTGCACGAGGCGCGCGTCGCACTCCACCGCCCCGCCTCGGGCCGTGCCGAGGAAGTTGGCCTTGAGCTCGATGGTGGTGAACCCCGCCGCGCCCTCGGGCAGGGAGCGGACGCAGCCGTAGCCGCAGGCGCTGTCGGCCAGTGCCACCACGCTGGCCGCATGCAGGAAGCCGTTCGGCGCCATATGGTGCGGTTTCACCTCGAAGCGGCCACGCACGTGGCCTGGCTTCACCTCGCTCCACTCCAGCCCGAGGTGGGCGGGCAGGCTGCCGACCTGGCGCTCGGAGAAGGCGGCCGCCTGATTGTCGCCCGCGGCATCCTCGCTCACGTCATTCTCACTCAAGTCAGGCGACTCCAGTCCGCCGGCGCCAGCTGGGTGAACACCCGGCGCAGGTCCCGCTCCACCGTCTCGAAGCCGGCGCCGGGCTCGACCCGCGCCTCGTCGAGGTAGAGGCCGCGGTTGATCTCGATCTGCAGCGCGTGCACGCCCTTTTCCGGCTTTCCGTAGAATTCGGTGGTGAAGCCGCCGGCGTAGGGGGCATTACGCGCCACCCGGTAGCCCAGGGCGGTGAGCTCGCGTTCCCAGGCCCCGGTGACCAGGCGCGAACAGGCAGCGCCGAACCGGTCGCCGAGCACGAAATCCGGCGCCGGCGCGCGTCCCGAGCCGGCTGCGGCCGATGGCATCGAGTGCCAGTCGATCAGGATGGCCACGCCGAACGCCGCGCGGGTCTCGTCGAGCAGGGCCTTGAGCGCGGCGTGATAGGGGCGATGGACCTGGTCGATCCGGCGCTTGGCGTCGCCGAAGGTGAGCTTGCCGCGGTAGATCTCCTGGCCTTCGGCCACCACCCGGGCGATCGAGCCGAGACCCGCCGCCACCCGCGCGGTGCGGGCGCAGGCGAAGGGCGGCAGCTCGTCCTCGAACATGGCCTGGTCGAGCTCATAGGGCTCGCGGTTCACGTCGATGTAGGCGCGCGCGTAGCAGGCCGAGAGCAGCGGCGCCCCGCGTTCGACGCCGCCGGCGATCAGGCCATCGACGAAGGCGTCCTCCGAGCGGCGGATGGCGGCGGTGTCGAGCGCCGAGGCGGCCAGCATCTCTTCCGGATAGAACCGGCCCGAATGCGGGCAGGCGAAGATCAGCGGCGTCGACAGGCGCGCCGGGCGAATGAGCGTGAACGGCGGGGTGATTTCCGCCGCGTTTGTCCGGACCTGGCCGATAACGTCCATGAGCCGCACTATTGGCGATCCGGCGTCCGGGTCAACGCGCCAGACGAATACGAATGATTTTGCGCATGCGACAGCGTGGTTTAGCCGCGGTTTACACTCGTCGATGTACAGTGCGGCCTGATGTTCAGCGGACCGTGGACCCGATGACCCGCATCCTGCTTGCCGAAGACGACGATTCCCTCCGCGCCTTTCTGTGCAAGGCGCTGGAGCGGGCCGGCTATGAGGTGGTTTCCTGCGCCGACGGCGACGAGGCGATCTCGGCCCTGGCCGAAGGCCCGTTCGACGTGCTGCTCACCGACATCGTCATGCCGGGCGCGGACGGTATCGAGGTGGCGCGTGAATGCGCCGCCCGCTCGCCACGGACCCGGATCATGTTCATCACTGGCTTCGCCGCCGTGGCCCTCTCGGCCGGCTCGCGGGCGCCCGAAGGCGCCAAGGTGCTGGCCAAGCCGGTGCACCTGCGCGAAATCGTCGCCGAGGTCGAACGGATGATGGCCGCGGCCTGACACGATCTGGTCTCCCCCATCACAGATGGGGGAGTACGGCCGAAGGTCGGGAGGGGGCGCCGGCGCAGCCGGCGTTCAGTTCAGCCGCCGCCGTTCCGCGCCTATGGCGGGGCCCCTCCACCACATCGTGGTCCTCCTCCCCATCTGCGATGGGGAGGATTTTGAACCTCAAACTCAGTTATTCGCAGCCTGCGGCGTGCTCTTGGCGTCCCGCTGCATGGTCTTGGACACCAGCTTGTTCCAGTTCAGCAGCGAGTTGAGGTGCAGGTAGATCTGCTGCAGCGCGCCGTTGTCGCGCAGCTCGGCCAGCTTCTCGAGCGGCAGGGCGTTCAGCTTGGCTTCCGAAATGCCAAAGAAGTCGGCGATCCGCTGCGGCTCGCCGGCCGTGCCGTCGGGGTTCTGCGGGGTGTAGAACTGCTCCTTCAGCTCGAACAGGTCGAGGGCCTTGAGCGTGTCGACAAAGCTGACCGTGCGCTGCCGCTCGGCTTCGAAGTTGCTGCAGAACTCCACCGCGTTCTGGGTGAACTGGGTCGGCTGGCCGGCCTCGAACAGGGGCACCTCGCCGTTCTCCTGCACCGCGGCGGCGTCGCGCTCGATGCACACCAGGAGCTGGCCGCTGGTCGGGTCGTTGGCCAGCACGAACGGATAGCGCCGGATGTAGGCCGGCACATAGGTGTCGAACTCGAAATAGCCCTGGTCGGTGATGAACAGGTTCTCGTTCTGGCGGATGCTCATGATCGCCAGCGGCTGGTAGTCGGTTCCCGTGAAGATGATCGGGAAGCACAGGCTGGCCGGTCCGAACTCGGTCACCGTCAGCGGCACCGCGTGGGCCGGGCGGACGAAGTTGAACGGCTGGTCGACCTGCGACAGGCCGAGGTTGCCGTGCTGCTCCGGGTTCAGAGGCTCGGGCCGCGAGTACAGCAGCACCTGGCCGGAGAGTTGGGGCTGGCCCGCTTGGGTCTGGATTTCCATAGGGAGGTCGCGCTTTGCAGGCTGGTCGGAGAAAAAGAGTCGGCGGGGTCTAGCCCAAGCCGGGCGATCGGGCAAACGCGGCCGTGGGTCGCGCCGCCTTCACGGGCGAGGGCAAGCATCGGGCGCGACAGGACGGGGCCCGGGACTGTACAGCCGGAGGGTCTGGAGCAGGAGCCGGCCGCCGAGCACGCCCAGGATCACCGCGCCGGCAAGCCCGGAGGCGGCGTCGGCCCAGCGCCAGCCGAACAGGCCGCCCGCCCCCAGGCCGACCAGGGCCACGATCGCGACCGCGGCGTCGCCGAGCATATGCACCAGGGCGGCGCGGTGGTTCAGGTCGCCGGCGCATCCCCGTCCCAGCGCCAGGATGGTCAAGGCGTTGGACAGCAGGCCGAACACCGTCAGGGCGATGGCCGGACCGTAGGCGACCGGTTCCGGGGCCGACAAGCGCGAGAGGCTCTCGACCGCCAGCCCTGCCGACAGGACGACGATCAGAACGGCGTTGATCGCGGCCGCCCTGCCCGCTTCCCGCGGCGCGGGGCCCGCGGCCGTCGCGGCGCCCCAGATCGCGATCAGCAGGGCGCCGACGTGCACCAGCGAGTGCAGGCCGTCGGCGGTGAGGGCCAGCGAGTGGGTCAGCGCACCGCCCGCGAGTTCGGCGGCGGTCGCGGCGGCGCAGACCGCCAGGGCGAGGGCCAGCCGGCGCAGGCCGCCCGCCACGGTCAGAAGTCCTTGGTCATGCCGACGAACAGGCCGCGGCGCGGGCCGAATTCCGGCGCGCCGACGCCGACGCCGGTGCCGTCGCGGATCTCGTAGACCTTGTCGAACACGTTGATGACGTCGAGCCGGGCTTCGAGCTTGCCCACCATCGGCAGGTCGGCCCTGTGCGAGAACGCCAGGTTGATCTGGGTGTAGGGCGGCAGGGCGTCGCCGTTAGGGACGGCGCCGGCCCGGCGCAGGCCCGAGCCGTAGAGCAGGTCCACCCCGGCGGTCGTCCCGGTCAGCACGCCGTCCTGGAACTTGTAGGAGGCGCCCGCCGAGCCCGTGTAGGTCTGGTTGTGGTCGAGGAAGATGGCGTGGTCGGCGATATAGGCCAGGTCGGACGGCGAGAAGTTGAACTGGCTGGAGGTGATCGTCTCAGCCTTGGCCTGTTCGGCGGCGAAGTTGACGTAGGCCGAGATGGGACCGCGATTGTAGTTGGCGCTGAGCTCGACGCCCTTGATCACCCCGTGCTCGTAGTTGAACGGCGTCAGGATGATAGGCGCGCCGAACTGACCCTCGTCGAGCAGCTCGTGCGAGACGCGGTAGTAGGCGTCGATCCCGAGGGTCAGGCCCTTGAAGGCGCCGCCGAGCTTCTGCTCCACGCCCGCGTCGTAATAGCTCTGCCGTTCGGCGCGGGGGGTGTCGTCCTGGGTCGTCGCCGGCGCGGCCGAGGTGCCGGCGAATTTGGCCAACGAGGCCGAGCCGACCAGCTCGAACGGCGGCGGGGTGAAGTAACGGGCGTAACCGACGTGCGCCGCCAGGCCGCTGAGGGGCTCCCACACCGCGTTGATCCGCGGCGACAGCTGCATTTCATCGCGAAAGCCGTTCACGTCGTCGAAGCGCAGGCCGTAGTTCAGGGTCAGTTGCGGCGCCAGCTTCCACTCGTCCTGGACGTAAGCGCTGTAGGTGAACTGGTCCTTGCCGCCGTTCTCGACAATGCTGATCGGGGCTCCCGTCTGGACGCCGGCGCCGTTCACCGGAAACACTTCGCTGGTGGTGTCCGAGATGGCGCGCTCGCCTTCGAGGATGATCCCGGCGCGGAGGGTATGGGCGTCGTCGAGCCGGTAGACCCCCTCGCTCTGGGTCCCGACCGCGAAGTCCTTCTTGGACGCCGCCTGGGCGATACCGTTGTAGAGCAGCTCGCCCGTCACGTCCGGCCGGTAGGTCAGGGTGGAATAGCGGCTGAACACCGAATTCTGCAGGGTGAGCTTGCCCTCGTCGTGCAGCCAGGAGCCGATGGCGTAGCCGGTGATCTCGCGCTGGGTCTCGTCGAGGTCCTGGCTGGGGAAGGCGCCGGACCCGGGCAGGGTCCACATGCCGCTGGGCTGCAGGCCCACCGGGTTGGGGATCTGGAACCAGTCGTCGGAATAGCCGGCGATCAGCGAAATCCGGTCGTTCTGGCCGATGTTGTGGTCGCCGTAGACGAACAGCGAACCCTGGTTGGAGCGGTCGTGGTCGGGGGTGGAGGATCCGTCCACCGAATCGATGCCGAGCTGGGTGCGCTTGAAGTCGCCCGAGACGAACAGATTGCTGTCGCCGACGTTGGCCCCGTATTCGAAGCTCGGCTCATAGTCGCCGTGCGATCCGCCGTAGAGCGACACCTGGCCGCCGTTGTCGAACAGGCCGGACTTGGTGGAGATGTCGATGACGCCGGCCGTGCGCAGGCCGTACTGGGCCGGCATGGCGCCGGTGATCAGGCTGAGCTTGCCGACCAGTCGCGGCGACAGCGTCTGGCCGAACACCGAGATGCCCTCGGGCAGGATCACCCCGTTCAGGCGGTATTGGATGCCGTTGTGGTCGTCGCGGATGTGCAGCTGGCCGAAGCCGTCCTGGACCACGCCGGGCAGTTGCAGCACCACCTGGCTGAGCTGCTGGTTGTCGGCGCCCGGCAGGGCCTGGATCGCGGCGTTGTCGACCGTGTAGGTGGTCGCGCCCAGGCTGGGCTGGATGGTCGCGCGGGCGGCGTTCAAGCGTTGCGCAGTTACAACAACCTCGGTGGAACCGGCAGGCGACTCCGGCGCGGAGGTTTGCGTCGGCGCAGCGGCCTGGGCCGCGGCTCCCGCCGGCTGCAGATCCTGGGCGCGCGATGAGCCTGCCGCCAGGGCGAGCGCAGACAGGCTTACAGCGGCGAGCATGGGATGCAGGCGGGACATCAGGCCTCGATGGAGGGGGAGGAGGGACGATACACTATAACATTCTGCTGTCTGGGGGCAGCAGATGGGGAGGTCAAGTCCCGCTTGCGGGGCATCAAACGCTGATGCAGGGTTTTTTCATGGCCGAATGCGAACATCCTCATGAAGGGCCGACGGGTCTGACCGGTCGAGATCTGAATCATGCCCTGACCCAGGCGGACGACCGGTGCGTGCGCGCCGGCGAACGGATGACCCAGCCGCGGAGGCGCGCGCTGGAGCTGCTGCTCGAAGCCGGGCGGCCGATGAAGGCGTACGATCTGATCGACATCTTTGGGGAGGATGGACGGGCGGCGAAGCCGCCGACGGTCTATCGCGCGCTCGATTTCCTGTCGAGGCAAGGGCTGGCGCACCGGATCGAGAGCCTGAACGCCTATGTCGCCTGCGAGATGGGCGAACGGAGCCACGCGGCCGCCTTCCTGATCTGCGACTGCTGCGGCGCGACCGAGGAGATCGAGCCCTTCGCCCCCGAACGGGTGCAGGAGGCCGCCGCCGAGGCCGGCTATCTGATCGACCGCGTCACCATCGAAGCGCACGGTCGCTGCCCCGCCTGCATGTGACAGGCTGAACCGGACGCGCTCTGGCTTCCTTATTGGTCGCGCTGCCTGGTCGGCTAACCGATTCCACTTAGCCGGGCAGCGCTCTGGCTTCCTTATTGGTCGCGCTGCCTGGTCGGCTAACCGATTCCACTTAGCCGGGCAGCGCTCTAGGCTTTTGTTTTGACGCGCGTTTCATCCGAAAACCGGTTTCCACTTTTCGGAACGCACTCTAGACACGCCGCATCGGCATGGGAGGCGTGTGTGACGGGCGCGGTGGAGATCTGGCGCGGCGGCGTCAACACCTGGGAATGCGACGAGATGGGGCACATGAACGTGCGCTTCTACGTCGCCCGTTTCATGGAAGGGCTGGCGGGGCTGGCGATGCGGCTCGGCCTGCCCGAAGCCTTCTCGCCGCAAGCGACGGCGACCCTCCTGGTGCGCGACCATCACCTGCGGTTCCTGCGCGAAGCCCGCGCCGGGGCGCCGCTGCACATGACCGGCGGCGTCGTCGAGCTCGGCGAGACCGACGCGCTGGTGCTGCAGGTGCTGATCCACACCCGTACCGGTGAACCCTGCGCCACCGCCCTCACCCGCGTCTCGCATTGCGCGCCCAGCGGTCGCGACTTTCCCTGGCCTGGCCGGACCCGCGCCGCGGCCGACATCCTGCGCGTGGACGTCCCGGCCTTCGCGGCCCCGCGCAGCATCGACGCCGGCCCCGTTCAGCCGACCGCGAGCCTCGAGGCCGCCGACCGTCTGGGTGTCGGCTGCGCCGGGCGCGGGACCATCGCCCCTCAGGATTGCGACGCCTTCGGCCGGATGCGGCCGGAAATGTTCATCGGCCGGGTGTCGGACGGGGTGCCCGGCCTGCTGTCGCCGGTACGCAAGGCGGTGACCGAGGCGGCGGCGGAGAACACCCGGCGCGTGGGCGGAGCCGTGCTGGAGTACCGGCTGATCTACCTCGACTGGCCACTGGCTGGCGATCACATCGAACTGCGCTCCGGTCTCAGGGGGTTCGACGACAAGACCCAGCGGATGACCCACTGGCTGCTCGACCCGGTCAGCGGCCGGCCCTGGGGTGTTTCCGAGGCGGTGGCGGTGAACTTCGACCTCGACGCGCGCAAGATCATCCCCATCCCGCCGGCCGTGCGCGAGGCGCTGAAGCCATTCGTGACCGAGGGGCTGACGCTCTAACCCGCCGCCAGGACCTCGGCGAAGGCTTCGCCGGCCGGGAGGGCGCGGGCGGGGCCGAGCACGGCGGAGGCGGACTGGCCTGAGGCGATCATCCGTTCGCCCACCCGTTTCAGGTCGTCCAGCCCGACCGCGTCGATCTCGGCGGCGACCTCGGTGGTGGGGAACAGGCGGTCGAAGAACAGGATCTGGGCCGCGTTCTGTTCGGCGCGGGCCAGCGGCTGTTCGCGGCGCATGAAATAGCCGGCCCGGACCTGGGCCCGGGCGCGGGCCAGTTCGCCGGGCGTGGCGTCCGCCGTCAGCCGCTTGAGGATCTCTGCCGACAGCCGCGCGGTCTCGGTCGCCTTGGCCGCCGCCACGCCGGCGTAGACGCCGACCAGCCCCGCGTCGTCGTAGGCGTCCTCGTAGGCGTCGATGGCGTAGGCCAGGCCCCGCGCCTCGCGCGCTTCCTGGAACAGACGGGACGACATGCCGCCGCCGAGGATCTCCACGAAAGCGCCCTGGGCGAAGATGTCGGGGTGACGGCGATCGACCCCGGGCAGCATCAGGACGACGTGAGCCTGCTCCAGTTTGCGCTTCTCGCCGGACCGCGCGCCAAGGAAGGTCGGCGCAGTCGGCGGCGGCAGGGGTTCGCCCGCCGCCATGTCGCCGAAAAGGGCCTCGGCCAGGCGCAGCAGTTCGGCCTCGTCGACGGCGCCGGCCGCCGACACCACCAGCCGCTCCGGTGCATAGAGGCCGCGATGGAAGGCCGACAGGGTGTCGCGTTTCGCCGGGGCCAGGCTCTCGACCTTGCCGAGGATCGGCCGGCCCAGCGGATGATCGCCGAAGGCGGCGGCAAGGGCGAGGTCGAACACCAGGTCGTCGGGCTGATCGGCCGCCTCGGCGATCTCCTGGGCGACGACGTCCTTTTCCCGCTCCAGTTCGTCCGCGTCGATCCCGGGACGGCGGATCAGGTCGGCGATCACCGCCATGCCGAGCGGCAGGCCGCCCTTGAGACAGCGCACCTGGAAGCTGGTCCGCTCCTGGCCGGTAGCGGCGTTGATCTGGCCGCCCTCGGCCTCGATCGCCTCGACGATATCGCGGGCCGAACGTTCGCCGGCGCCCTTGAACACCATGTGCTCGAGCAGGTGGGCCCAGCCGGCCACGCCGGGGCTCTCCCAGCGCGCGCCGCCCTTGACCACGACCGACAGGGCCAGGCTCTCCAGCCCAGGCATGGGATCGGCGACCACGCGGACGCCGTTGGAGAGGGTGTGGATCAACGGAGTGGTCACCGGCTCTCCCGAACGAAGGTCTTCACCGCCTCGACATCGGCCGGCAGGCGGGTGATGCGCTCGGGGCGGGCGTAGAGATCGCCGACCCGCTTGGGCAGGGCCGGATGGACGCCGGTCGCGGCTTCGACCGCCTCGGGGAACTTGGCCGGATGGGCGGTCGACAGCACCACCGTCAGCCCCGGCCGGCCGGCCGCCGCGTGCAGAGCCACCGCCGTGTGCGGATCGACCAGTTCACCGCTCGCCTCCAGCGCTTGCGCCATGGTCCGGCCGGTGAGGGCTTCATCGGTCGTGGCGGCGTCGAACAGGGCGGCGATCTCGCCCCGCGCCTGGCTGGGCAGGTCGAGCGATCCGGTGGCGCCGAAGGTGGTGAAGGCGCGCGCGGTCCGGGCCGCATCACGGCCGACCGCCTCGAAATAGAGCCGCTCGAAGTTGGAGGCGATCTGGATGTCCATGGCCGGCGACTGGGTCGCCACCACCGCGCCTCGGGCATAGCGCCCGGTGGCGACGGCGCGGGCCAGGATGTCGTTGGCGTTGGTGGCGACCAATATCCGCTCGATCGGCAGGCCCATCCGGTGCGCCACATAGCCGGCGAAGGCGTCGCCGAAGTTGCCGGTCGGGACGGCGAAGCTGACCTTGCGGTTCGGCGCGCCGAGCGCGACCGCGGCGGTGAAATAGTAGACGCTCTGGGCCACGATCCGCGCCCAGTTGATCGAGTTGACGCCCGACAGGTCGACCGCGTCGGCGAAGACCCGGTCGGCGAACAGGGCCTTCAGGATCGCCTGGCAGTCGTCGAAGGTCCCGTCGATGGCGATGCAGCGCACATTCTGGTCCGGGACGGCGGTCATGAACCGGCGCTGGACCTCACTGATCCGCCCGTGCGGGAACAGCACCACGAGGTCGATGTCGGGCGAACCGCGGAAGGCCTCCACCGCGGCGCCGCCGGTGTCGCCCGAGGTGGCGCAGACGATGGTCAGCTTGCGGCCCTGCGCCTTCAGCGCGTGCTCGTACAGCGGCCGAAGCAGCTGCATGGCCACATCCTTGAACGCCAGCGTCGGCCCGTGGAACAGCTCCAGCAACCAGAGGTCGGTGTCGAGCTGGCGGAGCGGGGTCACGGCCCGGTGCGCGAAACTGGCGTAGGCCGCCCGGGTCATGGCCTCGGCTTCGTCGCGGCTGAGCGCGTCGCCGGCGAAGCGCAAAAGGATTTCGGCGGCCACGACGGCGTAGGGCGCGCCGGCGAAGGCGGCGATCTGGCCGTGGCTCAGCTGCGGCCAGGTTCCGGGCACATAGAGACCGCCGTCGGGCGCCAGGCCGGCCAGCAGCGCCTCTGTGAACGAGACCGCGGGCGCGCCGCCGCGGGTGGAGATGTACTGCATCAACCGGCCTTCCGCCGACGCCTTACGAGGGCGGCGATGTAGATCGCGATCAGCGCCGCCGCCAGTCCGAACCAGGTGATGGCGTAGCCGAGGTGGTTGTTGGGGATGTCGACCGGCGCGGGCCGGGGGGTGATGGCGGTGGCCGCCGCCGGCCGTTCCAGCATCAGGAACACGGGTGCGGCGTCCGGCGCGCCGAGGGCGGCGCCGATCCCTTTGGCGTCGCGCCAGCCGAACTGGTTTGGACCGCTGACCGGCGTCGCCATGAAGGGCCGGCGTTTGGGCGCCCCCCGCAGCACGCCGGTGATCTCCGGCGGGGCGGCCAGGGCGGTGTCGGCCGCCGCGGCGCTGTCGGGCTCGACCCCGAGGTCCAGCAGCACGGCCGGATAGGGGCCGGATTTCAGCCGGCACAGGACGATCGGCCGCCAGCCGGGTCCGTCGTCGGTGATGGTGTAGATGCGGGCCGCCGGCGCGGGCGGAGCCGGCTCGCAGGCGGTGGTCACGCGGATGAAGTCCACATCGCGCCCGGCCTGCAGATGGTTCAGCGCCACATTGAGCGGCTCGGCCGGCGCGTATTGCAGGGCCTGGATCCGCGCCAGAAGGTCGGTTTTCCACTGCAGCCGCTTCACCTGCCAGGCGCCGAGCCCGCACAAGGCCGCGACCGCCAGGATCACCAGGATCAGGGTGAGGATCGAGAACCTCTGTCCGGCCGGCTTAGCCACGGATCTGGCCTTCGCCGGCGTGATTGTGGAACTGCATGGCGATGAGCAGGCTCTTGGTCGGCCGAAGCAGGGCCATGCAGGAAATCAGGCCGACCGCCGGCCAGATCATCAGCAGCAGCCACCAGGGCGGCCGGGCGGCGATCTCGTGCAGCACCAGGCCGAAACAAGCCAGGAAGCCCGCGATCAGGATCACGAACACTGCCGGTCCATCGCCGCTGTCCGCCGCCTTGAGATCGAAGCCGCACACTGCGCACCGATCGGCGACACCGAGGAAGCCGGTGAACAACGCCCCACGGCCACAGTTCGGGCAACGGCACAGGAGTCCGGCGCGGAGCGCGCCCAGCAGCGAGGGCGCGGCGTTCACACCGCCCTCAGTGGAGCTTGGGCAGGGTGACGTAGATGAAGGCGAACAGGAACAGCCAGACCACGTCGACGAAGTGCCAGTACCAGGCGGCCGCCTCGAACCCGAAGTGCTTCTGGGGCGTCATCTGGCCAGCCAGGATGCGGATCAGGCAGATGGTCAGGAAGATGGTCCCGATCAGCACGTGGAAGCCGTGGAAGCCGGTGGCCATGAAGAAGGACGAGCCGTAGAGGCCGGCCGCTGAGCTCTCGGGATTGAAGAACAGCTTCTCGGTGATGATCTCGCGGTACTCGTAGGCCTGGACGCAGGTGAACGAGATGCCGAGCAGGATGGTCACGATCAGGCCGTTGCGCGCGCCCTTGCGGTCGCCGTGCTGCAGGGCGTGGTGGGCCCAGGTGACGGTGGTGCCCGAGGTCAGCAGGATCAGGG
>Ga0302314_10013439_pt1 | contig 14075 bp, 8 predicted proteins | sample III_Palsa_N2_3_FD_200533 | JGI IMG/M metagenome (GOLD analysis project Ga0302314, IMG submission 200533) | Peat permafrost microbial communities from Stordalen Mire near Abisko, Sweden - III_Palsa_N2_3 | ecosystem: Environmental > Terrestrial > Soil > Palsa > Peat permafrost | place: Sweden... | reverse complement strand
ACTTTGGCCACCACGGCATCTCCATCAACGTCAGTAAGAGTGCGGGAAGAGTCCTGTAAAATCAAGCGCAAAGCGATACTTTTTCGCCCAATTTCTACGCCTTGTCCTCGATAAACATCGAAGACAATGAGGTCGGTAAGAAGGCCGGATGCGCTAACAGTAACATTTTCCTGCAACACTGCGAGAGGAACACTTTCGTCGATGACAATGGCCAAGTCGCGTCGTATGCTGGGAAACTTTGATATCTTGTTGTATTTCGATGAGTTAGCGACGAAAGCTAACTCAGTTTCTACCTCAAATAATAATGTTCCCCCCGGCACCCCCAGCGGCTTCAATAGCTGCGGATGTACTTCTCCCAGCCATCCCACAGGCGTCGAATCGCGATAAATTCGCGCCGTGCGACCAGGCCGTAAACACGTCATGGTCGCAGCCTCAAAACGGTACGACGCGACGTCGCCCGTGAGAGCAAACAACGCCATCAAGTCCGACTTCACATCATAGAAATCCAACGCCTCGCGCGGACTGCCCCATTGCTCAGGCCAGCGTTGCCCCAAGGCGATGCCCGCGAGCGTCTCGACCTCTTGCAGCGCCGCGCCCGACACGTCGAACTTCTTACCGATCTCGAACATGCGCACTCGCGTTTGTTGTCGACGAATATTTTCTCGCGCCGCCTGCACCAGCCCTGTCCACAACGACACCCGCATCTCACTCAAGTCAGCCGAGATGGCATTGCCCAACGCCAGCACCGGCACGTCGGGGAATAGTTGTCGTTGCAGCTCCGGGTCCACGAAGCTGTAAGTTATCACTTCGCGATAGCCCGCATCGGCCATGGCCGTCAGCAACCGCTCATTGGGCACCCGGGACTCGGTCGCAACCCCCGCAATCTGCGGCGCCATGGCATGCTGCTCGAGAATGCTATCGAAGCCGCGCAGGCGCGCGACCTCCTCCACGAGATCCGCCTCTATGCGAATGTCGAAACGATGAGCCGGCCGGCGCGCACGCCACCCCTCCTTCGTCACCTCGACCTCGCCCGTCACCGCCGTCAGCAGCGCCTTGACCTCGGCGTCCGGCACGGACACCCCCAACAGTCGCGAGAGCTTGGACCGGCGCAAACTCACCCAGCCCTCGTCCACTCGCGACTCATTGCCGCGTGTGATCTGCACCGGACCCGGCTCGCCTCCGACAATCTCGAGCAGAAGACTAGTTGCCCGTTCAAGCGCAAGCGCCGGCAAGCTAGGATCTACACCGCGTTCAAATCGCTGCGCAGCATCAGTAAACAATCCCAACCGCCGGGCACGTCCCGCAATGGCATCCGGCGTGAAGTGCGCGGCTTCCAAGAGTACATCCGTCGTGGCGTCGGAGATCGAACTCCCCTTCCCGCCCATGATGCCGCCCAATCCCACGACGCCGTTGGCGTCGGTGATCACCACGTGATCCGCATCGAGCGTGTATTCCTTGTCGTCGAGTAAGGTTGCCCGTTCACCCGCCGTGGCCATACGCACCGTAATGCCGCCGGCCAGCCGGTTCAGGTCATACGCATGCAGAGGTTGGCCCAGGCCGATCATCACGTAATTGGTGACATCGACAATGGGCGAAATGCTGTTGAGACCCACCCGGCGCAGGCGCTCGCGCAGCCACGCCGGCGATTCGGCCGCAGCCTTCACACCGCGAATCACGCGGCAGGTGAATACCGGCACCTCGCTCGGAATCTCAATGCTCACCGGGAACACCGCGGCGCTTCGCGCAGGCACCGGTGGCACTACGCAGGTTAGGTATCGCTGTTCCCGTGCCGCCGTATAGTCGCGCGCAATCCCGAACACGCTCATGCAATCGCCCCGATTCGGCGTCGCATTCACCTCGAGCGCCGTGTCGTCCAAATCGAGCGCGGTGCGTATGTCGACCCCTAAGGTCAACGACGCCGGCAGCTCCAGGATGCCATCGTGTTCTGACCCTAAGCCCAATTCCCGCGAGGAGCACAACATGCCGTTCGATTCGAGCCCACGCAGTTTCGCGCGTTTGATGTGCAAGTCGCCGGGCAACTGCGCACCCACCATGGCCACGGCCACCTTGAGACCGGCTCGCACATTGGGCGCGCCGCACACGATCTGTAATCGATCGTTCCCATCGGTGGTCACTTCGCACAGCGACAACTTCTCGGCATTCGGATGACGGACCGCGCTTAAGACCTCGCCCACCACCACGCCGGTGAACGCCGGAGCCACCGGCTCCACGGCCTCCACCTCGAGACCGGCCAACGTGAGTTGCGCAGCCAACTCCGTCGGGGTGACGGTCACCTTCGTGAATTCGCGCATCCAGTGATAAGTGATTTTCACGGGAACTGCTTCAAAAATTGTAAATCGCTTTCGTAGAAGAGGCGCAGGTCATCCACGCCATAGCGCAGCATCCCCAAGCGTTCGATGCCCATGCCGAAGGCATAGCCCTGCCACTGTTCGCTGTCGATGCCGGCGGACTTGAGCACATTGGGATGAATCATCCCGCAGCCCAAAATTTCCAACCAACCGGTTTGCTTGCAGACACGGCAGCCGTCGCCGTGGCAGAACACGCACTCGATGTCCACTTCCGCCGAGGGCTCGGTGAACGGAAAGTACGACGGGCGCAGGCGCATCCCTAGGGGCTGTTCGAAAAACTGTTCCACGAAGGTGTGCAGCATCGCCTTCAAATTGGCAAAGCTCACGTTCTCGCCCACGACAATGCCCTCGGCCTGGTGAAACATGGGCGTGTGCGTCATATCAGAATCGTTGCGATACACGCGGCCCGGCGCAATCACCGCGAGCGGCGGCTTCGTCGCCCGCATGGCGCGGATTTGCACCGGCGAGGTATGCGTGCGCAGCAGCCGACCGTCGGGAAAATAAAAGGTATCGTGCATGGCACGCGCTGGATGATTCCTGGGAATATTCAGCGCTTCGAAATTATGAAAATCGTCCTCGACCTCAGGACCGGTCGCGACTTGGAAACCCGCCTGGGTAAAAATTTTCTCGATGCGCAGGCGCGTGCGGGTAACGGGATGCATGCTGCCCCGCTCCTGACCTCGGCCCGGCAGAGTGACATCAATGGCGCCCTTGGCGAGTTCGGCATCGAGCGCAGCCGTTTCGAGCTGTATCCGCCGTGCTTCAATGGCCGCCTGAATGGCGACCTTGGCTTCGTTGATCTTCTGTCCCGCCGCGGGGCGCAGGGTGGCCGGCAACGCACCCAAGCTCTTGAGCTGCTCTGTGAGCACGCCCTTCTTGCCGAGTACATGCACGCGCACTTCGTCCAAGGCATTCAAGTCCGCAGACGCGTTCACGTCGGCGAGCGCCTGAGCCACGAGTGTCGTCAACTGCCCTTCACCGGTCATTTTTTTACAGGCCAGCCTTTTTCAAGTCGAAAGAATCCCCCGAGGGTCTGGCCATGTTAGGCCAAACCCTCGAAGAAATCCTTGTGCGTCTTAGGCTGCTTTGGTGGCAACCGGCAGGGCGGCTTTCGCTTTCTCGGCAATCGCCGTGAAGGCAGGCATATCGTGCACCGCGAGGTCGGCGAGCACCTTGCGATCGATAGCCAGTTCCGCCTTGCTCAAACCGTCGATCATCGTGCTGTAGGTCAGACCGCACAGACGCGCCGCCGCGTTGATGCGAGTGATCCACAGAGCGCGGTACTCGCGCTTCTTCTCACGGCGACCCCGGTACGCATACTGGCCGGCCTTGATGACGGCCTGCTTGGCGGTACGGAAGACTTTGCGCCGGGCGTTGAAATAACCCTTCGCTTTCTTGAGGATTTTCTTGTGACGTCGACCAGCGACGACACCGCGTTTAACTCGTGCCATATTCTTTTAACTCCAGAACTTTAAGCGAAAGGAAGCATTGCTTTCACGCGACCCATATCGGTCTCGTGAACACCGGCTTCGCGGCGCAGCTGACGCTTACGCTTGCTGGGTTTCTTCGTCAGAATATGACGACGGTGGGACTGACCACGCTTGAAGCCATTCGCTGTTTTGCGAAATCGCTTCGACGCGGCCTTCTTGGTTTTCATCTTAGGCACGTTCGACTCCTGATTTTTAGCCCTGTTCACAGACACTCGGCGAAGATCCCTCGATCCTCGTTCGACTGCCGCTACAGGCGGGGTGGCGGACTTGTTACGGTCCACCGCTCACTTGTCGTGGCGGCACTTTTCACGGCACCGCTCACGTCTTTGCGGCCGACCTCGAGGTCAACCGCGCGACCGACTTGTTAGGTCGGCCGCTACTTCTTCTTGGGCCCGAACACCATGATCATCTGCTTGCCTTCCATCAACGGATTCTGCTCCACCACCGAGTACGGGGCGAGATCTTCAGAAATCCGCGACAGCAAACGCCGACCGATGTCCTGATGCACGAGCTCACGGCCGCGGTAACGCAAGGTCACCTTGGCCTTATCACCCTCGGTCAGGAAGCGGACGATGTTACGCAGTTTGACCTGGTAATCCGCCTCTTCCGTCCCGGGACGAAACTTAACTTCCTTGACCTGTATCTGCTTCTGCTTTCGCTTCGCCGCGTGCGCCTTCTTGTTCTGCTCGAACAAGAACTTGCCGAAATCCATGACTCTGACCACCGGCGGTTCCGCCATCGGCGAGACCTCGACGAGGTCCAGAGTTTGCGAGGTGGCCAACTGCAGCGCCTCTGCGCGTGTCATGACCCCTGCTTGGCTTCCATCCGCTGCGATCACACGCACCGATGGTGCGGAGATCTCCTCATTGCGCCTTACGCGCTTCGACGTTGCGATAAGCGATCCTCCAAAACGTTACGGCCGCGGCTCGCGACTTCGTCGCAAAGCAAGGCGGAAAGCTCTTTGAGCTCCAAACTACCTAGGTCTTTGCCACCGCGAGTGCGTACGGCCAGGGTGTGAGCCTCGACTTCCCGCTCGCCAGCGACCAGGAGGTAAGGCACACGCTTAATTGTATGCTCGCGGATTTTAAAGCCAACCTTCTCATACCTCAAGTCCGTTTCTACCCGAAGCCCCTGATTTCTCAGGTTTTCCGCAACTTCGTTGCAATATTGGTCCTGGGTATTGGTAATTCCCATGACAACGACCTGCACTGGACTCAGCCAAGTGGGTAGTTTTCCGGCGTGATGTTCCAGCAAAATCCCGGTAAAACGCTCCAGCGACCCGAAGATGGCACGATGCAACATAACGGGTACGTGCCTCTGGTTGTCCTCACCGACGTAGCTCGCCCCCAACCGGACCGGCAGGTTGAAATCCACCTGCAAGGTGCCGCACTGCCAATCTCGGCCAATGGCATCCCGCAACACGAATTCCAGCTTCGGTCCGTAGAAGGCTCCCTCGCCCCGGTTCAGGGTGGTCTCGATGCCCGCGGCCTGGGCCGCCTGGCGCAGCGCCGACTCGGCCTGATCCCATACCTCATCCGATCCCACGCGCTTGGGGGGTCGGTCGGAGAACTTGATGCGCACGTCGTCGAACCCGAAGTCACGGTAAATGCTCAAGATCAGCTCGGTGATTTTCACCGCCTCGGAGGTCAGCTGATCCGGGGTACAGAACACATGCGCGTCGTCCTGGGTAAAGGCACGCACCCGCATGAGACCGTGCAAGGCGCCCGACGGCTCGTAGCGATGCACCTTGCCGAATTCGGCGAGGCGAAGAGGCAGCTCGCGGTAGCTGCGCAAGCCCTGCTTGAACACCTGGATATGACCCGGGCAGTTCATTGGCTTGATCGCAAACACACGCTCGTCCGGCGTCTGGGTCATGAACATGTTTTCGCCGAAGGTCTCCATGTGCCCGGACTTGATCCAGAGCTCACGGTCCATGATCTCGGGCGTGTTCACTTCCTGATAGCCCGCGGCCCCTTGGCGCTCGCGCATAAAGGAAATGAGCTGCTGGAACAACGCCCAGCCCTTCGGGTGCCAGAACACCGCGCCCGGCGCTTCTTCCTGCAGGTGGAACAGATCCAGTTCGCGGCCGATCTTGCGATGGTCGCGCTTCTCCGCCTCTTCCAAACGAGTCAGGTACTCCTTGAGCTGCTTCTCGGTGGCCCAGGCGGTACCGTAAATTCGCTGCAACATTTCGTTGCGCGAATCGCCGCGCCAATAGGCGCCCGCTACCTTCATCAATTTGAACGCCTTCAGCTTACCGGTGCTGGGCACATGCGGGCCGCGGCACAGGTCCTCCCAGTCCCCTTGACCATACAGGCTGATGGGCTCATTGGAAGGAATCGATCCGATGATCTCGGCCTTGTAGTGCTCGCCGAGTTTCTTGAAGTGCAGGACCGCGGCGTCGCGCGGCATCAAGCGCCGGTGGACCGGCAGATCCTTGGCCACGATCTCCGCCATGCGCTTCTCGATGGCAGCCAAGTCGTCGGTGGAAAACGGTCGCTTATAGGCGAAGTCGTAGTAAAAGCCGTCCTCGATGACGGGACCGATGGTCACCTGTGCATCCGGAAACAGCTCTTGCACGGCATTGGCCAACAAGTGCGCCGTGGAATGGCGAATGACTTCCAGCCCGTCCGGATCCCGGTCGGTCACGATGCTCAAGCTGGCATCGTGGTCGACTAGGGCCGAGGTATCGACCAAGGTGCCGTCCACCCGCCCGGCCAGCGCGGCCTTGGCGAGGCCCGCACCGATGCTGGCGGCAACCTCCGCCACGGACACGGGTTGATCGAAGCGCTTCTGGCTTCCGTCGGGAAGAGTAATTACGGGCATAAAACCATCATACCAGGGTCGGTCAAGTGCTTGAGCGCGCCTCCCCGGCCTTCGGCGCTGCCATCGATTGCCTCGGATTTCCGGGCTTTCGCTCGAAATTCCGGCCTCAAGGCCGGTACCCCGCGAGGTTGGTGCGCGCTAGTGGGATCGAACCACTGACCCCCACCATGTCAAGGTGATGCTCTACCGCTGAGCTAAGCGCGCTCGGAGGGCGCGAAAGATACCGGATTCGAGGGCGCCGATAAAGGGCAACCTGATGAAAATGGACGAAATCGCACCTCCTCGCCTGCCCCTGGTATCACTTTCCCCAGAAAAATGCCCGGCCGGGAGCCTGTCGGACTTAGGGACATCGTCGCGAGACGGTGGGGGGCCGAGGCCAAATGGGCGCGATTGCGAGGCGCATAGTGGGGCTATGCAACGAGCAATCGCGCGCATTTGGACCGGCATCCCCGCCGTCGCAGGAGATGGACCTAAGTCCGACAGGCTCCTAGGGGTCTGTTGAGGCGGGCGGCGACGGGGGTGGCGCCGACTGCGAGTCCGCCGGGACCGTCGGAGGTTCCGGTGGTGCCGACTGCGGTCCCGCCGAGCGTGGGTCGACTTTCAAATACAACCTGAATTGGGCTTCGCCGATGGTCAGCTGATCCCCATCGCTCAGTAGTTGGCGAGCCACTTTGCGTCCATTCACCAAAACGCCATTGGTACTATTGAGATCTTCGACAATGACCTCCCGCATGCCCACCAAGATCAGGGCGTGGTGGCGGCTCACGGATGAAGAGTCGATCTGGATTTCACACCCTGGTGCTCGACCGATGCGCGTGCGGCGCCCCAGCACATGGGTGGTTCCACTATCGCCATCGATTCGAACCATCTCGGCCGCGCATTCCGCCGGCGCTGCCGAGTTCGTCGGCAGCCCAGGGGCGGCGCCCATGCGCTCGTTGGTGGTTTGCTTGCGCCCCAGCGCACTGCCATTGTTGCTCTCGCGGCGTTCCCGCCGGCGAATCAGGAACTCGCGCTCCTCGAGCGCTGCACGGGTGCGCTCCAGCGCCGTGTTTAAGTTGCGATTATCTTCCCTCACCAGGTCCAGTGCTTTCGCTTTGGCCGCCAACTCATCCGTCTTCGCGGCCAGTTCATCCATCACGCGCTTAGGTTCGACGTTGAGGGATTCGGATGGCCGTCGAGCGACCTCGAGGTGCGCATGTAGCACCCCCATTTCTTCCTCGCGCGCGTGCAAGTCGGCCTGCAGGCGGGCGGCCTCGGCGCGCAGCGCGGCATGCGTTTGCTCGGCAAGCGCGAGCTTCTCCTGGCTGCGCAGCAGTTCGGTGTTTTCTGCCGTCTGCGCGTCGGCCAGCGCCTGATCCTTGGCTGCCAATTCGCCAATGAGGCGGCCGTGCTCGGCTTCCAAGGCAGCGATTCTCTGCATCAAGTCGCCGCGCGCGGTCTCAACTTGCGACGCCTTGGTCTCGTTCCGCGCGCGCTGGGCTTGCTCATCCTCCGCGGCGGCTGTCAGCTTGGTGATGGTCTCATCGCGCACGGCCAATTTGGCTTCCAATTCACCGACCCTCTGGCGCAACAGATCGCAAGATGCCTTCAATACCCCTCGATCCGCCTGAGCCGCGTTCAACTTCGCGTCTAAATCCCCAACGAGGTTTTGATCGAACCCTTCTCGCCACTCGCGGGTCCGCAAACGCTCCTGGTGAGTCGCAGTGACGAGCCTCGCGCTGCTCAAGTCGCGACGAACGGCGGCTAGTTCGAGTTCATTGGACTTGATTCGCTCGGTGAGGGTCGCCACCGACGCTTGGCTCGTGCGTAGGTCGGCCGCCGTCGCGTCGGCGCGCGAGACGGCGTTGCGCAAATCGTTCTCCAGGTTCACGCCTAAGCGAGAACGCTCCTCCAGAGCGGGCACCAAGCGCGCATGCTCGCGCTGCAACGCGTGTAACTGTGCGTCACGCTCGCCCAACGAGTGCAATACTTGAACAATGGTGGCGTCGCGGGCGACCAGCGTGTCGCGCAGCGTACGGGCGTCGCCCTGATGTCGATCGACCTCGCGCAGCGCGTCCTCGAGGCGTGAGCGGAGGGTATCGGCGGTAGCGGTTTTGTCCGCCAGCGCCTTATCCAGCTGACGGGTACGCGCCTGCTCGGTTTCCAGATAGCCGCGCAGCGTCGACTGTTCCGCAGACAGCGCATTCACGCGGTCAATCGCCGCCTGCTCGGCCGCTCTAACCTTCTCGTGGGCTCGACTCAGAGCGTCAAAGTCGGCTTTCTGCCGCGAGATGCGTTCCTCCATGCCGGGAGCACGCTGAAATTCAGTCTTGATTCGCGGCGCGACGGTGGCCATGTCCAACCGAACGGCATCATCGGCTACGTCGTCATCAATGAGCGCAGGATTCAGGTTCAGGATGGGCAACCGATCCGTTCGCTCCAGATCCACTTCCTGCGGTTCAGTGTTATCGATTGCCATCAAGTCTCCGCTACTAACTCGCCAACGTACTCGGTACGCCTAACGCGGCTTGCCGCAGTTTTTGAATTTCATCCCGCAGCCGCGCTGCCTGTTCGAACTCGAGATTGCGAGCCAACTTCATCATCTCGGCATCCAGCTTCTTGATGCGCTTCAATGCCTGCTCAGGCGGCATGTCCGCATAGTTGCCGGCATCCTTGGAGCGGCTCTCCTCCACCGAGCGTGCGCCCTCCATCACATCCCCCACCGCCTTGACGATACTACGCGGTGTAATGCCGTGTTGGGTGTTGAACTCGATTTGTTTGCTGCGCCGCCGGTCGGTCTCGGCGATGGCACGCTGAATCGAACCGGTAAGCGTATCGGCGTAGAGAATCGCCTTGCCGCGGATATTCCGTGCCGCTCGACCGATGGTTTGAATCAAGGACCCTTCCGACCGCAGGAAGCCCTCCCTGTCGGCATCCAGAATGGCCACCAACGACACTTCCGGCATGTCCAATCCCTCGCGCAGAAGGTTAATGCCGACAATCACGTCGAACTTGCCCAACCGCAGGTCGCGAATGATTTCGGAGCGTTCCACGGTCTCGATGTCCGAATGCAGGTAGCGAACCTTCACGCCATGCTCGCTCAAGTATTCAGTCAGGTCCTCTGCCATGCGCTTGGTGAGGGTGGTCACCAACACCCGCTCGTCGACCTGCGACCGCAGACGAATCTCCGACAACAGATCGTCGACCTGAGCCCGCACGGGACGAATCTCCACCACCGGGTCAATCAAGCCCGTGGGACGTACCACCTGTTCGATGATCTGGCCGGATACGCGCTTCTCGTAGGCCGACGGGGTAGCCGACACGTAAATCGCCTGCGGGGACAGGTGTTCGAATTCCTCGAAGCGTAGAGGCCGATTGTCCAACGCCGACGGCAGGCGAAAGCCGTACTCGACCAGAGTTTCCTTGCGCGAGCGGTCGCCCTTGTACATGGCTCCCAGCTGCGGAATGGTTTGGTGGCTCTCATCGATCACCAACAGAGAATTCTTCGGCAGGTAGTCGAACAGACACGGCGGTGGTTCGCCGGTCGCTCGGCCCGACAAATAACGTGAATAATTCTCGATGCCCGCGCAGTAGCCTACCTCGTTCATCATTTCCAGATCGAACAAGGTGCGTTGCTGTAGACGCTGCGCCTCCACCAACTTGCTGGCGCCATTCAGTTCGTGCAGCCGCGTGCGAAGCTCACCACGAATCTCTTCCACCGCCGACTGCACCCGCTCCTTGGGCGTCACGTAGTGGGTCGAGGGATATACGGTGAGCCGCGGCACCTTGCGCATCACCTCACCGGTGAGCGGATCGAAGAAACTCAAGGATTCCACTTGGTCGTCGAATAGCTCCACCCGCACCGCCTCGCGCTCGGACTCGGCCGGGAAAATATCGATCACATCGCCTCGCACCCGGTAGGTGCCCTGCTGCAAATCGATTTCGTTGCGCGTGTATTGCATGTCCGCGAGCCGGCGCAGGAGCTTGCGCTGCTCCAACTTATCGCCGCGCGATATGTGCAGCACCATGCTGAGATAGGCATTCGGGTCGCCCAAGCCGTAAATGGCCGACACCGTGGCGACGATGATGGAATCCGGCCGCTCCAACAGCGCCTTGGTGGCCGACAGGCGCATTTGCTCGATATGTTCGTTGATCGACGCGTCCTTCTCGATGAAGGTGTCGGAGGCCGGAACGTACGCCTCGGGCTGATAGTAATCGTAATAGGACACGAAGTACTCGACCGAATTCTTCGGAAAGAAGGTCTTGAATTCGCCGTACAACTGCGCCGCCAAGGTCTTGTTGTGCGCCAACACCAGCGTCGGACGCTGCACTTGTTGGATGACATTGGCGATGGTGAACGTCTTGCCGGAACCGGTCACGCCCAAGAGCGTCTGGTGCGCAAGCCCGCTCGACAATCCGTCGACCAGCTTCTCAATCGCCTGCGGCTGATCGCCGGCCGGACTGTAGTCCGAAAAAAGCTCAAAATTCATAATTGGATTCTCGCATGTTGGCTGCCCTGCAGCACCCGTGAACTGGCATCGGGCGGCTATTTTTCGTACACTCTGCCGCCCTTTTTACATAGGTGGATTCAATTGGCCGTATCCCTCGCAAAGCGCGTACACAAGGTTAAACCCTCCCCCACGTTGGCTGTCACCGCACGGGCTGCCAAACTCAAAGCCGAGGGTAAGGACATTATTGGTTTGGGGGCCGGCGAGCCGGACTTCGATACCCCGATGCATATCGCAGATGCGGGCGTCGAGGCCATTCGCAAGGGCGTCACCCGCTACACGGCGGTTGACGGCACCGCCGAGCTCAAAGACGCCATCATTGCGAAATTCAAACGCGACAACGAGCTGACCTACGAGCGCAGCCAAATTTTGGTCTCCTCGGGGGCCAAACAGACCTGTTACAACCTCTGCGCCGCCCTCTTGGATCCGGGCGACGAGTGCATCATCCCGGCGCCCTACTGGGTGTCCTACCCTGACATGGCGCTGCTCGCCGACGGCGTTCCCGTGTGCGTGTATGGGGGCCCCGAACAGGGCTACAAGATCACACCGGCGCAATTGGAAGCGGCCATCACCCCGCGCAGCAAAATGCTGTTCCTCAACAGCCCCAGCAACCCCACCGGCGCCGCCTACTCCCGTGCCGAACTCAAGGCCTTGGGCGCGGTTCTGGACAAGCACCCGCAGATCATTATCGCCTCGGACGAAATGTACGAACACATCTACTGGGCGTCCGAGCCCTTCACCAGCTTCGCCCAAGCGAACCCGCAGCTGTATGACCGGACGGTGACCATCAACGGCGTCTCGAAGGCGTATGCCATGACCGGATGGCGCATTGGATACTGTGGAGGCCCCAAGGATCTTGTGGCGGCGATGGGCACCATTCAAGGCCAGTCCACGTCGAATGCCTCCAGCATCTCGCAGCGGGCCGCCACGGTTGGCCTCAACGGCGACCAAAGCTGCGTCAGCGACATGAACAAGGCCTTCAAAGAGCGCCACGACTTCGTGGTGGCCGGCCTCAACGCCATTCCGGGAATTTCCTGCCGCGCGGGCGCGGGCACCTTTTATGCCTTCGCCGACGTCACGGGCGCCATGCGCGCCTTAGGGTTGAAGGACGACAATGCCTTCGCCGAGTACCTGCTGGTCGAGGCCGGCGTGGCGGTGGTTCCTGGCTCCGGCTTCGGTGCCCCGGGCCATATGCGCATTTCCTTCGCTTGCAGCATGAAGACCTTGGAAGACGCCCTGAGCCGCATCGTCCGGGTCGTGTCGACGGCCGAGGCGAAGCGCGCCTAAGCACCGGGTGCGGGCTAGGCGCGGACTCAGCCAGACTTAGCCTCGGCTACGCCTACGCTCAGCCACGCCCCGACTCGCCCGCGACCAGACTCACGGAGTCTCGAAGTCGCGCCGCGCCTCCAAAGGGGGCGTGGCGCGGATCGGCGCGAACACTCAGCGACCGTCGTATTACAGGCGCGCCAGCGCGTTTCCGCGGAAACTGAACTTGATATTTTAATTTAGAAATATCTCTCAACCTATTGAATTTAAATACCAACATTTTATGCCGCTGAAATACTATCGGAGGCACCGAACGCAACCCTATGAAATATAAAAATTTAGGATCCACCGGCCTCAAAGTCTCCGAGCTCTGCTTAGGCTGCATGACTTTCGGCGTTCCCGAGCGCGGTGACCACCCCTGGACGCTGCCCGAAGATCAGAGCCGTCCGATCCTCCGCCAGGCTGTTGAGCTGGGGATCAATTTCTTCGACACCGCCAACGCCTACTCGGATGGAACCTCCGAGGAAATAGTCGGGCGCGCCCTGAAGGAATTCACACGCCGAGATGAAGTGGTCATCGCCACCAAAGTGTTCTTCCCCATGAGCAAGGCGCCGAACGGCGGCGGCCTCTCCCGCAAGACCATTTTCGCATCTATCGATGCCAGCCTGCGCCGCCTGGAGACCGATCATGTGGATCTGTATCAGATCCACCGCTGGGACTACACCACGCCGATCGAAGAGACCTTGGAGGCGCTGCACGACGTCGTCAAAGCCGGCAAGGCCCGCTATCTCGGCGCTTCCTCTATGCATGCCTGGCAATTCGGCAAGGCACTGCACCTCGCGCGGCAGCATGGCTGGACACCGTTCGTCTCCATGCAGGACCACTACAACCTGCTGTACCGAGAAGAGGAGCGGGAAATGATGCCGCTATGCGCCGATGCCGGTATTGGCGTGCTCCCCTGGAGCCCGCTAGCCCGGGGACGGCTGACCCGCGACTGGAACACGGAAACGACGCGGACCCGCACCGACACCTACGGCAATGCCCTCTACGCCGCCACCGAGGAGTCCGACCGGCGTGTAGTCGCCGAGGTGGCCGCCGTGGCAGCCGCTCGCGGGGTCCCGAAGGCCCAAGTCGCCCTCGCCTGGGTGGCGCAAAAAGCCGTCGTTACCGCCCCAATTGTCGGCGCCTCCAAGCCCCAACACCTGGATGACGCGGTCGCCGCGCTGGCCCTCAATTTGACGCCCACCGAGATTGCCCAGCTCGAAGCCCCCTACATTCCCCGAGTGGTGGCCGGCCACTCTTAAGATCCGAGGCATGTTGTCTTGACTTCAAGGCGCCGCTTCCCGACAATCCGCGCCTCTTGTGAATTCCCCGGTAGCTCAGTGGTAGAGCGACGGACTGTTAATCCGTTGGTCGGCGGTTCGAATCCGTCCCGGGGAGCCATTTTTAGCCAATTTGAGAACCCTCGCCAGGCCTCCTAATTCTCGCCGTTTCAATTCGAACCGCCGACATAAACAAGCCGGTTCGACAACTTGGCCCACGGCCAAGTTGGACGCCGACGCGCTAGCGACGGCGGTCCGCAGCGTAGCGGAGGATTCGCGGCAACGCCGCGAACAATCCGTCCCGGGGAGCCAATT
>Ga0302314_10013438_pt1 | contig 14075 bp, 11 predicted proteins | sample III_Palsa_N2_3_FD_200533 | JGI IMG/M metagenome (GOLD analysis project Ga0302314, IMG submission 200533) | Peat permafrost microbial communities from Stordalen Mire near Abisko, Sweden - III_Palsa_N2_3 | ecosystem: Environmental > Terrestrial > Soil > Palsa > Peat permafrost | place: Sweden... | reverse complement strand
CAGGAGCTGCCGCCGCGCGCCGCACCCGCGGTGCCGCTCCTGCTGCTCGCCCTGCAGTGGGCCCGGCACCACCCGGGCGCGAGCCCGGCCGAGGCGGAGGACGCCTGCCGGCTGATCCTGGCCCGCCAGCAGGATCCCGCCTGGCAGGCGCGCAGCCCGGCCGAGCGCGAGGTGGTCGCGCTGCTGTCCACCTGCTCCCTGGCCGGACATGCCATGCATAGCGCCCTGGAATGGCTGCCGAGCATCCGCCAGGTCGCCGACTACGAGGTCGACCAGACGGTGGCCTTCCTCGGCTGGGTCCTGAAGATCGTCTTCCAGCACCTGTACCTGGGCAGTACGCGCTTCGCCGCGCCCGCGGCGCCCGTGCTGCTCTGCGCGGCCGAGATCGTGGCGCGCCCCGGGCAGGAGGGTGAGTCGCTGTGGACGCTCTACCTCGCGGCGGGAGCGCATCCCCTGGAATGCCGGATCACCGGCCAGGCCCCGGCCACCCCGCAGGAGCGCCGCCTGCGCGACTTCGTCGACCACTTCGTGCCGCAGCGCGACGCGGACCGAACCGACCTGCAGCGCTGCTTCCAGCAGCTGCGGCGCGCGCTCGCGGCGCATGCCAGCGATGCGGCCAAGGACCGGCAGAAGTTCCTGGAGTACGCCACCACCCTGCAGTCGGCGATCCGGCCCTTCCTGGGCGAGCGCGCGCGCATCATGTGCGCGCCGGTCAGCGACCTGGTCTGGGACGACCTGCTCGCGCAGCGCCAGGTCATCTACTGCGCACTCGGCTCGATGATCGATGAGCATGGCGCGAACGCCTGCGCCCGGCTGCTCATCCAGGACCTCGCGGCGTGGTTCGGTCGGCGCTACCAGTACCAGCCGGGAGCGGTGCTGCCGCTCTACCTGTTCGCCGACGAGGTCAGCTCCTTCATCAACGAGCCCTTCATCCAATTGCTCAACAAGTGCCGCGGGGTCGGGCTGCGCGCCATCCTCGCCGGCCAGACGCGCGCCGATCTGGCCAGGCAGCTCGGACGCGAGGCCAGCCAGCAGGCCCTGGGCAACCTCAACACCCTGATCCAGCTGCGCAGCCCGCTCGAGGAGGACGCCCGGGAGTTCAGCGGCCGGACCGGGGAGGTGACCATCACCCGTGCCAGCCGCTCGCACTCGGTCAGTCCCGGGGCCAGCCTGCTGGGCGGGGTCACCGGGGACTTCACCGCCCAGCACGCGACCTCCCTCAGCCAGGTCACGGTCAAGCGCGTCCCCGCCGATGCGGTGCTGACGCTGCCGCGCGGCCAGGCCTTCGTGCAGACCCAGGGCCAGGTCTACCTGATCGCAACCGGGCTGTTCGCGCCGCCGGCCACCGACCTGCTCGCCGAGATCGGCATGCATCCCGGGGTGATGCTCGCACCGCCAGGACCGGTCCCGGTCACCACGATCCGGGAAGATCCCCCTGGGGCGGTGGCGGTGGCCGCAGCGCTGCGCGCTGCGGCGACGCCCGATGCCGTGCCGTGCGATGCCGCGCCCGACCTCGACCCGCCCTGACCCGATTGCGAGGATGCCATGCTGCTGCCCTGCGTGCCGCTGAACGAACTCGTGCTGCGTCTGACGCCGCAGCACGACGGCCTGGCCAGGGCCCTGGCGCTGCCCAGCGCCTGGCAGCGCGCCTGGCTCGATGCCCCGAGCGCGCCGTGGCGGCTGCTGGTGCGCCTGGTCGCCAACCTGCCGGCCTCGGCCGCGCACCACGAGTGCGGCAGCGGCGGCCTGGCACGGCACCTGCTGCGCACGGCGCAGGGCAGTGTCGAGCGCCTGCGCGCCGCCCGCGCCGCGGACGCAGCCGCCGCCGCGGAGGGCGCGCAGGCGGACGATGCGCCGCTGGACGATGCGCAGCAGGAGGCCCGCGAGCGCGTGGTGATCGCCCTGGCCGCCAGTTTGCGCGCGGTCGGCGTGATCTGGCGCCAGGAGGTGCAGGCCTGCCCAGGCGGTCCGCTCTGGCCGCGCCTGCGCTACCTCAGCGACTGGGCCCAGGAGCAGCACGCGACCCAGCTGAGCGTGGTCTGGACGCCGGGGGTACGCGGCGGCGCGGATGGCCATGGCGCCCTGGGCGCCGCGCTGCTGGCGCTGGTGCTGCCGCCGGCGCTCAGTGCCCAGCTCGGCCCGGCGGGCCTGAGCCGTGTGCTGGCGCTGGTCGTGGCCGGCGCGCCGCCGGCGCAGGAGGCCGAGCTGCAGATCCTCGCGACCGCGGCAGCCCAGGCCCGTCAGGAGGGTCTCATCTGCGCCGTCGCCGGCCCCCTGCCGGGCGACCTGGCGGGGCCGATCCTGACCACGGCCGGGGTCTGCCGGGCCTGGGTGCGCGAGCGCCTCGCAGCGCCCGGCCAGGCGCTCGCGGCCGTGGATGCGCCGGCGCTGTGCTCGCCGACCCATACCATCCTCTTCCTCGGGACTGATCCCGGCCGTTCGCTGCTGCCTGGGCTCATGCTGCGGCTGCGCCCGGGCGGTCCGGCACCGGCCGGGAGCGAGCCCGGCGCCAGCTGGACGCCGATGCTGGCGCTGCTGCGCGAGCTCGCGGCCCAGCAGCTGCCCGACGAGACCGCCTGGTGCGTGCCCGCCGATCGCGATTGCGGTGACGCCGCTGACGGCGTGATCCACCACCTCGTGGTGACCGATCCGCAGCGCGGACTGACCCGGCGCTGCCCGGCCATCATCCTGCGCAACCGCGTGCTCTGGGAGGCCTTGCCCCGGCACCTGCCGCGCTTCGCCGGCGTGGTGCGCTGCTGCCGGGACCGGCGCGGCGTGGCCTCGGTGGATGCGGAGGAGCTCGGCTTCGTCGGCGCTCCCGAGTGTCCAGGCATGTGCAGCCCGGCGGCACGGCATGCGCCGATGCGCGTGGCGAGTCGGATGCTGGAGGCCGCCGATACGCTGCGCGACCTGCCGGAGGTGGTACGCGACCTGGTGGCGGTGACGACGACCCTGGGCCGCACCCTGCCGTCCGCAGCGCCGCCGGCGCACGGGCAGCTCCTGCTCGGCGCCCTGCCGCAACCCCTGCCCGCCGCGCTGCTGGGCGATGTGCTCGAGGCGGTCGTCGATCAGCTGCACGATCTCTGCGCGCGCTCCCCCGTGAGGTGCCGCGCGCCGCGGCGCTCAGCGACACCCGCTTCGTCCTGACGCAGCGCTGCGGCCTACCCGGCGGGCCTGCCAGGGCGCTTAGCGCCCGGTGCGCCGGCGCCCCGACCAGGCCGAGGCGGTGCGGACGATCGCCGCCACGGTGCGTCCGGAACCTGACCACAGGCCGCGACGCAGCCCGATCAGGGCCAGGGCCAGCATCAGCCCGACGGTGTTGCCCAAACCGCATCCGCCGGCCGAGCTGGCGCTGGTGGCCGGCTCGGAGGAGCTCGAGCCGGAGGCGACGGAGGTCGTGCTGCCCGAACCACCGGTCGTGCCGCTGCTCGCGGAGGTCGTGCTGCCGCTGGTCGCGGTGCCGGTCGCGGTGCTGGTGCCGCTCCCGGTGGTGGCGGTGGCCGTCCCGGTACCGGTGCTGGTGACGCCGGTCGCGGTGCCGGTGCTGGTCGCGGTGCCGGTGCTGGTCGTACCGCCGGTCGCGGTGCCGGTGCTGGTCGCGATGCCGGTGGCCGTGCCGGTGCTGGTCGTGCCGCCCGTCGCGGTGCCGGTGCTGGTGGTCCCACCCGTGGCCGTGCCGGTGCTCGTCGCGATGCCGGTGGCCGTGCCGGTGCTGGTCGTGCCGCCCGTCGCGGTGCCGGTACTGGTGGTCCCACCCGTGGCCGTGCCGGTGCTGGTCGTGCCGCCGGTCGCGGTGCCGGTGCTGGTCGTCGATCCGGTGGTGGTGCCGGCGGTCTGGGTGTAGGAGATGCAGTGCAGATCGTCGTCGCTGATGCCGAGGTAGTAGATATTGCCCGCGCTGTCCTCACCCATCTGCACCGGGCTGTCCAGGCCCGTGGCCAGGGTGGTGAAGGTGCCGGCGTTCGGATCGTAGGTCTCGATCCAGCCGTCCATGAAGTCGGGGAAGAGATACAGGCCATTATAGGTGGTGGGGAAGCCGCCCGAGGTCGGGGAGACATAGAACAGGCCACCGGAGATGCACTTCGACTGGCCGGCATCGGTGCCGTACGGCAGGGCGATGGTCGGGGCGGTGTACGGTGCCGAGGCGGTGGCCCCGACATTGGTCGGATAGCCGAAATTGGCGCCGGCCTGGGCCTGGAGCACGCATTCCAGGAAGCCGGTGCCGCGCACGTCATTCAGGAAGATCTTCCCGGTCACCGGCTGGATGGCGAGGGAGTACGCATTGCGGAAGCCCACGCAGTAGATGGCCTGCTCGTTGCCGGTGGTCGTGCTGTAGAAGGGATTGTCGCTCGGGATCGTGCCGTCGCTGTTGACGCGGCAGAGCTTGCCGAGGGTGGTGGTCATCGACTGGGCGTTGGCGTTGACATCGTTGTCGCCAAAGGAGATGTAGAGCTTGCCGTCGGCCCCGAAGCCGATGCCGCCGCCATTGCAGTACACCTGCTGCACCGGATCGCCCTGGAAGATCGGCACCTCAGGCCCGGCGGTGTTGGTGGTGGCATCGAATCGCGAGACGAGGTTGAACTCGGCGGTGCCGCTCGCCTCGTAGTGCGTATAGAAGATGTAGACGTAGTGGTTGGTGGCGAAGTTCGGATCGAAGCAGATCCCGGTCACGCCCCGGTCGCCGGTGCTGTCGGCGGGCAGGGTGACGAAGGGCTGCGCGGTGCGCACCCCGTTGATCACGATCCAGACGTTGCCGGCCTGCTCGGCGACGAAGATGCGCCCGTCCGGTGCGATGCCCAGGGCCGAGGGCGTGGTATAACCGGTGTCGACCACCGTGTCGGTGAACCCCGGCAGCAGCGTCTCCGCCGCCGGCAGCGCGGCGCCCGCGCAGGCCAGCAGGAGGACATGGCTGAACCAGGCGGAGAAAAGGCGCATGTGGGCTCGCTTCCGGAGAAGTGGTGGTCGCATCGGCGCGGAGCTTGACGAATGGTGCTTAGACGCCGAAGAGCGAAATCACCGCCATTCCACTGGTGAAGAGGATTTCCACCCGCAAGCCTTCTACAAAACCTTGCACACCCCGTCGCAACGACCATCTCCCGGATGGTCCTGGTCCGGGCGCGCCCGCCGGCCTCAGGGGCGCGCCTCGAGCGCGCTCATCACCATCAGCGCTGATGGCGCCTGGACCAGGGCGGCCAGCGCGCAGACATCGGCGTGGGTGACGGCCAGGGAGCGGGCCTGGGTGCGCACGCCGGTGAAGACCCGCCCCGCGCCGACGCTCACCGTCACGCCGATCGCCTCGGGCTGGGCCAGGGCCTGCGCGCCGCCCGGCACCGCCGGTGTGGCGGGAGTGAGGTGCAGGCTGCCCGGCCGCTCGTCGATCATGCTCACCGCGTCGCGGCGCACGTAGGTGCAGTAGCTGGTGATCATCAGCCAGTGCTGCGCGCAGCGCACCACCAGCCCGTCGCCCAGCTCCGGACTGATGTGCACCGGCGTGCGCTCGTCCATCAGGGCGCGCACATATTGGCCCACGGTCATGATCTCAAGATGCGCAAGCGCTGCCGGCACCCGCGACAGGGCATCGACCACCACCACCTCGCGCAGCGCCATGAAGTGCGCATCGCGCATCTCCAGGCAGGGCTCAAGGAGCGCGTCCTGCGCTGGCGCCTGGCCGTGCAGCAGGCTTGCCAGCAGGAGCGAGGCCACGCCGCGCGGGTACCATCTGAACACCTCAACGCCCGTGCTGCGCATCATCAGCCACCTCCATCCCGGGAGCGTAGCCGCTAGGGAGCGGGCAGAAGGGTGGCAGCTGGCGGACCTTCCCAGGCCGCGGTCCCGACCGCGCCGGGGTCCGCCTGCAGCTGGCGCAGCAGGCGCTCGTGCAGGTGCTCGAGGCGATGGCAGGCCACCGCGAGCTCCTCGTACCGGTCGTACAGCGGTCGCTCCGTGGCGCGCAGCGTCAGCCAGCTGCGCTGCCAGCCGCCGAGCGGCTGGAGCGGGGTGAAACCGCTGTGGCGCTGCCACGCGTCGAGGTACCAGGCCGGGACATCGGACAGGGCGGGCTCGGCGGTGGGAGCGGGATCGCGCCAGTCGCCCAGCAGCTGGGTGGCGGTCTGCTCCAGGAAGACGCGTTCCTGCGCGTGTGCGCCATCGAGCTGCACCTGGAGCTCGTCCATGGCGTGATGCATGGCCAGGATCTGCTGCGCCAGACGCTCCAGTTCGGCCGGGCCGGCGGGCTGCTCGTCGGCGGTCAGCCGCGCGCCGTGGCTGCACATCCCGATGAGCAGCAGCGCGCCGACCAGGAGGGCATGCCGGTTGCAGGCTGCTGGCGCCATGCCTCCAGCCTGGGAGCGGTCAGGACCGCTCCAGGATGGCGTGGCGCCTCACCAGCTCTTGCGGCCCGGTCGCAGGCGCTTGCCGTAGGCCGGAAAGGCCGAACCGCGCGCCGCCTCCAGCACCGCGAGATGCGCGACCAGCGCATCGGCGACGAAGTCGGCCTGGGTCATGCCCGGGGTATGGACGATCGCGCTGGTCATGCGCTCCAGCAGCGCCACCGGGAGCCGCACCGTGCAGCGCTTGAGCGGGGTCGCCCCGGTTCCGCCGGGGGCATGGTCCTCGTCGTCACCACCGGCCCCAGCACCCGCATCAGGGTTGGTGGTGGCGGGGAGCGGCGGTGCGGATGCGACAGCGGACGGCGGCGTGACGTGCGCCACCGGGGCTGCGCTGGCGGCCGGGGCGACCGCAGCGACCGGTACACTGAGCGCCGGCGGCGCGCTGGCCGCAACCGGCGCAGCGAGTGGTTCGGGGGCGACGGGTGCTGGCGTGGGGCCGGCAGCGGGAGCCTGCGGCGCGGCCGGGGCCGCGGGCCGTGGCGCGGGACCGCGTGGGATGAGGTGCGACAGCGGATTGTTGCCGACCGCGTCTTTCTTCATGGTCATGGCGTGCCTTCAGCCGCGGATGCCGCCGCGTGATCGGGTGCTGCGCCGCGCGCCAGCACTTCGCCAGCCAGCGCCCGGTAATCCTCGGCGCCGGCGAAATGCTCCTTGCGCTGCTTCTCATATTCGAAGATCGAGATGAGGTGGCTGCTGGCCTCGGCCAGGGCGATGTTGTTGCGGATCACGGTGGTGAACACCACCTCGCCGAAATGCGCGCGCAGCTGCTTGACGATCTCCTTGCCATGGCTGTGGCGGCTGTCGTAGCGGCACAGCAGGAGTCCGGTATGGACCAGGGTCGGGTTGAGGTACTCCTGCAGCTGGCCGGTGGTCTGCAGCAGCTGCACCACCCCTTCAATGGAGAGGAAGTGGGGCTCGACCGGGACCAGGAACTCGTGCGCGGCGACCAGGGCGTTGACCGGCAGCAGTCCCAGCGAGGGCGCGCAATCGATCAGCACCACGTCATAGTCCAGACCCTCGAGTTGGCGCTTGAGGATGACCTGCGGTACCGCGGTCCTGCCGGTGATCATGCTTTCGAAGGCGGCGAGCACCTGTCCGCCCGGCACGACCCAGACCCCGGGTGCGGAGGATACGACAGCAATGTCAGCAATGCGGCCATTGCCAGTCAGGACCTGGAAGAGCTCATCACCGGTCCCCTTCCGACCCAGGCAGATCGAGGCGCTGCCTTGGGGATCGAGATCGATGACCAGGACGCGCTTGCCGCGCTCGGCCAGCGCCGCTGCCAGGTTGACGCAGGTCGTGGTCTTGCCGACGCCGCCCTTCTGATTGGTGATGGCGATGACGCGCACGCGGTCTCCTGCTTCTCTGTATGGAGTAATGCTGTTTTTGTCAACAATGACCGCTGTGCTGTCATTGCTGTATTCGCTGTAAATACCAGCACATCATGAGCTGACGCTGGGATTTGAAATAGTCGGCCATTGTGACAGCAATGACAGCAATGTCGTCATAAGCACTGATAACTAGACTCTTGTATTGCCATCTATGCCAGCATTGCTGCGGAAAACAGGGCATCCTGCTTGCTGTGATCTGCAGGTCGCACTGATGAGCAGTGAATGCTTTCCAAAGGCACCATGACAGACTGGGTACGGTTCAACCTATGTGCCATAAATGCTGTAGTTGCAGCTATTGCAGCTATTGCAGCTATTGCGGCCATTTATGGAAGTGATCGCATGGCACCGATCAGAAATGGTCCTGGTTCCAGGAACGTGCACGACATCCACTCATACCATCTTTGCTGTTCTTTGCTGTTATTGCTGCCTTTGACAGCATGATACCATGGCGAATCCTTCCAATCTGGGAGCGCCCGTCGTCGCGTTTCGCGACGGGACCTGCAGCGGTCATTTCACGGCACCTCTCAGCACAAACGATCTGATTAGTCTTATAATCAGAGTACTTAGTGAAGACGCTGGGCGAGCACGCGTTGGACCTCGAGCAGCAGCTGACGGAGCTCCGCCGTTGGTTCCCCCTGGGACAGCATCACATCGATCCCGTCCTCCAGCACTTGTCGCGCCTGGATAAGAGCGGGGTTGGGCCGGGCATTGGACGCGCGCTGGCTCCCGGTGCTCGCTGGGACGGGGGAGAGCGCCTGCGGGCGGCTCGTCTGGGGCCGGGTTTGCAGGCCGATGGCCTCCAGGCCGCGCGCCCCGGGAACCGGTGGGACGATGGGGGAGACCGGAAGCAGATCCTCTAAGTGCTTGATATCAGTATGTTTAGGGATATCACTCGGGGGCGGTGAAGAGGGCTCGGCGGGACGAGGCGCATGCAAGGCCGGCCGCTCGGCGCGCGATCCGGGTCGCGTATGGGCAGCTGCCATGGCCGCCGTAATTGCCCGATAGTAGGAGTTGGATCCCGCCTTTGGACCCTGTCTGGTGATTTCCGACCGGCTTTCCGACCGACTTGTTGCGGATCTCCCCGCCGTGTCGTAGCGCGACCCCTGACGGGGGGCGGCGCGGCTGCGTCCATGCAGGGCCCGCTGGATGACGGAGCGGCTCAGACCGAGGCGGGCCATCAGGACACTGATCAGCGCTGGGCGGGTCTCCTCCAGTGAGCGCCGACCGCGCCCGTCCCAGACCGCTCCGTCGCGACGCAGCTGCTCGGCCAAGGCGCGGACGATGCCGCTCGGCACGGGCTTGGTGCTGCGCTTGGCCATGCCGCGATCCTGGTCATGGCGCGTTCGGCGCAATGGCCTCAATGCCGTCTTTGCCATATCTGCCACATTTGCCGCCTATGCGGCCATTGCTGGTTCGCTTACAGGCGCCGGCGCTCCTCGATCAGCTCATGATGCACCAGGATGCGGGGGTGCTTGAGGGCGCACTCATGGAACGTCACCAGATCCCCGAACGCCTTGGCCGCCGCCAGGTACTGGGCGACCTCGGCGAGCTTGATCTCGGGGATCAGGCGCCAGTCCCCGGTCACGGCGGCTTGGTCGAGCACATCGCCCGCATACTCGCGCTCGGCATAGGCGTCATAGGTGGCGACCGCGCTGACCTCGCACCACTGCTGGTAGCCCTGGGCATAACGCACCCAGCAGCTGCCCTCGATGGTCAGGCCTTCGCCCGGATCGACGATCCGCGTCCGCCCGGGCATCCACAGCCCGGTCTGGCGCAGGATGCGCTCGATGCCGCTCCAGCGCAGCACCATCAGGTACCGGCCCTGGTGCGGCAGGGGATAGAGATCCGCCGTCGTCGCGGTCAGGTCGAGATCCCAGGTCGTGGCGTAGTCGAGGAGCTCCCGGGCCACCGCCAGGGGGACCTCCCGGGACAGCCAGCCCTGGTCCTGGTAGAGCAGGGCCGGATCGCGGACACGGCGCGCGGCCACGGCCTGGTTGAGCTGGGAGAGATCGGTGACCGGTGCCATGGGTGTCCTGCGCGATGAGGGATGGGGGTGGGATGGGGGTGGGATGGCAAACGATGCATGGGAATGAGGTCGGAATCGCTGCGGCAAGCCGGCGGGTCCAAGCCGCACGGGTGCCGCCCAGCGTACGCCGCGCCAGCGCGGACGGAAACATGGCAGCCATGCTTGGGCCCGGGGGCGCAGCCGGGATGCTCGAGCGCATGCCCACGCCACCGCGCTATGAGGTCCTGCTGTGCCGCAGCGAGAAGGTCACGCCGATGTTCGGGGTGCTGGGCGAGGCGCTCGATGATCGCGAGCGCCTGGTCGCCATGGACCTCAGCCACATGCACTGCATCAGCCTGTTCGGCGAGCCCGGTGCCGGCAAGAGCTACTGCCTGGGCACCATCATCGAGATGGCGGTCGCCGCCTGCGCCGGGATCAACCAGCTGCCGCGCCCGCTCGCCACCGTGGTCTTCCACTACTCCTCGTCGCAGAGCTATCCGCCGGAGTTCGCCTCGACCATCCGCGCCAATGACCAGCCGGAGCAGCTGGCGCGGCTCTGGGGCCGCTATGGCGCCCGGCCCCAAGCGGTCGGCGACTGCCGCCTGCTCGCGCCCCGCGACCTGGTCGCGCAGCGCCGCCTCGAGTTCCCCGGCATCAGCGTGCACCCGCTGACCTTCAACGCCGCCGAGCTGCAGGCGCAGCACTGGCGCATCCTGATGGGCGCCCTGGGCGAGGACGACTCCCTCTACCTGCAGGTCATCAACCAGATCCTCAAGCAGCACCGCGGCGCGACCACCATCAGCGTGCTGCGCCAGGCCATCGAGGACAGCCGCCTGGCGGATCCGGACAAGGACCGGGCGCGGGTGCGCCTGGGCCTGGCCGAGCAGTACATCGGCGAGGGCGTGCCGGTGCGCTCGCACCTGCACGCGGGACGGCTGCTGCTGGTCGACCTGCGCGACGAGTTCCTGCAGAAGAAGGAGGCGCTCTCGCTGCTGCTGGTGCTGCTGCAGCTCTTCGCCGACGCCACCGCCGAGGGCGCCACCCTGCAGAAGCTCTGCGTCTTCGACGAGGCGCACAAGTACCTGCGCGATCCGGAACTGATCGACTGCCTGACCGAGACGATCCGCGAGATGCGCCACAAATCGACCACCATCCTCATCGCCTCGCAGGATCCGCCCTCGGTACCGCTGACCATGATCGAGCTCTCGAGCATGGTGGTGATGCTGAAGATGAGCTCCCCCCTGTGGCTGCGGCATGTCAGCCAGGTCAAGCCGGCGTTCCAGGCCGTGTCGCCGGCCGAGCTTAGCGGCCTCGAGCCGGGCGAGGCCTATGTCTGGGCCAAGCAGGCCTCCGACCGCGAGTACTGCCGCACGCCGCACCGCATCCGCATCCGGCCGCGCTTCACCAAGCATGGCGGCGACACCCGCACCACGGTCGCTGCCGCGGCGCCGGCGCTGGCGCTGGCGCCTCTGGCCGCGGCGGCACCGGCCACGCCCGGCGCATCCTGAGCCGCGGCACGACGAGACGAGTCGTGCATGCCATCTTGGACTGCACGACGCAGTGCTGCATGCTCAGGTGATGTCCCGCCTCCCAATGCATACCGTGGCCCTGCGCTGCGCCGCTGCCGGCCTCAGCCCGCTGAGCGTCTGCATGGTCACGCTCGCGCTCGCACTCGCGGACGCCGCGGACGACGCGCCCGCCACCAGCGGTGCGGCCGGGCCCGCACCCGCGGATCCGGCCCTGAGCATCGCCACGCTGACCACGGAAGTCCTCGCGCGCCTGCATCCCGACGGCCACACCGATACTGCGGATCTGCAGGACCTGCTGCAGACCATCAACCGCCAGGTCGCGGCGCACCTGGTGCTCAGCCCCGGCAGCGGCACGGAGGGCGCGGCCGCGTCCAGCGAGGCGCCCCTGGGCGGGCCGGGCTGGCGGCTGTGGGTGTTCTGGGCGGTCGACGTGCCGGAGTGCGACGGCCTATCCAGCGCGCTGCTTGCGGTGCGCGCCTCGGGCGAGGCCGTGGTGCGCCCGGTGCACCTCTGCGGGCTGCACCACTGGGAGGCGTGGCTGGCGCTGATGAATGAGCGGCGCGAGGCGCTGATCGCCGCGGCCACGGCCCAGGACCAGGCGCGCGCCAGCGCGCTCTCGGCCGCCTGGCGCGGGGAGGTCGCGGAATTCGTCGCCGAGCTGGCGAGCTTCTACCACGGCACCATCCCGGTGATGGGGCCAGCACGCACCGCGCAGGTGCTGCACGTCGACCACGTGCCGTGCTTCCGCCTGGTCTCGCCGCAGGGCCGCGTGCATGCGCTGGACGGCTTCACTCCCGGCTTCCCGCTGCCGGAATGGATCATGGCCTGCAAGGCCTGGGAGGCGGCATACGACCGCCGCCACGCGCCGCCATGAGGCGCTCGTGCGCACCCTGGCAGGCGCTGACGGCCCTGATGACGCTGATGACGCCGGTGGCGCCGCTCGCGCTGCTGCTCGCGGCATGGGCCGGCGGTCTGAGCGCCGTGGAGCAGGTCGATGACGAGGTGATCATCGTCGCGCCGGACGAGGCGCCGGGCGCAGGCGCCGCCGCGAGCCCTGCCGCAGCCGGGGCGCGGTCGACCTACGCCGCGGTCTGGCAGCATCCCGAGCAGCGCTTCGTCGACAGCGACATCGGTCCGCTGCCGCTGTGGACCGAGACCGTCTACGACGCGCAGGGCAATCCCCAGCCGCGCTTTCCCGACATCTTCACCAAGACCTTCCTCGACGATCCGAGCGAGACCACGGCACTGGCCTACCTGGAATCGCAGCGCGTGCGCGCGCGGCGCTACCTGCAGGCCTCGCAGATCATGCAGCACGTCGCGGTCGCGCAGGGCTATGTCACGCCGGAGGCCTTCCGCCCGCCGCAGGAGCGGCTCTCCAACGCCCGTGCCCTGGTGCCGCCCTACCAGTTGCGCAGCGCCGACTGGGGCGTGCCGATGCTCAGCCCGGAGCAGGCGCGCCTCGCCGGGCTGACCGCACGCGAGGTGCCCGCGACCCCGGGGCGCTCGACCACCCGTCCGGTCGAGGTGCTGCTGTTCTGGGACCACCGCTGCGCCTTCTCGGCGGCGGCGATGCGCAGCTTCGCCGCCTTCGGCGAGGAGGTCTTCCAGCAGGAGCTCGGTCCGCGCATCCTTACCGTCTCGCTCGACAATGACTCGGCCTCGACCCGCGCCCAGCTCGACTACCTGGCCTACACCGGGGTGGTGACCGACCATCTCGAGAACTTCCTCGACCAGACCGACCTGGCCGAGCATCTGGCGATCCGCTACACCCCGACCTACCTGTTCCTGGATCGCCGCTCGGGCGCGGTGGCGCGCTACGAAGGGCTCAAGGACCAGGCGGCGCTGCGCCACGCCCTGCTGGCGGTGGTCGGGCACGGCGATGCGACCTGGGACCAGGTCGAGCCGTCCTGGTTCCGGCCGACCCAGGCCGCGCCGGGCGCGGGACGCGCGCCCGCGGCCGGGCCCGCCGCCGCGGATGAGCCCCCGCCCCAGGATGCCAGCCCGGTCCTGCCGCCGACGCGCCGGGTGCGCGCCTGGAACCCCGATGGCCAGAACTAGGAATCGCCGTTGTACCGCCGGCTGGACCCCGCGCGCCCTGGCGACCCTGCTCGGGCTCGGCGCCGGGCTGGACCTGGTGGCCCTGGGCAGCGCTGCTGGCGATGACGCCGAGCAGGGCCCCGATGCCGACCAGGCCATGCCGGCCTATCCCGGTTCGATCCCCGATCCGACCCAGGGTGGCGACAGCAGCCAGAGCGCTGGCGACACCAGCCAGGACCTGAGCACGCGCGCGGATGAGATCCAGGGCCTGATCAGCGGCCTGGACGCACCCGACGCCAGTCCCGACACGCTCTACCACCAGGTCATCACCGCCAATGCCGACGCCATGGCCGACACCCAGGATGCGCGCACCGCCGTGGGCGAGCCGGAACCGGGGGGTGCGACCCTGGTCAGCGGCTCGGGACGCCTGACCATCGGCGCGGAGGTCACCGACATCGACTATCCGGGCTCCTACCCGACCAGCCCCAGCCGCGTGCACTTCATCACCGACCAGAAGAACCAGCTCGCCTCGCTCAATGACCGCATGAGCCGCGCGGCGCACTGGGCCAACAAGCACACCTGCGGGGGCTTCGACTGGGCGGCGCAGTTCGACTTCCTGTTCAAGGCGCAGATCCTCAAGGAATACCTCACCAATCTCGGCGAGGGGGTCATCGCCGCGGCGCCGATGGCCCTGCTCGGGGCCTTCTCGCCCCAGCTCGCGGAG
>Ga0302314_10013436_pt1 | contig 14077 bp, 12 predicted proteins | sample III_Palsa_N2_3_FD_200533 | JGI IMG/M metagenome (GOLD analysis project Ga0302314, IMG submission 200533) | Peat permafrost microbial communities from Stordalen Mire near Abisko, Sweden - III_Palsa_N2_3 | ecosystem: Environmental > Terrestrial > Soil > Palsa > Peat permafrost | place: Sweden... | reverse complement strand
GCCCTTCTTCACGCCGATGCGCGGTGCGTCGTGGGCCTCCACCAGCCTGCCTGTAACGTGGCAGCCGCATGCATGCGCGTTGGCCGGAAAGGACTGGACCCCGGAGTCCATGCGGCGCATGCTCGGCGCGGGCGTGCTTGTGTTTGTGGGCGACAGCACATTGCTGGAGACGTTTATGATGGTCGTCGAGGCCCTCCAAAACGGCGCGTGGCGACGCAATCGCGCCGACACGTCGCATTTCACCGCGCTGAACAAGCAGCACGTGTTTCGCAGCCGCGTCTTTGACGTGCGCGTGGGCGCGACGCGGCTGCGCTTCCTGTGGGGCGGAGCTCCGCGCGCCAGCAACGCGTCGTCCATGGGCCTCGGCTCGTGGGAGTTTGCTACTTTCACCGACCAGCTCGACGCGTTCATGCACGTCGACGACGACTTGCGGTGCGGCAGCCAGCCGGCGTGCTCGCCACTGGTCGTCTTCAACTCGGGCTTGCACGATCTCCTCGCGGACCGATTTGCCTTTGACACGTACGAGCGCGCGCTCGCAGCCGCGCTGCGCAACTTGACACAGCGCGGCGCCCGCGTCGTCGTGCTGTCGACAATGCCCAAGTCGCAGAGCCGCGCGTGCTCTGCGTTTGAGCAGTTGGGAACGCCGGCCACCCGGGTGCTCAACGCCGTTGCCCGACGCGTTGTCGGCACCTTCCCCGGCGTGTCGTGGGCCGACGTCGCGGCGCTGCGTGAGAGCGCGCCGTGGGAGGGCGACGGGCACCACTGCACGTGCCAGGACTTTTTAGGGGAGTCCACAGTGGGCGCGAGCTGCCTGTGGGTCATGCGCGCGCTGGTGACGCACCTCGCGAGGCTGCAACGGTCGCGGCCGCCGACTTAGCACGCCACGTGTATGTCGTTTTGCAATCGCTGACGTGCATTTTGTTAGCCTCGAACCCTGCTTGCTGTGTGAGGGGCGTTTCTGAGCATCCCGTGTACACGCTCCGGCAGCGCGCGGCGACGCGACAGCGCAACCACTCGAGCAGCGCACGCGTACGTGGGAGGCAGCATTTTTCGGTTAGAGGCCAGTCTGCATTGCAGCGGGTGTTCAGAAGCATAGACCAATATAATAGTACGTAAATGGTAATCCAGGCGCGCGCTGAGCGAAAATTTGTTTCCACTGCGTTGCTTGCGAAACAGGTTGAAATGCAATTTTCAGGAAAAGTCCGGGGCCCATGAACATGACGAAGAGCTGGCGTAGTGGGGACCTCGTACGTCGTACGCGTGCCTAACGTTAAACATGTAGGTAGGATTGTGCTCTTACTACAACGCGCAAAAAACCGGTTCAGTATGGACGTGTGAGACGGACGTGTAAAAAAAACCGTTTCAGTATGGACGTGAGACGGACGTGTACAAAAAAACCGAGTCAGAGCGCTGGCCGTCAGTCGCGTACGCGGGCATGGTAGGCAGGCTGCTGCTGCCCGCGGTCACGGCGGCGCTCGTCGCGCTGCTGCTCCTCGGCTCGGCGAGACTGAACGACGCGCTGGCCGAGAGCGCCGTCGCCCTTGTGGCCGGGCAGCGCGCGACAACATCTACTGCTGCCCATCGTGCTCGACGGAATTCTACTCGGCCTGCGTCCGTCGCTGCATCCACGGCCGTCACCGAACACACCAACGCTTTTCCGCCGCCGTGCCCCGCGCTGAGCTTTTCGCCCGCTCATCACGCGCGACCGCGATTACCCGTGCTGGCTCGCACCGCCCGCGTGGTGAATCAAACGTGGCTTTACGACCGCGGTCTGCGCGAGCTCGTGTTGCGCGTCGCCGTGGGCCCGCAGCGCCTAGGCGCGCCGTTCCCTGAGCCGGACTCGTGCACCGATCGCGTGCGTGCGTCGCTGTTTTCGAGGCAAATGGCCATCGCGGCCACGACGCACACGCTAGCCTACAAGCACACGACGCCGGGGAGTGCGTTTGACGTCGTCGTCACAGTAGTTGTGCCCTGCGACGCGCCCGACGTGATGCAGCTGCACATGACGCTCGAGTGGGAACACTGGAGCGTCTCCACGCAGCGCTTCAACATAACCGCCGTCAATGCAACCGTGGCATACCTGAACCGCCTCCAGACGCTTGGCTACTCGTTGCCCTGGCCGCCGCTCGGCGCCGTCGTCGACGACAACGCGTTGCGGCGGAATGCCAGCGTGTCCATACCCGCATGCCCGCCCGCGCTGGCGGCGCAGACGCGCCCGCTGTGCAACGCGTCGCTCGACTTGGACGTCTTTGCAGGCGCGTTTTACGTGACGACGCTCGACAACCACACGTTTGTGAAAAACGCGACGGGCACGCTCGGCAAGTACGCCGTCAACATGCACGCGACCACGTGGACGCTTGGCAACGAGACGGTGGTCTGGCAGCCGCACGCGTGCGACTTTGACCACGATTGGCACTCTGCCGCTGTGCTGGACAAGCTGGGGCCGGGGCTGGTGCTATTCCTGGGCGACAGCACGCTCGAGGAGCTCTTTATGCTCGTCGTGGAGCAGCTGCGCATGGGAGCGTGGCACCCAGCTGCCAACAACCGCTCCATGCTGGTGGGCGCGTACGGTGACGTGCATGATTACGCGCTGACGCGCCAGCGCATGTTCGACGCGCGCTTTGGAGCCACGCGGCTGCGGTTCATGTGGAACGCGTCCCCGCAACCGTACTTGCAGGCGTCGCTCGGCCTGGCGAGCTTTGACGACGCGCTGTTTCAGGCGCAGCTCGACGCGTTCCTCACCGTCGACGCCGACGTTGCGCAGCAATGCGCCTCTCTGCCGTGTGCCGCTCCTCGCGTCGTGATCAACTCTGGGTTGCACGATTTGATCACTGACAACTTTAGTTTCGACGTGTACGAGCGCCGACTGCGCGCGGTGCTGCGCAACTTGACACAGCGCGGCGCGCGCGTCCTCGTCGTGTCGTCGTCGCCCAAGTTCTTGCGGTACGTGAACTCGCACGGAACCGAGCGACTCGGCACGCCAGGTGTACGCGTGCTCAACGAGATTGCGGAGCGGGTCGCCCTGTCCGTCCCCGGCGTCACGTGGGCCGACATTGCCGCGCCGCGAATGCTGGCGCCCTACGACGGCGACGGCCACCACTGCATTTCCCACTACGAAAAATATCTAAAGCCGTGGTGGCGCGCATTCGGCATGAGTTGCGTGTGGCGCATGCGCGGTCTCGTCACGCTGCTCGCCAGGCTGGCGAGGGTCGCTGTGACGTTCACGTATACATAAAAAAAAATCACTGCACTTTTAAAAGTTTTTGTGTGGCCGACCGCCTGCGCTGGGGGGCAACGAGAATGGCGCACGCCTACCGCGCGGCGCTCTTTGGCTTCTTCGCGCTGCTGCTCGCCGTCCTTGGCGCGCGACTGGCGCTGGTGCGCTTGAAGACGCAATGGGATTGGATACATCGGCCGAGCGCGCCGCCGCCCTCTCTGCCACCCGTGGCCGCCGCCTTGCCCGCATCGCCTGTGCCTGCGCCGTTAGCGTTCGGCCCATGGTCCGACACGGTGCTGCTCTCCCGATTCGCCGCGTTGCGCGGCAAGCGCTTCCTCGTCTTCCAGGCCGACACGCGCCTGCATCCGTACGTCTCCTCGCGCGTCGTCACGGGCTCGTTCGAGCGCACCATTGCCGGTCCCGCCGCGGTGGCGACGTGGCAGTGGGCTGCGCAGAACGGCTACGGCTACGCGCACCTCGCCGCGCCGCCAAAGGCGTGCTGGAACGCGCGCCACACGCAGCGCCTCTTCCTGCACTGGTGCAAGGTACCGTGGATCATTTACATGTACCGCGTCGCGTGCGCGCTCAAGGCCGAAGCCTTTCTGTATATGGACTCCGACGCCGCGCCCGACGTGGGCCTGCCGCTCTACTCGCGCGTGAACCCAAGCCTGGAGGCCTTTGTCGCCGCCGTGGAGGCGCGCGAGGGCGTGCCATTTGCGCGCAGCAGCCAGCACCTCTTTGTCTCGCCGAGCCGCGGCTTCTGGCGCACCGACGTCGTTGCAAGCCGCGTATACGACACGCCGCGCGGCTATCTGAACGCTGGCGTGATGCTCGTGCGCGCCACGCCGCAGGCGGGGGAGATTCTGCATCGGTGGTGGTGGGACACGATGGAAGTGCACTCGCCTATGGAGACGGTGCGCAGCGAGTTTAGTGCTAGCATCACCGCCACCGCTGCTGCTGCTGCCGCGGTGGCGCGGTTCAACTCGACTGCGTTTGCGCTGCGCGGCGTCGCCGTGGAGCCCATGTCAAGCGAGGGCGGCGCAAGCGTCAAGGTGCGCGGCGTGTACAACGACAGCGACCTGGAGCGCGCACACGCCGCGCTGTGCGGCCTGGAGGGCGCTCGCTGCGGCGGCATCGCGTGGGGCAATACCAAAGCAGGTTGGCCGTCGGACCAGGAGCGGCTGCAGTGGCTGGCATCGGTGGACGAGCGCATCAACATGGACCAGTACCGGCCGGCCATCGGCCACGAGGACGCCTTCGAGGCCGACAAGGTCGTCTACCACTGGTCGAAAAACAAAGACATTAAAAGCATGCTGGCGCGCGCGTGGAGCGCGCACCAGCGCACTCAGCTCAAGCGCGACAACGACACCGAGTGGGACGCCAGGACGGCCTGGGCGCAGCTCGACCGCATGCCGGCCTTTTACGTCTCAGCCAACGCCACGGACACGCTGACCACGGACGAAACGCTCGCGCGCTGTTTTGACCGCGGCGTCGAGCTCTCCACGCACAACCTCGTCTAGCCGCCGCCGCCGCCGCCCGTGTATGCGCGTGCGCTTTGATAGCAAGGATGTGTATATATATACAATCCTATTGTACGCTCACGCGAGCCCTACAAGCTCGGCGACTGCGGCGCGCTGCCGCCCCGCGTCGGCCGGCCACGTCTTCTCGTCCACCTCGCGCACCGGCGCCGCCCTTTCCAGCAGACGCCGTCTAAACGCCGCAGTGCCGCAGGCAAGCTTGCGCGACCCCACAACGTCGAGGATAAAGGCAACGCCCGACGGAGTGGTGACGTGCACATCGGCGGCCACCACGCCGTCCGCGCTCGCGACGTCGCGACGGCACGCGCAGCCGAGCGAGCGCGCGTGCGCCTCGGCGGCGGCGAGCACGGCCAGCGCGGAGGGCGACGGCGGCGTCGGATGGGGGCGGACCCAGTGGTCGGCGTCGATGCAGCGAAGCAGCGGCGGCGCGTGCATGTCGGCGCCCATGTCGGCGCGCCACTGCGCGAGCACTTCTGCAACCATCTGCGCGCTCATGGCATCGTGCGGGGCCTCCAACGCAGAGGCTGCTGACACGGCCTCGAAGCGGTTCAGCGCGTCGAGCGCGTAGGGCGCGCACAGCTGCTGCGCGCACGCCAGCGACCACAGAACCGTGACGGTATCTCTCGCGCTCAGCGCCGCCCAGCCGCGCCGCTGGCACTCGCAAACGATGGCTGCCAGCGCGCCCGCGACTGCTGGCGACGCGCCAGTCGAGGCAGCAGCCAGCCCCCACGCCGCGTCGCTGAGTGCTGCAGCGTCCAGCGCCACAAGACTCGTCGATGCGAAACGCGCGCCAATGTGCTCGACGAGACCGACGTGCGGCACTCGCGACGCGGCGACGGCCCACGCCAGTGTGGCGAGCTCCTTGGGCGTGAATGCGCCCGCGCCGCGCCTCGCGCACGCGTCAAAAACGTGCGCGAAGAACGGCGCGTCCATTGCGACGCCCAACTCTGCAAAGCCGGTGGCCAGAACGACGAGTTCGTGCGCGCCAAAGGCGTCGAGGCCGAGCCTGAGACAGTGCGCCGATGCGCGCTCGTACAGGAAGCGTTCCTGCTGCAAGTCACAGCTGGCGAACGCCCACACGACGAGGGCGACGTCCCTGGGCGCAAAGCCGGCAAAGTCCCCTTTGACGCACGCCATGCTCATCTTCTTGAACAGCGCCGTGTGCCTCGACCCGAGCCCCAGCGCGGCAAACGACCAGCACGCCACCGACAGCTGCTGCGGGGTGAACATGGCAAAGCCGTGCGCCAGCCAGTGACGCGCAACCTTGTCAAGCAGCTGCTCGCGCTGCACGCGGTGCTGCGCGAACGCCCACACCAGCCCGACCAGCTCCGCCGTCCTGAACGTTTCAAAATCGAGCGCGCTCGCGCGGTTAGCCATCGCCTCAAACAAAGAGGCGTTCTCGCCCGCCCCCGCGCCCGTCACCAGCGCCCACGCCAGGCTGCTCAGCGGCTCGGCGTCAAACGCCGCCATGCTGGCGAGGCTCGCCGACGCAACGCGCGCGAGCACATCACTGGCGTGCTCAGCCGAGGCCAGCGCGTATGCCAAGTGCGCCAAGGCCTGCGGAGTGAACTTGGCCAGCACGCCAGGCGCCCTCGCCTGCTGCACGGCTGCGTTTAAAATGTCTGCCGCGGCGTTAGCGCTCGGCACCTCGGCGACGTGAAACACGCACCTGGATCGTCGTGCCCCAGCTTGGCGAGCAGAAAGGCAGTCTCGATGAGCGCGGCAGCGTCCCACCGCTTGCCGCTCTTGACGTCAATGTGCAACGCGTGCACCAAACGCGTCAACAGCGGAGCGTCGCGCTGCACGAAGAGCGCGCTGCGGGCGAGGCACTGGAGCAGCGCGCATACTGAAGGCGCCGCCGCGTTGGTTTCAATGGCGCTCACAGCACGGTCGACGCGCCGCATCCATTCCACCGGAGAGTCCTGCGCAGCGTCAGTCGTGTCGAGTGCGCGCCTGCTTTTAATGTGCGGCAAAAAATCAGGCAAGGTAAGCGCAGACCTGTGGTTTCGCACACCACGGGTTAGCCACCATCCGGCGGGCCAACATTTGCAACAAGCGGGGCGGCGAGATACCTGGAGACGCGATTCGGCGACGAGGCTGACGAGGTGGGCCACGTGTCCATCGCCCGAGCCGTCGTCGCTAGCGCAGTCGTCCTCAGCGAGGAGCATGGGGGTTTCGGCAAGCGCCACAGCGGAAGCCGCCGACGACGACGCGGAGGAGCGAGAATGCGCAGAGGCGGGCCGCGCGGGCGATTCGCTTGAGCGCGCGCGCTTGGCCGGGGGCGGCGGCGACAAAGCGCGCGCTAACAGCGGTCTTCCACAGGAAACCTCGCTGCCCGCCGCCGATGAGGACGACGACGACGTTGCTGGAAGCGTGCCGCACGAGCTGCGCCCGTCACCGCCATCGACTGAAGCTTTCCGTCGCGCCGGCGGGGCACCAATGAAGCCGCCGCTCATGCTGTTTTTAAAGTAGTGGGACGACCGCCGCGCGGTTCGAGGCCGCACGCAGAACGGCCTTTAACTCAGTTTGGTGCGGTCACCGATTCCCGAAGCGAAGGGCGAGCGCCCGCTAGCCGTAGCGGCAGCCCGGGCGCGCACACGTGGCCATGAGTTCGCCGGCTGCCGTGTTGCGCGATCGCATCGCGGCTTTGGAAAAGCAATCCGACGGCGGCGTGGGCGGGCCCTCGCTGCACGACCGGCTGCTCCGCGTGGACGCCACGCTCACGCAGCGGTTTGAATCCAAGGCCTCGCGCGACGTGCATCGGTTGCTGGCGCAAGTCCGCTTGCAGCCCTCCTACGCCGATTCGCATGGCAGCCTGTCGGCTTTGCTTGGCAGCGACGGCCGCGGCGACGACGTGGCCGACCCGCTGCCGCTGGCCACCAAGGCGGCTTTGCTTGCCGAGGCGCGGCCGCGCATCGAAGCCGTGCAAGTGCAATGCGCCAAGGCCAGCGAGCTCGCCGATGACGTGCTCGATGGCTGCCCGTGGGCCGTGTCCGCCGCGGATGAGTCTCGCCTGGAGCGCGTCGTGCAAGTCGAGCTGCCGCAGCTCGTGGACGAGGCCGCCGATTTGCATGCGAGCGTGCTGGCGTTGCTCAAGCGCTACGTGGAGGCGGTGGACGCGTACTCGGCGGCCTGCGTGCAGTGGGCAGAGGAGGCGGAGAAGCGCGTTGTTACTCCTCCACGCGCACCGCAGGTTTGAAGAAGCTCGCAATCTTCATCGAGCCCTTGGCGGCCTGCTCCATTCGCTTCTGCGCCGCGCCCGACGCCGCTGGCGCCACTGCTGCGGGCTTTGGCTTTTTGGCCGCCGGCCCGCCCACCGTGTACTTTTTATAGTCCTCGCTCCGAGGCACCACATACCCGTTGGCCTCTTCCCACGACGCGCCCTCTGTTTTCTGCGCCGCTGCGGGCTGCGCCACTGCGGGCTGCGCGGCAGCTGCGAGCACGGCGGCCAGCGACCACGACGAGCGAGCACGCACAACGAGGTCGCGCAGGCGTTCGGGCAAATAGTCGGCGAGCAATTGCAACGCTCGCCGCTCCGCCTCCTTACCGGCCACTTCCAGCGCGGCGCTTTCCTCCTCCGCGGAACGCCGCTCGTGCTCAAAGCCCGTCGCTCGCCCGCTCAGTGCCTGTTTTTGCGTGTAGGTGGTGAGCGCGGCGCATTCATTTGAATGTCCAACAATGTAACAAACCTCCTGCGCGCTAACAAGCGACTGGAGCACGGCAGTCTTGGTGCGCTCGAGCTTTTTAACCAGCCAGGCCACAGCCTTGTCGTCGTTGAGCCGCACGTAGGCGTCGTCGCCATGGCGCTCCACGTCGCACACGAGCGCGACGTCGAACCCCACGCACGAGGCGAGCACAGTCGCCTGGGGGTAAAGCACTTGGGCCAAGGGCGAGAATTGAGAGCGCCGCTCATCCAAGAGGGCGAGGCTCATGAGAAGAGGGTCGCATCGCGTCACCAGCAGCAAGGCACCGTCGCTTTGCACCGTGTCGTCTTCGTACTGGGTGTTAGCATGGCTTGTGCATGGCTATCGCTTTGTTGCCACAAAGGGCGCGCGCACCAACAAACCAGCTTTCGCCCTCGCGCTGACAATGAATGAACTCTACAAGGACGCGCCCGCGCGCAGTCCGCGCCAGGCCATAGTTAGCCACTGCCTTGGTGCTCGGATGCGCGAGCTTGACGACGTCGATGGCCGTCGCTTCTTCGCCGACGTCGAGCACCGCCAACACGGGCATGTGGGGTTTTTTTTTGTGTGCTTTTTTTTTGAAAAAAAACTTTTCTTTTTCGAAGCGCAAACGAGCCGAGCCGCAGCAACGGCGCTGACTGCGGCTGCTGCACGGCGCCCTCCGCCTCGCTCGGTTCTGCAGCGCGCGCACGAGGGGCTGCAGCGCGGACGCAGGCCACGATGGCTCCCGCGCGCATGCTGGCCGCATTCACACTTCAACACTGGGGTTTTCAAATACCTACGTAACGATGGACGTGTCTGGATCCCGCAGCCCCGCGGGCCGGAGGTATATTGGATGACGATCAACGCGGACGCTCGTCATGGGCGGCCCTGCGCGCGCACCTGGAGCACACAGGACGCTTCACCTGCGCGCGGGCCTGTGGCAGGCTATGGGGGAGAAATTGCTGTCGCACGCGGCGGCACGCGGCGCGGGTGACAGCCGCCCGCAGCTACAAAACGCCTCGTTGCCCGAGGTGCCCGCACCTTCTGTACGAGACAGTCCCCGGACTGTTCGATGCAGAGTCGGTTTCGTACAGGTTTGTACTTCATCACCAACCTTTTCGTAGGACTGCACAACACATATACGATTCCCCACGCCCGCTGCCCCGCCGCCTACCGCGCCCATGCCTGCCTCCACCCCCATCGCCGCGCCCTCGTCGCCGCTCTCTTCGCTGCGCGCATCGCGCGCCTCGCGCGCCTCGCGCGAGGACAGTGCCGATGACGAGTCCAAGTCGCCGCGCTCGGCGACCAAGGGCTACCGCATGCCACGCTTTCCGCGGTTCCTCTCGAGCCGCAAGATTCTGTCACCCGGCTCGACGACGTCGTCGGCATCGCGAAGCCTTACCGGCATGTCGCCTGACGATGCGCGCTGCAAATCGCTCGACGACCAGCTGCTGGCCACCGACGACTCGGCATGCGGCACCAGCGTCAACGGCGGTGACGACTGCCCGACGTTCCAGGGCATCAAAGGTTGGGCGAGAGCCATTCGAGCGGCGGCAAGAGAACTAACGCGCACGGGCAGTGTCGCACCTGCGCACGCTCGCGGTGAACCAAGCCACGCCCGTCGGAGAGGCGTTTGAAGCGCTGCTCGACGCGGACTGGCGATCGTCCTACGCCTCCATGTTGCCGCGACGCGCCACGGGACCGGCGGACAGTGTGGCGCTCTTCAGCCCCGTGCTGCCGTGGGGCGACTTTGTCGGCGCGCTCGCCGCGTCGCCGCTCGACGCCGAGCGGTGCGTGTGGGTGCGCGAGCTGTGCTCGTGGGAAGCGCCCGAGGCCGTCGACGCGGCGGCGCGCTTCGTGGGCGTCGCCGAGCTGCTCCTGCCTGCCGCCCCCGAGCGCCTCGAGACGCTGGTGTGGTCGCCCGCCGCCTGCGCCGTCTCCCGCGACGCCGAGGTTGTCCTCGTTCCGTGCATGAGCGCCAAGGGGCGCGACGCCCTCGCCGTCGCCATGGCCGACGGGCTCCCGCAGCGCTTCTACGACGCCCTGCTGGCGCCCAAGGCTGGCGCGGTCGGCTGCAGCGGCATGTGCGCGCTCGCCACCGTTCTTCGCGGCATTGTCGACGACAAGGTCGGCGCCGAACACACCGACGCGCTGCTGGGCCAGCTGGCGTGCGCCACGGGCGACTACATCACCGCGCAGACGCACTTTGACCGAACGCGCGACGTTGCCGCCTGTGCCGAGCTCGAGTTGCGCCAGGGCCGCTACGCTCAAGCCCGGGAGCTTCTGGAGCGCGTCTGCTGCGACGGGCTCCAGGACGACGACGACGACGGCGCACACGCGACGCAGCAGCAGCGCGCGCTGCAGCTGGCCGACGTGCTGCACAGCATGGGCAAGAACGAGGCCGCGGTCCGATGCGTGGAGGACGTCCTCGCGGACTGCAGCGACGACGAGGTGCGCGCCGACTGCTTCTCGCGCCTCGCCCGGCTGCACGACGCGCGCGACAGCGCCTTTGAGTCACTCGAGTGCGCCCGCGCCGCTCTGCGCATTCAGCGCGCGTTGGGCAACACCGTCGCCACCGCCGACGCTCTGCTGCAGCTGGGGCGGCTGGAGCTGAACGCGGCGGCGTCCAAGGATGCCGCGTTTGCTCACCTCGTGGACGCGCTCGCCGCGTTCGCCTCGGCGTTGGGCGAAATGCACCCGAAAACGCTTGCCTGCGAGAAGGAGCTGGCGCGCGCGAACGTCGCAAGAGACGACCCGGCGGCAGCCGTGGCGTTGTTGCGTCGCGTCAACGAGCAGTACGCGTTGCTGTACGGCTCCAAGCACGCCGCCGCGATGGGCGCGAAGAGCCAGCTCGCCAACGCGCTGCTGCTGGGCGGGTGGCGGCGCGAGGGCGTCGACCAGCTGGCGGGCCTGCACGCGCTGCAGGTGGAGACGTTTGGCGTGGACAGCGAGCAGGCGACCAAGACGGCCCGGAGGCTGGCGCGCCTGCAAGCCGGCGAGCCGTGCCCGTAGGTATTTCAAAGTGTGGAGAGGGCAGCGCGTCGGTGTATAATGCAAAATGGTAGCCAAGGTCTGCGTTAAAGGTGCCGACGCGTGCCGGGAGACTAGGTATGTATAGAATAGCTCACGGAGCCCGAAGGGCATCGTACCACTACTTTTTTTTTAATTATAAAAAGGATACTCGCATATAAAACACGAATCAAATGGAGGATGGAGAGCTAACCGCCCTTGCTGCCTTCAGCCGCTGCCAAAGCGTGAATGTCCGCCGCTGACGACCCCGAAGTGGCCTGCGATTGCACCGCCTGCTTGGACCGTGCCACAACATCCAAGTACAACGTGAGGAAGAGCGACGAGAGCGAGAGAAATACCCAGGCCACGCCGATGAGCAGAGCGGCCGTCGACGCGCCGGGCGTGTCACCGCCGTCGGAGCCGCCAATCACCGCAAAGCCGAGGAAATTCGCCATGGCGAGCAGCGTGGACACAATGAGCCGCAGGGCAGTCTTGCGAATGTTCTCGATGGCTTCGAGCACCACCACGACGGTGGCCTGCGTGCCCGCCGCGCCGTAGCCTTCAATGCAAAGAGGCCTCAGCTGGTGCACCACGCTTCCCAAACGCATGCTGTGTTTTTCACGGGCGAAAATGTGTTAGCGCGCGGGCGACGATGTGGCCGCTTGCGCAGGGCGAAAACGCACAATCCACGAATAAACAATGCGACGATGAACACGCTCACGGCGGCGCCGACGACCGCGAATGAGTTAGTGTCGTCGCGCGAAATGTACGCGGCCGAGATGATGATAAAGACCACGCCGCACACGTATAAGACATACTTAAAGTACCTCGACTCGAGAGCAAACAGCTCGGATGCAAAGAAAAGTTGCGCACGGTCGCTGGCCTCGAGCCACACAATTGCCACGGTGAGATAGCTCGCCGTATGGAAGAGAAAGAGGCAAAACACCAGCGCGTTGGACACAATGTTGTGCACCTGGATGGTGCCCTGCGGTACGTTCGTGACGGTTAATAAAATAATTTGAATGAGACGTGCTGCGAGGGCCGCGCTGCCCGCCGCGCACGTGGCCAGCGACGTCTTGAACACGAGGCTCTGTTTAAAGCTGCGGTTCCGCAGCAGGATAAAATGCCACGTGTTGCCGACCACTGGCCACACGAGGAGAAGCAAGCCCATGAAGGACAGCGCGATTATGCCCGCGCCCGACGCGCTCGTCGAGGCGCACCACGGTCCAGTGGCGCCGTAGTTGTAATCGCAACAGCACTGCGTGCTGTTGAGCCATCGATGATACACGCTCACGTCAGAGCAGTACGTTGTAGGACTCGGGCAATCGGCATTCGAAGTGCAGGCGATCACGGCACCGTCAAAATACACGTTCCATAACCCGCTCGCGGGGTCCTGCAACGCCTCGTACGTGGACATCACCGCCGTTGCCGCGCCCGTTGCGCGCGCACGCGAACCGTGCAAGTGTGCCGCGTGTGCGCGACAAAAACCGAATTTACAAAACGAAGACACGCGCGCTGCCCGTGCGTCGTATCAATCGTGCATCCCCCGGCCCGCTAGAGCTGGGTAACTTCCATCACAGTCACTGAAGCCGTGGTAAATCTGCTGCTGCACACATCATCATGGTACCGAGCGTAACACTGTACACACTTACATAGCTGCCCAGTGCCAATTGGCGGAGTAGCTGCGCGGAGCTGGTGGTGGGGCCATCACCATGTGGCGACGCCGAGCCAACAGTGGCAAGACAGTTGGTCGGCTACGCCGGCAGACTGAGGTTGACCGGCCCACAGAGGCAAGCCACTGCAAGTAGCCGCCAGCTGCGCATCGAGACACGCGCCAATGGCGCAGCCGCTGCGCGAAGGTGCTCTATGGCCGACGGTAAGATCCAGCACACACCAGTACATACGCTGCACGCCGACGCCGCTTGAGCCAGCGTGCTTGATATTGTCTTTTGAAAGAACATCGCGAACAACCCGCGAGCGCGCCCGAATATAACATGGCCCGATCACAACTCTGCAAGCGCGCAAGCGCCCCGAGCACTACGCAGCAAACCCGTCAACGGTGAGCGCGCGCATCGCGGCGACACACACACACACAGTCGCGTTTTTTAAAAATGAATGGCCGCCTCAGGCACTTTCTGGTGCTTCACCGCGGCCTGGGCTCCAATGACGAGAGCGCGTCGCCAGAGGAGCGCGCGGAGCGGCTTTTGTACTTCTTCCCGCCCGTCGCCCCACTCGATGCGTCGCTCGCGCTTATGGAAAGCATGGAGGCTTTCATGGCCTTTGCAGCCCTCGCCAGCGGCTCGCCCGTGGCGCCGCAGCCGATCTCAGTCACCTTGGACGCGGTGAGCGCACGCGCGCCGCCCGTGCTCTGCTCGGACAACCCGCGCTGACCCCCCTTGCACACACAAATAGCAAGCCTACCTCCTCGTGCCCGCGCCTTCGGCCGATGTGTGGCTGTGGTGCGTTGCCAAATGACGCGCGCCCGCGTGGCGCCCGCACATGCACCACACACGGTGCAAACAAAAAAACAAGCGCTAACGTCAAAACGCCAGCGCCGAAGTCGAGTTCGAGCCCATGGCTCCAGTGGAGGAGTCCATGACGTCCCGCCTGCTCTCGGTTTGGTCAACAACGCGCGCACCGCAAGGCGG
>Ga0302314_10013435_pt1 | contig 14078 bp, 12 predicted proteins | sample III_Palsa_N2_3_FD_200533 | JGI IMG/M metagenome (GOLD analysis project Ga0302314, IMG submission 200533) | Peat permafrost microbial communities from Stordalen Mire near Abisko, Sweden - III_Palsa_N2_3 | ecosystem: Environmental > Terrestrial > Soil > Palsa > Peat permafrost | place: Sweden... | reverse complement strand
TGCCATCGGAGGCAGCTATCAGAATTCGGCGCAGCTCATCGTTGATGGAGGCGCGAACCTGGGTGATGCGAGAGTCGTAGTCGCGGGCGGCTTTGTTGGCGCGCTCGATCAGCTTGAGCTTCTCGGTGATCTCAGCGTCCGCAGTAATGCCGGTTACGGGGTAGAGCGAAGGTGTCCGTGTCTCGTTAAAACCCTGCACACGCTGGGTTTGCGGGCCGTTGGCGATCAGTGCCGCCGTGCGTGCGGCCTTCAGCAGGCGATCGGGGCTAAGGTCGTCGGTATAGGCGTAGCCGGTCCGTTCGCCGGAAAGAACGCGAATCCCGCAACCTACGCTGATGCCTTGCGCAGCGGTTTTGACGATGCCCTCATCCATACCCAGCGAGGTCGAAGTGACCGCTTCGAAGTAAAGATCAGCGAACTCGCCGCCTGCTGAGAGAGCTTCCCCGAGGCAGCGCTCCAGAAGCCTCTCGGTCAATCCGAGATGGGTCAGGAAGTAACGCTTATGGTCCGGGGCGTGAGATGAAAGAAGGTTTGGGGCGGAGGCCATTAACCTAATTGTAGTCTTATAACACTCAAAACCCCCACCCCTACGTGATCAAACGCATCATGACTGTAAATTTAGCCTCGAATAAGCGACTTCCGGGTCTCGATACGCTCCGCGCGCTGGCCATCATCGTGGTCATGGCCTTCCATCTGGATGGTCTGTTACCCGACATAGTCAGTCCGATCGAGAGGTTCGGGTGGATGGGCGTGGATTTGTTTTTCGTGCTCAGCGGGTATCTCATCGGGTCGCAACTGCTGAAGCCGGTGTGCGACGGTGATCGCATTTCGTTGCTGGATTTCTATCGCAAGCGAGCGTATCGAATTCTGCCGGTGTATCTGGTTGTGCTTGCGCTCTACGAGCTCTGGCCGCTGTGGCGTGAAGCGCCGGGGATCTCTCCGCTGTGGCAGTTCCTCACCTTCACCGAAAACTTTTTTATCGACTACTCCGTGAATCACGCGTTCTCGCACGTGTGGTCGTTGTGCGTGGAAGAGCACTTTTATCTGCTGCTGCCGGTGATCGTGCTCGTGCTATCGCGGAGAGCTGCGGCCTGGAAGACCTTTGTCGTGCTGGCGTTCTTCGTCGCACTCGGCGTGGCGATTCGCAGCTACGAGTACTTCCATGTCCTATTGCCGATGGGCCGCAACACTGACGGCTTCGGTGTGCGCTACATCGAGCGCATCTACTACCCGACGTATACGCGACTCGACGGGTTGCTGGCGGGAGTGGCGCTGGCACTGATGCGGACCTTCCGCCCGGGATGGTGGTCTGCACTCTTGCAGCGGGCGAACTGGCTGCTGGCCGGCGGCGTGGCGTTGATGGCCTGCACGCTTTGGATCTTCGCCGATCGCCTTGGTCCCGTCGGCACCGTGATTGGGTTTCCGCTGATGGCGATCGCCATGGCATTGCTGGTGATGGCGGCTGCTGACAGACGATCCTGGTTTGGAAGAGTGCGCGTGCCCGGAGCGAAGCCGGTCGCGACTCTCGCGTACAGCTTGTACCTGACGCACAAGGAGATCGCGCATCTGGACGAGTTGTGGCTTCCGAAGGTGATGGACGCGCGGGATTGGAGGGAGTGTCTGCGTTCTGGTGGTGAGCTGCCTGGCTGTGGCAGGGCTCTTCTATCTCGCCATCGAGCGGCCGTTCCTCGCTCTGCGTGATCGGCGCGAGGGACTTCCAGTTACAAACCTGGATCAGGAAGCGCGCATCGAGCCGGCGCTCTAATCGCTGCAAGGCGCTCTAGCGGCCGTGCGATGGGTCGGCGCTGCTGGCCAGATCCATGTCGAGCAAGACCGTGGGAACCCCGGGAGCATAGCAGTTGCCGTCCGCCGCGTAGGTGCTGCTGCAGGCCTGCGTGAGCTCCGGCCGGCGCGGCGACTGCGAGTATTGCCACGCGATCAGGTCGCCGCCGGGACTCAGTGGCTGCACGCCGGCGCTCGACAGCGGCTTCGCATTCACCGTGCAACCCGGCGCTGGTGGGCAAGTGTCTTGCGCGTCGAACATGGCGATTGGATGCAGGTGGTTTTTGACGACATGCGCGCGGATGTCCTCGATGGTGGTGATGGTCTGGCCGGGGCCGTTGGGCACCGGCTGGCCGCTGGCGTAGACGCCAGGGCGATAGTCGCTGGACGCCACGGCCTCGGTCCAGGCGAGCAGATAGGCTGCCTGTTCGTCGAGCAGAATCCCGCCCTCTTCCTGGTCGAGGAAAATAATGGTGTGCGCCGGGAAGCCCTCGCTGCGGGCTGCGGCGACCGCCATTGCCGCGTCCTTTCGTGCGAGCTGGACAGGAGATGTGCCTGCCTTCTGCGCCTTCAGGATTTCGTCGTCCAGTCGGCCATTGGCGAGCGCGAGGAAGCCCCAGCCCTGTTGCCGCAGTTCGACGCGCTTGCCCTTCCAGGTGTTGGCGTTTTCTCCGGGAGGGTTGGTCAGCCAGTAGCCCGTGAAGGCGAAGGTCTTATGCAACGCGGCCATTTTGTCGTCGCCGGGATAGTCGTTGCTATCAAAGCCGCGGAAGCCTCCAGCAACGGCGCCGATGGGCGGATCAGCGAGGGCGCTTGCTGTCGCGACGGTGTCGGCGGCGGGAGCAGCGCCGCTGCCGCGCGAGCAGCCGCTGGCAGCAGCGATGGCCAACGCAAATCCGAGATGCCGAAACGCAAGCCGCATCTTCTTATCTCCCCTTCTTGTTTAGGAGTTCGAATCCTCAACCTCAGAGTACAGCTACTTGGATGTAATTTTGGTCACAGCGAGAGGCACCGTCGCTTGGTATCTTTCGTCTACAATCGCTGTGACGCACCGGGTTAGGCTTTGCGGTTACCTCTCGAGATTAAGGATTTAGACCATGCCACCAGTGGCTGACCCACGTTATCCCGTCGGCAAATTTACGCCGCCTCCAACCATTACGATCGCGGACCGCAAGTCGGCAATCAGCGCCCTCGAAAAGATGCCGGAGTATTTGCGCAGCGCCCTGCGCGATCTGGACACCGTTCAGCTGAACACGCCTTATCGCGAGGGTGGATGGTCCATTCGGCAGGTGGTGCATCATGTTGCAGACTCGCACGCTATCGCCTTTTACCGCCTCCGCCGCGCCCTCACCGAGGACTGGCCCACCGTCCACGGCTACGACGAGAAGGCCTTTGCAACCCTCGCCGATTCGGTCGCACCGGCAGAGTGGTCCGTGGAATTAATTGAGGCGGTGCACGCTCGCTGGGTGCTCGTGCTGCATTCCCTCACCGAACCGCAGTGGAAGCGCGGCTACAAACACAGCGAACGCGGTCCCTGCACGGTTGAAGAGGTGGTCATCCATTATGCCTGGCACGCACGCCACCACCTCGCGCACATTACGCACCTGCGTGCACGGAAGGGCTGGTAGCCACCGCACGCTGACCGGACGCACATCGCTGCGGCGGCGATGGTGCTACCCTTCCGGTTATGCGCCCGCCCAGAGCTTCTTCCGCGGATCAGGTTGCTACCGTCCAGACGGCCGCCTCCATCGCCCAGCAGATTGAGGAGTTCCTCGGACTCCATCCTGAGGCTGCCGTGCTCGAAGACGGCAAGGTAATCTTCGATCTGCGCTCGGCTAAGGCCGCACTCAACACCGAACACGAACGCTGCACGCTTCACCTGTGGAGCGAAGAGCGGAACCTGGTGCGACAGATCGTGTCCGTCACGGAGCGTTCTGAGACTCTGCGCCTTGCCACGCACCGCTTCGGTCACGCGCAGAGCAAGTTGCTGGAGCTCGTGGCTACGCGCGAGCGAAGAACGCCGACCACGCGGGAGACTGCCCGCCAACGCTATGTGCAGATGCTCGAACGTGCGCTTGCGCGCGACTTCGCGGATTGGAGTTGCGAAGGATTTCGCACCGCGATGGACTTGGAGCGAAGCTTTGGACCCGCCTATGCGCGTGGTTCTCTGCTGCGCGGCACCGGCGCCTGGGCCGTGATCGGCGTGAACGAGCAGGAGAGTGCGAGCACCATCGACGGCATCCTGACGCTGGGCATCTTGTGGCTACACGATTGCCGCGAACGCGCCAATGGCCGACGGCTTTACGAGGGGCTGAAAGTAATCGTGCCGCGCGGAACGGCCACGCTGACCCTCTCGCGCATGGCATGGCTGAACGACGAGGCAGCCAAGTGGGAGCTCTGGGAGTTCGAGCAGAGCAGCGAGGAACTGACGCAGCGCGATGCCAACGATCAGGGAAACCTGCGCACACGCCTGGTGCATCTGCCCGATGAGGAGGCCGCTCGCGAACGCTTCGCCGCAGGCATCGAGCAGGTGATGCAGCTGGTGCCGACGAACGAGCACGATCGCGTGGAGCAGCGCCTGCGTAATACGGCAGAGCTTGCGTTCGTGCTGCACGGAATGGAGTTCGCACGCGTTCGTATCGGCCTGGCACCCAACAGCTTTGCGCAGACGCTCGAAGTGACTGCGGGCGTGGGTCCCAATGAAACCCCTCTTACCCCGGAGAATCGTGAGCAACTCGCCGAGAGGGTAGCCGAGCTGTTTGCGCGTCGCCGAGCAGCCGAGCCCTCAGGCGTCTTTGCACGCCGCGCCGCGCCGACTCTGCGCAGGATTGGTTCGCCCATGACTGCCTCCGCGCACGCGCGTCTGCAGGGCCAGAGGCGCGAACGCGGTACGGCCACTCAGGACCCGCTTTATCGCGCCGCTCCTGAGCGCTGGCTGGAATCGATGCTGCGCCAGGATCTCGCGCCGCTCACCCGCAGCCTTGCGCCTCGTCCGCAACCTTTCCGGGACGCGACGGGCGAACGCTTCGATCGGGAGATGGATCCGGATTCCATCGGCAACCGCGCCGACCCGACTGCCTCTGCGCGAGAAGCTGACGGCAATCGATTGCATCCAGCAGCCGAAGAAAGCCGTGTGATTCCGCGGCTCGATGCGCGGCATGTGTACTCGCAGGTGCCCGCCATCGTGGGTGCCAGCGATCATGGGTTGCTCGACCTGCTGGGTGTCACCGCGGACGGGCGGCTTGCGGTCATTGAGCTGAAGGTCGACGACGACCTTCACTTCGTCATGCAAGGACTGGACTATTGGATTCGTGTGCGGCAGCATCATCTTCAAACCGCCGACACCGCAACCGGCCTTGGCGAGTTTCAACGCCACGGCTACTTTCGCGGGGTTGAGCTCTCACCACTACCGCCCCGGCTGTACCTGGTCGCCCCCTCGTTGCACATCCATCCGGCCACCGAAACCCTGCTACGCTACCTTTCGCCGCGCGTGGAGTGGAATCTGTTAGCGCTCGATGAACGCTGGCGGCAACAGATCCGCGTGGTTTGGCGGAAACAGGGCGGTCGTTAAAACCCTGCATCGCCTGGCCCACAAAAGCCATCCAAGGAATTGAAGGAGATTAGCGATGGCAACCGCGACTACTGTGAGCAAGTCATTCAAATTGGGTGGCGAGCTGGAGATTCATCGGCTCGGCTACGGCGCGATGCGCATTACAGGCAAGGGAATCTGGGGCGAGCCGGACGATCGCGAGAATGCGAAGAAGGTCCTTCGCCGTGCCGTGGAACTGGGTGTCGACTTCATCGATACTGCCGACAGTTATGGCCCGGCCGTAAGCGAACCCCTCATCGGCGAGGCCCTCGCGCCCTACGGGAAGGGCACGGTCATCGCAACCAAAGCCGGCCTCACACGGCAAGGTCCGGATAAGTGGTTGCCGGTGGGACGGCCTGAGTATCTCACGCAGCAAGTAGAGATGAGCCTGCGCTGGCTCAAGCGTGACCAGCTTGATTTGTGGCAGCTGCATCGCATTGATGCCAAGGTGCCGGTGGAAGAGTCGCTCGGCGCCATCAAGAAGTTGCAGACCGCAGGTAAGATCCGCCTCGTTGGATTGAGCGAGGTTTCGGTGGATCAGATCAAACAGGCACGCAAGGTGATCGACATCGTCAGCGTGCAGAACGAGTACAACATTACGAATCGCAAGAGTGAGGCGGTGCTGGAATATTGCGAGCAGGAAAATATCGCGTTCATTCCGTGGTTTCCCGTGGCGTCCGGCAAGCTTGCACAGCCCGGTGGAAAGTTAGACGAGCTCGCGAAAAAGCATGGAGCCACCGTCTCGCAACTTTCGCTGGCGTGGCTGCTGCACCGCTCGCCCGTCGTGTTGCCGATCCCCGGCACGTCGTCCGTTGAGCATCTTGAGGAGAATGTAAAAGCCGCTGACGTAACGCTGAGCGACGCGGAGTGGCATGAACTGGAAGCGGCCGCGAAATAGCCTCGCCTGGCGCATCCATCACACCAAGGAGTTGGAGGAACATTTGAGTCTTACGCTGGATCCGAAATCAACCGCCGTTGTTCTCATTGATCTGCAAAACGCCATTGTCTCCCGGCAGCTCGCTCCGCACGCCGCATCGGATGTGGTGTCGCGTTCAGCCAAGCTCGCCGAAGCCGTTCGCGCCAGCGGCGGACTGGCGGTGTATGTGCATGTTCTGATCACCGACGTTCTCTCGCTTCCGGTGGACCGGGCCAATCCGCGGCCACAGGGACCAATTCCTCCGGAGGCATTGGAGTTGACTCCCGCAGCCGGCTTCCGCGAGGGCGACGTTCTGATTACCAAGCGGCAGTGGGGAGCGTTTTACGGTACCAACCTCGAGCAGCAGCTGCGCCGTCGCGGCATCCGCACCCTCGTCCTGGCGGGCATAGCTACCAACATGGGCGTGGAATCCACCGCGCGCGGGGCGCATGATCAGGGCTACGAGTTAATATTCGCGGAAGACGCAATGTCCTCGCTCAGCGCAGAGTTCCATCAGTTTGCCGTGCAGAATATCTTTCCGATGATGGGCCGCGTGCGCAGTTCGGCCGAGATTATCGAAGCGCTGCAAGGCGCCGAAGCAAGAGAACGCTAGCCCATCCACGCGGGCGCGGCGTGAAGCTCTCGATCCGGCTCCGGAGTGAAGGACTGCGCCTCCGTGTCGCGGCTGGTGAAGAACGCTTCCACCTTGTCGATGACCTGCGCGCCGCGCTTGGCTTCGAAGATCTCGCGCCGCAGCGTGGCGCCGCCTGGGACGCCGTGCGTGAACCAGCTCGCGAACTGCTTCATGCGTCCAATGGCGTCGCGTTGAGCGCTTTCGTGGTTGCGCTTTAGGCGTTTCGAAAGATCGTCGTCGGCCGGTCCCAGAACCTCTGGATGCTCGGCGACTTCGGCCATCAGGCGCTCGAAATAATCCCGAATCATGCGGTAGCGATCCATGTCCGTCGGTTTGTCGTAAACGCCAACACCGGTGCTCTGCTTGGACGCCGTGTACTGCGCGATCTGCCGAAAGATCCAGGGATTTGCGGGTGCCGCACGGCCAATCATCACCGCATCGCAGCCTGTGGCCTCGACCATCGCCGCCGCATCCTCGGGCGTGCGAATGTCGCCGTTGCCAATCACGGGAATCGTGACGGCGTCCTTCACTGCGGCAATCCACTCCCAGCGCGCGTCGCCGGCGTAGCCTTGCTCGCGCGTACGTGCATGCAGCGCTACCGCATTCAGACCGCAGTCCTCGGCCATCTTGGCCAGTTCCACGCACACAATGTTCGAATCGTTCCACCCCATCCGAAACTTCACGGTGAAGGGAATCGATACGGCTTTGCGGACCTCCTCGAAGATCTCGCGGATGCGCGGCAGATCGCGCAATAAACCGCTGCCACCATTGCATGCGACGACCCGCTTGGCCGGGCAGCCGAGATTGAGATCGACCAGGTCGAAGCCCGCGTCCTGGCAGATGCGCGCTGAGTCGGCCAGCGTCGCAGGGTTCGAGCCGAAGAGTTGCGCGGAGATGGGGTGCTCGTCTTCGTAGTAGGTCAGGTAACGCTTGCGCTTGGTCTCGCGCATGCGGCTCAGACCGTCGGCGGAGGTGAACTCTGTCATGATGAGCCCGCAACCGGAGACCTCGTTGGTGGTCTCGACGTCCACGTCCGCAGGCTGCGCCGGATTCGTAAACATGCTCGCGTTCTTGATGAACCGGCGGAAGACGGTGTCGGTAACGCCAGCCATTGGCGCGAGCACGGTCGCGGGCGCGATTCGCACGCCGCCAATGGACAGCTCCGCGGGCACACGCGCAGTGTGAGGCATCGCGCGCGCCGTGGTGATTGCCGAGTTGTCCCATTCCTTCTTCATGTAAACGTCGGTAGGCAAAGTTTTCTAATCTGTCGGGTGGTGCAGGGTGTTGTCGGCAAGAAGAAAGGCCTCCGCTTGTTGCAGAGGCCTCTCGGTTTCGTTTTGCGCGAGAGTTACTTCGCGGTCTTTACTTCGCGTCGTTGGCAGCGATCTCGGCCTTCTTCGCATCGGTTGCGGCAAACTTGCGACGGAAGCGCTCGATACGGCCGGCGGTGTCGACCAACTTCTGCTTGCCGGTAAAGAAGGGGTGGCAGGCAGAGCAGATTTCCACCACGATCGCGCCCTTGTGGGTCGAACGTGTGTCGAACTCGTTCCCGCACGCACACTTCACGTGGGTTTCTTCATATTGGGGATGAATCGCTGTCTTAGGCATTTTGATTCTTTCTAGCATTCCCGCCGCAGAACGGTTCGCTTGCACGTCGTGGACTCAAACGCACATCGATATTCCTGTCGCGCTGCGAGCTTGGGCCCCGACTCCCGGGGCTTCAGGCGCTTCTCCTAGTTTACCACCAACGGTCAAATCGCCCTAAGTGTTGATCCGCCGGAGCTTACGCCTAGTACCCGCACTCCGCCAGGGGTGCGAGGTATCGCCCCGCCTGGTGCATCGCCTGGTCCAATCTCTGCTCGGTCTCCGCAAAGGCCTTCCCGACTACCGCCAGCTTCTTCAGCGTGCCGCAGATTTGCAGCGTCTCCCCACCCGCCGCACCGAACGGCGCCATCAGCGTCGCATCTCCATACAGTGCTCGGCCGCCAATCAACACCAGTTCCATATCCTGCGGCGACGAGTGCGTGATCGTCCAGTACGCGTCATGGTCGCCGTCCGTCTTGCGCAATACGATAAGATCAGCGGCGTGGCCGGGCGCGAGCGATCCAATCTGCCCCGAAAGATTCACCATCTCCGCCGCGTTCGCCGTCGCCATCATCAACAGATCCTTCTCAGTGAAGGGCGGGAAGACTTGCGCCTGGTTCCACATCGAGGCATAGTTCAACTCGCCCAGCAGGCCAACGCTTCCCGTAGGACTCCAGTCCGGGGCCAGCGCGATGTGCACGCCCGCCGCCTTTGCCGCCGCGACATTCGCCGTGTCGCCATAGAGCTCCACGTTGCTGCGCGGCGACCAGACCAGGCCAACGCCTTTCCCCGCCATCTCCGCAAACCCTTCGGGCGTGATCGCCACCCCATGAATCAGCGAGACGCCGGGGCGCAGCAACCCCCGGCCCTTCAACATCGCAAACTCGCGCGCCGCCGACGCATCGTGCGGAGCGCCTTCGCCGAGGTGGATGAGCAGCGAGCCCCTCGGCTGCGCGCTCAACGCAGCGTTCGCATCAGCCAGCGCTTCCGGACTCATCTGCAGGGGAAAGACGTCGTAGATAATTTTCCCCAGTCCCGGCCCCAGCTCCGGATCGACATCGAGGTTTCGCGTGAGGCGCTGCACGCAGGTCCCGTGCGTCGAGCCCGTCACACTCGTTTCGCCTTCGGTGATGGCCTTCACCTCGGCATAGCGCTCGGCTTCGCATTCCAGACCTTCCTTCGCAATCAGGTCGTGAGGCGCCGTCATCTGGATCTTGTAGACCGGTTTCTGCTGCCAGTCATAACGGTTGCCAAACTCCTCGATGGGCTTCCAGCGGGGAAAGATGTTCCAGCTCAGGTGGTTATGCAGATCAATCAGCCCCGGGGCGATGATCCCGTCGGTGTGCACGATCTTTGTACCGGCTGGAAGAGCGACGTGCGCGCCCGACGCCACGATGCGGCCATCCTGCAGTAGAACCGTTCCGTCTTCGATCACCATCTCCGGCATCACGAGCGTCCCCGTCAGGGCGATCGGCATCTGCTGGGCCAGCGCGGCCAGGGATAGAGAGACAATAAAAAGAGAACACAAACTTTGCCGGCCAGGATTTCGCATGCGTGGGGCGAGTCTACCTCAGTGCCCGGCAGGGAACCAACCGCCGACCGCGCTTTCCTCACCTGGCGCCGGATTCGCACAGGAACTTCCGAACCAACTAGCCTGCGATACTAGAGGGGCCGCGAGAAGTCCGCGCGCGGAGAAAGATTCCCATGCCGGAAGAGCTTTGCCCCACCTGTGAAGGAGCCGGTCTACGCGTCATCGAACGAGCCGACGGGACGCGCGCTGCCGTGCCGTGCGAGTGCCGCAAGAGTTCCGGCTTTGAGCGTGCATTTGCCCGGGCGCGCATTCCGAAGAGATTCGTGAACTACACCCTCGAGAACTACGACCCCAACCACGCGGGGCCGAATGCATCTCTGAATGGCGCGATCTTACAAGCCCGAAACTTCGTGAAGGCGTACCCGCAGGAGACCGCCGGCAAGGGCCTGATGCTGGTCGGTCAGATCGGCACCGGGAAAACCCACCTCGCCGTGGCCACCCTCAAGTCCCTGATAGAAAATCGAGGCGTCCAAGGGCTCTTCTACGACTGCTCGAACCTGCTCGACGACCTGAAAAACACCTACGAGAGAAAGGTGGATGCCACCGAGCGCGAAACTCTCAAACCCATCTTTGAGGTCGACGTTCTCGTCCTCGACGAACTTGGTGCGGCCAAGGTCACCGATTGGGGAGCTGACGCCATTGCCCGCGTTATCAACGCCCGTTACAACGACAACCGAACCACCCTGGTCACCACCAACTTTGAAAATCTTCCCCCTGCCGCCGCCACCGAGCGCGATACCTTCGCTCCAATGCGCCGCGAAACCCTCGGCGACCGTATTGGAGAGCGTATGAGGTCGCGCCTTCAGGAGATGTGTGTGGTTATCGAAATGAAAGGCCAGGATTTTCGCCAGTCGGAGCGAGGCCGCGCCAGTTTTGGCGCTCGGAATTTATCTGCTGCGAAAGTTTTGGACCTTAGGGGCAGGACGAAGAACGCGGGCGCAGTGCCCGGCTCGTCCTCGGATTAGAATTCCAGATTAGAATTTCACCATGAGTGAGTCCCCGAACGGTTCACAGAACTTGATGTTCACCGATCCGGCGCCGGCACGGAACTTTCCTACTACGGCCGTTGCTATCGCTGCGGTTGCCGTGCTCATCCTGGTCGCTGCGCTGGTGCTACTTGAACGGCGCGGCCCGGCGGCGCCCTCGCCCCACACGCTGCAACCCGTGGCTGCCTACGCCTCCAACCTTCCGGTCAGCAACCTGCAGATGAGCGAGTCCAGCAGCATGTCTGGTGGCAAGCAGACCTACATCGAGGGACACATCGCCAATCACGGCTCGCAAACCGTCACTGGCATTACGGTGCAGGTCGTTTTTGCTAACGATACCCGCATGGCTCCGCAGATCGAGACTGGCCCGCTGAACCTCATCTACATGCGTCAGCCGTATGTGGATACGCGTCCCGTGACCGCCTCGCCGATGGCCCCTGGTGCCGAAGCCGATTTTCGCCTCATCTTCGACGACGTCAGCGATAACTGGAACCAACAGCTACCCGAAATCCGCATCGTGCAGGTCGAAAGCCACTGATTTCGCGCCGCGCAAAAAAATCGAAAGAAATTGCCTTGGGTCCAATCCGCCTCGAATCCCCTTGCGTAACTACTTCAGCGGAGATTCCGCTGCGAGTTCGGTGTCCTGTATCGTCGGCACCCCAAGGCTCTCCAAAGGAGAGAATCACGGCAGATTGGCCCCCAGCGATGGGGGCCCTTTTTTGGCTCGTCGGAGGGATGCTGTTGCGCTAGGCCTTAGCAGCCGCGTGAATCGCCAAAAGCTTCTCCAGCGTCGGTTTCAACAGATCCAGATGCAGGGCGTTTGCGCCGTCCGACTTCGCCTCAGCCGGATTGTCATGAACCTCCAGAAATACTCCGTCAATGCCAGCAGCCACGGCCGCTCGCGCCAGCACCGGAATGAACTCCGGCTGACCGCCCGAAACCCCATTGCCGCCGCTGGGCGTCTGCACCGAGTGCGTGCCATCGAAGATTACAGGCGCAAACCCGCGCATGATCGGCAGCGAGCGCATGTCGACCACCAAGTTGTTGTAGCCGAAGCTGGCGCCGCGTTCGGTCAGCGAGATGCGCGTATTGCCTGAATCGCGAATCTTCTCGACCGCGTGCCGCATGTCCCAGGGCGCGACGAATTGCCCCTTCTTCACATTGATGGCGCGACCCGTCTTCGCCGCGGCGATCAGGAGATCTGTCTGGCGGCAAAGAAAGGCCGGAATCTGGAGCATCGCGTCGACCGAGCCGAGCGCATCGCTTACCTCCTGGCATTGCTCGGGAGTATGGATGTCGGTGAGCACGGGCAGCTGGTTGGCCTCGCCGACAGCGCGCAGAATGCGGCAACCCTCCTCCAGCCCCGGTCCACGGAAACTGCGAATCGAAGTGCGGTTGGCCTTGTCGTAGCTGGCCTTGAAGATGTAGTCGACGCCCAGGTCGGAGGTAATGCGTTGGATGGCGTCGGCCAGCTTGCGCGCGTGCGGCTCCGACTCAATCACGCACGGGCCAGCGATCAGAAACAGGTCGCCACTGCCCACCGTGACGTCGCCGAGAAGAAAGCTTGAGGAATGAGGCATGCCTCTAGAATAGCTGACCTGCGGACAGCTGGAGGGTGGCAGAGCGTGCTGTCAGGGGGCTGGAAGCCCGGTGCTTCAAAGAGAAGAGCCCGGCCATTTGGCCGGGCTCTCTCGTTCGTGCGATTGCCTTTGAGGTTAGGGTTGAGTCGACTGGGACGCATGCAATCCGTTCGGCACCGAGACCACGCAGACGGGCTGCGAGACCGAGGGGAAGAACGAAGTCGCGACCGCGGACAGCGCTCCAGTGTTGGGGCTCAACTGACCTCCCGAGACGTAAGCAGCCAGGTAATCCGACGTGTAGAGGTAGATTCCCAATGCCGGTTCAACGGTCACGCAGGTCGGGCCAGTCGCGGTGGTGAAGTTGCTTCCCGCCGACGCGCCCAGCGCTCCACTTGCCAGGTTCAGCGAGTACGAGCTAACCGTCTGCGAGTTGTAATTCGCGACGTACACATACTTGCCGCGCGGCTCGATGGTGATCGACACCGGGTATTGTCCGGTCGCAAACGGGCTCGAAACCAGGCCGGTCAGAGCGCCGGTCGTGTTGTTGGCGATCCCGTACCCGTAAACCTGGTTTTGTGCCTTGTCGGTCACGTATACGTACTTGCCGGTTGGGTCGGTGGCAATGGCGCTGGGGAAGACGCCCGCGCTAAAGCCGCCCTTCGGGTTGGTGCCCGGGATCGGCGTCAGTGCACCGGTGGACGGATTCTCGACGAAGCCCAGAATTGTAGCCTGAGCGGCTGCAGTCTCCGCATCTACCACGTACACGAAGGATTGGTTGGTGCCGTTGTCGGTCGAGCTGCCCGAACCCACAATGATGCAGTTCGGAGTCCCGTTGCTACCCAATGCCGGGGTTGCCGTGCAGGTAGGCGCCGAGGCTGCAATCGCAACTGGGTCGTTGCCCACGTTCACGTTGGTGGGAGTGCCCAGGCTGCCATCCGAGTTGATCGGGAAGATGGCCACGCCGCCAGGACCGGGAGAGTTCGGACCGTATCCATTCTGGTAGGTGTAGGTGACGTACAGATACGTACCGGCCAGATCAATCGCGGCAGCGGTCGGGTAGGTTCCGCCGGAAGGCATGCTGGCCCCGCCTCCGCCGTACAGCTTTCCGTCCGAGCCAACAGGCATGTACTGAACCTGGGCCTGCTGGCTTCCGCCAATGACGTAGATGGTCTTGCCATTGGGCGCAGCTATCAGCGTGGAGGGGTTCGTCAGGTTGGTGGAGAACGGGGAACCGCTGATCTGGGTGAGGACGCCGCTCTGATAGTCGACCCCATACGCGCTGATCTGTCCGCTGCTGTTGGACACGGCGTAAACATAGTCGGCCGTGTAGTCGCGAATGCAAGCGGTGGTTCCAAACGCGATTGCCACCGAGACGACTGCGGCCATGGCAATACGGCTGATTGTGTTGAACTTCAT
>Ga0302314_10013434_pt1 | contig 14078 bp, 10 predicted proteins | sample III_Palsa_N2_3_FD_200533 | JGI IMG/M metagenome (GOLD analysis project Ga0302314, IMG submission 200533) | Peat permafrost microbial communities from Stordalen Mire near Abisko, Sweden - III_Palsa_N2_3 | ecosystem: Environmental > Terrestrial > Soil > Palsa > Peat permafrost | place: Sweden... | reverse complement strand
GAGCAGGTTGAAGAAACGTTCAGGCGCATGGCCAAGGTCGTGGACGAGCAGAACGCCGGCGATCCGGACTATAAGCCGATGGCACCGGGCTTCGATACGATCGCGTTCAAGGCAGCACAGGCACTGGTGTTCGAAGGACGCGAGCAGCCGAGCGGTTATACGGAACCGTTGTTGCACAAGTTCCGGCTTGAGGTGAAGAACGGCTGACGCCCGTAGCTTTTAGCCAGGCGTTGCAAGGACGGGCGTCACATCCACGTGCGGCGCCCGTTTTTTATTGGGTTGTGTTCCATGCTCCGTCCCTATCCTGCTGCCCGACTGCAGATTCCCGCGCGCCGATCCGTGCCGGACAGCTCTATATACCGCCTCCCGCACGTGGCACACTATCAACGTCACCCTTGACGTGACCCATCATGGAACACATTTTCCTCAACCGTGTAGCAGCCGGCCGCGCGCTCGCGCGGCATCTGCAAAGCTATGCACAACGTCAGGACGTGATCGTACTCGCGCTGCCACGCGGCGGCGTGCCGGTCGGTTTTGAAGTCGCCGCGGCGCTGCACGCGCCGCTCGATGTCCTGCTGGTGCGCAAGCTCGGCGTACCGTGGCAAGAGGAACTGGCGATGGGTGCCATTGCGTCCGGCGGCGCGCTGTACGTCGATCGGCTGCTCATGCGCGAAGCGGACGTAACCGAAGCGCAATTCGAACACGTGCTCGCCGACGCGCAGAACGAACTCGCGCGGCGCGAAACGCTCTACCGGGAGCAGCGGCCGGCGCTATCCGTTGAAGGGCAAATTGCGATTGTGGTCGACGACGGCATGGCGACCGGCGCCACCCTGCTCGCGGCGCTGCGCGCGTTGCGCAGCCGCTCGCCGGCGCGGATCGTCGTCGCGCTCCCAGTGGCGCCGCCAGACGGCGAACTGCGGCTCGGCGATGCCACCGATGAGTTCGTCTGTGCGCTGACGCCACGGATATTTTTCAGCGTCGGTCAGTTCTACCAGGATTTCGGCGAAACCACCGACGAGGACGTGCGAGGTCTCCTCGCCGGTTCCGCCGCCGGTCCCGCCGGTTCCTTCAAGCCGCCGCAGCCGTGAGATGAAGCGGCAGGTAGCTCTGCAGATACTCCTCGAACTCCGCCTTTACTTCCGGATGGCGTAGCGCGAACTCAACAGTTGCCTTCAGATAACCGAGCTTGCTGCCGCAATCGAAACGCGTGCCGAAGTAGCGATAGGCCAGCACCTGCTCTTCCGAGAGCAAGGACTGCACCGCGTCAGTCAACTGTAATTCTCCACCGGCGCCCGCTTTCAGCGCGCGGATATGCTTGAAGATGGTCGGCATCAGCACATAACGGCCCACCACGCCGAGATTCGACGGCGCCTTGTCCGGGGCCGGCTTTTCGATGATGCCGGACAGCTTGATCACGTCTTCTTCCCACTCACGGCCGTCCACCACGCCGTACGAGCGGCTATCCTCGCGCGCAATGGTCTCCACCCCGATCACCGAGCTGTGGTAGTGGTTGAACACGTCCACCAGTTGTTTCATCACCGGCTGCGTGCTGTGCAGCAGGTCGTCGGCGAGAATCACCGCGAACGGGCTGTCGCCCACCAGTTTCTCCGCGCATAGCACCGCATGACCGAGGCCGAGCGCCGTCGCCTGACGCACGTAAAAACAGTCGACGTTGGCCGGCTTGATGCTCCGTACCAGGTCCAGCAGTTGTTCCTTGCCGCGCGCTTCGAGTTCGGCTTCGATCTCGTACGACTTGTCGAAATGATCTTCAATGGCGCGCTTGCTGCGGCCCGTGACGAAGATCATCTCGGTGATGCCGGCCGCAATCGCCTCTTCCACGGCGTACTGGATCAGCGGCTTGTCGACGATGGGCAGCATTTCCTTGGGGCTTGCCTTGGTGGCCGGCAGGAACCGCGTCCCGAGACCTGCTACGGGAAACACGGCTTTGGTGACTTTCAGCATGGTATGCATTCCCACATCGGTTGATGAATGTGTGCGGTTCGCCAGATAGGCGCCGAATCAATTGGGTTGAAAGCGTCGTTGAAATCTAATTCACGTTTCGACAAAATTAAAGTCATTCATATGAAAAAAATATTGTCTTTGGCCATTTATTAACTTCAGATGGCAATATAGGAAACAATTACGGCCGGGCGACCGAACTCCCGTAACTTTTACGGGTGAGTTTGCCGCCTCGGCCGGGGCGCTAGGCAGCGCCCTCCTCGTTTTCGTCGACCGGCGGCAGCTTGCCCCGGGTCACCCGGAAGCGGCCGATGGGTTCGTTGCGGAGCGCCTCGCGATAAGCCGACGCGGCGACAAGGATGAGAAGCACGGCGACGCCGGCGAGCACATGCAGGTTCATGACTCCACCTCTGGTCTGAAGAATCAGGCTCTCAAATTATCACGAAAAAATCGGCAAATAATTGCCCTGCAAATTCATATCTCATTTGATTACAAATAGAAACACATTTGATTTTTCGTCTCCTGAAATCCCATTTTTTATCCATTTTTTTGATCCGATGCTGTTCTAGGATGTGCCTGCGGCTGTGGGCGCGTATTGCCGCCCATTTGCCGCGCATCTCCCGTCAAGGCGCGTCGGCAGTAGGCCACGTTGCCCACTCACTCGTATGGAAAAGGACCGCGCATGAGCGATTCAGCATTCGATGCCACCGGTGCATCCCTGCCCTTTTCGGCTCGCCCGCAGCGCGATGCGCGCGTGGAAAGCGCCGGTAAGGAACACGTCATCGATGCGATGCGCGGCTTTGCCGCGCTGCTGGTCGCCTATTTTCATTGCCGCCAGGTCGCCTGGGTGGGGATGGAGAGTTTTCACCACAGCGTGGGCCATGCGCTGAGTTTCAGCTCGATCGTCGCTTACCTGACATTGCCGATTGCATGGGGCTCGGCAGGTGTGCCGATCTTCTTCGTGATCAGCGGATATTGCATTCATCGTGGCGGCGCGCTTCGTCTCGCACAAGACCCGGGCTACAAACTCGACACGGCCAATTTCTGGGCGCGCCGCTTCGCGCGGATCTATCCGGTCCTGCTCGCTGCGCTGCTGCTGACCTTCGCGCTCGACTGGTTCAGCTTCCAGTTGCCACCCGTCAATCACAAGCTGCGTGAGATCGGCCTGCATGCGTTTCTCGTCAATCTGTTTTCGCTGCAAGGCGTGGCGGGCAAGACGTATGGATCGAACGGTGCGCTGTGGACCCTCTCGCTCGAAGTGCAGTTCTATGCGATCTATCCGTTGCTGTTCGCGCTGCGCCGCCGGTTTGGAATGACGCAACTGCTCGCGCTCGTGGCGCTCGTCAATATCGTGTCGGCATACGTGCTGGAGCGTCACGATCTGCAGTTCTTCACCTCGTACTGGTTCTCGTGGACGCTCGGCGCGTGGATCGCTGATGCGCGGGCACAGAAGGCATCTGCGATGAATACGCGGCGCGCGTCGAACGGGCTCTATGCGGTCGCGGCGGTGCTGGTGGCCCTCGGTTGCGTGGCGTTCCATTTCGGCCAGTACGGTGCGTTCCAGCTCTGGGCGCTCGGCTTCGCTTTCTACCTGTACAAAGCGCTCGACCGGGGCGCGGGCGAGACGCCGGTTGCCCGCGTGCTGTCGCGCTTCGGCGACTTCAGTTTCTCGCTCTACCTGATCCATCTGCCGATTTTTGTGCTGCTGTCGTCGCTGCTGTATCGCTCGACGTTGCAGTTGTCGATCTGGACATCGTTCGGCTTCATGCTGGTGGCCGTGCCGGTTGCTTATGTGTTTTACCGGCTGGTCGAATTGCCGGCGATGAAGTGGTCGGCGAGTCTTAAGACCAGGAACAAGGCCAGAGTTGCCGCGGCGCGTGCGTGAGTGAAGACGGCCATCGCCTGACGCGTCTACACCGCGCAGGCGGCTTGCACGTGACCGCCGTGGACGCGCGTGGACGCGATACGTAACGGGCCAAATGTAAAAGGGCCGCAGCGTTACCGGACTGACAATCCGGATAGCGCTGCGGCCTTTCTTTGCGCACTGCTGCTGATCTGCAGCCGCTGAACGCTGGCGGCGCCTGTCGCAACCGCCGCTTCGAAACCTTTCGCGTTGGTTGCCGCCTAACGCGTCCTCTTGCCGGCCGCCACGTCTTTCAGAATACCTTCGACGCCCGCCACATAGGCCGCAGTGCCGAACCGTCCTAACGCGGTTTCGTAGCCGTTCCTGACGAGCCGTTCGCGCAGCGCCGTATTGCTTCGCAACTCGGCCAGCACATCGGCCAGTACGTGCGCATCACCCGGCTCACACAGCACCCCGTTTGCGCCGTCTTCGATGATTTCCAACACGCCGCCGGCCCGCGCCGCCACCACCGGCCGCTGCGCCAGCATCCCCTCGACGATCACACGGCCAAACGGTTCCGGTGTGATCGACGTATGCGCGACCGCGTCGACCGCGCGCATGCAGGCCGCGATATCGTGCTGGAAGCCCAGAAAATGCACCCGGTCGCCCAAACCATGGTTCGCGACGAACGCCCTCAGCTCCCCTTCGTAAGCATCCTCGCCGAATAGCGGCGCCCCCACCAGCACGGCATGCATATGCGGATTGAGGACCATCGCCTCGAGCAGCACATGCTGCCCTTTCCAGCGCGCCAGCCGGCTGAACGAGCCGACCAGAAAAGCATCATGCGGCAGCCTCAGGCGCGCGCGCAGCGTTGCAACCGGCACGTTGCGCAACGCGTCAAAAGGGGCTGCCGCGATGCCGTTGAAGACCACATCAATACGCTTTTCATCGAAGCCAGTCAGCTCGGCAAACGCACGCGCCGACGCAGCCGAATTGGCAATCACGTGCGCGAGCCCGAGTTTCGCGCACCATTTGATGATCCGCAGTTGCTTGCGGCCGAAGTGCTCGGCGCTCACGATATCGCGCAGGTGCCACACTACCGGGCGGCGCGCAAGCCGCCCCGCCAGTGCGCCGATCACCATCGCACGCTGCGTGTTCGCGTAGATCACGTCGGCGTGACGCGCGCGTGCGACGGTCGCACGCACGAGCGCAGCGACGCCCTTGAGCGCCTGTCCGAGCGGCGGCGTGCCGCCCTGTTTGCGGACTTCGCGCAGCGCGCCCGAATCGAGTACGCGCACGTTCACACCGGCTGCATCGAGCGCCGTGCGGAATGGGCCATCGTCGAACAGCACGACTTCGATGCGCGCTCGCAGCGCCTTCACGATCTCGAGCAGCGACAGTTCGGCACCGCCGAGGACGCCGCTCTGATCGATTGCCAGCACGCGTGGCGCCTGCGTGGTCCCACTGACGCCGGCGGGCGGCGCTACATACGGTTCATAGGCCGGCAGGGACGCGCCGTGCAAAGCCGGCACGGCAGCCCGCACATGCGCAAAGAAACGCTCGCGGAAATGCGCAGCCGAGAAGCGCTCTGCGTTGGCGCGGCAATCGGCAGCGACAAAACGGCTCGCGTGGGCGTCGAAATCCTCAACGGCGGCGATGATCGATTCGGCGCGCTGTTCCTCGAAGAACATGCCGGTGGGCCGCGCGCTGGACAGATCGCGCACCGTTTCGAGCGCCCCGCCCTTGCCGTAGGCGATCACCGGCGTGCCGCACGCCTGGGCCTCGACCACCGAGATGCCGAAGTCCTCCTCGGCGGCGAACACGAACGCCTTGGCGCGCTGCATTTTCTCCTGCAGCACCTTGAACGGTTGATACCCCATGATCTCGACATTCGGCGTCGCCTTCGCGCGAATCTTCTGCATGTCCGGCCCATCGCCGATGACGACGAGCCGCCGCTGCGGCATGCGCGCAAACGCCTCGACGATCAGATCGATCTTCTTGTACGGCACCATCCGCGATGCGGTCAGATAGAAATCTTCTTTCTGCTCGTGAACCACGAAGGCATCGACATCCACCGGCGGAAAGATCACGTGCGCTTCGCGTTGATAGACCTTCCTTATGCGCCGCGCGATGAATTGCGAGTTGGCGACGAACGTGTCGACCGAATTCGAGGTTCGAATATCCCAGTTGCGGATGTAGTGAAGAATCAGCCGTGCCATGGCGGATTTTGGTCCATTGGTTAGCTTGGACTGCTGCAGGTACTGATGCTGCAGGTCCCACGCATAACGGATCGGCGAATGCACGTAGCTGATGTGCACCTGGTCGGGTCCGGTCAGCACGCCTTTGGCGACCGCGTGGCTGCTCGAAATCACTACATCGTAGGCCGAAACATCCAGTTGCTCGATCGCGATCGGCATCAAGGGCAGATACGCGCGGTACTTCGTGCGTGCCTTCGGCAGCTTCTGGATAAACGACGTCGTCACTGGCTTGCCGCGCAGAAAACTGCGGTCGTCGAGAAAATCCACGACGCTGAACAGGTCCGCATCCGGAAAGCAGGCCACGATCTGTTCGAGCACGCGCTCGGCGCCCGCGTAGGTGACGAGCCAGTCGTGCACGATCGCCACGCGTACGTTCTTGTCCACGCGCGGCGCAGGTCGCGACGGCGCGAGCGGTGCAGGCGGTGTGGCAAGCTCGGCCACCGCGCTGCGCTGGCTGGGCCGCACTACGGCTTCATCAAGGACATCCTGGTTCATGCGCTTTTCCTCGGATTCAGTCGCAACAGCAGCGAACGCGCAAGATCGCGCAAAGCGGGGGTCATGGTGATCGACCATGCAACATTGGCGGCGACGACCAGCGCGCCGGCTGCCATGGCCAATGACAGACTGGGCACGAAGCTGGCCAGCCACAGGCTGACCAGCAGAAACGCGAGATGCGCGAACATATCGAGCGCAATCGGCCGGGCGCGAATCGCCGAGAGCCAGAGCAGCACGCCGTAGTCGAACAGCGCGCGGCCGGCCACGGCCACCGCCGCCCCGGTCAGCCCGAAATAGTGAATGCCGAACCACAGCGCAGCGGCAAAGAGCGGCAATTCGAAGACGCCCACTCGCGCCGCGACCGCAGGATTGACCTGCGACTGGATCATGATCCGCGTCACATTGGCCTGCCCGACCAGCCACACAGAGATGATCAGAATGCGACCCACGGGCGCGGCGACCGTTGCGATCTCGTTGCCCACCCAAAGATGCAGGAACGGTCCCAGCACGAACATCGCCACCAGTGCGACCGGGGTGAAGGCGCCATTGAGAAATTCGAGCGACTGCTGCGTGATCAGGTCAGCATGATCGCGGCCGACTGCGGACAGCCGCGGAAACAACGTGCGCACGAGCGCGGTGGGCACGATGTTCAGGCGGGTCACGAGATTCTGCGGCACGGTATAGAACGTCACGAAGCGCGCGCCCAGGCTGGTGCCGAGAAAGACCTTGTCGAGCGAGTCGGCCACCATGGTCGTGATGCTCGCAATCAGCATCCAGCCGCCGAAGTTGAAGAGCCCCTTGGCCACGCCGAGTTGCGGCGGCAGGATGCGGCGCAGGTTGAGCACCTTGAGCGCGGAACGTCCGAGCAACCCCGCGGCGAAGAGGCGCGCCACCACCGCCGCGGCGAGTACGTTCTGCAGGCTCGGCCCCATCAGCCAGGCAGCGCCTAACGGCAGCAACTGGAAGACGAAGGTGCCAACGGTCTGATTGGTGTTGTAGACACCAAAGCGCTCGGCCCCGTTGATCGCACCGGCGAACACCCATGAGACGTTGGCAATCGGAATCGCAACGGCGAGCCACGGCAGCGCCATATAGACCTCGTGCTGCAATTCCGGTGACACTTTGGTGAAATACGCGGTGTAAAGAAAAGCGCCAAAATAAATAATCAATCCGCCGATGATGCCCGTCACCAGGTTGAGCCATGTCGCGCTCCAGAACACGCGGGCGCTTTCATCCGCATCGTTGGAGGCAAGCGCCTTGGAGATGTGGTTCTGCGCGGCCATGCTCATGCCCAGATCGAGAATCGAGAAGTAGCCGATCAGGGTCCACACGAGGGCAATCACGCCATAACGCTCGACGCCCAGTAGCCGGATATACGACGGCACCGTGACGAGCGAAACGAACGTGGGCAATACCAGGCCGAAGAAATTGATCGCGACGTTCTTGAGAATGCCTTTGTCCATCGGATGCCTTTTGATTCAGAGGGTCGGCGTATTGCTGTGCATTGCTGCGCATGGCGCGACGCCGAGGAGCCTGGTTCGAGTAAAGCACGTAAAAAATGCGCACCGCGTGCCATAAATCGACAGAAAAATAATTCGCAGCACGATGGATACGGCGACGTCTCAGGCCGGTTTCCAGCGGTACATCATCACCTTGCCGCGCGCATCCTCCTCGACGAACACGAGGTATTCACCATTGCTGCGCCGATACGCGCTCACGCCGTTCGGCACGTCGACCCAGCCTGAGGCTTTGCCCACCTCGGGCCCCGGCCGGATCACACCGACCTCCTTGCCGCTGTCCTTGTCGAACACATGCACCGCGCCAACCGGCTCGACGGCGAACACGTATTGCCCTTCGACGGTGAGGCCGATGATCGTTTCGATTGGCTTGGCTTGCGTCTGCCACGGCAGCGTGATGGTGTAGCGCTGCACGGGTTTGCCGCTCGACCAGTTGTCGTAGCGCACCAGCACCCGTCCGACTTCTTTCCAGAACCCGGTTTGGGTCGGGGCATCAGCCGTGTATCCGGTCACGTAGAGCGAGTCGGTCTCCGGTACGTAGATCGTGCGGCGCAGTTCGGTGAACGGCTGCGGCACCGGGTAGGTGGTCATGTCCGAGTACGAGTAGACCGGATTGCCCTTCGCATCGAGGCCGCCGAAATGCAGCCGGTGGATGCCCTTGATGTCGCTCGTGCGCCAGATGTCGCCGTTGGTATCGACCCACCAGCCCCAGCCGCCCGCTAGCCGGGTACCGCTGGTATTGGGCGTGAATTCGTCGCTGGCGAACTGGCCGTTGCCGTTCATGTCGCGCCAGATCCAGTCGCCGCCGGGCGGCGCGTTTGGCACGTTGGCCACCGGCCGTTCGCGGCCCGCAATGAAGCCCGAGGGAATCGCGGTCTCGCCGTCGTGCGCGCTATCGAAGCGGTAGATCTTCAGGTGATCCGCATACATATCCGTCAAAAAGAGGAATGTGTGCCCCTTTAGCTGACGCGCGATCGGCAACCCGGGCCACTGGTCGGTGTGAAACACCGGGTCGTCCGGATACTTGAAGCGGTTCGACAGGAACCCTACGTATTTCCAGTCCTGTCCGGGCGGCTTCGAAAGATCCAGCTGGAAGCGCTTGTTGCCGGTGTAGACGCTGTCGGGGCGTGCCGGATCCACCCACGCGCCGTCGACGAACAGCAGCCCTTGCACCTGCCAGAGTTGCTGGCCATCGGGTGCGTAGCTTTCGAGCGTGGCGCCGAGCCCCGCACCGAGTGGCGCGTAGTGCGGACCGATGCCGTTGGTGGAGACGTAGACGTTGCCGCGCGCATCGACGCCGACGCCGGTCAGTCCATTGAAGCGCTGCGGCCCCGGCCGGCCCGCGGCGCCGGAGAAGATACCGCCGCGCTCGCCGAGCGTGCCCGAGGCCACGTAGCGACCGTCGTTCTTGCTGAAAAACAGCACCTGTTGACGCGGGCCATTGTCGGCAATCAGCACGCGGCCATGTGCGTCGAGCGCGATATCCACCGGCACCGAGTCCGCCGGCAGCGGCAGCGTATCGGCGAGCAGTTGGCCGCTTGCCGAGTAATGTGCGACGCGTGGCGTGCTGTCGGTAAGCGTGCCGGTCAACACCCATAGCGTGCCGTCCGGCGCCAGCGCGATGCGGCCCGGCTCATGCACGCTCCATGCCGCCTTCTTCTGCATCGATTCGGCGTCGTAGACTTCAATGCGGTTTTGCGTGGTGTTGGACGCATACAGCGTCGTGTCATTGGCGGCCAGCCCGTCGATGTCGGCACGGGCCCCGGTGGCGACTTCGTTCATCATCAGAAAGCCGGCGGCCAGTTGCGCATGAGGGTCGGCCGCGCCATTAGCGCCATTCGCTGCGGCCGCTGTGGGCTGAAACAGCGCACTGAGTTTCGGGTCCTCAATCTTGCGCCGTGAGATGCCGAACCATTGCTTGCCCTTTTGCGGCCAGATGCCCTGCCCGACCAGATGGCCCTTCTCATTGCCGACCGACACGGCCATGAACACATAGCGGCGATTGACCGCAATCGCATCCCCGCCGCCCGTGCCCCAGCCGTGCGTGCCGCCCGCGAAGCCGAGCATCTTGCCGTTCTGATACGTACTGGCTTCGGCGCCGCTTTCGTCCCACGGCGCGTTCGTATAGACCTTGCCGTCAGGCGCGACGCCAATCGCCGCGATATTGATCTGCGTCCAAGATCCGTCGCCGAAACCGAAGGTGTTGCCAATCCATGAGGTCTTCGCGTTCAGGGCCGTTTCGGCCGACGCAGCGCACGCTGCAAGACACAGCAGTACGGCGAGCAGTTTCGCGAAGATGAGACGGACCAAGGTGTTCCTCCAGTCAGTGCCGTGCGGCGGCAAGCGACGCGCACGAGCAGGCGACGTCCAATGAAATGATGGCCGGGACGGCACACGGAACGCGAAACGGCCGAGCGGCACTATGCGCTGAGAGTCGCCGCAAGCGAGCCCACGCCGGGATGATCGAACCACGCGCCGCGGCGCACGCGTCCGGCACATGTTACCGGCTCACATTACGCGGGAAATCCGCCGCGACGAAAATCGAAAATAATTCAAAAATATTCACCTATTAATGCTTGAATAAATATTCCATATAAAAATATATCGGCCACATGACTGCGCGAACGCCGAAATCTATTTCTTCATTTCATTCCCGTTTTTTCATCAATTTCTTTTCCCTAGAATGAATTCCACTTCCGTTGCGCCTGCCATGCGGAGCTGGCGTTGGCGCAACGGAATGCCCATGCCGCAAACGAGTTCCAAACGAGTTGATTTGCCGGCCCACCCGATGCCCACCATGGACGGTTCATGACAGTTAGTGCCTTGCCTGCCCCGCCTTCTCACTCACGCCGTATCGTGCAGCTCGACGGCTTGCGCGCGATTGCCGTGCTGGCGGTGTTTGCACAGCACGCATTGAAAGCGCCGCTCTGGATGGGCGTCGATCTGTTTTTCGTGTTGAGCGGCTTTCTGATCACCGGCATCCTGCTGGAGCGCAAGGCGCGTCAGCAATCGTATTTCAGTTATTTCTACGCACGCCGGGCGCGCCGTATCCTGCCGCCGTATCTATTGCTGATGGCCGTGTCGTCCTTGTTGTTCGGCTTCGGCTGGGCAAAGCATTGGGAGTGGTATGCGTTCTTCGCCACTAACATCGGCGATGCGCTCGGCCAGAGCGGCCATGACAGCCTGAACGTACTGTGGTCGCTGGCCGTTGAAGAGCAGTTCTACATTGTCTGGCCGTTCGTGATCCTGCTGCTGCCCGAGCGCGTCCTTGCGTGGGTTGCCGCCGCGCTGATCGTCGCGGTGCCCGTGCTGCGCGCCGTCGCGACGCCATGGTTCGACTCGTTCTGGCCCATCTACTACCTGACGCCGTTTCGCATGGATCTGCTGTCAGCCGGTGCATTGCTTGCCGTCGCCGTGCGTCGCAATCCCAACGCGCTGCAACCGTTCAGGCCGCTCGCGCTGCTGGGGTGCGTCGCCGCGCTGGCCGTGCTGGCGTGGCTGCATCTTCACTATCCGCGGTTCCGGGCGGAAAACACGCCGCTCTCGAATGCAGCGCTGTATAGCGTTTCGCTGGTGCTGTGCACATCGCTCGTGGTCATCGCCTTGCAGAGCCAGGGCATCGTCAAGCGGCTGCTGTGCAATCCGGTGCTGGTCTATATCGGCACGATCAGCTACACGATTTATCTGATTCACCTGAGCATCCTCTACACGCTGTGGCCCTTGCACATGAATCGCTTTGTGACGGCCGCACTCGCGCTGGCAATCACGCTCGCCTATGCCAGCCTCACGTGGTTTGCCTTCGAGCGGCGCCTGATTCACGGCCCGGCATCGCGTCGGGGGCGCGCCGCGGCGTCCCTGGGTGGTGCGTCGCAAACACCGCAGCCGCGCACATGAGGCCCGCGGCGCTCATGGCGCGCACCACAGGACTTCGCGGCGCTGCTGCCGCTGCTCTGCTGATGGCGGCGGTATGCGGCCGGGCAAACGCGGATGCCCCCGCAGTGCCGGATGGGCAAGCGCTTCACGCCGGCTCGTCCACACAGGTGGTGATCGACGCCTATGGCGACTCGACCACGCTCGGCATTTCCTGCGGCGCGGGTCACTGTAGTCCGCGCTCGCAGAACGCGGTGACGTATCTGCAGGAGGCGCTGCACTCGACGTACGGCGAGCGCGTCAGTGTGGTCAATCTCGGTGTGGGCGGCACGATGGCCTACCAGTTGCGCGACGGCACCGATCGCAGACGTGGCGTGCCGTGGCCTCAGCGGCTTGCCGCCTCGGATGCGCAGATCGTGACGATCAACTATGGCATCAACGAAGTGATGCACAACCAGACGCCCGAGCAGTTCTACGAAGCGGAAACGGCGCTGGTGAAAGCCGCGCTCGCGCTCGGCAAAGAGCCGGTGCTGCAGACCTCGAACCCGATGCCCGATAGCCGCCTCAATGCCCGACTCGCGCCGATGGTCGCGATGACCCGCCGGGTGGCCGCCGAGCAGCATGTGCCGCTGGTCGATCAGTATGCCTACATTTGCGGCCTGCCGGACTGGCAATCGATGATGTCCGACGGCGCGCATCCGAAGCCCGAGCTGTACCGCCTGAAGGCCGGCCAGGATATGCGCGTGGTCGACCCGCTGGTGCGGCGGCTACTGGCGGGTTCGTCGTAGCAACGCGCGGTCTCCCCTTACCTTCTTTCTTTTACCGTTACCCAAGGCAACCAATGAGCAACCAACGCAAAGCGATCATCACCGGCGTGTCCGGCCAGGACGGCGCGTATCTGGCGAAACTGCTGCTCGACAAGGGCTATCAGGTGACCGGCACGTATCGGCGCACCAGTTCCGTCAACTTCTGGCGTATGACCGAGCTTGGGATTGCCGGGCATCCGAATCTGCGGCTCGTTGAACATGATCTGACCGATTTCGGGTCGACGCTACGGCTGCTCGAAGGCGCGCAGGCCGATGAGCTTTATAACCTTGCGGCGCAGAGCTTTGTTGGGGTGTCGTTTGATCAGCCTGTGACTACGGCTGAAGTTACCGGTATTGGCGCGTTGAATCTGCTTGAGGGGATTCGGATTTTGAGTCCTAAGACGCGGTACTACCAGGCTTCTACCTCTGAGATGTTCGGTAAAGTGCAGGCGGTGCCGCAGCGCGAGGATACGCCGTTTTATCCGCGTAGCCCGTATGGCGTGGCCAAGCTGTTTGCTCACTGGACTACGATCAACTATCGCGAGTCTTACGGGATCTTTGCTAGCAGCGGGATCTTGTTCAATCATGAATCGCCGTTGCGTGGGCGGGAGTTTGTTACTCGCAAGATCACTGACACCGTCGCCAAGATCAAGCTTGGGAAGCAGGATGCGCTGGAACTCGGCAATCTGGATGCCAAGCGGGATTGGGGTTTTGCTCTCGAATATGTCGAGGGCATGTGGCGGATGTTGCAGGTTGATGAGCCTGATACTTTTGTGCTTGCTACCAATCGCACTGAGACCGTGCGGGATTTTGTGCGGATGGCGTTTGCTGCGGCCGGGTATCAGCTTGAATGGTCTGGGAAGGAGCAGCGTGAGACTGGAATTGATGTCGCTACCGGGAAGACGCTCGTAAGGGTGAATCCGAAGTTTTATCGGCCTGCTGAAGTGGATTTGCTGATTGGGTGTGCCGATAAGGCTAAGGATAAACTTGGGTGGGAGCCGCAGACCAAGCTTGAGCAGCTTTGCAAGATGATGGTGGCCGCGGATATTACCCGGAATCAGGAGCATGAGACGTTTTGATTTTTTTGGCCTGCGGCGCTGGGGTTTTCGCTCGCGTTGCGTTGTGGGTCTTTGTCTTCGTCTTTGTCTTTGTCTTTGTTGGCCTTTCCTTGTGTTGTTAGTGGTCTATTTGGGTCGCCCCTGTGCGGGGCGGCACCTACTTTTCTTTGCCGGCCGCGTAACTATTCAGCAGCCGGAAGCGGCGAAACGACGAATCCGGCAAAGGCCAGGGCAAGCGCATCGATCAGCGCACGGTTCTGTTTGCGCAGAGT
>Ga0302314_10013433_pt1 | contig 14079 bp, 11 predicted proteins | sample III_Palsa_N2_3_FD_200533 | JGI IMG/M metagenome (GOLD analysis project Ga0302314, IMG submission 200533) | Peat permafrost microbial communities from Stordalen Mire near Abisko, Sweden - III_Palsa_N2_3 | ecosystem: Environmental > Terrestrial > Soil > Palsa > Peat permafrost | place: Sweden... | reverse complement strand
CCTGATCGACGATTCCCTCATCGGGGCGATCACTGATGCCCCGGTAGACCGACCAGTCGACCCCCGCCTGCTCACAGGCTTCGGCGACACCCGAAGCTTCCATGTCGACGGCCCCGAAGCCGGACTCGAGGATGGGGCGCCACACCGCTTCGTCGGAGAAGAGGCCATCGGTCGTCATGAGACCGCCGGCGGCGGTCCGTGCCGGGAGAGGGTGGGAGTGGTAGAGCGGTCCGTCCGGATGGAGCCGGACCCGGTCGGGAACCAGCAACGCCCCGATCGGGAGGTCAGGGTCTAGGCCACCGGCGATGCCGACGACCATGATGTGGTCAATCGGACCTGCCTCGAGGATGCGTTGGGTTGCCTGTCGCGCCACCGCCGGACCCATCCCGATCAGCCCGGCCAGAACCGTCCAGCCGCCGGCCGAGCCGGCGTGCGAGAAGACGGGATCGTCGACCGTGCGGCTGAGGCCGCCGGCCCGGACCACGCCCTTGAGCTCGGTGCGCATGGGCGCCAGCACGGCGACGCGTCTCGAATTTTGCGGTCCCGTCACTCCTCCATCATGCCGGGTCAGTCGATAGCGTGTGAGGCGCGGCCCGACCGGCTGCCCAGTGAACGAGTCGGAGGATAGAGATGGCGAGCGCCGAGCAGGTTGTGCGGGACTTCTGTGCTGCAGCGAGTCAACGGGACCCCGAGGTCCTGCGGACGTTCTTCTCCGAGGATGTGGTGTACCACAACATCCCGATGGATCCGGCCGAAGGCCTGGACGCCACGATGGAGACGCTGAACATGTTCATGGGCATGTTCGACGCGTTGGAGTTCGAGATCCATCACCTGGCCAGTGACGGCTCGACGGTGCTCACCGAGAGGACGGACCACTTCACCATGCACGGCAAGAAGGCCCCCCTTCCCGTCATGGGTGCCTTCCACGTCCTCGACGGGAAGATCACCGCATGGCGGGACTACTTCGACATGGCGCAGGTATCAGCCATACTCGGCGCCGGTTGACCTACAAGCCACAGGCAAAGCGCGAGCTCCACGGTTCGAATCCGTAGCGCGCGTACAGCTCCAGCGCGATCCGGTCCTGCAGGATCGGTGGGGCCTGATATGGCTGTCCGGTCAGGCCGAATGAGCGCCAGGTGCTGAGCAAAATACCGTAGGCACCGTCCGGGGCCGCCGGGCTGTTGTACCGGTTGCTCGATTCGCGGGTCCGGATGCACGCCCAATCGGGTGTGTAGACGCTCGTGGCGTCGGTGATCACGACTGCCGGCGCGGGCGGCGGTGGCGGAGCCGGCGGCGCCGGCGTTGCCTTCACGACGGCCGGTGGTGCCGTCGTGGTTGTGGTGGTTGTCGGCGCTGTGGTCGTCGTCGTTGCTGCGGCGAAACCGGCCAACGCTGTGTTCGACAACACCGAATGGTGTTTCGCTGCTGACGCGTGGTGCGCCGGAGGCGCCTGCCGCGTGCTCAATGCCAAAATTCCTGCGGTCAAACCTGTGATGACGGCTAGGACCGTCGTTAGTGCAATGCGGATCCGCACGGCACCTCCCTTCGTCGGGCGCGCGCTGGCGCCAGGCTCTGCTCGGTGGGGGCGGGCTCCGGCCGTTGCATACGCGCCCCGAACGGAGAGCGGGAAGGCGTCGTCCGTTCTGGCATATCGCCGCAGGGTGTGCGGCCGGTTGTGTGAAGGCCCGGGGGGTTGTCCTCGGCGTGTCCTCGCTTTATCGTTTTCGCGTCAGTCCAGGTGGACGGGCGTGCCGAGACCCCGACAGGTCTTGGTTGGGGGTCCGAACGCAACTACTTTCTGGAGAACTTTCGTTTAGACGGCTCCACCCATCAACCAGAAAGCGCCATTCGGTTTTGTGTCGGGGACTGTAGCAGCAGGGTGTTGCAACGCAAATTCGGGAGCAAAAGTCGCCCTCTGACTAGGAACTTCATGACTGTCGATTGTGATACTTCTCGCAATCACGCATCGAGACGGGCCCGATTTACCTCTATGCGACGCGTGCGAAGGTCGGTAATTTGCACAAAGGAAACCAAGGTGGGATTGCCGAGTGGTGGTTGGTTAGCCCCTGCGTGATGGGTGTTTCGGTGCCATCGTGCCCGTCGACGCGTCACGTTTCTTGCCGGCGCCGGCCGGTGCGGGCTCAGCCGAAGGTGAAGTCGTAGGCCTGCACACCGGGAGTGAAACTCAAGGAGAGCTGTCCCGTCTGCAACGAATTGCCGGAAAACAGCGTATAAAGCTTCGGAACGCCGCTCACCCCGACACTCGGGAGATGCCTGCCGTCGAACGTGACACCGACCGTACCGGTTCCGCCCATCACGAGGTAGACGTCGTCCGCTACGAAATGCAGGTCGATCGTTGCGTTGGACCCCGCCGTTGCTTCCTGGCTGTAGTCCGTCCACGTCCCGTTGAAGGCGAAGCTGTTTGTCGGCACCGACGACGGCGCGTGATAGTCGATGGCCTTGTTGTGCACGATCGTCGTACCGACTTCGTACTGCTCTTCTTGGTACCCCACGTAGCTTTCAGGAGTGGTCTGATTGGTCGGCGTCTTGTCCGCTACGTCCGTCCGGGGTGGCAAGGTCTTCGTGCCGTTCGCGGTGAGCAGCTGTCTGATGTTGCTCTCCATCGTCGAGTAGCCGCCTTCGCCGAAGTCGTAGGCGCGCACTTCGCCTGTGGGGTCGATCAGGTAGTCCGCGGGCCAATACTCATTGTTGTAGGCATCCCACGTCCCGTAGTTGTTGTCGATGGCGACGGGGTAGTCGATGCCCAGGCTGCCGGCCGCACTGCGCACGTTGGAAACGACATGTTCGAAGGCGAACTCGGGCGTGCTGACGCCGACCACGACGAAGCCGTCCTTCTTGTAATCCTTGTACCAACCCTCGACGTGAGGCAGGGAGCGCTGGCAGTTGATGCACGAATAGGTCCAGAAATCGACCAGGACGACCTTGCCCTTGAGCTGGGCCAGGGAGAGCGGCTTGTCGCCCGGCGTGTTGAACCAGCTCACGATCCCCGTGAAGTTCGGCGCCACGCCAAGCTTCGGGAGGGTCGCCATCTGCACCGTCGTGGCCGCCTTCTTGGCAAATTGGTTTGCCTTCTCACCACTGATCGACTGCAGCTGTTTGGCCACCGATCCGTTGCTCTCGATGTGATCCTGCAGGGCTGAGGTGTAGCCGGGAACCGCCGTCTGCAAGGAGTCGAGCCACCCGAACGCGATGGCCAGCGTGGTGACGGCCAACACCGCTCCGGCCACCCGCCGGACGAGCGGCAATTTTGCACGGAGCTTCTGCCAACCAGCCACCGCACGTTGTGCGAGCACGGCGAAGAGCAGGAGGGGGAGTGCCGCGCCGACGGCGTAGAAGATCGTGACGAAAAGTGACGAGGCTCCCACCCGGTGGTTGGCGGCCGCGGTGGTGATGGCGCTCAGCACCGGGCCGGCGCACGGCACGAAGACGAGGCCGAGGCTGAGTCCGAGGACGAAGCCGCCCCCGGAGTTGGCGTAGCGAGAACCGCCGAGCCGCGCGAACGGCTTTTCGATCAATTCCCCGATGGCGGGGATCATGAGGCCGATGGCAAGGAGCAACAGGGCCGAGATCCCGAACCACTTCAGAAAGTCGAGGGGCAGCCCGAGGGCGCTCAGCACGGTTATCCCGAACAGCACGGTGAGGCTGAAGCTCACGACGAGTCCGGCGATGATCAGGTACGGACGAGACCGGCTGGTGCTGCTGGATCCTCCGGCCAGAATGACCGGCAGAACGGGGACGATGCAGGGGGAGAGTCCGGTGACGAGCCCTCCGAGGAAGGCGACGGCGAGGAGCTCAACCACGGATGTCGATCGCTCTCTCGCACATCAGCATGGGCGGCTCCTCAGGTGTTGTCCTGCCGCGGCAGAAGCTAGCGGGGGGTCCGTCCGAATAAACGTCACCCCCATCTGGGTCCGCTCGCCCAAAGGTCGTCGCACCGGTCCGGGGCGAAGCAGACTGTCGTCCCGTGATCAATGTCCATTTCGTGTACCTCGGCGCCGCCCTCGGCGCCCTCGGCGGCCTCGCATACATGCGCGACACGCTGCGTGGCACCACGCAGCCGAACCGGGTGACCTGGCTGCTCTGGGCGTTCGCTCCCTTGCTGGCTTCGGCGGTGGAGTTCCATTCCGGTGTCGGATTGCGCACCTTGACCACCTTCATGACCGGTTTCATGCCGCTGCTGGTGTTCGTCGCTTCCTTCCACAATGCCGCCGCCAACTGGAAGATCGGTCGCCTCGACTATCTCTGTGGTGCCATGTCGTTGGCTGGCACGGCGGCGTGGTTGCTGACACAGAACGGGGTCGTCGCCATCGCTGCCGCCATCGCCGCCGACTTCCTGGCCGGTATCCCGACCATGCTGAAGAGCTGGTCGCATCCTGAGAGCGAGACGATCTGGTCGTACGTCGGTGCGGTCGTCAACGCGGGCGTGCTGCTGCTGACGATCGACCGTTGGACGATCGACGTGGCCGCGTTCCCGCTCTTCATCTTCTGCATCGCTTCGGTCCAGGTCGTGCTCGTCGGGCTCAAGCCCGGCCCTCGCGTGAATCGGGTCAGGTCACGCCGTCGTGCCGTGCCGAACTCGGAGCCGGTCGCCAGCCGCTGACCGCACCCCTTGACGCAACTTGGGCATGCCCTCTCCCGAACTGCTAGGAAATCGCTCCGGAACCGTCACAACGACCAAGGGAGGCGACCGTGCCCATCGCACACGTCAACGGGATCGACATCGAGTACGTGACCAGCGGGGACCCCGCTGACCCGGCGCTCCTTCTCGTCATGGGACTGGGCGCGCAGCTGATCGCCTGGCCGGAGGCGTTCGTCGAGCAGTTGACGGCGCGCGGGTTCTTCACCATTCGTTACGACAATCGCGACTCGGGACTCTCCACCCAGTTCGAGGGCACCCCGGATTTCACCGCCCTTTTCGGCGGAGACGCGAGTTCGGCGCCCTACAAGGTGGAGGACATGGCCGACGATGCCGCTGCGCTCCTCGCCGAGCTTGCCGTGACCCGCGCCCATGTGGTGGGCGTTTCGATGGGGGGCATGATCACCCAGGCTCTCGTCATCAACCACCCGTCACTGTTTCTCTCGGCCTGCTCCATCATGTCGACCACCGGGGACCGCAGCGTCGGTGCACCGACAGGTGAGGCCCTCACCGCCCTGCTGCGCCCGATCGCCACCAGCAGGGAGGAGGCCATCGCAGCCAGCTTGGAAGGGAGCCGGGTGATCAGCTCTCCGGGGTTCCCCTTCGATGTCGACCTGATGACCCGCCGCGCCGAGGCCGCCTACGACCGCAGCTACAGCCCCGAGGGCACGGCCCGGCAGCTCGGCGCCATCCTCGGATCGGCTGACCGGACGCCGGGGCTGGGTGCGGTCAAGATCCCGTTCCTCGTCATACACGGGGAGGCCGATCCGCTCGTCACGGTGAGCGGGGGAAAGGCGACGGCCGCCGCAGTGCCCGGGTCCAAGCTCATCTTGATTCCGGGGATGGGGCATGACCTTCCCGAAGCGGCGTGGCCCCAGATCATCGATGCCATCGTGGCCAACACGCAGCTGGCCGCCGTCTGACGGCTCAGCGGGCAGTGCGAGTGCGTCTGCGCCCGCCTCTGAGCCCGAGCGTGACGCTCCGGCCCGGTTTCAAAATGGCGATGTCCTGGCCGTCGTCGACGCCCTGGCGGCCGCACCATGATCCGACGTGGAGCGGTTGATCGAGAGCGAAGCCGCTCCGCCGCACCATGCGCGCCAACGCCCTTGGCGTATAGCCGACGGCCGCTTCGGGTTGGTCCGGGTCGTTGATACGGCAGCCATCGGGACGGGAATGGCGAAACGTGAGTACGTCAGGCGTCGACAGGGCCAAGCGGATGCTCTCTTTGCTGAGCACGAAGAATGAGGCGAACACGCGACCATCGGTGCGCAGGGCGCGGCGGAATTCGCGCAGGAAGTGCATGATGTCGGGTTCGAACATGTGGGTGAACACCGACTGCAGGATGATCAGGTCGACGGATTGACTTGCGACGGGCAAGCTGATCTCCGTAGCCGACAGCGTGCCGAGCGGGTTGTAGAACTCGCTGCGGATGTTCAGGTGGTCGAACCGGAAGTTGGCATGCCGCGGCGTGATGTTCTTCTGACACCACTCGATGCTGGGCCCACTCACGTCGACGCCGACGTACGAGCCGCCGTCGCCGAGGACCGGGGCCAGGGGTATGGCATCACGCCCGACGCCACACCCGACCTCGAGGACATCGTGACCGGCTCGCACGGGCGCATACCGCGCGTAGGCAGCCATGTGGGCGGCTGAGATCCCTTCCCACGTCTCGGCGCCTCCGCCGGTCAGAATGGCGAGGTCACGGGGAATGTCGAAGCCCTCGAAGGCAAACGTGTCGGTCACTGATCCAAAGCGTTTGCGGCCGCGATCGATGCGAGCCAGGCCGCGCTCGGTTTGGGTGTGCGGGCAAACGTGGACCGGTCGACGCCGACCAGACCGAAGCGCGGCCGGTAGCCGAGGGCCCATTCGAAGTTGTCGAGCAGTGACCAGTACGTGTAGCCCCGCACGTCGATCCCTTCGGCGATGACCTCGAGCACACCGCGCAGCGCCTGGCGCACGTAGTCGATGCGCTGGGCATCGTCGGTCGTGCCGATCCCGTTCTCTGTGACCAGCAGCGGCAGTGCCGCGCCGGTGTAGGCCGCGGCGCGCCGCAGGCAGTTGCCGAGCGACTGCGGGTAGAACTCGTAGCCCATGTCGAGCACGGGAATTCCCGGCTCGTACCCGGCCCACCCCTTGGGGCCGATGCGCATCCGGGTGTAGACCTGGACGCCCAGGAAGTCGTCGCCGGCGGTGCCGTCGAGAAAGACATCCTCGGCGTGGCCCCGAATGCGCTCGAGCTGCTCCTCACCTCCGGGCGCCGGCTGGTAGTCGGTCATCGACAGTGTCAGTCCGACCGGAATCCCCGCTGCGGCGCCACGGATGGCCTCGACCGCGGCGCGGTGCCCCGCCACAAGGTTGGCCCCGACCCGGTAGGAGAGCTCCTTGTCGGTCTTTCCGGGCGGGAACATCCCCGCGTGCCAGCCCATGGTGGCCACGATGTTCGGCTCGTTGATCGTGCAGGCCCGGGTCATCACGCCGCCGAGCTCCTTTGCCACCACACCGCAGAAGGAGGCGAACCGTTCGACGGTGCGCGCGTTCTCCCATCCACCTTGGGCCGCCAGCCATCGCGGCGTCGTGAAGTGGTGGAAGGTGATCACGGGATCGATGCCCCGGTCTCGCAGTCCCTCGCACTGACGCCGGTAGTGCGCCAAGGCGGCGCGGGATATCTCCCCTTCGTCGGGCTCGATCCGGCTCCACTCAACCGAGAACCGGTAATTGTCGAGGCCCAGGGAGGCCACGAGGTCGGCGTCCTCCTCCCAGCGGAGCCACGAGTCGCAGCCATCGCCCGACGACTCGGCACAGCCCGAATCGGGCGCGTGCTCGAACGCCCACCAGTCGTTGTTCGTGTTCCCACCTTCGATCTGGTGGGCCGCCGTGGCCGTCCCCCAGCTGAATCCCGCGGGAAAGGCCAGGCCCGCCGGTGTCGTCCCCATGGGTGTCCCGCCTCCCCGATTTCGCGCCCCGGCGTGCAATGTATCGTTAGCTGACAGTGCCGTCATACTCCTCGCCGACGCCCCTTGCCCCGACGCCCGCGCCGGGCCGGGGTGAGTTCGAGGTTTCCCCGCGCCCCGGCGACGATGGCTCGTCGGACCATGCCCCGATGGTGGAGGCCCACAACCTGGTCAAGCGGTTCGGCGACTTCGTGGCCGTCGACGGGGTCGAGTTCACCATCGCCAAAGGCGAGTCGTTCGGCTTCCTGGGGCCGAACGGCGCCGGCAAGACGTCCACCATGCGGATGATCTCGTGCATCAGCCCGGTGAGCGCTGGCACGCTCCGGGTGCTGGGCATGGACCCGCAGACCCAGGGTGCCCAGATCCGGGCGCGCATGGGGCTGGTGCCCCAGGAGGACTCGCTCGACCTGGACCTGACCGTCCTCGACAACCTGATGATCTACGGCCGCTACTTCGACATGCCCAAGAAGGTCATCCGCTCCCGGGCCGACCAGCTGCTCGAGTTCGCCCAGCTGACCGAGCGGGCCCATGACCGGGTCGACCCCCTGTCGGGCGGCATGAAGCGGCGGCTCACGATCGCCCGCGCCCTCATCTCCGACCCGGACCTGCTCATCCTCGATGAGCCGACGACCGGACTCGATCCCCAAGCCCGCCACCTGCTTTGGGATCGTCTGTACCGTCTGAAGCAGCAGGGCGTGACGCTGGTGATCACCACTCACTACATGGACGAGGCGGAGCAGCTGTGCGACCGCCTCGTCGTGATGGACAAGGGTCGCTTCGCCGCCGAGGGGAGCCCGCGCCAGCTGATCGAGCAGCATGCCACCAAGGAAGTCGTCGAGTTGCGCTTCCAACCGGGGCAGCACGAGTCGATCGCGCCGACGGTGGCCGATCTCGCCGAGCGCCACGAGGTCCTGCCCGACCGCATCCTCCTCTACACCGACGACGGGGACGCCGCGTTGAGCGAGGTTGCCGCGAGGGGGCTGGCCCCGCAGAGCACGCTGGTGAGGCGCTCGACCCTGGAGGACGTCTTCCTCCGGTTGACCGGCCGCACCCTCGTCGACTGAGTCGGCCCGGCGGCCCTCGTCTCGTGACCATCACCGAACCCGCCATCTTCGAGCACGGCGAAATCGTTCCGTCCCGGCGCATCACCACCCCGATGTGGATGCGCGCTGCCCTCTATTGGGGGTATCAGTACAAGCGGACCTGGCGCAGCTCCATCTTCACCAGCTTCTTGATCCCTGTTCTGTACCTGACGTCCATGGGCGTCGCCCTGGGCTCCCTGATCGACAAGCACTCCCACGGCGTCTCGGGTGTCTCGTACGTCTCCTATCTGGCCCCCGGGCTGCTGGCTGCCACCTGCATGCAGATAGGCGCCAACGACACCATGTGGCCCGTCATGGGCGCCATCAAGTGGATGCGGACCTATCTGGCCATGCTCGCCGCGCCGCTGGACATCTACGATGTCCTGCTCGGCCACCTGGCCTGGGTGGCCACGCGTATCGCCATCGTGGTCACGATCTACCTGGGCGTCATGGCTGCCTTCGGCACCATCCATTCCGCCTGGGCGATCTTTGCCCTGCCGGCCGGGGTCCTCACCGGCATGGCGTTCGGGGCCCCGATGGCTGCCTTCTCGGCCACACAGGACAAGGACACCGCGTTCTCCACGCTGTACCGCTTCGTGGTGATCCCGCTCTTTCTCTTCTCGGGCACCTTCTTCCCGATCTCCCAGCTGCCCCGGGCCCTCCAGTACCTGGCCTACGCCACCCCGCTCTTTCACGGCGTGGCCCTGTGTCGTGACCTGACACTGGGGCAGGTCCATCTCGGGGTGGATGTCGGGCATGCGGCATACCTCGGCGTCTGGCTCGCCGCCGGTTACATCGTGGGCCGTCGTACGTTTGCCAAGCGGTTGGTCGTATGAGCTCGACCGAGCCGGCCACATACGAGCGGCCAGGGGGCGTGGTCCTCCGGATCACGCCGCTCGCCCTCCTGGGCGGCCGCAATGCCGCCCGCGTCCTGGAGCGCAACATCCTCGTGTACCGGCGCTCCTGGATCTTCATCATCTCGGGTTTCTTCGAGCCGCTCTTCTACCTCCTCTCCATCGGGATCGGCCTGAGCCACCTGGTCGGCCCCATTCCCGTGAACGGCCGGCTGGTGGCGTACACCGTCTTCGTCGCCCCGGGCCTGCTGGCTTCGTCCGCCATGAACGGCGCCATGCTCGATTCGACCTTTCTGGTGTTCATGAAGCTGAAGATCGCCAAGACCTACGACGCCATGCTCGCCACCCCGCTGGCCGTCGGCGATATCGCCCTGGGCGAGCTGAGCTGGTGCGTCTTGCGGGGCGCCCTCTACTCGGGGGCCTTTCTGTGCATCATGGCCGCCCTCGGCTATATCGCTTCACCCTGGGCCATCCTGTGCTGGCCGTGCGCCATCCTGATCAGCCTGGCCTTTGCCTCCATTGGGATGGCCGGGACCACCTTCATGCGGACGTGGCAGGACTTCGACATCGTCTCGCTGGCCTTCATCCCCCTCTTCCTGTTCTCGGCCACCTTCTACCCCCTGACGGTGTTCCCCGGTTGGCTCCAGGCCATCGTGCGCTGCACGCCTCTGTACCAAGGGGTCGTGCTCGTGCGGGCCGCCGACCTTGGTATCTTCACCTGGTCGCTCCTTGTCCACATCGCGTATCTGGCGGCGATGGCAGTCGGGGGTGTCATGATCACCAACCGCCGCCTTGGGCGGCTCCTGCTGCCGTAGGCACAGGGGTTGGGTACGTACGGACGGAGGTTCTCTGGCAATGAACATCGTGGTGAGCAACGTCAAGGGTGGCGTGGGCAAGACGACGACGGCCGTCTACCTGGCCGCCGCGGCGGCGGAGCGCGGGCGTCAAGCGGTGTATCTGATCGATGCCGACCGCCAGGCGTCCTCCGCCGACTGGTACGACCTCATGCCCATGCCGGGGGTCGAGCTGGTGGAAGCGCCCTCGGAGCGAACGGTGGCCAAAGCCATGGAACGAAGCGACGGCATAGCCGTGGTCGACACGCCGCCGGGCGACGAGCGCATCGTGCGCGCCGCGCTGAGCCGGGCCGACGCTCTCGTGATCCCGACCCGGGCCGGTGGGGTCGAGCCGAGCAGGGTCGTGGCCACACTCGAGATGACGCCCGCCAACATTCCCGCCGGGGTTGTGATCTGCTCAGCGAGGCTCGGGACCCGGGATCTCGAGGCAGCCGTCGAATGGTGGGGTGAGCTTGACGTTCCGGTATGGGGGATCATCCCCGAGAGGGTCTCGATCGCCGCCGGCCCGTCGGCCCGCCTGTCGCTCGAAGGTCTCGATCACTACGGGGAGGTCCTCACCAAGGCTCTCGGCAAGCGGCGTTGAACCCTCAGGACGGGGCGCGCTGCATCAGCTCCCGATGCGCCGCGCTCTCCAGCCAGGGAGTCGCCGTCTGCCCGCTCAGCTGTCCGATGATCTCGGCCAGGAACCAGCGGCGTACGGCAACGCTCGCCGCTGAGGCCGGCAGCGTCAGGAGCTGAGCCTCCCGTCCGAACTCGTCCGCCTCGTCGAGCATGGCGTCGAAGTACGCGCACACCTTGGCCGCTGACGCGGGCAGCCGCAGATGCCAGTCGTGCGCCTCCTCTCTGCTGTCCACGACGGCCTGCCAGGTTTCATCCACCCCGGGACCGAAGCCGTTGAAGCGCGTGCCGACCTCGGAGAGGAGAACCGAGATCCGCTCGGGTACGAAAATTGAGGAGGGCAGGTTCGAATCCGCGTGCTCCTTGATCAACCGCAGCTCACGAAAGAGCGCCTCATACTCCTCGCTGGCCTTCTGCAACACGGCAACGGGTATTCCGAGCAGGTCCAGCTCCACCCTGGGCTCGTCGTCGCCGGCTTGCGCGATCTCGGCCTTGACGAAGCCGACCAAGTCGAAGCAGAAGGTTCCGTCGGAGACCGCGGCCGGCACGACCGTGTAGTCCACCGGCAGTTCGAACCACACGATCTTTCCCCCCAGGACGGGCTGCACCCCCCAATCCGAAGCCAAGGTGTCGAACAGGGTGAGGCCCCGACCGGTGGCGGCGTCGGTCGCGTAGTCCTTGATCGAGGGGACAACCGTGCTCCCATCTGCCACGTCGATCCGGATGCGATCGGCCATGAGGTGGACCGTGACGCTGAACGGTGTAGCGGCGTGCAGCACGGCGTTCGTGGCCAGTTCAGAGGTGAGGAGAGCGGCGCATTCGGTGACCTCGGTGGGGACATCGCTCAGACGTTCGGTCACCCAACGGCGGGCCATCGGGGTGCTCTCGACAATTGGCTCAAGGTGCAGGGTCGACATCCCATCACGACCTGTACCCAGCCGGGGCCGTTCTCTATCCTCGCTCGGGGCCCCGAGATAGCGCAGGGCCAAGACGACGACGTCATCCGCCCGATCGTCGTCACCGAGCCGGGTGACAAGATCGGCTGCCGCTCGCGCCGGCCAGCCGCCGGCGACGACAGCCGTGGCCGCCTCGGCAAGTCGTTGCATGCCCTCGGTGAAGAGCTCACCGCGTCGTTCGACCAGGCCGTCGGAGTACATGACGAGGGAATCGCCCGGGCCGAGGGTGAAGTCGTGGGTCGGCCGCTCGGATCCACCCAGGCCGGCGGCAATGAGGAGCGAGCTCTGCGTGGACGGGAACGTCGCCGTGCCGTCGGAGCGGACGATCAGCGGAGGGGGATGGCCGGCGTTGGCGAGCCGAACCGCGCCCGACTTCGGATTGATGGTCCCCACCACGACGGTGACCACCCGGTCTTCCACCATGGCGTCGAAGAGGCGGTCCAAGGAGGAGAGCACTTCGGACGGCGTCTGTCCGACCACCGCGTAGGCGCGTATGGCACTACGCACCTGCCCCATCAGCGCCGCGGCCGGGGCACCCTTGCCCATGACGTCGCCCACGCTGAAAGTGACGTGCTCGTCGTCGAGCTGGAACACGTCGTACCAGTCGCCTCCCACGTAGATCCCGGCCGCGCCGGCCCGGTACTCGGCATCAAAATGCATCCCGCCCACGGCCGGAAGGAAGTCCGGCAGGACGGCGCGTTGGAGGACTTCGGCCACCACGTGCTCGCGTTGAAATCGGGTGGCGTTGGAGAGTGCCACGCCGGTGCGGCTGGCCACTTCGGCCGCCAGGGAGACGTCGTCGGGCTGGAACTGCCGGCCCGGCCCGTCGAAGAAGGTCATCACGCCGATCACCTCGCCGTTGACCGTGAAGGGAACCGCAAGGGCGGTGGAGTCACCCTTGTCGCTTTCCCCTGGCGACGCGATCGTCGCCACCTGGATCTGGCCCGTGCGGTAGGCCGCGGCTGCCGGCGCAGGCGAATCGAAGGACATGGTGTCCGGGCCGATCTTGAGCTGTGCGGCGCGTGATTCGAAGGTCGCGCTCCCGCGCACCGTGAGTCGGAGCAGGCCCCTCTCGCCGGGGACCTGCACCGCGCAGGCATCGCAGAGCTGTCCCACCACCAGGTTCATGGTGCGTTGCATGAGCCTGGTCGGGTCCAGGCTGGAGCTGAGCAGCTTGGTCACGTCAGAGAGCAGTGACAGGCGCACGCGGCCCGCCTCGGCTTCGCGCAGCGCCTGGCGTTCCTGTTCGAACAGCTGGGCGCGCTCGAGCGCCTGCGCCGTCAGACCGGCCAACGTCGACAGGAAGCGCAGCTCGGGCTCGCTCGGCTCCGGGCTGGCCACGAAGGCGAGGGTGAGCACCCCGAGCGGCCCCACGCTTCCCATGAGCGCCTCGCTCACCAGCGTGACGGGTTCGCCCAGCTCGACCATCACCTGCGGCACGATCTCGGGAGAGGGGGTGGCGTCGACGTCCACGACTCCGAGCGTGGTGACCACGGTACGGCCCGAGGTGAAGGCGGAGCCCGATGGCGTGCGGTCCAGTGGGACGAGGCCACGAGACAGGAGAGCGGGGTCCCCGCTGCTGGCCAGGCACGAGAACACCTTCTGGCCGGCGAGCGGGATCCGGCAGGCGGCCGAGTGTGCGCCCAGGGCTCGACGGGCTCCGGCGACTGCTTCGCGGGCCACATCGCCCGGTGTCGTCGCCGCCGCGAGGGCGGAGCTCAGATGGTGGAGGTGCTGGCTGCGCTCGAGGCTGCTGAATTCGGTCAGGGTGAGCCGGGCGCGCTCCACCGCCTGAGCGGCAGCACCCGTGATCGTGAACAGGAAGGTCTTGTCGGCCTCGGAGATGGTCCGACGCTTCACCCACTGCACGACGACGGCCCCGACGGCATGGTCGGAGACCACCAGTGGGATCACGGCGAGAGCGTTGAAGCGGTAGGCCCCACCGCGCCCGGCGTCGATGAGCCAGCTGAGCGGCTGCTCGTCGGCGGAGTCGGCGAAGAGGGCGACCCGCCGGCGGAGGACGTCTCCCAGCTCACCGTCGGGCTCCATGGCCGCGAGGAGTGCAGCGTCCGATTCGATCGATTCGTACCCGAACCGTTGGTGCACG
>Ga0302314_10013432_pt1 | contig 14080 bp, 11 predicted proteins | sample III_Palsa_N2_3_FD_200533 | JGI IMG/M metagenome (GOLD analysis project Ga0302314, IMG submission 200533) | Peat permafrost microbial communities from Stordalen Mire near Abisko, Sweden - III_Palsa_N2_3 | ecosystem: Environmental > Terrestrial > Soil > Palsa > Peat permafrost | place: Sweden... | reverse complement strand
GCGATCTACGGGTGCACCCACCGCCATGCGCAGCTGAACGATGCGACCCACCGCGCGCTCAACGAGATGTTCGGGTTCGGGAACATCGATTCGCTGCAGCACCTGTCGCTCATGCTGCGCCGGGGGCTGGCGGTCACGCACACCGGCGGTATGGACTACTTCGCCCACCCGGAGCGCATCGCCGGCACGAGCGTCCTGCTACTGCAGGGGGCGCACAACTACATCTTCCATCCGGTCGGCACGCTCAAGACCCTGCGCTGGCTTACCGATTGCAACCCAGGCGGCGACTACCACCGGGAAGTGCTCCCGGCGTACGCGCATCTCGACGCGATCGTCGGGAGCAGGGCCGCCATGGATGTGTACCCGAGGATCGCGGACTTCCTCGACCGGAGGTAGCTAGCCGCGGATTAGCCGCGCAGGCGGAGCCGGTTGGTGATCGCGGCCAGGCCGAGTTCCTCGGCCGCGCGCATCGCGGACTCGGTGAGGTTGCCCGCCTGCTCGGCGTCCGCCGCTTCTCCGCGCAGGGACAGCACGTGGCCGTAGGCCTCTTCGGTGAGCGCGGTCCATGGCCTGGCCCCCATCGCGCGGTGCCGGGCCAGCGCGGCCTCCAGGTGCGCGATGGCCTCGGTGAAGCGGCCGGCCGCGCCCGCGAGCACGCCGAGCCAGTGGTCGGCCGCGCCGAGGAAGCTCGCGAGTCCCAGCGTGCAGTTGCTCCCGGCGTAAGGAGCGGCGAGATCGTACAGGGCCTGCGCCCACCGCCGGTCCTCGACCAGGTCGACCGCGCCAGAGAAACCCACGATCACGCCCCACCAGAGGTAGTTCCGGTCCGCGTCCGCCGCCAATGCGGGCTCCGTCCGGCGGAGCAGCTCGGCCGCCCGGTCCCTGGCGCCCGACTCGACCAGAGACCACGCCGTGATGGCGGGCCAGGCAAGGTTGCCGGGTTCCGCTAGCGACAGCGCCTCGAACAGGGTTATGTACTCGGTTACGTCCGCCTGCAGCAGCCGCCACGAGGCGCTCTGCGCTACGGCGATGAGCGCGGCCTGCGAATGGCCGATCTGCTCGAGCCGGCGGCTGAGCTCGCCCGCCAGCTCCTTGGCCTCCTTGAATCGGCCCTCCATACTGGCGACGACGATGTCCCACATGGCGGCGAGGCGCATGAACTCCGGGTGCCGCACCTCTTCCGCCAGCGCCTTCATGTCCTGTGCGGTCTGCACGGCGGCGGAGTGCTCTCCGTTCTCGAACTGCGCGGCCAGCCGGATCCGCAGGCCCTCGAGCTTCAGCTCCGCGTCGTCGAGCCCGGCGCCGATGTCAAGGATCTCGGTGGCGACCCGGAGCGCATCGCCGACGTCGTCTGGCCCGTCGAGCGCCCAGCACCGGTGCAGCAGGACGGTGGCGAGCGTCCTCGGGTCGGCGATGCCGCGCGCCATGGCCACTGACTGGTCACTGAGCTGCAGCCGCTCCGGGTAACGGCGCACGTTGTGCAGCCAGTGGGCCAGGCGGGCCAGGACCGTCGCCCGAGCTCCGTTGTCCTCCTCGTCCAGCCGCTTGAGCGCCTCTTCAAGCAGCGCCTGCGCCCGCAGATCGGGACGGACGGCGGCCGGGAGGATGCCGCCGTACCCGAGCGCGGCCCGGGCGAACAGCTCGCCGCTCTCGAGGCGGCGGGCGGTGTCGGCCGCCTCGGCGAACCGCTCATCCCTGGCCGCGTACTCCCCGGCCCGGTCGTGCGCGTCCGCCAGGTTCAGGAGCAGCTCGCAGCGGAGCGCCTGATCCTCGGGTCCGAAGCGGTCGAGCAGCTCGAGTGCTCGCCGGAAGTGACGCACGGCGACCTCGGCCGCCGCCTCGCGCAGCGCGCGCTGCCCGGCCAGCCGACCGTACCTGACCGCCTGCTGCGCCGAGCCCCTGCTGGCGGCCGCGCCGAAGTGGTGCGCGAGCTCGGCCGGGGAGACACCGGGACGGGACTGAAGCGTCTCGCCGATCCGCTGGTGCAGCAGGGCGCGGTGGCCCCGGCTCAGCTCCTCGGACGTCACCCGCCGGGTCAGGGAGTGCGAGAACCGCCAGCAGTCGGGCTCGTCGCCGGTTTCCGCGACGTCGATTTCCGTGATCAGGCCGGCCCGCGCCGCCTCCTCGAGCAGATCGACGGTCTCGGGTTCTGCCAGCGACGCCGCCGACGCCAGCAACGCGGCATCGAACCGCTCGCCGATCAGCGAGGCGACCGCGAGCGTCTCCACGCACCGGTCGGGCAGCCGCCGCAACCGCGACCGGATCATGTCGCGAATGGATTGCGGGATCTCCGCCGGGGTCTCGCCGAGCCGGACCACGTCCCGGTCGAACGCGCCGACCTCGGTCAGGTGGCTGGCCATCTCCAGCAGGAAGAACGGGTTGCCCGCGGTCTCGAACTCGAGCTGGGCGACCATCAGCGACTCGCGTTCACCGAAGGGCCGGCCGACCGCGTCCTCCAGCAAGACGGTGACGGCGTCGTGCTCAAGCCCGCGCAGCGTAAGACGGCGGCAGTCGATATCGCGCGACAGGGACGGCAGGGCGGTCGCGAACTCGCTCCGCTCCGGCCCGATGTCGCGGTACATGGCCGCCGTCAGCAGCGGCGTCGAGCGCCTGGCCCGCATCAGGTGATGGAGCAGCAGCAGCGACGGCTGGTCGGCCCATTGCAGGTCGTCGAGAACGAGCAGCACCGGATGCCGGGCCGCGATCCGCCTGATCCACGTGTCGAGCGACTCGAACAGCCGGAAGCGCTCGGCCTCGGCCGCCGCCTGGGCCGGGGCGGCCGACACCCCGACCCGGTGCGCGGGCTCGGGGCACAAGCGCGCGATCTCCTCGGCCAGGCCGGCCAGGTCCTGGCGCAGCAACCCGTCCGGGCAGGCCCGCGCGTAATCATCGAGGGCCTCGCGGAACGCCTGGTACGGGGCGAGGACGTGCTCGTCCCACCGCCCGTACAGCACCAGGCCGCCGCCGGCGCGCGCCAGCCGGGCCAGCTCGGCGGTGAGCGCCGTCTTCCCGATGCCCGGCTCTCCCGCTATGAGCGTCAGGACGCGGTGGCCTGCCCTCGCGCTCGACCACGCCTCCCGCAGAACGCCGAGTTCGTACTCGCGGTCCACGAAGGCCGCGCTGGCCGCGGACTCGATCCACACGACGTTCGAGGCATCGGCGTCGTCATCGGGTCCGCTCGCGCCGGGGGATCCGGCGCCCGGGGCGCCGGCCGGCTTCGCCGGCCTCCTGCGGGAAGCCGCCATGAACTGCGCCCGCTTGTCCCCGGTTAGGTGCAAGGCGTCGGCCAGCAGCTCGGCGGTGGCCCGGCGCGGAGTGAGGTTGACGCCACGCTCGAGGTCGCTGACCGTCCGCGGGCTCACCCCCGCCGCCGCGGCCAGGTCTTCCTGGGTCAGTCCCGCTGCGGCCCGCAGCTGCCGGAGCAATCCCGCGTATTCGGTTGCAGGCTGCTCCGACATGGTCGGGATCCCTTCGCGGACCTTCGCTTCCCCAACGCTTGGCAGGGCCCTGATCACGTCGCACGCGGACGTCGCGTGCACACAGCGTCGCGCGGACAAGGACACGGTGCACCAGGACCTGGCACTCAGAGTATCCACGCGCGCCCTGCTGCACTATCGGTTACCTCGAACGTTTACGTGGCATTTTGCCCCGAAAAGTTTCGTGTGTGCCTGACGGGGCTGAGCGTAGGTTGCGGGGTTGCCGGGTGGTCCGCGCGCGGGTGGCCGACTTGTCAGTCGCTTGGCTGCTCGACGAGCTGCGCCAGGTAGAGCTGCTCGCCGAGCTGGCTGACCAGACCCATCTGGGTCTCGAGGTAGTCGATGTGCCCTTCCTCGTCGCTGAGGATGTCCTCGAAGATGTTCGCGCTCGTGACATCGCCCATGCCGCGCATGTACTCGATGCCGCGCCTCAGCCGGTCCACCGCCTCGGTCTCAACCGCCAGGTCCGCCTCGAGCATCTGCCCGATCGTCTGGCCGATGCGCAGCGGGAAGAGGCGCTGGAAGTTCGGCAGGCCGTCGAGGAACAGGATCCGGTCCGCGAGCGTCTCCGCGTGCCGCATCTCGTCGATTGACTCTGCTCGGGTGTGCCTGGCGATCTTTACCCAGCCGAAGTTCTCCTGCATCTTGGCGTGCAGGAAATACTGGTTGATGGCCGTGAGCTCGGCCGTGAGCTGCTCGTTCAGGAATTCAAGTACCCGCTCGTCTCCGCGCATCCCCTCACCCTAACCAGCGGTAACTGGTCAGGCGCGGCGACGCGGCGGACAGGCGGGAACTTTGGGGACGGTGGGATCGCCCAGATCTGCTCCTGAGGCACTCGCTGGTGGACGCGAGGTGGGGGGCCGCGACGGTGGTCCTGCGGGCCGCGGTGCGCCGTCAGGCGGTCTGCAGCGCCTTCAGCGGGCACTGCGCCGCGCGTTCGCCGATCATGCTCTCGATGCGGTCCCGGCACGTGCCGCATCCGGTGCAGGCGCGGGTGGCCCTGGACACCGCCTCGACGGTGGCCGCGCCGTTGTCGATCGCCGTGCTTACCTGGTCACTCGTCACGGCCCGGCAGATACACGCGAACACGCCCTCGGCACCTCTTCTCACGGCTCACATCTCACGCGGACTCGGTACGGTTAGGTTACCCTAACTTGGTCTGAATTTGGTTAGGCTAACCTAAAATTTTCTCCGCACGGCTCCGCAACGGCGATGACGGCCCGCGCGGTCGGCCGCGCAGGGCATCCTTGAGATGTGCCCGAAGGTGACGTCGTCTGGGACACCGCCCGCCGCCTGCACGAGGCGCTGGCCGGGCAGGTGCTGACGCGCAGCGACTTCCGCGTCCCAAGGTACGCGACCGTCGACCTCCGCGGCCAGTCGGTGACCGAGGTCGTCGCGCGGGGCAAGCACCTGCTGATCCGCACGGGGGACGGCCTGACCGTGCACACCCACCTGAAGATGGACGGCTCCTGGCGGGTCTTCCCGGCCGACAAGCACCTGACCGAGAGCCACAAGCTACGGCTGGTGCTCGCCAACGCCCGCTGGCAGGCGGCGGGCTACCTTCTCGGCATCACCGAGGTGCTGCCCACCGCCAAGGAAGACCGGGTCGTCGGGTACCTCGGCCCCGACCTGCTCGGCCCCGACTGGGACGCGGCCGAGGCCGTCAGCCGACTCAGCCGCGACGTCGAAAAGCCGATCGGCGAGGCGCTGCTCGACCAGCGGAACCTCTCGGGTCTGGGGACTATTTATATGTCGGAGACGCTGTTCTTGCGAGGGGTCGATCCGGCGCGGGCGGTTGGGTTGGTGCCGGATCTTGATGCGCTGGTGTCGCTTGGGCAGCGGCTGCTTGATGCGAACAAGGCGCGGGCCGGGCACGTGACGACGGGGGATGCCGGGCGCGGGCGGGAAAACTGGGTGTACGGGCGGGCAGGACGGCCGTGCCGGCGGTGCGGAACTCCGATCAGGAGGGGCGAGGCGGGGCCGCCGGGGCAGGAGCGGGTCAGGTTCTGGTGCCCGAACTGCCAGAGATGACGTTATATGCCGCGCGGGAAGGGGATGCGCCACAGGTAGGCGCTGCCGTTGGTGCCGCTAGTGACCAGCGTCTTGCCGTCCGGGCTGAACGCGATGGAGGCGATCGCGTTGCGGTCCTCCCCGGTGAACTGCGGAACGGTCGCTCCTCCCGGATTGGCCAGGACGGCGACCAGTGTCCTGGTGCGGAGGTCCCACAGGTAGGTCTTGCCGTTGAGGTCCCCGGCGGCCAGCATCTCGCCGTCCGGGCTGAACGCCACGGTAGTGACTCCGTAGCCGCCTGGACCGGTCAGCGTGGCGACAATCTTTCTGGTGGCGATGTCCCACAGGGAGGCTTCCCGGCCGCCCATCGCGATCGTCTTGCCATCCGGGCTGAACGCCACCGATCGGACAATCGAATCGTCGGGGCTGGTCATGGTGGCGACAATCTGCCTGGTGCCCAGGCTCCACAGATAGACGTCGTCCCTGAACCCGCTGTTCTGGAGCGTGAGCAGGGTCTGGCTGTCGGGGCTGATGGCCAGGTCATTAGCTGACGGGTCTTCTCGTTGGCCCAGGGCGGCAATCAAATGCCCGCTTTCCAGGCTCCACAGGTGGACCACGCCGGTGATGTCCTCGGCGATGAGTGCTTTATCGTCTGGGCTGAACGCCACGTCGGTGATCGGCTCATGAACGTCGCCCAGGTCGCCTCCGCGCTGGCCGGTGGCCGGATCCCAGAAGTAGAGGCTGTCCTGGCCATAGCCGCCGGCCGCGGCCAGAACGCTGCCGTCCGCGCTGAACGCCTCACCGCCGTCGCCCGCCCCGGCCAAGGTGAAGGTCCGCCTGCCGGTTGCCACGTTCCACAGGAAGGTCTCACCGGGGGATCGCCGAGGATCCGCGACGCCGCCGGTACCGGGCGTCAGCCCAGTGACGAGTGTCCGGCCGTCCGGGCTGAACGCGACGGAGGACACGTACTGCCAGTTTCCCGGCCCCGGCGTCCTGGGCGGGGTGAAGGCGGCGATGGGGACCAGTGGCGGGACGGCGGGCGGGGCATGGTGAGCTGGGGCCACCAGCACGGCGGCAGTCACGGCGGCGGCCACCACGACGGCTCCGGCCAGCGCGATCGGAGCGTACCGGCGGCGCGGCCAGCTTCGCCCGGCCCGGTGCCGGTGGGTCTTCTGGGCCGTCCTCGGGGTCACCGCGGCGGTGCGGGCCACGGCCGCCTCGTCGGCGGCCTCGGTTGCCGCGTGCACCGGAGCGGTCAGGCCGGCCGTGGGGGAGGGGAGGCCTGCCGTGTCCGGGGCGGCCGCCCTGACCGCTTCGTTCCCGGTACCGCCCGTCGCGGGCGCGGCACCCGAACCCAGGTGATAGGGAACGAGGCCGAGCGCTTCTCGCAGCGCGTCAGCAAACTGCTGGCAGTTCGCGTAACGGTCCTGCGGCGCCTTCGCCAGGGCCCTGGCCAGCACTTCGTCCGCGGCTGGGGGCAGGTCCGGCCGGGCCGAGGACAGCCTCGGGGGCGGGCTGTTCAGGTGGGCCCAGACCGTCGCCCAGCCCTCGCTGCGGGCGAAGATCACCGCCGCGGTCAGCAACTCGAAAGCCACGCATGCCAGCGCGTACTGATCCGCTCGCCCGTCGACGGGCAGTCCCTCGATCTGCTCCGGTGCTATGTAATCCGGCGTGCCAAGGAACTGGCCCGAGGCGGTCAGCCGACCCGACTGCACTCCCTTGCTGAGCCCGAAGTCCGATAGGTACACGTGATCAGGCCGGTCAGGATGGGTGTCCAGCAGCATGTTGGCCGGCTTGACGTCCCGGTGCACCAGGCCGGCGGCGTGCGCGGCATCGAGCGCGGACGCCACCGGCGAGATGATCGACGCGGCCCCCGCCGACGGCAGCGGACCCTCCCGGCGCAGCAGGGAGCCGACGTCTCCGCCGCCCACGAACCGCATCGCGATGAAGAGCACGCCGTCGGCCTCGCCCGCTTCATAGACCGGGATGATATGCGGATGGTCCACCGCGGCCGCCGCCCGCGACTCCCGGGTGAAGCGCTGGCGGAACATCGCATCGGCGGCCATCGCGGGAGCCATGATCTTCAGCGCCACCAGCCGGCCCAGGCGCTCATCACCAGCCCGGTACACCACGGCCATCCCGCCGGCACCAACTTGCTCTTCCAGCCGGTAACCCGCGACTCGGGATCCCGAGCCGAGAACGGCTGCCGGATCGCCGCGATACTCCGGCGGGTCCTGGGTCACTTATGCCTCCACCCGTTCCTGGCCCACCCCGCATCCATGATCCTGCGCGGCGGGAAACCGGTGCGGCGAAACACGGATATTCGGCACAATTTCGCTCTGCCGGTTGACTCTGCCCCCTTGACCTTGACTAACTTGTCGGCATGCCATCTCGTGGCGGCCGGTCGGCTCGGTCGAGGACCCGCTCGCCCTGGTGGAGCTCGGGCATCGGCTGCTTGACGCCAACAAGGCGCGGCCCGGCCACGTGACGACCGGAGACACCAGGCCCGGCCGGGACAGCTGGGTGTACGGGCGGGCGGGCCGGCCCTGCCGGCGCTGCGGGACGCCGATCAGGCGGGGTGAGCAGGGTCCGCCGGGCCAGGAGCGGCTCCGGTTCTGGTGCCCGAACTGCCAGCGATAACGGACGAGCTGGACAGGGGGACATCCACCACACTCACCCTGCGCCAAGGAGTCCTGCGCTGCGGGCGCCGTTCTTGTATGGTTTTCCGTGACCGTCATGTCACGCAATGACGGAGTAGGACGGGATTCGGGTGGGGTTGTGGCGGATGCAGCGCTTATGTCGGAGGCGATGGCCGGGCCGCTGGCCAATGGCGGGATCGGGAATCTCGGCCAGGCCGCAGGCGGCGGCCTCGCGACGGAGATCATCGAGCGGGTCCGAGACGCCTGCCCCGCAGGCCGGGATCAGGCGATCACCAATTACCGACAGCCCGGCCAGTGAGACAGGCGCACCGTGCCCGGTGACCAGGCTGGCCAAGACCCGCAGGTAAGCCAGGACATAGATTCCGGCCGGGACTCGTACGCCGCCGGGCAGCACCAGGTGGTCGTGAACTTCCCGCCCGCCGGACCGCAGGGGGCGCCGCGCCGGGTGTTGGGGGACATACCGGCTCGGAACCTGGCCTTCACCGGCCGGAAGGAGCTCCTGGGCGCGGTGCGCGCGGCGCTCGTGTCCTCCGACCGGGCGGTAGTACAGGCGCTGCGCGGCATGGGCGGGGTCGGCAAGACTCAGCTGGCGATCGAGTACGCCCACCGCTACGCATCCGATTACGACGTCCTGTGGTGGATCCCAGCCGAGCAGGCAGAGCTGATCGGCGGGCAGTTCGCGGCCTTGGGCGCCGCGCTCGGCTGCATTCAGCCGGGAGCCGACGATGCCGCGGTGCGCCGCACGGTGCTCGGTGAACTGCGGGGCCGGGATCGGTGGCTGCTGGTCTTCGACAACGCCGAGAACCCCGAGCACGTCACCGGGTGGTTGCCGGGCGGGAGCGGACACGTGCTGATCACCTCTCGAGTGGGCGGCTGGGATGAGATAGCAGCGCTCGTCGAGGTTGGCGTGCTGGAACGCAGCGAGTCGATCACGCTGCTGCGCCGCCGTATCCCGGGCCTGAGCGCGGAGGACGCGAACCTAGTGGCCCAGGTCGTCGGTGACCTGCCACTAGCGGTGGCGCAGGCCGCTGGGTACATGACCCCCGCTGGCGTCTCGGCATCTGACTACGTCGGGCTGGTCGAAGCCCGGGCGGCGGAGATCCTGGGCACCGGCCGACCGCCGTCCTATCCGCTGTCGCTGGCCGCAGTCACCCAGCTGGCCATGGACCGGCTTGAATCTGACAGCCCGGCCGCTGCCCAGATAGTGCGGACATGCGCGTTCCTGGCTCCCGAGCCGGTCCCCACTGCCTGGTTTACCCGGGCGGCCGGTCAGCTGCCAGCGCCGCTCAACGCGGCGGCCGCAGACCAACTGGCGTTGGGGCAGTCGTTGGCCCGAATCAGCGATCAGGCGCTAGCCCGTATCGACCAGCAGGGCCTGCTGATGCACCGGCTCACTCAAGCCATCATTCGCACGCGCCTGTCACCGGGCGAGGCCGTCGCCGTTCGGGCGCAGGCGGCGACGCTGCTGACCGCCAGTCGCCCCGGCGATCACAATCTGCCGTCGACCTGGCCCGGCTGGGCGCGGCTGCTGCCTCACCTGCTAGCCCTGGACCCCGATGCCAGCAATGATGTGCTCAGCGGCCTGACTGCGGGTGCGGTCTGGTACCAGATCCGCTGTGGCGCCGCGGGTAGCGCGCACGACCTGGCACGCCGCCAGTACCAGCACCGTCTCGATCTGAACGGCCCTGACGCTCCTCCTACTCTCAGTGCGGCGGCTGCTCTGGCTGCCGTCTTGCAGACCATGGGCCGTCACGCCGACGCCCGCGTAATGTACGAGGATTCCTTTAACCGCCGACGCCGTGCCCTGGGCGAGAACCACCCCGACACCCTGATCGCCGCTGGCAATCTTGCCAGCTGCCTGCGTGAGGTCGGTGAGCACCAAACCGCGCGGGAGCTGGACGAGGACACACTCGCCCGGCGCCGCCAGATCCTGGGCGAAGACCACCCGCACACCCTCACCAACGCCAGCAACCTCGCCAGCGATCTGCACGCACTGGGCGACTACCAGGCGGCGCGGGAGCTGTATGAGGACACGCTCACCCGGCGGCGTCGGCTCCTGGGCGAGGATCACCCCGACGCTCTCACTTCGGCCGGCAATCTCGCTACCACCGTGCGTGCGCTGGGCGACTACCAGGCGGCGCGGGAGCTGGATGAGGACACGCTCGCCCGGCGCCGCCAGATCCTGGGCGAAGACCACCCCAATGCCCTCCGGACAGCCGGCAATCTCGCTACCACCCTGCGCGCGCTAGGGGACTACCAGGCGGCGCGGGAGCTGGATGAGGACACGCTCGCCCGGCGGCGTCGGGTCCTTGGCAAGGATCACCCCGACACCCTCAGATCCGCGGACAATCTCGCCATCGACCTGCGCGCACTGGGCGACGACGAGGCGGCGCGGGAACTGGATGAGGACACGCTCACCCACCGTCAAGCTTCGAACCTGATGGTTCGCGATGTCCATCGCGACACCGTCATGTTCGCCCCCAATCGCACCGTCGACGTGCCTCCTGCACGAGGTCTTGGATGGTTCTGGGACACAATCAGACGGTTTTGGCTATGGACGACCGCGAAGAACCCCACACGGCCGTAAGCCAGTCCACTCTCGGCTCACCGTGGATGAACTCGATGTACCGACCGAGCCCATCACCGATGGGCCGGCAATGCCCCATGGCGGCATCCGTTTACAGGCGGCCAGCGCTAAATGAGCTTGCGGGGCGAGATGCCAGAGATCAATTAGGACGCTCGAACCGGCTAGGCTGTGCCGATGAGACTTTGGCCGACGCGCAGCGGCGTTTCGGGATCTTATCCTCGGATAGGCCCGATCCTCTATGCGTCCAGCGTTCAGTATTTCGTTGTCCAGCTGGTCGTTGCGCTGCGTTGGTCCCTGCCGTATAGCGTGTCCGGCAATACGATTAGCGACCTGGGGAACACCGCCTGCGGGGCGTGGAACGGGCGCTATGTTTGCTCACCGTTGCATGACTTGATGAACTGGTCCTTTATCGTCCTGGGTGTCACCATGATGGCGGGATCGGTGTTTATATTCCGTGACCTCGCCCGGGGGCGCGCGGCGGCGGCTGGCCTGGCCGGCATGACCGCGGCCGGGCTCGGCACCGTGATGGTCGGGCTCTTCCCTGAGAACAGCGATCCGGCGCTGCATGGCGCAGGGGCCGCCATCCCGTTCGTGCTTGGCAACTGCTCTCTCTTCATCTTGGCTTTCGCGCTTGAAATGCCGGTGCCCTTGCGCGCGTATGCCTTCTTCTCAGGATCTGTGGCGATTCTCGGCCTGGCGGCTTTCGCCAGCAGTCACTATCTCGGCCTTGGGGAAGGTGGAATGGAGCGAGTCGTGGCCTATCCGCAGACCATTTTCCTGGCCGTGATCGGCTGCTACCTGATCGCGAAGAATCCGCCTGGCCGAGGCCGACGGCGAGCCGAAGTGCCAGCGATAACGTTACGTCGCGGCGGGCTGTGTGCGGCTGCCCTGATCCTTGTGCGCGATGCGGCGCAGGAGTTCGATATTCGTGATGGTAATTCGTTGCCTGCTGGTGCTGATGAGGCCACGGCGGCGCCAGTCGGCCAGCGCGCGGGTCACCGTTGCCCGTGACGCGCCGATGTAGCTGGCGATTTCTTTTTGCGACAACGGGATGGTGCCTTCGCCCGGGATCCCATGCCGCTCGCCGAGATCGATCAGGAGGGCGGCAAGGCGTTGCGGGCCGCTGCTCATGGAACGGCCTCGGAGCATTTCGGCGATTTCACCCAATCGCATGACGATCATCTGCCGGTAGGCGCGGCCAGCGCCCGGGTGATCGTCGAGGAAGCAGTTGAATTCGGCGTGCGGGAGCATGAGCGCCCGTACGGGGGCGATGGCCTGAACGGTGGCGGTCCGGAAACCATCCGATTCGCCTGCGAGTTCGCCGACGACATCCCCGCTGCCGCGTAGTCCGAGCATTAGCTCGCGGGTGCCGCTCGTAATCGTTGCGACCTTCACCCAGCCGGTGACGAGTATGAAAACGTGAGTTGCCTGTTCGAATTCAGTGCAGAGAACGTTTCCCGGCTCGAAGGTGCAGTCGCGGGCGAGTTCGCGTAGAGCGGTCTGATCAGCCTCGCTCAGCAGGCCCCAGAAGCTGTCGTTAGGTCTGTGCACGGGGTATCCGGGTCTTACGGGAAGGGAGCGTATCCATGGCTTTCCTCGGTCCAGTTATCCGGCGGCGAATCCGCCATGGCGGAGGCAGGAGACGGGCCGGCGGGTGCCGTCGGCCCGTACTCGTTTGCGCAGTCCCGCGGATCCCTGCGCCCTGCTGGCCGGCGCCTAGCGGCCGTCACCGCCGGCTGGCAGGGCGACGGCGGATAGCGGCAGATCGGCGCCCGGCAGGTATATCCGGGCGCTGACGCGCATTCCTTTCACCTGGGTTTTCAGCGGACTGAACAGTGCTGGGTCGACCAGGGTGGGGTGACGTTTGACCAAGCTGTCGTACATGTAGTCGGAGACGACGAGGGCGAGCTCGGTCTTGGATTGGGCCAGGGCCTTGCGCAGCGGCGCGGCGTCGATCATCCGGAACAGCAGATTGAGGTCGTCTCCGATCGCGCCGTAGGCGTCGCTGTAAACGGGGCCGATGTGGGCAGCGACACGCAGCCGTAGCTGGGCCGCGTCGCGCACGATGCGGTTGTGGCTGCGGAGCAGGCTGCGCAGCCGCTCGGGAAGCGGGTGGATGACGGGCTGGGAGGGCATGCTGGGAGGGAGGATGACCAGGGCGCCGTCGCCGCGGTCTTCGCGGTGGCACTCATCCCATGGCAGGCCGGATCCCTCGAATGCCTCCGTGAGGATCTCGTAGAGGGCCTTATGAAGGTGGATGCGGATGTCCTCGTCCCGGTCGGGCCGGGTGAATCCTTCGATGTCAAAGGCCAGCATGGCGCAGACCTGCCCGCCGCCCGGCAGGGCTGCCGCGCTGCCGGGCGCGAGCCCTGTCATCGACTGCCCCCCGCCGCCGCGGCGTGGCGTCCCCCGGTCTGCTCGAAATCATCTGCCCAGAAGCTGATCAGTTCTTCCTTGCTCAGCTCGCTGGGCGGGACGTCGCGGGGCAGCGGGCGATTTGAGACCAGGGCCCACATGCGAACGTACATGGCCGCTAGGAGGCTGTCGTCCCTGGTAGACGGTGGGTTCGCTGGCGCGGCGGGTCGGGCCGGCGGCTGGGCAGTTTCGGAGGCGACGCCTGACTGCCCTGCTTGGGAAGAGCGCATGGCTAGTTCCTCTCCCGCGCGGGCATTCTGCCGCGCCGGTGGTGATCGACAGCTGTTCGCGAAGGCTGCCGACCCCCGCTTCTTGCTGCATACTGCGGCCGGACGCGAGCGGTAAAATGCCGCAAATCGAGCGTGTGGCAGGGTTCTGCGTGCACTTCCCGCGTATTCCAGGTAACCTTTTTCACGTCAAACCCTCCTTTCGGGGAGGTGACTAGGAGGGCCGCCTCGTATGGCCCCGTGCCTTCACTGGTGCGCAGCGTGTCACGGGACCTAGGGGGCGGTCCTCTATCTATTTCCGGCAGCAGGAACCGAACGGGGGCGCAACTGGCGCGACCCCTGTATTCAAGCGGCCGTCAACATCGGGGGTAATTAACCGGGTTGTATTTCTGGCCTAGACGGGCATCTAATGCACGGAGGGAATATTTCCGTGCCACAGCACCCTGCTTCTGCCAGGGTAAAGCACTGGTCGTGCGCCCGGGCGCACCGGATCTTCGGTGCCGTGTGCCTCGAGCGCTTTCCAGGCAGAATCGTACCGCCTGTGCTAACGATCACGAGACAAGAACGCATACACGGGCAAGCCAGAGGTTCGCGTGACACCCGGAACATGGCAGACCTTCTGTGAACTACCTGCAGTAACGTCCACCAAGATCGCCTCAGTGCGTCATTTGACGCTCGCGATTCTGCCCGACGTTATGACGACGG
>Ga0302314_10013429_pt1 | contig 14084 bp, 11 predicted proteins | sample III_Palsa_N2_3_FD_200533 | JGI IMG/M metagenome (GOLD analysis project Ga0302314, IMG submission 200533) | Peat permafrost microbial communities from Stordalen Mire near Abisko, Sweden - III_Palsa_N2_3 | ecosystem: Environmental > Terrestrial > Soil > Palsa > Peat permafrost | place: Sweden... | reverse complement strand
CAGCTGTTTAGGCTTGTGATCACCCATTCCGGCAAGACGCAGATGGACTTCGCGGCACTTATGGGGACCAACCGTTCAAATGTTGCGCGCTGGATCCTTCAGCTCGAGCGCATGGAGCTGATCTCGCGCGCCATCATCCCGGGCACCGCCCGCACCTATGGCATCCACCTCACCAGCCATGGCCGGGCCCTGGCGCTCAACCGCCGCTTCCTGGCCTTGGACGGCCATGATGGTCATGACGGCCATGGCCTGGTTGATGGCGCTCACGGCCTGGATGGCCATGCCGGAAGGGACGGCACGCACCGCAGGGACGGCGTTGATGGCCAGCGCGACACGGACGGTGCCGGCTCCGATGGGCGGGATGGTGTAGATGGTGTAGATGCTGTAGATGGTGTGGAGGGCATGGACGGGGCTGATGTCGTGGACGGCCACGCGGGCAGCGACGGGGCTGCTGACCATGCGCCCCGGGCGCATCGGCGCAGCGCGCCTCCTCCAGCCCATCCGACGCTCGGATCGCGCCGCACCGTCGACGGCCAGCGTCCAGCCAAGGGCAGGCGCCGGCGCTAGGCGCCGCGCTCAGGGCAAGGGCAGGAAGGGGGTCTGGTCGAAGCGCTCGTCGAGATCCTCGTAGACGGCGCTGATGTCCTCGAGCGGGATGTAGACGCGGTAGCGGTGCGCCTCGCCGGCGAACTTCTCGATCGCATCGCCAAGCAGGATCTCGCGCTTGCCCTCGGAGAACTGCTGCTCGTGCTGGTAGCTCTGCCAGATCTTGCGGCTCATCTCCGGGGACCAGTGCAGGCAGCGCACCTCACCGATCAGGATCTCCTTGCGCATCTCGATGAGCTTGAGCAGGAAGCGCTCGCCGCGCCGCACGATGATCGTCACCACGCGCTGCTGGTCGGCGAGCGACTCGAGGACCTTGGCCAGGGTGCCGGGATGGTCGGTGCCTGGGACGATGATCTTCTTGTCGCCGCTCATCGTCCGTCCGCCATGGTCCTGATGCTGGGCAGGGTGCTGCGGGTACAAGCATGGCAGGACCACGCCGGGCGCGCGGCAGGCCCGGCCTCAGACAAGGCGGTCACCGAGGCGCTCGGCCAGCTTGGCGCGCCACGCCGGGGTATGGTCGGCCTGGGTCGGACTGAGGCTCTCGACCAGCGTGCCGATCGCCCGGTTTCGGTCGAGGCGCTCCTGGTTGACCGCGACGATGGTCTCGGAGGTGATGACCTCCTCGCCGACCACGCACAGCTCCGGGGTCACGGCCACGGTGCCGCCGCTGCGCACGATGTAGATCGCGATGCGGTCGCTGGTCGCGCAGGCCGTCTCGATGTCCTTGGGACCGGTCTCGAAGCGGATGCCGTTGGCATGGGCGTCGAGGATCAGGCCGTAGATCTCCTCGTACTGCGGATCGATCAGCACCGTCTGCCCGCGCAGCATCGCGAGCTTCGGATCGGCGGGGCTGTCGGCCCAGCGCCGTGAGCCGCCCAGCGCCAGGGTGCGGTCGGCGAGCGTGCGGCGCATCATCACGCAGTGGCCGAGGTAGTCGTCCAGGCCGAGGCTGCCGAGGATGCGCACGTCGGTGTTGGCCTGGATGAGATGCGCGGTGAGTTCGCGCCAGTTGCGGATCTTCGGCGTGTCGAGCGCATCGAGCATGGTCGCGTGGAAGGCGTCGTAGCAGGTCAGCGAGAGGTCGCGCTTGTGCTTGCGCAGGTAGCTGGGCGTGACCTCGTGCTCGGTGCCCATCAAAAGCGCGCGGATCGGCATGACCCCGGGACGGTTGGGCGCGTAGTATTCGAACTCGATGTGGTTAAAGACCATGCGGCTGGGCTTGCCCGGCCGGGTCAGGTCGAGCTGCAGGTGCAGCGACAGCGCCGCCTCGCTGATCTCCGCGTCGGGATCATGGCGCAGCGCGTCGAGCAGGCGCTCGACCCCGCTCTTGCCGGTGTAATCCAGCTGCTTGCGGCCCTGCTCGTCGGGATAGCGGCGCATGCGCTTGAGCGCCGCGTCGACCTCGTCGAGGTCGTGCCCGAAGCGGTCGGCGGCGCGCATCGTCGCCTGCTGCTCGCAGCCGCTCGAGCGCCACAGCTCGATCAGGCCCTCCTCGAGCTTGACGCGGCGCTTGTCCTCGCGGATCAGCCGGCGGATGGCCGTGACGACCTCCGGGCGCACCCAGTTGAGGGTGACCAGCTTCTTCAAGACATCGTCGAGGCTTCCGCCCTTGGGCGGGATCGCCACCAGCACCGGTTCCGGCATCATGCACCTGAGCACGGCACTTTCGCCGTGAGGCCAACGGCCGCAAGCATCCGCTCAGGGGGCGGGAGGATGGCGCTGCCAGGCGACGCGCAGCGCGGTGCGCTCGGCATCGCGGTCTGGGACCGCCTTGCCGTCATCGGCGGACTTCTCCTCCCGGGCGCAGCGCGTGTCGATGTCCGTGGTGATGGCGGCAAGTGCTGCGCGGCAGTCGGGTCCGCCGAGCTGGTCGATGAGGATGATCAGCGCGAGGCGGGCGTTGGAGTCGCCGGTGGCCAGCAGGCGGTCGAGCATGAGCCGGGTCCAGCGCCCCGGCTGGTCGGCGAGGATCACCTGCCAGGCGCGCGCCGGCCACCACGGGGCGCCGCCACCGAGCACCGCATCGAGCAGCGGTGAGAGGTCCTCGATCGGGAACTGCGCAAGGCGCGCGCGCGGCACCGGCAGGGACGAGTCATGCAGGCTTGCGAACAGCTCGTCGCGCGGTCCGAGGCGGGCGGCGAGCGCGGCGTTGTTCTGCCACCACACCTGCCAGCCCTCACCCGAGCCGGGAAAGCCGGTCAGGCTGCGCATCGTGGTCGAGGCCTGCTCGCGCAGGCTCTCATGGGGATCCTCCGCGGCCATGGCGCACAGCACCTGCCAGGCACGGCTGTCGCCATTGGTGGCCAGGGACTGGGCGGCGATGAAGCGCACGGTCAGGGGCTGCTGGTCGGACAGCGAGGCGACCAGCACCGGGCACAGCCGCGGATCGGCCAGGGCCATGCTCGCCTGGATGAGGATGGTGCGCTGCACGTCGCTGGTCTGGCTGATCAGGGCCGCCAGCGGCATCACCGCCGCTTCCTGACCGGCGAGGCGCAGCATGGTGTCGCTCTCGGCGTTCTTCACCAGGTCGTCGGGTTCCAGGCTCAAGGTGGAGAGGATGGCCAGGGCGCGGATGTCGCCCAGCCCGCCCATGGCGATGGCGGCGTCGCGGCGCAGCTCGGCCTCGAGGGCGACGTGCAGCTCGACCAGGCGTTCGAACACGCCCGGACCGGCGCAGCGCCCCAGCCCGAGGGTTGCGTTCTCCTGGATGCGCAGGTCCTGATCATGGCTGAGCGCCAGCAGCAGGGGTGCCGCCGCGGCGCCGCCGACGCCGGCCGCGACCTCGACCACGCGCAGCCGCAGCAGCGGATCACGGTCGCGGCCCAGGACCGCAAGGTCGGGCAGGACCGGAGGTCCGAACATGATCAGGTGGCCGATGGCGCGCTGCTGCTCCTCGGGATCGTCGCCGCTGAGATAGGCGATGTCCTCCGACCAGGGCTTGTCGCCCTTGGGCGGGGTCGCGACCAGGTCGTGGATGGCATGGATGGTCTGGCCGATGTCCAGGCCCTGGGCCTGCGGATTGCCGTCGTCCTCGCCCCAGCAGGCCGCGGCAGCGCCGATGCCGCCGAGGCAGCTAAGGAGGAGGGCGAGCCGGGACATGGCTGCAGCATAGTCCAGGCCGCCCGGGGCAAAGCGCCACCAGGGGTCGCGGGCAGGCCGAACTTGATGCACCTGCCCCAGGGGGTATCACGCCGCGGCCTGGAGGCCTCATGACGGCATTGCTCGGTACGTGGGTCGGCAGCGGAGCGGCGGGCGCGTGGACGCCGCAGATCGCGGACGGCCTGGTCGACGACCCGCGCTTCCCGGCGCTGCGCGCCGCGGCCGCGGGCGGGGTCTCCTTCGCCGGGGCGGTGGCCCTGGTCACCGGCGCCTCCGACCCCAACTCGATCGGCTATGCCATCGCCCGCAACCTCGCCCAGGGCGGGGCCAAGGTCATCATCACCGGCTCGCGCGACCTGGAGAAGATCACCGCCACGGCCAAGGCCCTGATCGACGAGGCCGGGGCCGGCATGGCGCTGCCGGCCCAGGTCAACCAGGGCGACCTGGCGGCCATCGACAGCCTCTTCGAGCAGCTCAAGGCCCAGAACCTGGCCCTGACCCACCTCTTCCCCTTCGCCGCCATCAACCACCCCGCGCTGTTTATCGGCATCAAGCCCGAGGACTATGTGCGGACCTTCTCCGTGAACGTCTTCGGGGTCTATCACCTGGCCACCAAGCACGCCCGCCTCGCGCCGCGCAAGGAGCCCTGGTACGTGGTCGTGCCGCTCTCGCCCAATGATGGCCGGCTGCAGGGCTCGGGACTCTATCCGGCGACCAAGCAGGCGCTGCTGCCGATCGTCATCCAGGGCCAGAACGAGGTCGGCGACCGCCGTAACGGCCACTATAGCGGCGTGTCGATCGCCTGGACGCGCAGCGCGCTGATGAGCTCGCTCGACGCCGGGGTCGCCCAGGTGCGGGCCGCCGGCTTGAAGGTCTTCGAAACGCGCGACACCGCGGACGTCTGCACCCTGTGCGGCACGCCCGCCGCCCAGGCGCTCAAGGGCACCGTGATCGACGCCGCCGGCGGCTTCGGGCGGCTCGACGCCAAGAGCATGGCCAAGGCCTTCAGCGCCGGCCACTAGGTCGCGCTTTGCCCGCCGCTGCGCAGCGGCGCGACGCCAGCCGGGCGTCGAGGCCGCCTGCGGTGGGATCGGAGGTTGCGCCAAGCGCCTGGTCCTGCTCTCATGGGCCATCGATGGAACTGCTGGTATCGATCGTGATCCCCTTCGTCATCGCCGCGGGCGGCACCCGCCTGGCGATGATGCTGGCCGCACGGCTGCACTTCCTCGACCGGCCCGGCGCCGAGGCCCACAAGCAGCATGCCGCGGCCGTGCCGTATGGCGGCGGGCTGGCGATGGCGCTGGCGGTGGCGGCCGGCATGGTCGCCTGCCGCCAGTTCCCCTCCAGCCTGCTCGGCGATCTCGACCTCGACCACGCGCGGCTGTGGCCGATCTACCTCGGCGCGGCGGTGCTGCTGGTGATCGGCATGATCGATGACCGGCGGCCCTTGAAGGCGGTGCACAAGCTCATCGCCCAGGCCGTGATCGCGGCCGTGGTCATCCCGGCCGCCGACCTGCCCATCGACTCGCTGCACCAGTGGCCGTGGCTGGCCTTCCTGGTGACCTGGGGCTGGATGGTGCTGGTCACCAACGCCTTCAACCTCCTCGACCATGCCGACGGGCTGGCGGCGAGTGTCGCGGTGGTCTCGATCGCGGTGCTGCTCGGCGGGGCGGTGCTCGACAACGACGTGCGCCAGGCCTCGCTCTACATGGTGATGATCGCGGCGCTTTTGGGCTTTCTGATGTGGAACCTGCCGCCGGCGCAGGTCTACATGGGCGACGCCGGCTCCATGCCCCTGGGCTTCCTGATCGCGGCCGGCACGCTGTCGGTGACCTTCTGGCCGAGCGGCACCAGCGGCGCCAGCTCGCTGGCGGTGCTCACCCCCCTGATCATCACCGCCATCCCGCTGTTCGATTCGACGGTGGTGATCTGCAAGCGCCTGCGCAACCGCAAGCCGCTCTTCACCGGCGACCGCAACCACATCAGCCACCGCCTCAACCGCCTGGGCTACTCGCCCTCGGTGTCGCTGGCGATCGTCGTCCTGCTGCAGGTCGCGCTGGCCGGCAGCGCCTTCACGCTGCGCCTCGGCGACCAGGTGGCCGGGATCGTGGCCCTGGCCCAGGACGCCGCGATCCTGATCGCGGTGGTGATGCTCGAAACCATCCGCACGCCGCATGACTGAGCCCGCGCCGCCGTCCGGGCGCCGCGACGCCGCGCATTCCGCCGTGATGGTGCTGCTGATCGCGGCCCGTCCGCTGGTCTGGGACGAGGACCCGCTGAGCATCCCGGTGACGGTCTATGCGCTGCTCGTGCTGCTGGCGTGCGGCTTCGCGGTGGTGGAGGCGCTGCGCGGGTTGCGCACCTGGCGCTGGGGCCGGCTGAGCGTCCTGGTCGCAGCGCTGATCGTGTGGCTGGGGCTGGCCGCGTGGCGCTCGCCCCTGCCGATCAGCGGCTGGTGCCTGTGGTCGGGCATCGCGCTCAACGGCGCGCTCGGCGCCTACCTGCTGCAGGTCCTGCCCGCGCGCCGTGGCCTGGCCCTGGCCGCGCTCGGTGCGGGCCTGCTGGGTGAATCCCTGATCAGCGTCCTGCAGTGGCCCTGGGTGCTGCCAGCCATGGCCCAGGCCCAGCAGGCCGGGGAGCTGCGCATCATCCCCCAGGCGCTGCAGGGCTCGCTCGCCGAGCGCATCGCCAATGGCGGGCTGTTCGGCACCTTCACCCAGGCCAACGCCCTGGCCGGCTACCTGCTGCTGGCGGTGCCGCCGCTGGCCGTGGCCAGCGTCGCAGCGCGCGGTCTGGCCCGGGTCCTGGGCCTGGCCACGGTCGGGCTCGCCGCCGTGGTGTTCATCGGCACCTCGAGCAAGGGCGCGGATATCGCCGCAGGGGCCGCCCTGCTTGCCGCCTGGTGGCTGGGGCGCTGGCCCTGGCGCTGGGCGGTGGCTGGCGTCGCCGCGCTCGCCGTGGCCGTGGCCCTGCTTACTCCCGGCATCCACCGCGGGCTGCATGACAGCGCCAGCGTGCGCGTCGGCTACTGGTCCGGGGCCTGCCGGCTCATCGCCGAGCGGCCGCTGCTCGGCTATGGCCTGGGCTCCTTCGGCGAGCAGTTCCCGCGCGTCACCCCGGAATGGGCGAGCTACAGCAACCAGGTCCACTGCGAGGTGCTGGGCGCCGGCGCCGAGAGCGGGCTGCCCGGTGCCGTGCTCGTGGGCGGCCTGCTGGTGGCGCTGCTCGTGCCCTGGCCGCGCGCGGCCAGGGCTGCGCCGTCGCCCGCCATCGCTGGCGCGGCAGCCGTGCTGCCGCGCTGGGCGCCCTGGGTCGTGGGCGGCGGCATCCTCTACCTGGAGCTGCTCGGCCTGCTCAACGCCAACACCGGGTGGTGGCCGGGGTCGCACCTCCTGGCTGGCGGGCTGCCGGTGGTCGAGATGGGGTGGTGGCTGGCCATCGCCGCGCTGCTCGGCCTGGCCGTGTCCGGCCTGGGCCGCCTCGACGCGTCGCGCGTCGCCTGCCGCATCGCCGTGGCCGCCCTGGTGCTGCACTGCCTGGTCGACTTCGATCTGCATGCCGGCGGCATCACCGGGACGCTGATCGTGGTCTGGCTGCTGGCGCAGGAGCGGACCGGCACGTCCACCCAGCCCCGCAGCGCGTCGCGCCGCGGGCAGCTGCAGGCGCTGGTCCCGGCGGCGGTGGTGGTCTGCGCGCTGGTCCTGGTGGCGGCCGTGCAGCCGACCCTGGAGCGGCTGCGCGATGCGCATCAGATCGTCGATGATGCGCAGCTGCTCACCCAGAGCGGACTCGATCGCGAGCAGGCCCTGGCGACGCTGGCCAACGCCAGCAGCCTCGCCGGTGAGGCGATGCCCGACGAGGAGACCTTCCGCCAGCCGCAGGACATGAAGCTCCAGCTCAACCGCTGCCTGGTCGCGGGCTGGCTGCTGGCGCAGGCCGATCCCGACCTGCAGACCCGCATCCTGGTGCTGCTGCCGGCGGGGCCGCAGCGCCTGCCTCTGAGCACGCGCATGCGCAGCGTGCGTCCCGCCAGCGCCCTGGTCGAGCGGGAGCTGGCACTCGACCTGGTGGCGCAGTCCGAGGTCCAGGCCGCCGCCGGTGATGAGGGCGGCATGCGCAGCTCCTGGCATGACGCCCTGGCGGCGATGCGCGCCGCGGTCGTCCTGGCGCCGCATGAGCTCGGGGTGCGCAGCGATCTCGATGACATGCTCAAGGCGGCGGCAGTGAGCCTGCCGCAGGAGGCGCCGGCGCTGCGCGCCGAGGCCGGTGACCAGGTTCGGTACATCGCCCAGCACCGCGACCTGGTCGATCCGAGCAACCGTCCCTGAGGCGGCCAGTCACTTCACGTACTGCTCCCACTCCCACTTCTGCAGCTTGCGGCGGTGCTCGGCCAGGATCGTCCAGGGGCTGTCCGGGCCGCCGGCCTGGGCTGCGGCATCCGGGTTGATGCGCAGCAGCAGGTTCAACAGCGCATCGCGCACCACCGGGTCGGGATCCTGGGCGGCGCGCCTGGCGATCGGCTCGATCGGGACGCTGGTCTGCCAGGAGGCGTTGTTGGCCAGCGCGGTCGCGGCCGAGGTCGCGATCTCGCGCGTGCCATCGACGGCGATCTCGACCAGGACCTTGGCCAGCTCCGGATCGATGTCCGCCCCGAGGCGCGAGGTCGCCATGACCAGGCCCTCGCTGCCCGCGTCGTCGAGCTGGCCGTTGCGGCGCTCCTCGGCCAGGGCCAGGATGGTCGGCTTGAGCAGTTCGGGGAAGGAGCCATGCGACATGCTGGTGATGCCATGGTTGCGCTCGGTGCCGGTTGTATGCAGCAGCGCCCACTCCAGCAGCTGCCGGGCCTGGGGCGAGTCCGGACCGCAGGTGTCGATGACGAAGGACAGGGCGCTCTGCCGGGTGGCGGCCAGCTCGGCGCCCGGGTAGTGGTCGGCCAGGCGCGGATCGCCGAGATGCACGGCCAGGGCCGGGGTCAGGTCGGGCCGGACCATCCACACGTCGACCAGCGCGGACTTGACCAGCGTCGGCTCGGTCTGGGTGTGCAGGAAGTTGACCAGCACGTCGACCAGCGCGGGATCCTTGAGCCAGCGCATCTCGCGCAGGATCGCCGAGCGCGTCTCGATGTCGGAGAGGTGCCAGCGCCGGTCGTTGGTGCTGTCGGTCTCGCGCCGCGTCCAGGGATCGCCGCTGTAGAGCAGCCGCGCGGCAAGCAGGGTCGGCGCCTTCTCCGGCACGCGCCAGGTCAGGAAGGCGACCTGCCGCGAAACCCACGACGGGTAGGGCTCGAAGAGCGCCTGCCAGCGCGCCTGCGCGCCGCTGTCGCCAAGCAGCAGCGAGCGCGGATTGTCGATGGCGGGATAGTCGATGACCGTGCCCTGGGTCGCGCCCGCGAGGCCGCCGCCGCAGCCGCCGCCCAGCAGCGCGACACCCAGGGCCAGGGCCGCAGCGGCGCGAACGCTGATGCACGGTGGCTCCGCCGTCCCGCTCATGGCGCCGCGACCCATTGCGGGGTGAACTGCGGAAAGGAATGGCTCAGCGCCGCGCTCACCCCCGGATCGCGGCTCGCATAGGGCCCGACCACGACCTGCAGCTGGTCGGCGCCCTGGCGCAGCAGCTGGCTGGGAAAGCCGGCGGCGACCAGCTGGCGCTGCAGCTGTTGCGCGGACGGGTAGTCGCGCACCGCACCGCTGGCCACGACCAGCGACCAGCTGCTGTCGGGGACCGGCGCCGGATTGAGGATCGCCTGGCAGAGGTGGTCGGCCAGGGCGCGCAGCTGCGGCAGGTCGATGTCGGCGGCGCGCAGCTTCTCGGCAGCCTCCGCCGAGCGCTGGTGGTCATCATCCTTGGCCAGCAGCTGCTGCGCCTCGGCGCTGTCCAGGACCTGCTCGCGCAGGTGGCGCGCGTCCTCGCCCGTGTGGCCGATGCCGCCCTCGAGCTCCAGGGTCATGGAGATGCGGTACTTGTGCACATCCTGGCCCTCGACGCCGGCGATCAGGTCGATCGAGGCCTTGTCGACCACGCCCAGGGCGGTGTTGAAGCGGTAGCTGGCCACGAGGTCGTGGATCTGGTGGTAGATGCCGTCGCCGACCCATTCGACACTCTGCTGCAGCTTGAGCTGGAAGGTCGGCTTGGAGCCGCTCTTGATGCGCCGCACCCGGCCCTGCACCGGATTGCGCACCGTCGGGATGACCGCGTAGTTGATGGTCACGTCGCGCGGCTGCTCCGCGCCCTCGGGCAGCGGCAGCAGGTTGAAGTCGAAGAATCCGATCGCGACCCCCATGTCCTGCGGGCGCGCGCCGGCGTCGAGCTCGAAGGCCGCGCCGTCCGGGCTGAAGTCGAGCAGGCACACCTCGTCATGGCGCGCATCGCCATCCGCCGCCGGGCTGATCAGCGCCGCCTCGTTGTCCGGGCCGGTGCCGATCAGCTGCAGCTCGCGGACGTCGACCTGGCTGGGGCCCGGATCACCGGCGGCGGAGAGCTCGTTGGTGGTGGTCACCAGGCGGTAGTTCACCAGCTCGCCGGGCGTGATGCTCAGATGGCAGGGACGCATCGCCACCACGAAGGCCATGACGCCCAGCGCGAAGACCAGGATGCAGCCGACGGTGATGACGATACTGACGGGTTTCTTCAGCCGTGCGAGATCCACGCCCATGCCTCTACTCTTGGTCCCGGCGACCCAGGGCAAGCGCCTGGCACGCACGCCCGGCCGGGGCTGCCCGGCGCGGGCCCTTCTCTGGGGGCTCGGCAGACCTACAGTGACGCCATGCAGGCAATCAGTCCGGTGCGGGTGGCGAAGGGTGTCGTGGTCGGCGGGACCGCGCCGGTGCTGATCATGGGGCCGTGCGTCATCGAGAGCGAGAAGCACGCCCTGACGATGGGGCGCATCGTCGCCCGCCACGCGCGCGCGATCGGCTGGCCGGTGGTCTTCAAGGCGAGCTTCGACAAGGCCAACCGCACCAGCCATACCAGCTTCCGCGGCAACGGGCTGCAGGAGGGGCTGCGCATCCTCGCCCTGGTCAAGGAGGCCACCGGCCTGCCGGTGACCACCGATGTCCACGACGCGCACCAGGTCGAGGAGGTGGCCACGGTCGTCGACCTGCTGCAGGTCCCGGCGCTGCTCTGCCGGCAGACCGACCTGGTCGAGGCCTGCGCCCGCACCGGACGCGCCGTCAGCATCAAGAAGGGCCAGTTCCTCGCGCCCTGGGACTGCGCCAGCCTGGTCGCCAAGTTCCGTGCCGTCGCCACCCCGCGCGGGGCCTCCGACCACCGCCTGATCCTGATCGAGCGCGGCACCTCGTTCGGCTACAACACCCTGGTCAGCGACTTCCGCGCCCTGCCGATCATGCGCGCGCTGGGCGTGCCGGTGATCTTCGATGGCACGCATTCGGTGCAGGCCCCCGGCGGCAACGGCACGACCAGCGGCGGCTCGGGGCATTTCGCCCCGCCGCTGATGCGGGCGGCCCTGGCGGTGGGCTGCGAAGGGATCTTCATGGAGACCCATAACGACCCCCCGCATGCGCTCAGCGACGGGCCCAACGTGGTGCCGACCCGCGAGCTGGCGGCGCTGCTGAAGGATCTGAAAGCCATCCACCGGGCCATCGGCCGGCCCCGTCCACCTGCACCCCGTGCGTACTGACAAAACGGACAACAGAGCCTGGGATTGGGCGGTAAGCTTATCCATGAGCCTCCGCCTGCGCGCCCTGGTCGCCTCGCTCCTGCTTCTGGCCACCCTCGGCGGCGGCGCAGCCTGCGGGGCGGTGGCCGAAGTCTCCAGTGAGCTCAAGGCGCAGATGCGCGCCACCCATGAGGAGATGCTCCAGCACGACCTATGGTCGGCCTACGAGTACGGCCTGTGGGCCAAGGCGCAGGGCGTCGAGCTGCCGTCCGCCTTCCTGGACGGCTACATCTGCGGCGACCCCGGCTTCGCCACGCCCAACGAGGTCAGCAGCATCAAGGACTGCGGCGAGCTCATCCAGGTCGTCACGCGCGCGCGCTGGCACTGCTTTGCCCCGGATGGCCATCCGATCACCTCTTCGTTCCCGCTCGGGCTGACCCCGGGGCGGGTCGCCTACGGCTTCGGCACCACGGCCCTGGGCGCGATCATGGTCAACGGCCCCAACGGCGACAACATCGGCGCCTGGAAGCTGCGCACCTATGGCCTGCCCGCAGGCAATGTGATCCTCGAGACCGACAATCTCGAGAAGGGCGCCACCTTCTCCGACTGCAGTGTCGCCGCCGATGGCAGCGCCTTCACCATGACCTGTTACAGCCAGCAGCTCGGCAGGAGCTGGCTGCTGACGGCGACCGCGGCCAACAACCACATCGAGGTCGACGATCTGTACAATCCCATCGGCGTCGGCCCCAATGGCGCCTGGGTCCTGGCCCATCGCCGCGAGGGGGAGTGGGACCGCCCGTGCCTGATCCTCAACGACAAGGACATAACACCGCTGCAGGCCGCGGCCGCGGGCCCCGGCATCGGCGCCATCCTGACCCCCGACGGGCAGTGCCAGCTGGTCAACAAGAACGGCTCGTTCACGCCTCTGATCCTGCCGGTGAACATCGGCAAGAACGCCACCATGGCGACGGTCGGGCGCTACCTGGTGATCGGCTCCGGCACCGGGGCGAAGTCGGCCGACGACACCGACATCATGGGCCAGCCGATGGCCATTCCGCCCGACCAGCCGGAGACCCTGGCCTGCTTCCAGTGGAAGGACCTGCTGGCCGATCCGCAGAACGCCAAGTGGCGGTGCTATACGGGGCCGCTGGCAGTCGACCTCGACCAGCCGGCCGGCCTCTTCCTGTGGAAGGACCGTACGCTCTCGCGCCTGGATCTCAGCACGGCGACGCCGCGCCTGCGGCCGTTCAGCACCATGGCGCAGCACATCACCTGGGCCTGGACCTCGCATTACTGGACGGTGGTCAACCAGGGCGATGCGCTTAGCAGCATCATCAACGACCAGGGCCAGGAGCTCTGGTCCGGCGAGGGCCAGGTCGACGTCCAGAATCCGCAAACCGCGGTCATCCGCGTCGGCAACGACAACAACCCGATCTGCCACATCGTGCACCTTTCCACCGATCCCAAGCTGCGTACCGATGGGGTGGTCGAGGCCACGCGGAACGCCGATATCCTCTGCCCACCCTTCAACGACCAGGTCCTGGTCACCCAGAACGACGTGGCCGGGCACTGGCACATGGTCGGCTTCGACGGCAAGATGCTGCCGATCAGCGGCGTGAAAGAGAAGGGCGAATACGCACCGCTCCTCAACGCGGCGGCCAGCGACGGGCGCTTCTACTCGGTCTATGGCCGGACCTTCCTCAAGGCGGCCAAGGATCCGTCGATCGACAAGATGCTCTGGCCGCGCGATGCCTATACCGTCGACAACAACATGCTGGTCCTGACCTGGCAGGGCCACGTGCTGCGCTATACCGGCGGCGAGCATGGCATGCAGGTCATTGACATGGGAGTGGCCGACCACGGGACCCGCTTCGGCCTCGATCATCAGATCCCGGTGGTCATCGACGGGGGCAAGATGATCCGCGCGCGCTTCGACTCCGACAGCCTGGTGCCGGAGGAGCAGCGCTCCTGGGGCGACGATGTGGGGCCCGGACTGATGCAGGTGCAAAATGGCCGTTTCAACTCCTTCAACTTCATCCCGCCTGGCCTGACGCAGTGCACCTGGACCGACCAGCAGATCGGCTTCAACCCGCTCCAGCTGCGCTCCTGCCCCGATGATCCCGGCCTGGTGGTCGTGACCTATTCGCTGGTGGTCTGGCTGCCGCATGATCTCTTGAGCATCTTCGAAACGAAGAATCGGTGAGCCTGCCGCGCGCCCCGCGGCCGGCGTCGCGCATGCACGGCTTCCGCCGGCCCGGGCTGTCGCGCGCGGACGAGGCCGCCACCTACGACCTGGCGGAGGACGCGAGCCTGGTGATGCGTCCGATCGGCGTCGTCCATTCGCCCTACGTCTGGCGCGACGAGGCGCCGCGCCAGGCCACGGTCGGGGAGGCGGTGACCGGGGTGGTGGTGCTGCGCCCCGGACTGCAGAACACCGTGCAGTCGCTGCTCGGCTTCGACTACCTGTGGATCGTCTGCTGGCTGAACCATTCGCATGGCTGGAAGCAGCAGCTGGTGCCGCCGCGCGACCGGGTCAAGCGCGGCGTCTTCGCGACGCGCTCCCCCGACCGTCCCAACCCGATCGGCATGTCGGCGGTGCAGCTGCTGGCGGTGGTCGGGACCCGGCTGCGGGTGCGGGGATTGGACCTTTTGGACGGCACGCCGGTCCTCGACCTCAAGCCCTACATCCCGGCCTACGACGCCTTTCCCCAGGCCAAGGCCGGCTGGGTGGATGCGCTGACCGACCCCGGCCCGGACCACCGCT
>Ga0302314_10013428_pt1 | contig 14085 bp, 8 predicted proteins | sample III_Palsa_N2_3_FD_200533 | JGI IMG/M metagenome (GOLD analysis project Ga0302314, IMG submission 200533) | Peat permafrost microbial communities from Stordalen Mire near Abisko, Sweden - III_Palsa_N2_3 | ecosystem: Environmental > Terrestrial > Soil > Palsa > Peat permafrost | place: Sweden... | reverse complement strand
GGTCGAGGTCAGGCCGATCAGGCACATGGCGGGCGGCCGGGAGTTCTGCGAGGTCTTCTTCACCGACGCGAGGACCGGCGCCGACGAGGTGGTCGGCCAGGTCAACGGCGGCTGGGCGGTGTCCAAGACGCTGCTCACGCTGGAACGCGGCGAGGAAGCGGCGACCAACCCGATCCTCTTCCGGGCCGAGTTCGAGCGGCTGGCGGAGCTCGCCAGGCGGACCGGCGCGATCAAGGACCCGGTGATCCGCCAGCGCCTAGGACAGGCGTTCGCCCGGGTCGAGGTGATGCGCTACATCGGCTACCGCATCCTCACCGACGTCCTCGACGGCAGCGAGATGAGCTCGGCCGCCTCGGTCAGCAAGCTGTACTGGAGCGAGTACCACCGCCAGGTCACCCAGCTCGCCCTCGACATCGAAGGCCTGGCCGGGCTGATCCCGGTCGGGAAGGGGCCGAGCCGGGCGTCCCGCGCCGACGACCCGGGCAGCGATCCGGCGTCGAGCAATGCCTGGTGGCAGGTCTCGCTGAACGCGCGCGCGGGCACCATCTACGCCGGCACTTCCGAGGTCCAGCGGAACATCATCGCCGAGCAGGTGCTCGGTCTGCCTCGCTAACTCGTGACGCTGCCGTCATAATCACGCCACTCCTGGTGGTCATCTTGACCGGGCCGGACAGCGTGAACACTGTTGACCATACCGTCAGAAAGTTCTACTGTGCGGGCAACCGCCGGAGTTCGCCACCCTGAACGGCGCCGGCCGGGTCCGTGCCGTGAGCACGTCGGAACTCTGGTGACGCAACTGTCATAAACGACTTCGGATGTCGTGCGTAAATGTCCAGATCATCTGCATCAACACTGTTGACCACACCGTCAGAAAGTTCTACTGTGCGTGGAACCGCCTTAGATCGCCGGGCAGGGGCGACCCTTCGGTGATCAAGGCGGATTGGTGGATAACGGCAACATGGGAGTTGCTCCGTGCGCATATGTCTTACTGTGCGGCCCTCTGACCTCGAGGCCAGCCGGTGCTAGAGCTCCAGGGCATCGAGGGCGGATACGGCGGCACCACCGTTCTCCGCGACGTCTCGCTCTCGATCCCCGCGGGCTCGGTCGTCGCGCTGCTCGGGCCGAACGGCGCGGGCAAGAGCACCACCATGCGGATGGCGTCGGGGCTGCTCCGACCGCGCCGTGGCCGGGTGCTGCTCGATGGCAACGACGTGACAGCGGTGAGCCCGAGCCGTCGCGCTCGCCTTGGCATCTGCCACGTCATGGAGGGCCGCAGCATCTTCCCGTCGCTGAGCGTGCGGGAGAACCTGCTGCTCCAGGCGCCGCCCGGCGCCTCCAAGGCAGAAATCATGGACCGTACGAACCAGGAGTTCCCGCAGCTCACCAACCGGGGCAAACAGCTCGCGGGAACGCTGAGCGGCGGCGAGCAGCAGATGCTCGCGCTGATGCGCGCCTATCTCGCGCAGCCGCGGGTGGTGCTCGTCGACGAGGCGTCACTCGGGCTCGCGCCGGTGATCGTCGATCACATCTTCGCTTTCCTCCAGCACATTGCCGGCGACGGAGTCTCGCTGCTCATCGTCGAGCAATACGCCCACCGCGTCCTCGCCATCGCCTCGGCCGTCTACCTGCTCAGCCAGGGCAGCATCGTCTACAGCGGCCCCGCGGGCGAACTCGACGAAGAGCAGATCTTCGCCCTCTACGCGCAGCAATCGGCGCCCTCTAGCGACGCGTGACCATTCGCGTCGCCGTTGATCTTGCCAGCCATCAGAGATCTATCCCCCCAGGAGGCCGGGATGAAATATAGGAGAATAGCGATCGCGTGCGTGGCCGTCGGGCTCGCGGCCGGCGTCGCCGCCTGCAGCAGCAGCGGCAGTAGCAGCAGCACGAGCGCCAGCGCCACCACCAGCGCCAGCGCCGCCGTCGCGCCCGCAAGCAGCGCGGCCGGATCGACCGCCACCGGGACGCCCATTGTCATTGGCAGCGTCGGGACTTATACCCAGGGCACCGGCGGGTTCACCGACCCGGGCAAGCCCGCGATCGAGGCGTGGGCCAGCTGGGTCAACGCGCACGGCGGCATCAACGGCCACCCCGTCAAGCTGATCGTGGAGGACAACCAGGGCGACCAGGCGCAGGCGGTCTCCATGGTCAAGCAGCTCGTGCAGCAGGACCACGTGGTCGCGTTCGTCAGCAACCAGGACGGCTCGCTGAACACAGGCTACGAAAGCTACCTGGACCAGCAGAAGATCCCGGTGCTCGGCGGCAGCGTCTTCACGCTCCAGCCCTGGGTTTCCGACCCGATGTTCTACCCCGAGGGCCTGACCGCCATCCAGGACATGACCTCGCTCGCGATCAGCGCCAAGGAACAGGGCATCAGCAAGGTCGGCTCGCTGGCGTGCTCGGAGGCCGCGCAGTGCGCCGAGGCCAACGGCCTGGCGAAGGCCGTGTTCGACGGAGCCGGCATGGACGACGTCTACGGCGGGCTTGTCAGCTCGACCGCCACCGACTACACCGCCAGCTGCATCACCGCCGAGCAGACGGGCGCGAAGGCGCTCATCATGCTCGTCCCGACCGCTTCGGAAGGGCAGGTCATCGCGGGCGACTGCCAGCGCCAGGGTTACTCCCCGAGCTACATCATCCCCGGCGAGGCGGTCGGCGCGGGCTACCTGGCCTCGTCCGCGTTCAACAACGCGTTCACCAGCGCGCCGACCCTGCCCTGGTTCTCGACCGCCCCGGCGATGAGCGACTTCAACGCGGCCATGAAGGAGTACGCCCCCTCGCTCAACCTCGCCAGCAGCAGCGTTCAGGAGCCGCTGACGGCGACCGACGCCTGGGTCTCCGGGCTGATGTTCCAGGAGGCGGTCAAGCTGAGCGGCGCGACCGGAATCCCCACCTCGGCCGACATCCTGGCCGGCCTGAAGCGGTTCAAGAACGAGACGCTCGGCGGCATGGCGGCCGGCCTCACCTACACCGACCCGGCCAACAAGACCGAGGGCTGCTACTTCACCATCAAGATCGTGAACCAGCAGTTCACCCTGCCGAACGGGGCCACTCCCGCCTGCGTGCCCGCGACGCCGGCCGCAAGCTAGCCGACCGCGCGCCTCGTCACGCCGACCGCCGAAAGGGCTTCCATTGGCTGAGTTCCTGCCATTCATTGTGATCGGGCTGTCTGTGGGGTCGATATACGGACTCGCCGCGACGGGCCTGGTGCTTACCTACAAGACATCAGGCATCTTCAACTTCGCGTACGGCGCGCTCGCGTCGGTGTCCGTATTCATCTTCTACGAACTGCACGACGTGCAAGGGTGGCCCTGGCCGGTGGTCGGCGGGCTGTGCGTCTTCGTGGTGGGTCCGGTCCTGGGCTGCCTGCTGGAATGGCTTTCCCGCCAGCTGGCGGCGGCAGACCGGACCCTCCAGATCGGCGCCATGGTCGGGCTGATCGTGTGGATCGTCTCGATCACCGGCATCATGTTCAGCAGTACGTCGGGTATCTTCCCGTCGTTCCTGCCGACGACGACCGTCCGCCTGCTCGACGTCAACGTCCAGTGGGAGCAGATCATCGTGGCCGTCGTGGGCTTCGCCGCGGCGGGCGCGCTGTACGCCTTCCTGCGCTTCACCCGGCGGGGCGTCGAGCTCCGGGCGGTGGTCGACGACCCCGACCTGCTGTCGGTGACGGGCACGAGTTCCGTCCGGGTCCGCCGGCTGGCCTGGATGATCGGGTCGTCCTTCGCGGCCCTGTCGGGGCTGCTGATCGCGCCCAACCTCCAGCTCAGCGCGCTGGCTCTCACGCTGCTCGTCGTGCAGGCCTTCAGCGCCGCGGCGATCGGGTACTTCACCAACCTGCCGCTCACCTATGTGGGCGGGCTGCTGACCGGGGTAGCGGGCGCGCTCGCGACCAAGTACGTCGTGAACGTGCCGTGGCTGATCGGCTTCCCGTCCAGCCTGCCGTTCGTGGTCCTGTTCATCGTGCTGCTGGTGACACCGCGCAGCAAGCTCGTCGTCAGGAGCTTCGTCGTCGCCCGGAGGATTCCGCCCAGCTGGCACGCGCCGGTGCGCGCGCGCCTCTACTCCGGCGTGGTTTTCCTGGCCGTCCTGTGCGCGGTTCCCTGGCTGGTCGGAACGGACCTGGCCAGCTACACCAGCGCGCTCATCATGGTGATCCTCATCCTCTCGCTCGGGCTCCTGCTGCGCACCTCGCGCCAGGTCTCGCTCTGCCAGTACGGCTTCGCCGCCATCGGCGCCGCGGCGATGGGGCACTTCACCAGCGCGGGCATCCCGTGGCTGTTCGCCCTGCTGCTGGCGGCGCTCGTCGCCGTCCCGGTCGGCGCGTTCATCGCCATCCCCGCCATCCGGCTGTCCGGCGTCTTCCTCGCGCTGGCCACGCTCGGCTTCGGCATCCTCCTCGAGCAGATGGTGTACACCATGGGCTGGATGTTCGGCCCGAGCTCGAACGGCCTGCCGACGACGCGCCCCGACCTGTCCATCGGCGGCTTCCAGTTCGGCAGCGACGAGGGCATGTACTTCGTCACGGTCGCGTTCGTCGTCGTCATCGCGGTGACGGTCGCGGTGCTGACCGAGACCCGGCTCGGCAAGCTGCTGCGCGCCATGGGCGACTCACCGGTCGCGCTCGACACCTACGGCGTCAACGTCAACGTGATCCGGGTGCTCGTCTTCTGCATCTCCGCGTTCATCGCCGCCGTCGCCGGGGCGCTCACGGCCAGCGTTAACACGTACGCGATCGGCAGCGAGTTCCCCTCGTTCAGCTCCCTGGTCCTCGTCACCATCGTGATCGCCGTCGTCCTCGGCGACCCGTGGTACGCGTTCGTCGCCGCGGCCGGGCTGACGATCATCCCCGTCTACCTGACGGGCGGGAACGTCACCGAGATCATCCTGGCCGTCTCGGCCGTCGGCGCCGTTCTCGTCCCGGTGTTCAGGGACCGGATGCAGGTGGCGCCGCCCCGCCCCATCCAGGAGTTCGCCGACTGGATCAGCACCCATCCGCCGCGCCGCCCCAGCGCGCCCGCCCGGCTGGCAGCCGCCCAGCCAGCACCCGCCCTGGCGACCGCCGCCCCGGTGGAAACCGGCAAGCCGGTCGTCGTACCAGCTGTCCGGTCACCCCGCCCGATCGGCTCGACCAGCCTTTCCGTCGAGAACCTGACGATCAGGTACGGCGGAGCGCTGGCGGTCGACAACGTGACCCTGGCGGTCAGGGCGGGCATGATCACCGGCCTGGTCGGGCCGAACGGGGCCGGCAAGACCAGCATCTTCAACGTGTGCTCGGGCCTGGTGAAGCCGTCAGCCGGCCGGATCACGCTGCATGGCACCGACGTCACCCACGCGAGCCCGTCGCAGCGGGCCCGGCTCGGGCTCGGCCGCACCTTCCAGCGTGTCCAGCTGTTCGAGTCGCTCGACGTGCGGTCGAACATCACGCTGGCCCGCGAGTCGGCCCTAGCGGGCTCCAACCCGCTCCGCCAGGTCATCGGCCGGCGCGGCGACGCACGGGAGATCGGCCGGGCAGTCACCGCCGCGATCGAGCTCACCGGCGTGGGGGCCTACCTCGACAAGCCGGTCGATCACCTCAGCACCGGTCAGCGCCGCCTCGTCGAGCTGGCGCGGGTGCTGGCCGGCCCGTTCGACACCGTCCTGCTCGACGAGCCGTCCTCCGGCCTCGACCCGGCCGAGACCGAGCACTTCGGCGAGATCCTGGGCCGGGCCGTGGCCGAGCGCGGCCTCGGGGTCCTGCTCGTGGAGCACGACATGGCGCTCGTACAGCAGACCTGCGCCCACGTCTACGTCCTCGACTACGGCAGCATGATCTTCGAGGGCACCGCCCAGCAGATGCTCACCGCCGACTCCGTCCGCGCCGCCTACCTAGGCGTCTCCACCACCACCCCAGCAACCTAGCCCGCCCCCCTGGTCACCCCCTGCGGGGCCCCCACCCCGCCACCCAACGGGTCGATTGCGCAATCGACCAGGCTAGAGCGTGGTGGATTGCGCAATCGACATGCCAGGGGCAGCTGCGGGGCGGGGCGCAGGCTCAGTTGTAGATCAGGTCGAACTCCTCCCACTGGCCGATGGCGGTCCGGTTGGCGATCAGTGGTGAGGCGCCGCCGTTGTCTGCGGTCACGATGTCCCCGTTGGCGTGCGCCCGGAAGCTGATGCTCCCGTCGCTGTTGTCGATAAGGTCGAACTCCTCCGCGGATCCGATCGAGGTGGCGTTGGCGATCAGCGGCGAGGCGCCGGCGGCAACATAGTCGTTGTTCGCGTGGGCGCGCAGGCTGACGCTGCCGTCGGAGTTGCTGATCAGGTCGAACGTCTCCCAGGGGCCGATGGCGGTCCGGTTGGCGATCAGCGGGGAGGCGCCGGCGTTGTCTGCGGTCACGATGTTCCCGTTGGCGTGCGCCCGGAAGCTGACCGTGACGGTGTCGCGGACGATGTCGAACTCCTCCCAGGGGCCGATGGCGGTCCGGTTGGCGATCAGCGGGGAGGCGCCGGCGTTGTCTGCGGTCACGATGTCCCCGTTGGCGTGCGCCCGGAAGCTGACGCTCCCGTCGGAGTTCCTGATCAGGTCGAACGTCTCCCATTGCCCGATCGCGGCTCTGTTCGCGATCAGTGGTGAGGCGCCGGCGTTCTCCGCGGTGACATAGTCGCCGTCCGAGTGCGCTCGCAGACTCACCGTGCCGTCGGGGTTGGTGAGCAGGTCGAAGGTCTCGTTCGTTCCGATCGAGGTAGAGTCCGCGATCAGCGAGGTGCTGCTGCCCGCGGCATCCACGTACTCGCCGTTAGCGTGGGCCTTGAGGCTGACCACGGATGCGGTGGTCGGCACGTCGGTGACGTTGTCGGCGTATCCGGCCGCGACGAGGCTGGCCTGCACGGCGTTCTCAGTGGCATCCGAGGGGTAGCCAGCGGTGACGGCGCCTTCGAAGAACTCTCCGTCGCCCCAGATGCTGTTGTCCCCGCCGGTGCCGAGCTCAATGGAGGGCTGCACCTTCATCGGGTCGTAACCGCTCGGCAGCGCTCCGGAATAGGACTGGGTCAGTCCTCCTTGCTGGCCGTTGCCGTATTTCAAGGTGAAGTTGGTCGTGCCGTTGTTCTTCTCCCAGGCGGACAGGAACGAGCCCGTCTCGCTGGGAATGCTCGAAGGGTTGGCGCCGGTATTGCTGAAGTACATGCCGTTCTCTAGGTCCCCGCCCACCCACGGACCGGGGCCGGTGCAGTTCTGGGTCCAGCAGTCGGTGCCGTAGTAGATCGCGTTCATGGTGGCGTTGCCGTCGTCGCTGTCGTTGGCCTCGGCCGAGCCGAAGTCGAAGCAGCAGCCGTTGCTGGTGAGATTCGAGGAGGTCAGCATGTAGACGCCCTCGGGTTGCGAGCCGGTCGGCACATTCCTGGCGTTGTCGATGCGGTACCCGGTGCCCTGGGCGTCGAACAGGGCCCCGTAGGCCGGCCGGCCGCCGACTGTCACCGGCAGCGCCATAGCGGGCGAACCGATGTCCGAGCCGTTCGGGCCAGGACCCGAGATCCCGCCCGAGCAACCCGAACATGCGGTGCCCTGCGAGATGGGCATGTTGTTGGCGTTGGCGGTCTGGTCGTAGAGCTCGGTGATAGTGCAGGTCGTGCCGGAGCAGAACGACACCTGGGGCGCCGAGTTGACCACCCCGCCGGCCGACTCCAGACCGATGTTGAGGTCGCTGCCGTCCGAGGCCCGCTGGACCTGGTACAGCGGGCCGTCGTACGCGGCGAACAGGGCCCGGGTGGTGCTGTAGGCCGCCTCGCACGGCGTGCCCCCAGCGGCGTAGATGTCGCACGGCAGCGACGGCGCCGCCGCAGCGGCAGTGGTCACCGAGCCGACCTGGGGCACGACGATCGCGACAGCCAGCAGGAGGGCAGCGGCCAGCCACGCCCGCCGCCTGAGCATGGGTATCAAGCGCATCAAGATCCTCCGTCGTCGGAGTCGCTGCGGGCGGTGACGCCTACCACGGTGACACAGCACACATGCTCAAACGGACTTCGGCATAAGTCAAGAGCGCTCGGCGGTGGACTCCCCAACCCCCCACGGCCCCAACGGGTCGATTGCGCAATCCACCAGGCTAGAGCGTGGTGGATCGCGCAATCGACATGCTGGGGAGCGGCCGCTAGCGGAGCACTAGCGGACGACTACCCGCGCCGACGCGAGGTTCTGCAGCCGCCGGTGCTTCGCGTCAACGTCGCCTTCCCGGTGCGACGCAACCAGCGCGGTGGCGAAGTACGTCCCCGGCTCGGAGTACGCGTGGGTGGTCGTGAGCGTCACCGACGTGGCCGACCCGTCCACCGAGGGCTCGCTGTACGGGTAAGCGCCCTTGCCGTCGAAGTCCCACTGCACGGCGATGATCGTGCCCCCGGCAGCCGGCGCCTCCGCCTGCACCGACAGCGTCACCGGCTCGCCCACAGCGACCGTGGCAAGCTCGCCGCCGTTGGCCGTCACCGACACGACCGGCTGTACCCCACCGCGCGAGGCGGCGTCGGCCGGCAGCCGCACCTGCCCGTCCACGTACTCATAGGACGTGGACGCGGGCGCCACGCCCTCCTCCACCCAGCGGGCCAGGTCGACGAGCCCCTGCTCGATGATCGGGGTGTAGTCGACCAGGCAGGTGTTGCTCGCCCGCAGCGGCGACGGCGGCAGCCACGCGGGCATGATGTGCTCCGCGTTCTGCGTCCACTGCAACCGGAACTGCGCCTCGGCGCCGGCCGCACCCAGCGTGGCAAGCGCCGCGGCCTGGTAGATGATGCCCTGGGACGGCCACAGCGAGGAGTCGTGGGTGTGGTGCACCCACAGCAGCTTGCCCTCGTAGTGCCCGGTGTAGGAGACGCCCATCAGCGGGGACATCAGCGGCACCGGATGCTGGGCGAAGATCGGCCTCCCGCCGACCCGCAGACCGTCGAACTGCGCGTCGTCCATGATGTGATGGCGGTGGAAGTAGCAGAACGCGAGGAACTTCCTGTTGTCCACGTGGACCTGGTCGCCCGGCTTGACCCCGGTGAACTTCTCCTTGTCGGCGTCGCCGTGGCCGCCGCCCACCAGCAGGTCGCCCGAGTTGCTCATGACGTACAGCTGACGGCCGGCCGCGTCACCGGAGACCACCCGCACCCCGGCGCCGAGCCGGTAGCCCGACCCGGAAAGCCCGGACAGGAGCACCGCATACGGCGTCTCCAGCCGCTCCGGGTCGCCCGCCATGATCCCGGCCATGGCCTTCATCAGCATGTACTCAGGACCGGCGAAGGCGGGATCGGTGAGCAGGTCCTTCGGCGTGACCACCCGGTCGACGGTGACGGTCTCGTCGATGAGATCCGGGAGCACCGCCTCCGGGATGTCGTGGCCGACATAGCCCGGCGTCGTCCAGAAGTTCTCGAAATAGGCCGGGTCCTGCTCCACGAGCAGGTCGGCGATCGAGGTCCAGAGCCAGATCTGCCCCATCGGCGAGAAGATCATGAACTCGTTCCCGAACGGGAACCCCTGCTTGTACAGCGAGGCGAGCTCGTCCCGCTCGTGGCTGTTCAGCCCGGCGAACGGGTCGCCGCTGCCGCCCGGCTGCATGGCGTCGATCACGCCCATCGCCTTGGCGGGCGACCGCAGCAGCCGCTGCACGTTGAACATGCAGGCGAAGCTCATCACCTGGGCGCCCTTGATCCGCTCGGTGGCGGGGAACGGCCGCACGTCGCCGCCGCCCATGAACGGCAGCGCGCCGTCGAAGACGTCGGGCGCGTTCTCGAGCACCAGCGGCGACCGCCGCCCGCCGCCCGATCCGCCCCACACGTAGGAGTGGTGCGGCTCGGACCCGTAGACCTGGGCCGCGACATGCTTGGAGAACCGCCCGGTCTCGGCTGCGGCCCGCCACCCGTACAGCGTCGGGTCGTCCCCGGCCTTGGCGTCGATGTCGTCGCCGATGTGGCCCATGTTGGTCTCGGCCATGTAGCCGCCGAGCCGGACGGTCAGCGCGAGACCGCCGATGAGCTCGCCCATCGGCCCGCCGAACGCCTCCTCGTTCCCGGCGTGCGCCCCCTCGAGCGGCATGTACATGCGCCCCTGCCACTGCGACTGGTCAGGGAAGGAGAACGCGAACCGGGCGTCGCAGTCGGCGAATCCGCCGTGCACGTGGCGGTGCGGGTACGGGGCGTCCCGCTGCTCGTCCACGTCGATATACGGCTGCCCGAAGTACGGGTCGCTGACCTTGTAGGAGGAGGTTTCTATGGGTTCGGGCATGACTGCTCCGTCTCGACCGGTCCGATGGTGTCTGTCTAGGACCGTAATCGAGCGGCAGGGCCTCAGTCAACGGTGTTGACTGAACGGTGTTGACTACGCGTTTGGGCGCCGCGCAGGATCAGGTCGACGCCCTCCGCGAACGCCGCCGCCGCCCCGTCCTCCATCCCGGCCGGCACCCGGATCAGCATGTGCCCCGCGTTGAGAAGGATGAGCGTGAACACGATCCGCGCGGCCTCGTCGGCGGACAACCCGGCCGCCTGCAGCGGGTCGGTGATGAGGCCGGCCAGGCGCACCGAGGTGAACTCGGGGATGTTCTGGGCGATGTGCGCGGCCATCCCCGGGTAGGCGGCGAGCGTGTCGTGAATCTGCAGCATGACGTGCTTGGCCTGGTCGAACTCGTCGCCGTCGGTCTCGTCGGCGGGCTCGACCCGCGCGTACAGGTTCGCGGCGACCAGCCGGAGCAGGTCGTCCTTGTTCGGCACGTGCCGGTAGGTGGCGCCGAGCGACACGCCCAGCCGCTGTGACAGCAGCCGCATCGACAGTCCCGCCACGCCCCGCTCGGCGATGATGTCCAGCGCCGCGGAGACGATCGACTGCTTGTCCAGGCCCGGTGACCGGTCCGAGGCAGCGGGTGGTTGCTCGTCTCCTGATGCGCTCATGCTGTCAGGCTATCGACAAGATCCATATTTCGAACGGACCGGGCTGACTCAGGGTCCGCAAGCCGGTTGCCTGCCGAGAGTCAGCCGGGTCCGTTCGGGAAAATTCCTTTACAGGCCACTGCGACGCAGCAGATGCTCGAAATAGAAGCCGGGACCACCGAACATCAGCTGGCTCGCCTTGGCCCGCCGGAAGTACAGGTGCGCGGGGTGCTCCCAGGTAAAGCCGATCCCGCCGTGGACCTGGATGTTCTCCGCCGCCACGAACATGAGGCTCTCCGAGCACACCGCGTGCGCCACCGCCGCCGCCTGCGGCAGCGGCGCGGCGCCGGTGTCGCCCGCGGCGGCCCGCGCGGCCTCGGTCGCGGCCGCCTGCGCGAGCTCGACCTTGACGAGCATGTCGGCGCACTTGTGCTTGACCGCCTGGAAGGAGCCGATCGGCCGGCCGAACTGGTGCCGCTCGCGCGCGTAGGCGGCGCTGGCCTCCAGGCAGGCCCGCGCCGCGCCCGCCTGCTCGGCCGCGAGGGCGGTCATCGCCCGGTCAAGCACGGCGTCGAGCGCGCGGTCGGCGGTCCCCGGCGCGCCGATCAGCGACGCCGGGGTGTCGCTGAACTCCAGCGTGGCCATCGGCCGGGTCAGGTCGAGCGTGCGCAGCGCGGTGCGAGACAGCGCTGTCCCTGACTGGCAGCCGGGCTGGACGGCGAAGAAGCCGGGGCCTTGCTCCGTGTGCGCGGCGACGACGAGCAGGTCGGCGGTCGCGCCGTGCAGCACGAACTGCTTGGTGCCAGCAAGCAGCCAGTCGTCGCTGCCGTTGCCGGCGGGCCGCGCGGTCGTCGTCACCTCGTCGAACGACCAGAGTCCGGCCGCTTCCGCGACCGCGAGCGTGGCCGTGGTCTTGCCCGACGCGATGCCGGGCAGGTAGGCCTTGGCCGCCACGTCGTCGCCGGTCGCGAGGATCGTGCCCGCGGCGAGGACGACGGAGGCGAACAACGGGCTCGGCGTCAGGGTGCGGCCCAGCTCTTCGAGCACCACCTGGAGCTCGGTGAAGGTGAACCCGTCGCCGCCGTACTGCTCGGGGAGCGCCAGGCCGGGCAGACTCAGCTGCTCGGCCATCTGCTGCCACAGGTCCTCGTCGTAGCCGCGCTCCGTCTCGATCGCCGCGCGCACCCGCTGCTCGCCCGACTTCGCCGCGAGGAAGTCGCGGACGATGGCGCGGAGCTCGGCGAGCTCGGCCGCTGAGCTGGTCTCGGTCATCGCGTTCGGCTGGGTCATCGTCACTTCCTCCTAGCGGCGCATTTCCCTGAAGGGCGTCTTGGTGTCGATGCCCGGTTCCTTCGGCAGGCCGAGCACGCGTTCGGCGAGGATGTTCTTCATGATCTCCTCGGTGCCGCCGAGGATGCGCAGCGCCGGGGTGGACAGCAGCAGCTCGGTCCAGGAGAACGCGCCCCACTCGCCGGTGTCGGCGGTCAGCTTCGGCCCGACGATCTCGGCGGCGAAGTGGGTGCCGCGGGTCAGGTTCTGCCCGTACATGAGCTTGGAGACCGAGGCCTCGGGGCCCGGCTGCTCGCCGCCGCGCATCCGGCGCGCCATCTGCCGGTTGAGATACTCGGTCGCCGTCATGTCGGCGTGCAGGGCGGCCAGCTGGCGTCGGGCGGCGCCGTCGTCGATGCGGCCGTTCTCCTTGAGCAGCGCGGTGAGGAACGGCAGCGAGAGCACCCGGCCGGCCGGGCCCGCGCCCTCGCCGCCGACGGTCGCCCGCTCGTTCATGAGCGTGGTCAGCCCGACGCGCCAGCCCTCGTCGACGGCGCCGAGCCGGTAGTCGTCGCGGACCCGGACATCGGTCAGGAAGACCTCGTTGAAGTCGGCGCCGCCGGTCATCTGGCGCAGCGGGCGGACGTCGACGCCGGGCGCCTTCATGTTCACGATGAACGCGGTGATGCCCTTGTGCTTGGGCTGGTCGGGGTTGGTGCGGCACAGCGCCATGCCGATGTCGGCGTGCTGGGCGATCGACGTCCAGACCTTCTGCCCGTTGAGCACCCACTCGTTCTTCGCCTCGTCCTTCTCCGCCCTGGTCGAGAGGCTGGCGAGGTCGGAGCCGGCCCCGGGCTCGGAGAACAGCTGGCAGGCGATGACCTGCCCCGAGTACATGGCGGGCAGGTACGTCCGGCTGATGTGCGGCTGGGCGTGGGCGAGGATCGTCGGCCCGATCATGCCTAGCCCGATGACCGACAGCACGCCGGTGTCGGGCACGGCGTACTCGGACTCGATAGCGTCGTAGAGGAGGTCGTGCGCCGTCGAAAGACCGCGGCCGCCGAACTCGACCGGCCCGGTGATCCAGCCCAGCCCGGCGTCGAAGCGTCGGCCCTGCCATCGCCTCGCCTTATCCGCGTTGGCGCGGTCGACGTCGGGCGGGTCGGTGGAGAAGTACGCGATCGTGTCGTCGCCGGCGCCCCACTGGACGGCCTGCGCCGGGTCGGGCCTGCGCTCGGCGTTCGCGTTGAGGAACGCGCGCACCTCCGCCGCGAACTCGTCCATGCCGCCGGGCGCGCCGCCGGTGCTGCTGTCTGCCATCTCGCCTCAGTTCACCGTGTTGTTCAGCTTGAGGGCGACGATGGCGTCCCAGTCGAGGCCGAGCTCCTTCTCCAGGATCTCGTCGGTGTGCTCGCCGCTGTCGGGGGCGCGGGTCAGCTCGGGCGGCGTCTCGTCGAACTGCACCGGGTTGGCCACCAGGTCGTAGGTGGTCTCGCCGTCCTTGCCGGTCACGGTACGGACGTAGCCGTTCGCGCGCACCTGCGGGTCCGTCAGGACCTCGCCCGGGGTCTGCACGACCGCCCACGCGCCCTCGAGGGCGGGCATCCGGGCGCGCCACTCCTCGCGCAGGTCCTCGACCGTCAGCCCGAGCCGGCTCAGCCGGTCCGGCAGCAGGTTAGTCAGGAACACGTCCGCCTTGGCGACGAGCCTGAGCAGGATGTCCCTGCCCTCCTCGCTGGCGATGTTAAGGCCGAGGCTGCGCTTGGACCGGTTGGGCTGCTCGATGGCGAAGCTGACCCCGCCCGCGCCCTTGGCGCCGACCGTGCCGATGGACAGGCCGCGCTGCGGGTCGCCGGTCTCGGGATGCTCGATCTTGATCACGTCGGCGCCCCAGTCGGCGAGCACGCCGCCGCCGGCGGGAACGAACGTCCAGCCGGCTACCTC